>Ga0315295_10002856_pt1 | contig 14616 bp, 9 predicted proteins | sample YL17G14_0_MG_FD_204453 | JGI IMG/M metagenome (GOLD analysis project Ga0315295, IMG submission 204453) | Sediment microbial communities from Yellowstone Lake, YNP, Wyoming, USA - YL17G14_0 | ecosystem: Environmental > Aquatic > Freshwater > Lake > Sediment | place: USA: Wyoming | collected...
ATATCGTTAGATTTTTATTGAATAAATAGGCATAATCTGGTATAATATATACGCAATTGGGGGGAATGACTCCCGTCAGGAACGGGAAGAACGCGGAGAACCGCACGCTAAGGAACAGCAGTTCCACAAATCAGACAGTTTTAAGTTCAGAATAACGAAATAATAGGAAAAACGCGGTGCTAAATATACTTACTGAAAATTCGTGTTTATTCGTGTGAATTCGTGGTTACTTTTGTGCCTTTTGTGATGAAAATAATCTGTGTTAATCTGCGTAATCTGTGGTTCCCTTTTTGTCTTTCTGTCTTGGTGCCTTTGTGGCTATGAGGTAATTATGCAAAACAAAGCCAATTTGCTGGATACTCAAATGAACGTAAGCTATTGTTTTACAATGAACTATGAACCATGAACAATGAACAACGAACTAACAAAAACAAACCCAATCAAACCCAATTGCAAACCAACCGCCCTATTTTCAAAATTTCCCTCAAAAACCCCCTATTTCTTGATTTTTTCATCTTTTTTCCTCCCGTTTTCTGTCGTCCGTCATCTGTCGTCTTTCGTCCCTCGTATTTCTCCGCCCAGGCAAGTGTGGTCGCCGGGTCGGCGTAGCGATAGGAGATTTGGAATTCGGTGCAGATTGATTTAGGAGATATTCCTATTATGAAATCCTGCTCTTTCCCAAAACAGTTTACGTGGATGAAGCCCCCGAATGTTTTTGTCGGGGGAATGGAAATACGTCTGACTCGGTTCTGGCTGTTTTGAAAATCTCGGCAATCTCTTTGACAATTTGTGGATTCTGGTCGGCTATATCACGCCGTTCACCGATATCTGTCTTCAGGTTATATAGTTCGATTTTGCTATTACGGCTGGCGCGAACGGCCTTCCAGTCGCCTATCCGCACCGCCTGCTGGCCGGCCAATTCCCAGTAAAGATACTTATGCCTTTTCTGCCTTTCAGGCCGCCCCAGCAGTGTCGGCAGGATTGAGATGCCATCTATATCGTTCGGGACATCCGCTCCTATAAGCTCGGCACAGGTAGGCAGAAAATCCCAGAAAGCTGAAATCTGCTCGCTTGTGGTACCCTGCTTTATTTTGCCCGGCCAGCGAGCAATAAACGGAACACGAATACCCCCCTCGTAAACCGTGCCTTTTAGACCTCGCAAGGGCCCAGCGCTTTCAAAAAATGCTGAGTCCGACCCTCCGTTAAAAGTTGGACCATTGTCACTACTAAATATGACCAGCGTTTTGCCATCAAGACCCAGCTCTTTCAGTTGCGACATAATTCTGCCCACGTCCTTATCCATTCGTGTTATCATTGCTGCGTAGCAGGCTCTGGGGGCAGGGTGAGGGAAATATCCTTTGTCCCCCGTGTAAGGTGGGTCGGTCCATTTGTCTTTATACTCCACAAGCGAGTCTTCAGGCACCTGAATCGCGGCGTGCGGTATGGTAAACGGAACATAAAGGAAAAACGGTTTGTCCTTATTATCTTTTATGAACCCCAGGGCCTCGTTAGCAATCAGGTCGTGCGAATAGACCTCTTCTTTGCCGTCCTTGTTGGCTTCGAGCCATTCTATCTTGCCGTCTCGCCAGAGATGGTTGGGATAATACGTATGCGCCTGGCGTTGACAGATATACCCGAAGAAGTGGTTAAAACCCTGCTTGTTCGGGTCGCCTGTGGTGCCGACTCGGCCGAGACCCCACTTTCCAAATGCCCCTGTGGTATAACCGTCTTTCTTGAGAATACCTGTTACCGTAACAGTGTCGGCGGCCAGCGGCCATTGGCCGCCAACGGTTGAACCTAATTTCCACCCTTCGGCGCCGCCAACCTGCTTGTTATCTCGAATCTGGGCGTGACCGGTGTGTTTTCCTGTCATCAGGGCACAGCGCGACGGCGCACATACCGGGCTGCCGGAATAATACTGGGTAAATTTCATACCTTCGGATGTGAGCTTGTCGATATTCGGCGTTCTTATCTTTTTCTGTCCGTAGCAGCCCAGTTCTGCGTAACCCAAATCATCAGCCAAAATAAAAATGATGTTGGGCGTTTTGTTACCTGTTATGCGGGTGATTTCTCTGTCAGGATATACACACCCCGGCAGAGCCATAGTTGCTGCGCCAAAACCGACTGCCTTGATGAAATCACGTCGTTTCATCTAAAGATCCTGCTCCAAATACTGCCCCATCCCCTGTCATTTTCGTAATAGCCGGTTTTCATAAATGGTATCAACCATCTGCCCCGCCGCACCCCCGCTTCTGCTTTCGCAGAAAGCTGCGGGGGCAGGATTCATCTTCCGCTCTATGAAACCAGTCCTAATTCCCTGCCGACCTCGGCAAATTTCTCGACTGCAAAATTCAGGTCCTCTTTTTTGTGAGCAGCGGAAATCTGGGTGCGGATTCGGGCCTTGCCTTTCGGGACAACCGGATAAGAGAAACCAATGACATAGACCCTCTGCCGGAGCAGGCGGTCAGCCATTTCCTGGGCCAAAGCCGCGTCCCCTATCATAATTGGGACAATTGGATGGTCCCCTGGAAGCACCTCAAGCCCTGTTTCGGCCATACGCTGCCGGAAATACTTTGTGTTCTCGCCAAGCCGGTCCAGCAGTTCCGTAGAGCCGCTCAATATCTCGAGCGCCTTCAGTGATGCACAGGCAATCGCAGGCGCAAGAGTATTTGAGAACAGGTATGGCCGGCTGCGTTGTCGAAACATCTCAACTATCTCTTTGCGCCCCGAGGTAAAGCCCCCGCTGGCGCCGCCGAGCGCCTTGCCGAAAGTCCCCGTTATAATATCCACGCGCCCTGTAACTTTGCGGTACTCAGAGGTGCCGCGCCCTGTCTTGCCGATAACGCCGGTTGCGTGGCAATCATCAATCATTACAAGTGCATCATATCTGTCGGCAAGGGCACAGATTTCATCCAGCCGGGCAACATAACCATCCATCGAGAAAACACCATCTGTTGCAATCAAGCGAAATCTTGAAGATTGGGCTGATTTGAGTTTCTCTTCAAGGTCCTTCATATCGCTGTTTTTGAAGCGCAGCCGCTGCGCCTTACACAGTCTGACCCCATCTATGATACTGGCGTGGTTCAGCTCGTCGCTGATGATAGCATCTTCCTCTCCCAAAAGTGCTTCAAACAGTCCCCCGTTAGCATCAAAACATGAGCCATATAGTAAGGTATCTTCAGTTCCGAGAAACTCGGTTATCTTCTTTTCGAGGTCTTTGTGGATTTGTTGTGTCCCACAGATGAACCTGACAGAGGCCAGCCCCAACCCCCATTTCTCGTAACTATCTCGTGCCGCGCGTACCACCTCCGGATGGTTGGCTAAGCCAAGATAATTGTTGGCGCACATATTCAGGACGGACTGGCCTGTGGAGACCGTAATCCAGCTACTTTGCGGGCTGGTAATAACGCGCTCCGGCTTGTATAAGCCCGATTGCCGGAGGTCCGCCAGTTGTTCGCACAGATGTCTTTTTATGCCCTGATACATTCTGAACTCCTCGAATATGGATAACCGGCAACATCAAGAATCCTCCCACGTAAGAATTACTTTTCCTGAATTACCGCTGCGCATTACTTCAAAGCCCTTTTCGAACTCTTCATAACCAAACCAGTGAGTAATCAGGCGGGAAATATCCAGACCGCCCTGGATAAGCATAGTCGCCTTATACCACGTCTCGTACATTTTCCTGCCGTAAATTCCTTTGATGGTCAATCCATTGAAAACGATAAAATCCCAGTCAATCTCCGTTGGAGGCAGAATCCCCAGAAGTGCGATTTTTCCGCCGTGCGCCATATTCGCTACCATTTCTCTCAATGCCTCGGGGCTGCCCGACATCTCCATCCCTACATCGAAGCCCTCTTTCATGCCGAGCTTTTTCTGGGTCTCTCGAATGTGCTCGGTCCTGACGTCGAGGGTCAACGTAGCCCCCATTTTCCTGGCGAGTTTCAGACGATACGGGTTACGGTCGGTCACAACAACGTGACGGGCACCCACCTGTCTGGCAATCCCCGCAGCCATGCACCCGATTGGACCTGCACCGGTAATCAATACGTCCTCTCCAACCAAATCGAAGGTAAGGGCTGTATGGACAGCGTTTCCGAGCGGGTCAAAACAGCTAAGAACATCGGTCGGTATGGACGAATCACAATACCAGATGTTTGTTACAGGCACAGCGATATATTCGGCAAAGGCGCCGTCACGATTTACACCGATACCACGCGGGCTATTACATAAATGACGCCGGCCTGCAAGACAATTACGACACCTTCCACAGACCACGTGACCTTCGGCACTGACCAGGTCGCCAACCTGAAAGTCGTGGACATTGCTTCCAACCTTGTCTATTCTGCCGACAAATTCGTGACCAATGACCATAGGTACCTGGATAGTTTTTTGAGCCCAGCTATCCCAGTTATAAATATGGACGTCCGTTCCACAAATCGAGGTCTTTGTAACCTTGATTAGAACATCGTTGACGCCAATCTCCGGAATGGGAACCTCCTCCAGCCACAACCCGACTTCGGGTTTGCTCTTAACCAGAGCTTTCATTGCAAACTCTCCTTTATGACATGGTTACCCCTATGTGTCAAATGTCCTCGTTATCCTCGTAATGTGCCAAAAGGAAACGACTTACAAAACTATCCCCGGTGCGGCTCGAACGCACAACCTCTGGCTCCGGAGGCCAACGCTCTGTCCAATTGAGCTACGGGGACGAAAACCGATATTACTATTGCGCAAAAACGCCCGATAAGTCAAGAGCATAACAGCTTTTGTCTGCTTTTTGCCATTTTCTGCGCACAAATCTTACAAAAATATGATATAATAAAATGTGTGGTGAGTGATAGTAAGGGCAAGGGTATGAAATCAGCAAGGTCGGTTTCGGTTTGGGTCGTTTTGATACTTGTTGCTGCCTTGTGCTGGACTTCAGCCGTCATAGCTGGCCGGCCTGGCTGGCAACGGCAGGAGGTCAACTGGCGCGTCACCGGCGGAGGCAGTATCAAGGCCATCTACTATCCAGACAGAAAACCCCTGCCGCTTCTGACTAAACAAGGTGGCCGTCGAGTCGGACCCCTATCTAAGAAAATCCTTCCTGGTAAATCCGCTCCTGGAGCTGTCTCATTTGGCGTCGAATCTGCCGCACCGGTTGTCGCAACGGTTATTGACTCGCCTCCTATAAATGGCTTTGTCGCTTGGGTCGCCGTTGCTGTTACCAATGAGAGTTCGGGAGAGCTTGAACTTGACGCTGTGCCCGAGATCTCAGTGGTCGGCAGCTACTTGACCCCCACCCCCGAAACTGACTACGCTATCGGCATATTCGACACCGGCGCAGGCGCCCACATAATAAGCAACGCTGACGCCGTAAGGGCGGGGCTGTTCAGCCATTGGCCAAGTCTTATTACTTCAAGCACAGTCGAGCTACAAGGCGTAATCGGCTCAGTCAATGCCTGGGTGAGCCAGCCGATTGGCCTTTTTATTGACGGCCTCGGTGCAATCGAACCAAACGGACTAATCCTGGATGACTCCTGGATGGTCGGCGAAACTAACGTCTCCATCTGCGTCGGCGACCAGATTGAATCGCCGAATCTACCTACAGTTATAGGCACTCCCCTGTCAGTGTATTTTACGACAGTTATCTACAATGACCAGCAGGTAACTATCATTCGCGACGGCAACGAATTCACCGGTCCTGACGTGTTCTTCTACGAGAGTTCCGACCCCTGCATCCCGGCCTTTAACAATGTCATACCGCTGGTGCTGCGCCCTACCGGTGCGGTTTCTGTCCAGTACTTCCCCAATGTATTCGACCCGGAAGACCCGGAATGGGGTGCGCCCATGAGCCCTTCGGTAATAACATCGTTCCTGCCGACCCAGAGTCTCTTTTTCGTCTCCAGCGTTGACCTCACCGATGGAACCAAAAGCGCCATTGACAAGAATGGCTTTATGTTCGATACAGGTGCTCAGGTCAGTGTCGTTAGCGAAGCCATTGGCGCCCGGCTCGGCCTCAACCCTAATAACCCGGACTTCGAAGTTGAGATACGCGATGTCACCGGCGAGGCTGCAATGAAACCTGGCTTTTATATCGATTCTCTCGAAATCACTGCCACACCGGAGTGGCTTAGCTTTACGAATGTCCCCGTCGTTATGCTCGATGTTGCCTCGCCGGAAGGCGGCACGCTCGACGGCATAATCGGAATGAACCTTTTCACCGAGTTCAATCTAACGCTCCGCAGTGGCGGCCTGCCCGACCAGGGCGGACACCGGCTCGAATTCGAGCCTATCCCCCCTCTCGACCTGGCTGCCTTCGCTGCGGCCTGGCTTGCCACGCCGCAGTCTCCCAACTGGAACCCACGAGCTGACTTGGCCCCACCAACGCCGGATGACCTTATCAACTTCCTTGATTTTGCCGTTCTTGCCGAACATCTGCAGGAAACCACAGAACCTTAACGCAACCCAAACCCAATCTCAGACCGAAGGTCTTTTCCTCTCGGGTGCGATTCATCTTTGTAGGTAGATTATTTTCACGCGACGTGGCACGGGCTTCCAGCCCGTGAAAACACGGCCAAGATGGCCGTGCCACTTTCCTTACCTATAAACGTGAATCGCACCCTTTCCTCTCGCCGCGTTGAGCAATTGTTTGACACGGCTCTTTTTTGTAAATATCATTTACGCTTCGCTGAAAGTGTTAGAGGATGTATAAATGAGATTTGTCGTCGATTTGCTGTATTTGCTGGCTGGTTTGGCCATAAGCCCTATGGTTTTATATCGCGTCATCAGGCACGGACGCTACCGCACCGGCTGGGGACAGCGATTCGGCAAAATCTCCCGAAAAAGTCCACAAAAAAAGTGCATCTGGCTCCACGCGGTAAGCGTCGGCGAAGTCAACGCAGCAAAGACACTTATAAAAGAGCTTGAAAACAGATTCCCCGATTTTGAAATCATCATCAGCACTACCACCGATACCGGCTTCGCCCAGGCGAATGCCCTGTTTGGCCACGACTTTCAGGTGTTTTATTTTCCCCTTGACCTTTCCTGGGTGATGCACCGCGCTTTTAATAACATCCGCCCGGCAGTCTGTCTTCTGATGGAGCTGGAAGTCTGGCCAAATTTTGTTCAAATCGCAAAGCAATTGAATGTTCCTGTCATCGTAATCAATGGCCGAATAAGCGATAGAGGTTTTTCGAAATACAAAAAGATAAAACCCCTCGCAAAAACAATCTTCCGCAAGGTTGGGCTGGTTCTCGCCCAGACAAATGAATACGCCCAGCGGTTCAAAGAGCTTGGCTGCCCCGATGAAAAGGTAGTCGTTACCGGCTCATTGAAATACGACACCGCTCAAATCACCGATAAAGTCGAAGACACTGATGCTCTTGCGGCTCAACTGTTTGGAAAATCCGAAATCCGAAATCTGAAATCCGAAATTTTTTTATGGGTCGCCGGCGCTACCGGAAATGATGAGGAAAAGATACTGCTCGAAGTCTATCGGGACCTAAAACAGCAGAAGCAATTCAGCGACCTGCGACTGGCAATCATACCCCGCAAACCGGAACGCTTCAACGAAGTCGCACAACTGATAAAAGAAACTGGTTTTCTCTTAATCCGCTACAGCCAGATAAAAAAATTAGCCCCAGAGACCACAGAGAAATCGTCAATCGTCAATCGTCAATCGTCAATCGTTATTCTTGGTGACACTATGGGTGATTTGCGAAAGTTCTATTCGCTGGCAACGGTAATCTTTGTCGGCAGGTCTCTTGTGCCAATGGGCGGCTCCGATATGATGGAGGCAGCAGCCCTCGGCAAATGCACCATATTTGGCCCATACACCTTCAACTTTCAGCAGACTGTTGACGCCCTTTTAGCCGGCAACGGCGCCATTATGGTAAAAGACAAAGAGGACTTGCTCAGGACGATGCAGAAATGCCTTCTTGAACCGGCCTACGCCGACAAAATCGCCCGAAATGGCCAACAAGTAATCCAAAAAAACCAGGGCGCCACCACCAAAAGCTTAGAGCAAATCAGCAGATTTCTGTGCGTGTGATAAATAAGTGCGAGTGACTGCCTGAACCAATTACAAAATCGCAGAGCCGGAAATCCTATGTGAAAGAAATTCCCAGTGAACCAACTGCAGACAGATACGCAAGGCACAAAAACAGACCTGCACCTACGGCGCAACGACATCGACTGGCTCAGAGTCCTCGCGATGCTTGTGGTCTTTATATACCACTGCGGCAGGTTCTTCAATGACGAGGATTGGCACGTAAAAAACCCTCAGACAAGTTACGGTGTAACGATTGTCCTCACAATTGCCGGCCAATGGATGATGCCGCTGTTCCTCTTGCTCTCCGGTATGAGCTCGTATTATGCTCTGACTTACCAGAGTGTGGCAAAATACATCCGCTCAAGGGTCAAGCGACTTGTCGTCCCTCTGGTGTTTGGTACGTTCGTTGTAATTGCGCCGTTACAGGTTTATCTTGAGAGGGTAAGTCACTCGCAGTTTGAAGGCTCATTTTTGGAGTTCTATCCTCATTATTTTGACGGCTGGTACGGCTTCGGCGGCAATTTTGCCTGGATGGGCATACACTTATGGTATCTGGAAGTTCTGTTCGTTTTTTCTCTGATTATGATGCCAGTGTTTGCCTGCATCAGGGCAGAAACTACTCGAAAATTTATTTCGAGAACGACCCTCTTTTTCAAAAAACCGGGGGTTATTTTTTTACTTGCTGTCCCTATCGCCATAATGGAATTCGTTGCCAACTTACCCTTATTAAGACATACCATTCTCGGCACAAAAGCGTTCGGCGGCTGGAGCATTTTGCCCTATTTGGTCTTTTTTACCCTGGGTTACATCATCGCATCCGACCTGAAATTTGGACTGATTATCGAAAAACAACGCATGGCCGCCCTGATAACAGGCGTATGCACCACTGCCATCGGCTTTTTTCTATTTGAATCTGGCTACTCACTTCCGGCTTGGTTTTTTGCGTTCTTACGCGCCCTCAACGCATGGGCCTGGCTTATTGCGATATGTGGCTTCGGCAGCAGACATTTGAACTTCAGTGACCGATTTCTTAGATACGCAAACGAAGCGGTCCTTCCATTTTATATCCTCCACCAGACCGTCATCCTGGTCATCGGTTTTTATATCGTTCAACTGAATATGACCATCCCGGCAAAATTTCTTATCATCACCATAAGCTCATTTGTCACAATCGTTGCCCTCTACGACTTGCTCATAAAACGCATAAACGTTCTGCGTTTTGTTTTTGGAATGAAATTCAAATCGTCCATCTCAATAGTAAATAGAAAATAATCAATAGAAAATTATTGATATTCCCTCTTGCTTTTCCCGCCAATTTCCACACAAGTAATGTAATTTAGGCCCTGCAGGATGTGCCTTCAACTGCTCGCCGTAACTGGCTTTACTAATGCTTCCACCGTCAGATTCACCGCCGCTAACAAAGCATCCAACGGCAGATGAGCAGCCGCCGTCTGGTCAAACAGTATCGATGCCCGGGCAGGGAATTCCTCATCACGTCTCCAAATCACAATCGTTAATGGCACCCGCGGCAGCACATCCAATTCAATCGAGGCATCACCAAATTCACGCCGTTTAGCGTTGAACTGCACCAAAAGCTGGTATAAAGACTGCGGACAATCGCCAAAGGATTCCTCTAACTTTAGGGTAGGAAGGCAATGCACTCCCTGAAAGAAGAACTGCCCACCCGGCAGAGATTCCGCCTTTACGAGCTTATTCGCCAGCGGCAGGTCCCGAGCGTTTATCAAATACGTAAGAATGCAAAGCTGCTCAAGAAACCCCGCCGGCGGCAAAGGCGGTCGCAGCGAAAAAATCTCCCGCTGTGAAAGATTGACCGAATATTCGGTATTCAACAGTGTAATAACATACCGCTCCGGACCGCTCATGTATCGACACTTGGCCCTTTGTACGGTTCTCTGCCCATCAAGTTTATTGAGTTGTTCCCAAAGGCCTTCGTGAGCCATAACACAACCAAAACATCGTCCAAAGTATCTCTACAGAATAATTTTCTCCTTCGCCGCATCGAACTTCGCGACTTTGCCTTCTCGAAAACCGAGCATACCCATCTGCAAAGCCGTTTGCACCTGATATGCCAGGTCCATCGGGCTTAGAGTTTGCTGCTTACGCGACCGGCAGCACTCAAGAAACTTCTGCCAGTACCCGACAAAATCCTCGCCTTGTTCGATGGCAAACCGCTGCGGCTTCTTACTCGACCCTTCGGCAGGGGTAAAAACGATTTCATTGCCCTGAACCGTCAGTGTTCCTTCCCATCCGCGGATTACGGGAATCCGCTGTGCTGACCCTCTTGCGCCGGTGGCCGGATAGTCATTCGCCTGTGTCCCCAGGACCGCCACAGTAATCTTCTGCGGATAATCAATAAGCATATTAAACGTATCCGGTATCTCTCGTTCCTGGTAACGGAATTTGCCGCCCGTCGCAACAACCATACTCGGCATAGCCACACCAAGCATAAACACGACCGGCGTCAGAACGTGCGGAAACAGGTCTGTGGACGGCCCGCCCGCATAGTCCTCATACATCCGCCACCGGAAAATCCGGCTCACATCAAAAGGCCGCTTCGGTGAATCACCCAGAAATGCCTCCCAGTTCAAATCCGCCCCCGGTTTGGCATTCGGGTCGTCTATCGGCATACCACGCTCACCCCAGTCGCCTACGCGGAAATATCCGCACTCCGCGTGAACCGGCTGACCAATCAGACCATCCTGAATCAGCTTCCTAATCTGATGCCAGGCGCCATCTGACATCCCCTGCGTGCCGAGCTGGAACACCCGACCGCTTTTCTTCACCTCTGCCGCCAACTGTTTGGTCAGCTCAAACTGCCGCCAGTGCGTTACCGGCTTCTCGCAATAAACATCCTTGCCCGCCCGAACTGCGTCAATCGCCTGGTAGCCGTGGTGATGGTCCGGCGTGGAAATGCACACAACATCAACGTTCGGGTCAGCCAGCAATTCCCGATAATCCATATATCCTTTGGCTTTATATCCTTCCGCGACTTTCTGCATACGCGGACGATACACATCAGACGCAGCAACAATCTCCATATTTACGCCCTGCTGGCTCTTTAAGTAATGCACCGTCTGCAGATGCGCCTGACTTCGGCCTCCGCACCCTATAAAGCCGACACCAATCCGCTCATTGGCACCGAACGCCTTACTGACAAAGTGCCGCGTCGATGTTGCTGCAACCGCAGCAACGCCTGCTCGCCGAATAAACTGCCGACGCGTCAAGCTATTTCTTCCGTTTGCCGTTCTTTTTCCAGACATTTCATTTCCCCTTAATTTTCTTTTATTCTTCTATTTTAATTTATCATCAGCATTGCCAGGCCTACTTGCCCGGCGTGCTCGCCGCCCACAAAACGGCAAGACCGTAAAACCAACACTTGACCTGGTGCATGGTAGCATCCATGTTCTTGGCTGCTTTTGTGCTTCCTGTCTTCGCATCTCTGTCTTTTTTCGCACTGCACATAATCACTTAGAATCACTACCCGGTCGCAGCCGTCCGCATCGCGGATGATCCAATGTGTCTTATTGCGCCTTTGTCGGAATGGCTTTTCCGAGGGCCCCCAACGTTTCGGCAATCTCATGCCGCAACGCGAGAAGCTTGGTTGGGTCGCTGATATATCCATCGAAGTAGTATTAGTCCCCCGCGTTCGTATAGTTGCCGCCGGCCTCTTCCGCCCGCTCGAGCAGCGATAGAAATGTACAGCCATGTGTGAACAATGTAGTTACTTTTTTCATGCTCGGGTTCGATACGCGTCGTTACTTGGCTACGGAGACGGGACGAGGTTGCGGATGCGCCGTAACTGCTCGGTTCCCGCCAAATACATGTCGCGGCCCACGAAAGTCGGCCGGCCGAGGGGCTCTATCTTCCCCACGACGTGCACACTGGCGTCTGTGGAATCGATGCGCACCAAGACGTCCTTCAGGTATGTCCAGACGAAACCGTCCGGGCCTCGCGTTAGGGACAGGTATTCGTAGGAAGGGTCCACCCAGTGCGGCCAATAGTCGTCCACCGAGACGCGCCAGGGCAGGGTCTTTCGGAAGAGCACGTCGCCGGTGGCCACGTCTATTCCGTAAAGGATGCCGGCACCGGGCTGTCCCCAGTCCGCCCCCTCTACCGTCAATCCTAGCAGCCGTCCCGGCGCCACCTCCGTGATCAAGCCCGTGGCCCGGGCCCTCTTGACGGGCACGATCTCTCGCACGATCTTCCCCTGCTGTACGTCATAGATGAAGAGCTTCGCCTCCTCGGGGGCGCGATGCTCGTTCAGTTCGTCCTGTGCCGTCACGGTAGACATCGCGATCAGCCAGCCTCCCTGCAGGGGCGCGAGGGAATACACGGCATAGCCGCTCAGGGGCTTCCAGAAACCGTCCACCTTCTCCGTCTTCGGGTCATACCACCCGAAGCCACCGCCGGTGTAGTTGCGTTCGCCGAAACCCCCGAAGTAGATCCTGCCATCCGCGCCGAGCGCGGAGCTGTGCATGATTGCGACGCGCGTGGCGCTAAACTCTCCGATGCGGCGGGGGTTGCTCGCCGCGCTCCCCTCACTTGGCGCAGGTTGATTGGGCGGGCCGCCTTTGCCCAGCGTCCATGTCTGGGTGGGATCATAGACGAACAGCGGACCTCCCGCGTAGCCGCTGGAGTAAAGCTTGTCGCCACAAACAATCGTGGTGTAAGGAGCCAGCCCGGTGCGCGGGCCGCAGTAGGTGGTCTGGTCGGTCTTGGGATCGAAGATGAACGTGCCGACGTAATCGTCGCCCGTCCCGTACAGGCGGCCGTCCGGCAACACCGACAAGGGGTTGATGCGATGGGGGTAGCTGTTGACCCCTTCGAGGCGAATTGATTTCCAGCGCAACGGTTCCGGCGTAGTTTGGGTATCTGCGCCGGGCGATGCTTTCGCCTCTTCCGCCTTCGCATCCTCGCGGGACCGGTACCACACCACTGCGTTGCCTTGCGCGTCTGGGTCAATCTGGCCGAAGTAAACCTCTGGCTTCGGCACGGCTTTGTCCCACGGGGAAGTTTGTTTGGGCCAGGGTGGCGTACCACTCACTTTCGGAATCGCCTCCCCGTGGTAGAGCCAGTATTCCTTGTTTGGCGCCCCGTCCCCTTGCGGGACGATGGCCCACGCTCCCGGGAACTGCTCGATGATATCCATCACGCGCTCCGTTGGGGATTCCAGCAGCACCTTCTGCTCTCCGGTTTTCAAGTTCACGGCCACGAGGTACCAGGCCGGGACCATCCCGCTGGCGATATAGGCGTGCGTGTCATCCACACCCATGACGTAACGGCTCCAAGCGCCGTTGGGGTGGCCTGGACATACGGCTCCGAAATCCTTCACCACCTTGCCCAACTTTGGATCGTAAATGTAGAGACCGACTTGATTGCCGCGGGTTCCCGTACCGTAGATCCGTTCGTCCGGCCCGACCACAAGGGGGCGAACTTCACCTCCAAGACCAGGAACGATTTCCCCCCGATCCTCGAGCGTGTTCGTCGCCGGGTCGTACACAAACAGGCCCATGCTCCACGTGCGCCGCGAAGGCGTGGCGATGTAGTACTTGCCGTCGAAGCCGAGAGCCCGTCCTGACAGGTAAAACTGGTGGCCGTCCGGCAACCGCTGCTTCTTCACCACTCCGGTGCCCAGGTCAACGGCGTGCAGCCAGGTAGGCCCATAATACTCCTTGAAATAAATCTGGAGGAGGTCCCACGTTTTGCCATCCGGGTTGGGCACGAACCAGCGCTCCCAGACATTCACGCCGCGAGCCGGCTCGCCCAGCAATTCGGTCTGCAGGGCAGGCGCTTGTTCCAGCGCCTGCTTTAGCTCCGGCTGTTCGGCAGCCCGCCAAGGCTCACCGGCGGCAAGGCCGCGGCTAACCACCAGCATCACTACTGCACACAATCCCATCCAGCAATCGGTACGCGTGCTCATTCTCTCTTCCTTTCCTGTTTGCCTGCGTCTTCACCATAGCTGGTCATCAACTCCCTCATCGCGAGTTCGCACCCTGTGGCCCTCTTATCAGGCCCCGGACGATCCATTCCTGAGCCTCTTTCCACATGGCCTCAGTGACTCCGTGCCCCGCCTCGGAGAAGGGCAGGAAGCGCAGGCGGTCCCGGTCTTTTTTATAGAGGGGCTCAAGGTCTGCCACGAAGCTGCGCACCGATTCGATGTCGATGTACTCGTCGCGACCGCCGCTTGCGATGAACAGCGCCTTCGGGGGAATTCGGCCAAAGCGGGGCTTCGGGTCAATCGAGGCCACCAACTCGCGGAGGCGAGGGCCGTAGGAAGTTTTCCGCGATTCCTGCTCGGGGCCGGGCGGTATCTTCGTCACGTCCCACCAAAAGTCCACCGCGCCGACAATGCTCGCCACGACGCAGACGCGCGGCTCTCGCCAGGCGAGGACCATGGCCGCGCTGGCTCCCATGGATACCCCTGTCGCCGCAACCCGGGAGGCATCGATATCCGGACGCCGGGCGAGTGCGTCAAGGATGACCGGGATGTCCTTTACTGTGCGGGCAATAGAGGTTTGATGGACCCAGATGCTGTACTCTCCGCCGAGGGAGGCAATGTT
>Ga0315295_10002857_pt1 | contig 14613 bp, 13 predicted proteins | sample YL17G14_0_MG_FD_204453 | JGI IMG/M metagenome (GOLD analysis project Ga0315295, IMG submission 204453) | Sediment microbial communities from Yellowstone Lake, YNP, Wyoming, USA - YL17G14_0 | ecosystem: Environmental > Aquatic > Freshwater > Lake > Sediment | place: USA: Wyoming | collected...
TCGAGGACGTAGACCAGTGGCTTCGACGGAGGTTGAGGCAACTTCTCTGGAAACGATGGAAACGGGGCACGACACGCTGGCGAGAGCTTGTTTCGCTGGGTGTCCCGCGCTCCCTTGCCGCGCTCGGTGCGACGGGCACCAGCCCGTGGCATATGGCCGCAAGTCCTGTGGTCCACACCGCCTTGAGCAACAGCTTTTGGTTGGCTCAGGGACTGTGCACCCTCACCGAGCACTACCACCACCTAATGCACATTCCTCGACGAACCGCTGGATGCGGACCCGCATGTCCGGTGGTGTGAGAGGGAGGATGGGCGACCCATCCTCCCTACTCGATTCGAGGCCCTGGAGGCCCTACTTCAGCGTGTAGGCCACGGTGACGTCGATGCGCACGTCGAAGGTCCCGGGTGCAATCGGCACGTTCGCTCCGCCTCCGGAAGCCGCCGGCGCCGCCTCGGCGTAGTTCACCATGCCGTAGCTGTACCCGCCGGTGTAGATCGACACGATCTGGCCCAGCGTCGCGCCGGCAGCGGAGGCCAGGCGGGCCGCACGCTGCTGCGCGTCGGCGATCGCCGCCTGGCGAGCCTGCTCTTCGGCCTGCGACTTGTCGGACAAGTCGAACGACACGCCGTTGATGTTGTTGGCGCCGGCGTCGACAGCTGCCTGGAGCAGCGCCCCGAGCTGGTCCACCCGGCGCAGCGTGATGACCAGCGTGTTGTTCACCCAGTAGGTGGTCTGGCCGGTGGGCATTCCTGTCTGATCGTACTGGGGCTGGGGCGAGACGTTGAAGTACGCCGTGCGCACGTCCTCGGGCGCGACGCCCAGGGTCTTCACGGCATTGGCGATCGCCTCGGCGGTCAGGTTGTTGGCGGCGACGGCCTGAGCCACATCCATGTCCTGTGTGGCAACGCCCAGGTTGATCGTGGCGATGTCGGGCGTCACGCGCACCAGCCCAGTGCCGCTGACGGTCAGTTGGGGCTTGACCTCGGGTACGGCCGAGGCGGAACAACCGGCAAGCAGAACGCCGGCAATCACGAGCAGGGGAAGAAGTCTTCGCGGGTTCATGAGTTTCTCTTTTCCAGTACCTACTTCAGAACGTAGGTCAGCGAGATCTGGGCCTGGTACTCGAGCGTGCCGGACTCGACCGGGACGCCTCCGCCACCACCGCCCTTGCCGAAGGCCGGAGCTTCGTAGAACACCGGGACCGCCGCGCCGCCCTCGCTGATCGAGAGCACCTTGCCCAGCGTGGCGCCGGCTGCGCTCGCCAGCTGCTCCGCCTGGCGCTGCGCATCCACGACCGCCTTCTGGCGGGAATCGTCCATGGGGACGCTTGGATCGGCGACGCTGTAGCTGACGCTTTGAACACTGTTCGAGCCTGCCCGCAACGCCGCCTGCAGCACCCCGCCGAGCTTCTCCGGCGCGCGCAGCGTGAACAGGATAGTGTTGTCCACCGTGTAGCTGGTCTGACCGGTGGGGAGTCCCATCGGATCGAACTGCGGCTGGCTGGAGACGTAGAAGTTGGTCGTGCGCATGTCCTCCGCCGCCACGCCCTGCTCGCTCAGGGCGTCCATGACGGCCCTGGCGCGCCGGTTGTTCTCCTGGACCGCCTCGCCGACTTCCGGGCCTAGCGTCTGGACGCCCAGGCTGACGATGGCGATATCCGGGGTGACCCGAGTTGTGCCGGTGCCGGTGACGATGATCGTTCGCGGGTCGGGCTGCGCACCGGAACCGGCGCAGGCTCCCAGCAGGAGCCCGGCGAACAACAGAATGGGAAGTACCTTTCGCATGGTCGATCTCCTTTGGCCGTAGGCAACCGGCCTGACCGGGGAGTATAAATCGGACTCCAGAAGGGGTAAACCCCGAACCGCGGTCGGTATCTGGAGGATAGGGACGCCGCACCGGGCTGGAATGTTCCAGCCCTTGCGGCCTGCCGGACGTGTGAATCGTGAGAGCCGGGGACGCCGACCCCGGCTCTCGAGTAAGGAGGAGAAGAAGAGATTCCGCCCTTCCGCTCATCATCCTAGGCTTGATGAGGCTGAATCGCTGGACTGCCGCCTGACGGAATCCCTACGCCTACCCTACGCTTGTGCTGATGCTATACTACCCGCCGCTCATGGCCCTCGTCTGGTTCCTCGCCGCCTCCCCCGTCCTGCTCGTTGTTGTACTCATGACCGTCCTTCGCTGGCCGGCGGCCCGGGCCGGAGTGATCGGCTTGGCGGCGGCCATGGCGATCGCCGCGGCCACGTTCGGGGCAGGGATCGACGTCCAGCGCGTGGCCCTGGCGCGCGGCCTGCTCATGGCGCTCGACGTCCTGCCGATCGTGTGGGGCGCCTACCTCTTCCACCGCGTGACGGATGAAGCTGGCGCGATCGAGGCGCTGGCCGAGGCGCTGCCGGCGTTGACGCCATCGCGCGGCATGCAGGCGCTGGTGATCGGCTGGGCGTTCGCCAGCTTCCTGCAGGGCGTCGGCGGCTTCGGCGTGCCGGTGGCCGTCACGGCGCCGATCCTTGCTGGGCTCGGATTCTCGCCGGTGGCGGCCGTCCTTGTACCCTCCATCGGACACGCCTGGGCCGTTGCCTTCGGCTCGCTGGCGTCGTCGTTCCAGGCGATGGTCGCCGCGACCGGTCTGGCGCCGTCCGCTCTGGCGCCTGCCTCCGCCCTTGCACTCGGCGTTATCGGCCTAGCCTGCGGGGCCGGCGCGGCCCACGCCGCCGCGGGATGGAAGGAAACAGGGCGCCTCGGCCTGGCGATCCTGGCCATCGGCGTCGCCATGGGGGCCACGCACTACCTCCTGGCGACGAATGGCTTGTGGCCGATTGCCTCCGTTGGCGGCGGCCTGGTGGGAATCGGCGTCGGGTTGGTGGTTGCTCGCCGGGTCGGCATTGGCCAGGCCCAGCCCTTGCCCGGTGAGGTCATGCGCCGGCTGGGGTACGGGCTGCAAGGGTATGCGGTGCTGGTCGGTGTAATCTCGCTGGTCCAGTTCGTCGCGCCGTTGCGCGCGGTACTGCACCGCTGGACGGTCAGCATGCTGCTGCCTTCGACCGAGACGCTGCAGGGATTCGGCATGCCCGAGGCGGCGTACCGCTACGCGCCGCTCGGCCACACAGGTGCCCTCCTGGCCTATGCCGCCATCCTGGCAACCCTCCTGTACGCGTGGCGCGGGCGAGCCCTTGGCCGGGCGTCGCTGCGCCGGATCATCGTCGGGACCGCGCGCCCGATGATTCCGGCTACACTCGGAATCCTCTGCATGGTGGCCCTGGCGGCGGTGATGGAATACGCCGGGATGATCCACGTGCTGGCGGAGGCAATGGCGGCGGTGACCGGCGGTGGCTTTGCCCTCGTCTCGCCCTGGATCGGCGCGCTGGGCGCCTTCGTCACCGGCTCGAACACGAACTCCAACCTTATGTTCGGCGCGCTGCAGGCGCGCACGGCCAGCCTGCTGGGGATGGATGTCCCGCGCCTCCTGGCCTTGCAGAACGTCGGTGGCGCACTGGGTTCGGTCGTCTCCCCGGCGAAGGTGATCGTGGCGGTCAGCACCGTCGGCCTGGCAGGGCAGGAAGGGCGCGTGATGCGGCCGCTGGCGATCGCGGTGGGGATCATCCTGCTGCTCACCAGCCTGGCCGCCGGGCTCGGGCTTCTGTTCGCTGTTGTACAATCGGCCTGATGTCCGAAGTCCCGGTCCTGGTCACCCTGAACTTCCCCGAGCCGCTGGTCGAGCGCCTGCGGGCGCTGTCGCCGCGGCTGCAGCTCAAGGTGCATCCGGCCCGCAACGCGCAGGACCTTCCGGCGGACCTGCTGCCGGATGTCGAAATCCTGTACACGCTCCATGCGCTGCCGGATCCTGCCAACGTGCCGAACCTGCGCTGGGTGCAGTTCCACTTCTCCGGCGTGGATGCCATCGCCGATCACCCCCTGCTGCACACCGATGTGCTGGTCACCTCGATGAGCGGTGCCTCGGCGCCGCAGCTGGCGGAGTACGCGCTCATGGGGCTGCTGGCGCTGGGGCGGCGTGTGCCGCGCATGGCGGCCGACAAGGCGGCCAAGCGTTGGGCGGAGGACCGCTTCGAGCGCTTCCGGCCGGTGGAGCTGCGCGGTGCTACGGTCGGAATCGTTGGCTACGGCAGCGTCGGCCGCGAGGTCGCCCGGCTGTGCCACGCCTTCGGGGCGCAAGTTCTGGCAACCAAGCGCGACCTGCGCAATCTGAGCGATGACGGCTACCGGCTGAAGGACATGGGGGATCCGCAGGCGGAGCTTGTCAACCGGCTCTACCCTCCGCAAGCGCTGGCCTCCATGGCGAGGCTGTGCGACTTCCTGGTCATCACCGCGCCGCTGACGCCGGAGACCCGCGGCCTGATTGACCGGCGCGTGTTCGAGGCGCTCAAGCCCAGCGCGTACCTGGTGGATCTATCGCGTGGCGGGCTGGTGGACCACGCCGCGCTGGTCGACGCGCTGACCGAGAAGAAGCTGGCCGGCGCGGTGCTCGATGTCTTCCCGGTCGAGCCGCTCCCCGAGGGCAGCCCGCTGTGGGAGATGCCCAACGTTTTGATCTCGCCGCATATCGCCGGGGCCTCCGGCGACTACTTCGAGAGGGCGGCCGAGCTTTTTGCAGAGAACCTGCGCCGCTACCTCTCCGACCAGCCTCTGCTCAACCTGTACGATCCGCAGCGCGGCTACTAGGGAAGCCCGTGATCACCGGCGTGATCTTCGACCTGGGATCGACACTGATCCACTTCGAGGGCGACTGGCACGCCGTCTTCGAGGAAGGCCTGCACGCTCTGGCGCATCAGCTCGAAGCCGACGGGCTGGCCGTCGAGCCGCAGGCCTTGCGCGCCGAGTTCCGTCGCCAGGTTGAGGGGTCGCAGGCCTTGCGGCAGCAGGACAACATCGAACGGACGTCGACCTGGGTGCTGCGTCAGGTGCTCGACGCGCTAGGAGCGGGTGCGCCGGATGATGGCATGCTGGATCGGGCACTGAGGAGCCTGTTCGCGGCCAGTGAAGCGCGATGGGCACCGATGCCGGGGATGCACGACGTTCTGGCCACACTGCGCGCCGAGGGCTATCGCCTGGGACTGATCTCCAACGCCAGTGACGAAGCCAATGTCCGGCGCCTGCTGGAACAGGCCGGGCTGACGGGCGCCTTTCAGCCGGAGTTGATCTCGGCGGCGGTCGGGATTCGCAAGCCGGACGTGCGCCTGTTCCAACAGGTGTTGGCGGCCTGGGGGGCGCCGCCGGACTCGGTCGTCATGGTGGGTGACACGCTGGGCGAGGACATCCTCGGCGCGCAGCGAGCCGGGCTGCGCACGATCTGGTTCACGGCGGACGCCGATACGCCTGCCAACCGTGCCCTGGGATCGAACCTGCGGGCGGACGCAGCGACCGATGATCTGCGCCAACTGCCCGAGATGATCCACTCACTCGACGGAAGTCTCCCGCAGGCGTAGCCATGCCCAACTTCGTGCCGGTCACCCCGCACATCGGCCGCCTGGAGGTCCCTTGGCGCATGGTCGGGCTGATCCCCAGCTCCGTGTGCGTCTGGCTGATCCGCGTCGGCGACCGCTGGACGATGGTTGACAGCGGGCCGCCCGAGGCGGCGGACATGGTGGTATCGGCCGTGGCCCGCGCCACCCGCGGCCGCGGGCCGCAGACGATCTTGCTGACCCACGCGCACTACGACCATGCCGGTGGGCTCGTGGCGCTGCGGGCCGCCTGGGACCCGGCCATCCTGTGCCATCGCGAAGAAGTTGGATTCGTTACCGGGCTATCCGACTATCGGCATCTTCCAGCGCGCGGTCTGGGGTACTCGATCGGGCGTCTGCTGATGGGCTCGACGCGCTGGCAGCTTCCGGTCGCGCGTGACCTCGAGCGCGGTCAGGCGGTGGAGGGGATGGCGATCATCCACCTCCCGGGTCACACCCCCGGACACATCGGCTTCCTGCACCCCGAGGACGGGGCGATGCTGTGTGGCGACGCGGTGATGAATTTCGGGGGCAGGTTGTCACCGCCGTCGGTGCTGGCGACGCAGGACCCGGCCACGGCGCGCAGTTCGATCGGCCGGCTGGCCGACCTCGACTACGAGCGCCTGCTGCCCTCGCACGGGCGGCCGATCCTCAGGGGTGGGCGAGGGGCCGTGGCGCGTTGGCTTGGACGCACGCATCCCGAGCCGCCGCACACGCGCTGGTAACCGGCGCATGCTAGAATGACCGAATGCGCCCGGCCGCGCGGCCGGGCGCTTCTTCCTTGTGTGGAGGCAACCGGCCGGGGTCTCCCGGCCTCCTGCCTGGCAGGTCCCCGTGATGCTGAAGCGGCTGCGCGAAACATCGGCCGGATACCCGCGGCAGTTCTGGCTGCTGTTCTGGGGTGTGCTGGTCAACAGCTCCGGCTCCAGCATGGTCTGGCCGTTCTTGACCATCTACCTGCGCCAGCGGCTCGACGTGCCGCTGACGACCATCGCGCTGCTGCTGACGCTGAACTCGCTGGCCGGCCTGGTGTCGACGTCGGTGGCAGGCCCGGCCGTCGACCGCTTCGGACGCAAGGGGGCGATGGTCATCAGCCTGGGCGCCGGCTGCGTCTTCATGCTGGCGCTGGCGCGGGTCGACTCGCTGGCCTCGGCCGCAGCGCTGATGCTGTTCAAAGGCGCCACTGATCCGCTGTACCGCGTTGGATCGGATGCCATGGTCGCCGACCTGATCCCGCCGGCGCGCCGGGCCGGCTCGTACGCGTTGCTGCGCATGATCGCCAACCTGGGGGTGGCGATCGGCCCGACGATCGGCGGGTTCATCACCTCGGTCTCCTACTCGCTGGCCTTCTCCATCGCCGCCGGGACGACGCTGGTCTATGCGCTACTGGTAGGGGTCTTCATGCGCGAGACCATCCCGCAGTGGCCGGCGGAGGAACGGGCACGGCAGGCGAGAGGCTACGGCCCGGTGTTGCGCGACCGGCCGTTCCTGGGCTTCTGCGTCGCCTACTCGTTTGCCGGGATGGCCTACTCGCTGATGATGGTCCTGCTGCCGGTGTACGTGAAGGAGAACTTCGGCGTCGCCGAGAGCTCCTACGGCTTCATCTTGGCGACCAACGCCGCCATGGTGGTGCTGTTCCAGTACGGCGTCACGCGCCTCACGCAGCGCCACTATCATCTGCCAGTGCTGGCGGTGGGCTCGATGTTCTACGCGTTGGGGGTGGGCAGCGTGGCCTGGGGGACCGGATTCACCGGGTTCCTGCTGAGCATGGTGATCCTGACCGTTGGCGAGATGATCATGGTCCCCACCTCGACGGCGCTTACGGCCAACCTGGCCCCGCCCGACATGCGCGGGCGCTACATGGGCGTCTACGGGCTGACGTGGGGTGTGGCCATGGGCATCGGGCCGGTGTTGGGGGGGACTCTGAATGACCAGGTGGCGCCGGTGGCCATCTGGTACGCCGGGCTGGCGTTGGGTGCGGTCGCCATGGTTGGGTTCGTGGTGCTTGGGCGCCTACTGCCGCGCCGCGCGGTTGTGTCCGCACCAACGTCTACACCGTCGGTTACGCCGCCTGCCTGATCGCGGCCCGCCGCTTCCCGCCCACCGGCCTCACATTCAGCCGCCAGTGGGGTTCCATGAGTGGAGAGACCGCGCGAGGTCAGTCCCGTGCCCGATCCGACATTCGAAGCGCTCGTCGAGCGTCATAGTGAGGAGATCTATGCCTACCTGTGGCGCCTGCTGGGCGATCCAGAGCAGGCCTCCGACTGTCTGCAGGACACATTCCTGCGTGCCCTGCGCGCCTTCCCGCGCCTAAGGCACCACGAGCACCTTCGAGCCTGGCTGTATACCATCGCCATCCATCGGGCGCGGTCGCTTCTGCGGCAGCGGGCACGCCACGAGTCGAGGCAGCGGGAACTGACCGACGAGCTGGCAGACCCCCAGGCCTCGGTCGGCCAGCGCGTGGCGGAACGGGAAACCCGGCGACGCGTGCAGGCAGCCGTCGAGCGACTGCCATCGAAGCAGCGCGAGGCGTTGATCCTGCGCCGCTACCAGGGATTGAGCTACGGCGAGATCGCCTCGGTGGTTGGCGGCACGGCTGCCGCGGCGCGGACGAACGTCCACCTGGCGCAGGAGCGGCTCAAGTCCTGGCTGCAGCCCGAAGATGGAGAAGGCCGCCTGAGACGGCGACGAGGTGAGGCATGAGTCGAACGAAGATCGTCAAGGGGAAGGATCCCATGCAGGCAGTCGATGCGCTGTACGCCGCCGGTCCAAGCGGGACCACTGTCGCCGCGGCGCAGATCCGCCTGCGCGCCGCGTTGCGCGCGCAAGCCCCGCAGGTCTACTACGACGTCCTGCCCCGGTCGACGCTCGGCGCCGTGTACCTGGCGGCCGGGCCGGACGGATTGCTGGCCGTCGGGTTAGCCACGGACGAGCCCGGCTTCGTGCGCCGGGTGGCCAGACGCACGGGGGCGACGCCGGTTCGTTCGACCGAACGCCTGCGCCACGCCCGGCAGCAGGTAGACGAATACCTGCGGGGGAAGCGCAGCGCGCTGCAGATCGACGTCGACCTGAGTCATGTCACGCCCTTCCAGCGGGCCGTGCTCGAGGCGGCGCGGCGGATCCCGCGCGGCACGGTGATCACCTACGGCGAGATGGCGGCGCGGCTGCGTCGGCCGCGCGCCGGGCGGGCCGTGGGGCAGGCGCTGGCGCATAACCCGGTCCCGATCCTGGTTCCATGCCACCGGGTCGTATCGTCCGGCGGCGAGCTGCGCGGCTACCTGGGCGACCGGATCGGGCTGAAGGCGAGGCTCTTGAAGTTGGAAGGTGTTCCCATGCTGGGGAATCGCTGCCGGATTGCGGGGCGGTCAGGGGCGGGGAGGTAGGCTGTCGTGAAACCAAGGGACTGGACGTTGTTCTGGGTGCTGGGGCTGATCTGGGGCTCGTCGTTTCTGTGGATCAAGATCGCGGTCCAGGAGGTCGACCCCTTCACGCTGGTGGGCTGGCGCCTCTTGTTCGGAACGCTGGGCATGGTGGTCGTCATCCTGCTGCGCCGGCCGTCCTTCCCGAAGGCCTGGAAGACCTGGCTGTTCCTGGCTGCTCTGGGGATTCTCAACACCGCGCTGCCGTTCGTGTTGATTTCGTGGGGCGAGAAGACCATCGACTCCGCCGTGGCGTCGGTGCTCAACAGCACCGTGCCGCTGTTCACGCTGGTGATCGCCCACCTGTTCCTGCACGACGAGCCGATCACGGCGCGCAAGGCCGTCGGATTGCTGATCGGTTTCGGGGGCGTGCTGGCGCTGATGGCGCGCGACCTGGAGGCGGGCAGTCTTCGCACCGGCGTCCTGGGTCAGGCGGCGGTGCTCCTGGCGGCCGTGTCCTACGCCTCGGCCTCGGTCTTTGCCCGGCGGACGATGCGCGAGATCTCTCCGTTGGTCCAGGCCTTCGTGCCGATGGCCTTCGCCGATGCCATCGTATGGTCCGCCGCCACGCAGGTGGGTAGTCCCGGACGGCTCCCGGCGATCCCGATAACCTGGGTGGCGCTGCTGTGGCTCGGCCTCCTCGGATCGTGCGTCGCCTATCTGCTGTACTACAACCTGCTGCACGCCGTGGGCGCTACGCGCGCCGTGATGGTGACCTATGTCTTCCCGGTCGTCGGCGTGGCGCTGGGTGTGCTGTTCCTGAATGAGCTCGCCGACTGGCATCTGCTGCTCGGCGCGGTGCTGGTGGTGGCCAGCATCGCCGTGGTCAACTGGAGGCCGAAGGCGGCCGTGGCACCGGCTCCGGCGGACTGACCACACGACCTGACAGGTGGCGAAGCCACCTGTCAGGTCGTACCGTCAGACACAGCATGTTGGGAGCAATTGAAAAGTGAACCGTATTGGCTTCAAAGATGAACCGTGAACCCATCGAGCGGAAGGTCAACGGAGTGGACCAGGGTAGCCAGATTGGGTGTCTACTTTTCAACTGAAACCGGTTCACCTTTCGGGTGAAAAGAGTTCACTTTTGAACTTCAAATGGCACCGCCAGACACAGCATTGACAAGCCTTCCCTGCGGCAGGATAATCACCAGACAAATGCATAGCGGCGACGACGGAGGAAAGTAGGCGGGTGGAGCTCGCCAGGGAGGCCGGGGCCAGACTGGAACCCCGGTTCGATGGAAGCCCGTCGAAGTTCCCTCCTGAGCCGCCCGGGTGAACGCCCCTGTGGGCCAGTAGTCCGGGCCGGTGCCCAACCGTTAGCCTGGGAGCCGATCGCTCGATGTGGGCTGTCGGCACTGAGCGGTCCCCCGTGCGGGGATCACAAGGGTGGTACCACGGGTTGGCTCCCGTCCCTGGCTGGGCGGGAGCGTTTGTTTGCGGGGAGGAGCGGGCGATGCTTGAACGGTTGCACGAACTGGAACGAGAAGGTTTGCGGGATCTGGCGCAAGCGTCGGACGAGGAGTCGCTGCAGGGCTGGAAGGTCAGGTACCTCGGCCGCTCGGCTGAGCTTGGCCGCGTGCTGGACGGGCTGAGATCCGTCTCCAAGGAGGACCGGCCTGCGCTGGGCAAGCGCGCCAATGAAGTCAAGCTGGCCTTCGAGCGCGCGTGGGAACAGCGACAGCAGGCGCTGGCCACATTGCGCCTGGAGCGCTCGCTGCAAACCGAGCGCATCGACGTGACGCTCCCCGGCCGGCCGCTAACCCGCGGCCGCCTGCACCCGGCGACACAAACGCTGCGCCAGATTGTCGCCATCTGGGCCGAGATGGGCTTCCAGGTCTACCGCTCGCGCGACGTCGAGACCGACGCCTACAACTTCGAGCTGCTCAACATTCCGGCCCATCATCCGGCACGGGACATGGTGGACACGTTCTACACGACGACGCCCGGCGTGGTCCTGCGCACGCACACCTCCCCCGGGCAGATCCACGTGATGCGGGAGCGGGCGCCGGAGCCGATCCGCGTCGTGCTTCCCGGCATGTGCTACCGCTACGAGCAGGTCTCGGCGCGCTCGGAGATCCAGTTCAATCAGGTGGAGGGACTGGCCGTCGGCCGGAACATCACCTTCGGGGACCTGAAGGGAACGCTGACGGCATTCGCCCGGCGGTTCTTCGGTCCGCAGGTGCGTACGCGCTTCCGCGCGGCGCACTTCCCCTTCACCGAGCCCTCGGCCGAGATGGATGTCGAGTGCTTCGTGTGCGGGGGCAGCGGCTGCGCCGTGTGCAAGTCCACCGGCTGGCTGGAAGTGCTGGGGAGCGGCATGGTCCATCCGACCGTGCTGGCCAACGGCGGCTACGATCCCCAGGAGTTCTCCGGGTTTGCCTTCGGCATGGGTCCGGAGCGCATCACCATGCTCAAGCACCGCATCGAGGACATCCGCGCCTTCTGGGCCAACGACCTGAGGTTCCTCGAGCAGTTCTAGACGGAGGCTACGATGACCGAATCCCGACCCTCGAACCAGGAACTGGGCGACGAACTGCGCTCGCTGGGGGCCAATCTGCGCGATATGCTCCAGGCCGCCTGGGACAGCGACGAACGACGCCGCGCCCAGAAGGAATTCGAGAAGGGGCTGGAGGACCTGGCCAACGCCCTGCGTTCCACAGGCCGCGAGTTTGCCGCCAGCCCGACGGGGCAGCGTCTGAAGGACGATGTGCGCGAGTTGCACGAACGCCTGCGGAGCGGCAATGTGGACACGCGCGTCCGCGATGAGCTCCTGGCAGCACTGCGCCGCGTGAACGACGAGCTGGCCAAAGCGGCCGCCGCCTGGTCGTCCGAGCGCGGTGCTGAGCCGCCGGCCGCCGGGACGGAACCGCCCAAGGAGACGCCATGAAGGTACCCATCTCCTGGCTGAAGGACTTCGTCGACCTGACGCTCGACATCCCGGCGCTGGCGCACCGCCTGACGTTGGCCGGGCTTGAGGTCGAGGAGATCCGTTTCGTCGGACTGCCGATCCCGCCTGGGCGCAGCGCCAGCGGCCTGCACGAGACGAAGGTCACGGGCCTGAGCTGGGACCCGGATACGCTCGTCGTGGGTGAGGTGCTCGAGGTCATGCCGCATCCCAGTGCGGACCGGCTGGTGCTGTGCCGGCTGCAGGACGGGCTGCGCGAGCATGTCGTGCTGACCGGCGCGCCGAACCTGTTCGAGTATAAGGGCAAGGGCCCGCTCCCCACGCCGCTAAAGGTGGCCTACGCGCGCGAGGGCGCCCGGCTGTACGACGGACACAAACCCGGCGCCGAGCTGATGACGCTGAAGCGCAGCAAGATCCGCGGCGTTGAGTCCTACTCGATGGCATGCTCCGAGAAGGAGTTGGGCATTTCGGACGAGCATGAGGGCATCATCCTGCTGGATGCTGATGCCCCGACCGGGATGCCGCTGGTCGAGTACATGGGCGATGCCGTGCTCGAGATCGCCATCACGCCCAACATGGCGCGCAATGCCAACATCCTGGGGGTCGCGCGCGAGGTCGCCGCCCTGACCGGCGCCACGCTCAAGCTGCCGTCGTTTGACGTGGCCTGGGACGGCCCGGCGATCGCCGGCCGGGTGACGATCGCCATCCAGGAACCTGAGTTGAACCCGCGTTTCGTGTTGGGGCTGATCGAAGGCGTGACGCCGGGCGAGAGTCCGTACTGGGTCCAGCGCCGCTTGCGGCTGGCAGGCATGCGTCCGATCAACAACATCGTCGATGCCACGAACTACGCCATGCTCGAGATCGGCGAGCCGCTGCACGCCTTCGACTTCGATGTGCTGCGGCGCCGCGCCGGGAGCCGGACCCCGGAGATCATCACCCGGCTACCCGCCCCCGGCGAGCGCCTGACGACACTGGACGGAGTCGACCGGGCGCTGGACGATTTCACCGTGCTGGTGGCCGACTCGGCCGGCGCGCTATCGATCGCCGGTGTGATGGGCGGGGCGGAGTCGGAGGTCGGCGCGGCAACGCGCAATGTGCTGCTGGAAGGCGCCGCCTGGAACTTCATCAACATCCGGCGCACGCTGGGAGCGCACAAGCTGTCGTCGGAAGCTGGCTACCGCTTCTCGCGCGGCGTCCACCCGGCGTTGGCCGAGCGCGGCGTGCGGCGCGGGCTGATCCTGATGCACCGCCTGGCGGGAGGCCATGTGGCCGAGGGCGTGGTCGATGCCTACCCGCTCCCTCCGCAGGACCCGGTGGTCGAGGTCACGCCGCAGGACACGCAGCGCTGGCTGGGCGTACGCCTCGAGGCGGCGGCGATCGCCGACTTGCTCCGCCGGCTGGACTTCGGCGTCACCGTCGAGGGCGAGACCGTCCGGGCGCGCGTCCCCGATCATCGGCTCGATATCGGGGAAGGGATCGTCGGCAAGGCCGACCTGATGGAGGAGATCGCCCGGCTGTACGGTTACGATCGGATCCCGGAAACGATGATCAACGACCCGCTCCCTCCGCAACATGGCAACCCGGCGCTGGAGCGCGAAGAGCTGGTGCGGGATACCCTCGTGCGCCTCGGGCTGCAGGAGGTGGTCACCTACCGGCTGACGTCCTCGGAGCGTGAGGCGCGGCGGCTGCCCGAGGGGACGCCGGCCGACCCGATGCCCTATATCCAACTGGCCAACCCGATGGTCGCCGACCGGGTGGTGATGCGCCACAGCCTGCTGGCCAGTGTCGTGGAGATCGTCGAGCGCAACGCTCGCCTGCGCGAGCGCGTGGCGCTGTTCGAGATCGGCCCGGTGTTCCTGGCGGCGGAGGACGAATCGCTGCCGCAAGAGGTTTCACGGCTCGTGCTGGTCCTGTCCGGCCGGCGCGAACCTGCCTGGTGGCAGGTGGCTGACGCGGCGCCAGTGGATTTCTACGACCTCAAGGGGTTGTGCCAGTCGCTGCTGCAGGCGCTGCATATTCGCGACGCCAGGTACGAACCTGCCGTACACCCCTCCTTCCACCCGGGCAAGTGCGCTCAGGTGTCGGTGCAGGGGCAGGTCCTGGGCGTGTTGGGCGAACTGCATCCAAACCTGCGGCGGAGCTACGAGCTGCCAGAGGCGGCCGTGGTGGCGGCGGACCTCGATCTGGGGGTGCTGCTCTCAGCGGTACCGGCACGGCATGAGGTAGCGGCAGCGCCGCCCTTCCCGCCGGTCCTCGAGGACCTGGCGATCGTCGTCGACGAGGGCCTGCCGGCGGAAGCTGTCGAGGTAGTGCTGCGGCAGGCGGCCGGAGCACTTCTGGCCGAGTTGCGTCTGTTCGACGTGTATCGCGGCGAGTCGATCGGCGCCGGCAAGAAGAGCCTGGCGTATGCCCTGACGTACCAGGCGCCGGACCGGACGCTCACTGACACGGAGGTTGCGGCGCTGCGGAAGACGATCGTGCGTGATCTAGAGGAGAAGCTCGGCGCGGAACTACGCGCCTGACGTCTGCAAGGGAGACAGGACGGGGCGCACGCCGTGCGCCCCGTTTTCGTGTACGCCCAGCATGGGCGCTGACTAGGAAGGTGGAAGCCCTTCCCGGGGGTTGATGGCACCCACCGTAGCCAAGGGCAAGGGCGTCGTCGTGAGGCGGGGTCCGGAGGAAGCCGGAGGCAAAACCGCGACCTGAGGGACACGAACCCGATACGAGGCCGTGAGCCCGGACGAGTGGGCATGTAACCACGAAGTCCAAGCCATCAAGGGGCGGAGCGGTAAATCGGGCAGGGATGCGGGGACCGCCAGCGCTCTTATCTGGGGAG
>Ga0315295_10002858_pt1 | contig 14612 bp, 12 predicted proteins | sample YL17G14_0_MG_FD_204453 | JGI IMG/M metagenome (GOLD analysis project Ga0315295, IMG submission 204453) | Sediment microbial communities from Yellowstone Lake, YNP, Wyoming, USA - YL17G14_0 | ecosystem: Environmental > Aquatic > Freshwater > Lake > Sediment | place: USA: Wyoming | collected...
CTTAGCAATTTTAACACACATTAAGCGGCTTTGATCCCGGATCAGGAGCTTGCCACTGACAAGTGCCAGCGGTGCCCAGTTTTGAGTTCCGAACTTTGTATCCAGGTCTGATGCTACAGCAAGCATATCTGCTGATGCAATCGGCTTAAAAGCTGACGGATCAGGCTCAATAAGATACAACTTATTGCTGCCATCTGCTTTCTTTGCAATTTTTATCATTGCCTCACCAGCCTGATATCCGCCTGTAACAAACACTCTACCTTCCCCGGCATCAATTGCACCCGGGACCGGAATTCCACATTGGAAGTTTGTATATTCCCACAGGAATTTTCCGGTAAGCGGGTCAATTCCAACGACTTTACCACCGCTGGCGCTTTCACCGCGACCGGCTGAAGCAGTTATCATAACAACATGGTCAGTTCCGCCAACTTTTACCAATGACGGGCTGACATATCCCACAGGACCAATAGACGGTGTTGTCCACTTAACATTGCCGGTAAGCTTTTCATAAGCCACAACGCCTGCCTGAGGCGCCTGTGAAGCCAGAATAAGCAAATCACCGTAAACCAAAGGACACTGAGTAATTGCCCATCTCGGGATTTGACCACCGCCGAAATCCGTCCAAACGTTCTTGTTCCAGAGGGGCTTGTGTGTGTTGATGTCCACGCAATACAGGTTTCCGTAAGGACCGCACGAATAAATCCGATTGCCGTCTAAAGTCGGTACACTTCGGGAGCCCGGGAACATAACAGATCCGGGAGCTTCATAACTAAAATTCCAGAGTTCTTTTCCACTGGTAAAGTCAAAACACCTCACTTTATCGCCAACCTGGTCATCTCTATCAAGTAAATAGACCTTACCGTCTTTGACAACAGGTCCGCCAAAACCGATACCCACATTAACAGTCCATAAAACTTCCGGGCCTTTCTGAGGCCAGGAGCGTAAAATGCCTTTCTGGGTTGATATACCATTTCTGCCGGGTCCAAGATACTGAGGCCAGTCTTTTGCGTAAACATTCGCTATGCTAACTAATAAGACAACCACCGGAATATAAATCTTACCTTGTTTCATTGTCATTGCTCCTTTCATTTTTGTCAGGTAAATTATTATTCAATTAATTATTAATACTTTGATTACAGGCTCAATTAAAAGCAAATATTTTATTTCTAATAAAAACCCTTATTAGCGATTAATCAATTTTGCGCTACCACCTGAATATCTATCACCTTGCACCTTGATTTTTGATGAAGCAGTGTTTATTTCCTGAAGTTCCTCTGATGAGAGTTCAACTGCTGCAGCTCCAAGATTTTCGTTTAACCGGTGTAACTTTGTAGTGCCGGGAATTGGAACAATCCATGGTTTTTGTGCCAGTAACCATGCGAGTGCAATCTGGGCAGGCGTAACATTTTTGCGTTTCGCAACTTGTGCCAGTAAATCAACAAATGCCATGTTTGCTTTAAGGTTTTCAGGTGATAAACGTGGAACAGTACTGCGGAAGTCTTTACTATCAAAAGTTGTTTTTTGGTCCATTTTCCCTGTAAGAAAACCCTTGCCAAGCGGACTAAATGGTACAAACCCTATTCCGAGTTCTTCGAGGGTTGGGATTATTTCTGCTTCCGGCTCCCTCCACCACAATGAGTATTCACTCTGCAAAGCAGTAACTGGTTGTTCTGCGTGTGCACGGCGGATAATTTTTACTCCGGCTTCAGAAAGGCCAAAGTGTTTTACTTTTCCTTCTTTAATAAGGTCCTTTACTGCTCCGGCAACATCTTCAATTGGTGTATTCGGGTCGACGCGGTGCTGGTAGAACAAATCAATAACTTCAACCCTGAGCCTTTTTAGCGAAGCCTCAGCAACTTGTCTGATATGCTCCGGACGACTATCAAGTGCTGAAACACCAGTTGTGTCGAAGCCAAATTTTGTGGCAATCACTACTTTCCCGAGAAAAGGAGCCAAAGCTTCACCAACAAGTTCTTCATTAATAAATGGGCCATAGACTTCAGCAGTATCAAAAAAAGTTACTCCACTTTCTACTGCTTTATGAATAAGTGTAATCATTTCGTTCTTATCAGCAATAGTTCCGTAGCCAAAGCTCATTCCCATGCAGCCTAGCCCGAGAGCCGAAACTTCCAGTCCGCTTTTACCAAGTTTGCGCTTTTGAATTTTAGAATCCATAAAATATTTTTTAATCATATTGTAAAAATAACCAAGGAACATTCAATGAAATTACTAAAACAAAACAAGAACTTACGAAATTCAAACATTTCTGAATTTCAAAGGACTTAACTGAACGTGTTTTTTAAAGAAGTTATTAAAATGGGTCACTTCAGTAAAACCCAATGCGTATGCAATTTCAGCCACACTCCAGTTACTATGCTTTAACAGGATTTTTGATTCCTGCAGAATGCGCTCGGCAACAACCTGTGATGTTGTTTTTTGTGTTGTCTCTTTTATTCCCCTGTTTAAATGGTTTACATGAATGTTTAACTGGTTTGCAAATTCAGACGCTGAACGCAGATTTATTCTCTGATGATTGTCATCAATCGGGAATTGACGTTCTAAAAGCTCTAAAAACAAAACAGAAATTCTTGTGGAAGCGTTTATTTTTTGTTTGTCATAATTTGCGGTTGGCTGAATTTTCATTGCAAAATGCAATAGTTCAAAAACAAGATTTCGTAATACATCGTACTTATGAATGTAATCAGAATTGATTTCTTCAAACATACGTTCATAAATGGCAGCTAGTTTTTTTACCTGTTCATCTGACAATTCAAATATGTGAATACCGTTGGGCTGGAAAACTGAATACTGATTCAGGTTTCCATATTGATGAAAAAAATGTTGATTGAAGACGCAAAATGAACCACTCCGTACGTTATCAAGATGTTCCCATTTATAAGGGATCTGCGGATTGGAAAAGGATAATGCTTGTTTTTTGACTTCAACAACCTTATCGGCATAATGCACTTTGCTGTTACCAATCACCAGCATGATTTTGTAATAATCACGTCTTTTATAAGTTATTGGTTGGGCCTTATCCCCGACAAAAGGCTCTAAACTAAAGACATTGAAATGTCCGATTTCATTTTTTAGATTATCGGGCATCCAATCGAATTTCCTTTTGTAAAATTCTTCTATTGTTTCAGTCTTTTCCATATTGCAAGCTTATAAATTTCAAACCAGAAAGTAGCCAATCCGTTTTAGATAAACGTTCATTGTTTTTCAATATATTCCTTATTTAATGAATATATCAGGCTGACATTCCACAGAAACCCATTACCGGCAGAGATATTTGTCTTAATAGGTTCATTTATCATTGCAGAGATTGAAAGCGGAAGTTTCCTTTTGGCAAGAGTAAGAGTCGAGTTGAAATAAAAACCATCAATATCATCCATGTTCAGGTAATAGACCTGGGGATTAAACCGCAAATAAAACTGATCTGACATTCTGATATTGGAAAAACTGCCTCTTAATGAAATCAGGTTGGTATTCCTGGTAAGCTCTTTTTCTATTCCGCGTGAATACAGGTAATACATACATGCCAATAATGATATTTTTGTTTAAAAAATAACCAGGAGCCAACTCCCCGGCCAGATAGCGACGCACCACCAGAAAAGGAATGACCATGGCTTCCCTTCAAGAGCAAACCTTAATGACGGCTCAAAACTGAGCTTTCTTTTACCCATTGACAGATCAAAAATAACAGCAGGTTTACCCAATGTTAAATTGGGTACAATTGAAATACCTTTATTTGTAACAGTGACAGCACCGCCAAAATGACTGGCTACCTTTGTACTATCATTATTTTGCGAAAAAGAAACATAAGGAAGATTTAAAAGAACAAATAATGATAATGCACTTTTTGTCAAATACCATCCTTTTTTGTTTTTCATCAACTTGTCAGTTAATTTTTTTCTAGGTACAAAGGAATTTGATCCACTGGAGATTTAATAACAAATTTCAAAGCATTAATTACGATTTTCAAACAATTAACTGATTTAAATCCCGAGGAATAAATTCAAGCTCGCTTAAGCTGGAATGATCAGAGTTATCGCTTTTAGACAGCCTATTTTGCTGTATCCGGTTCAATGAAATAATTTGGACCGGTTATCACTGTTGAAGGCTTACTTTAAAACAGTTGCTTCAAAAGGTGACGCAGGTAGTCCTTCAATATTATACAAATTAGCACCTTCCGGATTATCAGCCCAGGCGTATCTCACAAAAACAGGGCCTTTTATCTCATCACTCCGTACAATAACATGGTTGTCTTCAATTCTGGCTTCAGCCCAGACAAACTTTCTATCAGTTCCGGCAACTGCAAAATGATTTAAATCACCTCCTCCTTTAATTGCCAAACCACTGCCAATGTGGTCAAATTCAATTATTATTCTGTCACCGTCCTGGACGGCGGATCTGAAAATAGGGCCGGAGTAGACTATCTTTTCCTTACCGTAAACTAATTTCCGCGCCGCCAGAGCTAATCGTTCACCAACAACTTTTTTCTCGAGAGGGTGTATGTCATTCCATTCACCTATATCAATCGTAACAGCTATTGCCGTGTTAGGGACAGATAAAGACTTAAGCTGACAGAACCGTAGTTCGGCCCATTGACTCTCGGAAGGAAGATACTGGACTTCCATAAAATTGGGCAATTGTACAAAGAGAAACGGGAGAGTTCCCTCTTGCCATTTATTTCTCCAATCGCTGACAAGTGCTTGAAGCAGTTGCTGATATTCCTTAGGTTTACCCGTATTTGCTTCACCCTGGTACCATAAAAAACCTTTTATCCGGTAGTTTATCAAAGGAGCAACCATCGTATTATAGAGTCCTGTTGGTTCATTCTGCATTGAGATAGACTGAGAACCTGTACCAGGCTCATATGAAGCAGGCCTGAATACCTGTCCCACCCTGTATAACCATTCGCCCCTGAGGTCAATGCTGTCGTTACCTGCAACAAGCCAGTAAGGTTTGTCAGGCACAAATCCTCCTTTTCCTGCATTGTTTGTCACTCTGATCACAATAATATTTTTCCCTGGTTTTAATAATCCGGATGGCAGATTATATCTCCTTGGAGGATACTGATATGTTATAGATCCTGAAAGAACTCCATTTACATATACATTATCTGCATCTACTATTCTTCCAAGAAATAATTTTGCAGGCTTATCGGTCATAGTTACTGGCAGATTGATCTCTTTTCTGAACCAGGCAACACCATCCAGACCTTTTACACCCTGGTCATCCCAATATCCTGGGAGCCAGTATTTATGCCAGCCTTCAGGAACATATGTTACATCATACCATGGTTTTGGACCACTCATTCCCTTATCGGCTGCCCTGGGATTTTCAGGAGGTTTCTGGCCTGACCCGGGTCTTACCCTGGCAGCTCTAAGTATAGGATTTATGAAGGCAGTATCCTTAATTCTCTCAACCCTGCTCTCAAGTTGTGGAAATTCTTTTATCCCTTCTTCACTTATCCAGGCTTCAATTGGTGTTCCTCCGACACTTGAATTTATAATTCCAATTGGCACCTTATACTCTTTGTATATACTTCTGGCAAAGAAAAAAGTAACAGCACCAAATCCAAGTACGTTTTCCGGTGATGCTGATACCCATTTCCCCGGAGGCAAATCTTTATGGATTGAGGCGACATCTGATGCTGTGGGAATGAAGAAATTTCTTATTTCCTGAAAATCTGCGCCAGCTATATCTTCAGGATATTTTTCCTTCACCCTTTCCATATTCAGAACCATATTGGACTGACCTGAACAAAACCAGACATCGCCTATTAAAATGTCATTTATCGTGATCGTATTGTTCCCCTTCACTTCCATGGTAAATGGTCCTCCTGCTTTCATCGGCGGCAAAGAAATTCTCCAGTTTCCTTCAGAATCTGTAAAAGTGCTGATTGTTTTTTTATTGAATTTAACCTGCACCTTCTCCCCGGGAGAAGCCCAGCCCCAAATTATTAATTTAGTATCTCGCTGCAGGACCATACCATCGCTTACCAGTACAGGAAGTTTGATATTCGCCTGAACAAATACAGTTAATATGAAAAATAGCAAGCTGGTTATAAAAAATATGTTGATCATCTTCTTCATTTCAGTCATAATTTTACTGCTATTCCTTGTTTAAAATTGATTTATAAATATCATAATTCTATTGTCTGAAATTACAATTTATTTTGAACCATATTATTCTGAATGTCTGTTTTTCCATATTCTTAAAGTGCACGATTCGCAGGAACGACAAACCCTGTAAAAACCAATATTGGGGACAATGATTTTTTGAGAAGTTCAAAAAAAAGAAAGAGGTCGGAAATGACCTCTTCTCTTGTCTGGTACCCAATAGGTTTAAAAGTTGCTCCAGAGTGAAGAACATTTAATACATTTGGAAAGTACTATCTGTATCTTGTATTCTAATAAATTGATATTGATCATGAAGAGATTTAATAATGAACTGACCTGGGTTTTGAAGTTATGTTTATTGATTGCCATTACTCTTCTTCCATCTTTTATTGCAGGAAATGAAAATGATTTAAGTCCTTTACTGCAGTACTCAATTTCGATGGATGAACCTGGAAACCATTTATTCCATGTTAACCTGGATTGCAAAAGATTAAAAGGGGATACAATTGATTTTAAGATGCCTCAATGGATGCCAGGGTATTATCAGATAATGGAGTATTCTAAGGAGGTGAGGAATTTTTCAGCAACCAGCATGAAAGGCATGGCTCTTTCTTTTATTAAAGCAGGTAATAATACGTGGAGGGTAATGCCTGGTAAAAATGCCTCATTCAAGATAAGTTATGATGTTTATTCTGATAATAAATTTGTCGCCAGCAATAATCTTGATACAACACATGCCTATATAGTACCTGCAGCAACTTTTATGTATATAAATGAACATTCTGATATTCCTGTAAGTTTGAAAATTATTCCTTATAAATCCTGGAATGATATAGCAACAGGCCTTGAAAAGTCAAATGGGAATGGCAATATGTTTACTGCTCCTGACTTTGATATACTCTATGATTGCCCAATCCTTATCGGAAACCTGGAGGAGCTGCCTTCATTTGATATAAATGGGGTTATCCATCGTTTCGTGGCATATAATCCAGGGAGTTTTGACAGAGATGTATTTATTTCCAGTCTGGAGAAAACAGTCAGGGCTGGAATAGATATAATAGGAGAAATTCCATATAACGAGTATACCTTTATTGGCATTGGGCCCGGATATGGCGGGATAGAACACCTTAACAACACCACAGTAAGCTTCAACGGGAGCGGTCTTGATAAGCCTGGCGCAATGATTCGCATGCTTAAATTCCTTGGACATGAATACTTTCATCATTATAATGTCAAGCGCATCAGGCCGTATGAACTTGGACCATTTGAATATGACACGGAAAACAGGACCAATCTTCTTTGGATGAGTGAGGGACTGACTGTTTACTATGAATATTTAATGGTGAAGCGGGCAGGACTTATGAGTGAAGACGAGTTTCTGAAAAGTATCGAGGGCAACATAAATACAATTGAGAATGATGCCGGGCGTCTGTACCAGTCTTTATCCCAGTCCAGTTACGATACATGGGAAGAAGGTCCTTTTGGAAACAGACCGGGTGGTGCTGATAAATCAATATCATATTATGAAAAAGGTCCTATAATCGGGATGATCCTGGACTTTTCGATCCGAAACGCAACTAAGAACAGAAAGTCACTTGATGACGTGATGAGGTTTTTGTACCGGCACTATTATAAAAACCTGAATAGGGGATTTACTGATGCTGAGTTTCAGATGGCATGTCAGGAAATAGCTGGCATTTCGCTAAGCAGGGAGTTTGAGTATGTTTATACCATAAAGGAGATAGATTATTCAACTTACCTGTCATATGCCGGGTTAAAGATATCAGAAGAGGTGGATAAAAATGCCGGGAAGAGAAAGTTCGTACTTAATAGACAAGGAAACATGAATCCCTTACAGTCGTCCATATTCCAATCTTGGTCAGGGAATTAGATCATTATCAATTGTTTTGTACTGGAATGTAGGCAGCTAGAGTGCAAGACCAAAAAATCAATATGTCAGTCCATTAGCAGCCGGTTTGTCCGGAGTCGTCATTAAGAAGGTTCCACAGGAAGGATTTTGACCCTGTGGTCTTATTTTTTTCATTAATAAGAATTAAAAGAATGCTTGTCCTGCTTTCCGATGTATTTGCTGGTATTAAGTATTCCCTTTGAATCTTTGATACACCGGATTTGGATTTATTGTTCCCTTTGAAATCTATCGGAATTATCTGTTTTGCATGGTTTTCTGCCATTCCAGTTTGTCTGGATTGACTATAGCCGTAATTAATTGCAATTGCAAGAAAAAGTGTAAATACGAATATTGTTTTCTTCATGGGTAATTGTATAAGTTAACAATCTCAAATGAATCATAAATAATTATCAAATAATCTGATTTATATATAAACACTTCTAGTTCATTAAAGTTTATTCAAAAGCTTTTTATTTATTGTTTAAGTTGAATGGACGTAGTATCTGTTATCCAATAAGATATTTAATCCGCCTTCGTGTAAAGCTTTGTCGGAAACGAAAATCAGGTTAATTGGCTTCGCCTAACTCACCGTCTGTTGACGGTTCGGTTCCTCGGTGCTTGCACCGTTTTAGAGTCCAGAGCTTGCTCTGGGGGACATACCCATTGATTTAGCTACTTAATATATGAGGGGGTCTAAATTTTGAAATAATTATATTATATTAACAATATTGTGTAAACAAAAATGTTTATATTTGCACTATGAAGACTCAATTATCAATAATAAAAGGAATTCATCCGGGATTTATTCTCGACCGTGAACTTAAAGAACGTCATCTCCGCAAAGGACCATTTGCTATTTCTTTACAGGAGTTTCCTCAAACACTGGTTTCAATTACCAAAGGAAAGAGACGGATGAACACAAATCTTGCTCTAAGAATTGAGAACGCTCTTGAAATTGAAGAAGGGTATTTTATGACTTTACAGATATATTATGATATTAAAGAAATTAAAAGAAGACAATATAGATTACATCCTGATTTGACTAAATTGAGGCGAGTTTTGTTTTGGGATACAAAAATTGAAAACATAAACTGGGAAAAACAAAAAAATGCTGTTATAAAAAGAGTATTTGAAAGAGGTAATGATATTGAGAAAAACGAAATCATTTGCTTTTATGGTATAGAGAATATCAATGATATAATGAAAACACATGGGTAATAAACTATATTACAAAACACTTAAGCCCTTATTATTAAGTGTTTTGAAAGCATTAATGACAGCCAAAGAATTTGATGTTTTCAGATTAGTTGGCGGAACTGCTCTAAGTTTGTACAGAGGGCACAGGGAATCAGTCGATATTGATTTGTTTTCTGATGCTCCCTATGATTCAATAGACTTTAGAGCAATCGATGCATTTTTACGCAGTAAATTTTCATATGTTGACACAAATGAATATAAAGTTGTTGGAATGGCGAAATCATATTATGTTGGTAATAGCAATGATGATTGCATTAAGTTAGATTTATGCTATACAGATAGATTTATCCATGAAATTCTGCTTATTGATGTTATCAGATTAGCCACTGTTGAAGAAATAATAGCTATGAAAATTGATGTAATTTCCAGAGGTGGAAGAAAAAAAGATTTTTGGGATATTCATGAACTTAAGGATGATTACTCAATAGAAAAAATGTTTGCTATTCATAAGGAAAGATATCCATACACCCATAACCAAATACAAATAAGAAGTAGTTTTTCAGATTTTACACTTGCAGATGAGGATTTCGATCCAATCTGCTTAAAGGGTAAACACTGGGAGATCATAAAGTTAGATATGATTGATTTTGCAAATGCATCTGGGAAAGTTATCTAACCCCATTCACTTAAGTATCAAAATTTAAAGATTATGTTGAAAGGAAGTCCCAATGCTGGAAAATCTGGAAAAGGCAGTGACCTTGACCACCTCAATCCGGATTAGATTGACCATCTTAGGCTGGCGTTAAGTGCTTGTTTTTAAATTTAATACGATTATCTCAATTTAACCGGCCAAATGTGGTCAAGCTGTCCGGCTTTTGTACTAATGAATTATAAAAGTCTTATTTCTCCCCGTAAATTACAAATGCATTAGAATCGATGGACAGTTCACCGTTTGGGTATTTCAGTTTAATTGAATTAAATACTTCTCTCCTGACCTTTACCAACATTTCACAATCTGCATTACTAAGTGCTGCAACTACAGGAGCTGCTACTTCGGTCATGAAATTCCAGTAGGCTTTTCTGTTTCCGATGTTAAGCTTTCCAATGACCTCTGATTCGGAAATATTCTTTAATCCGGCTTGTTTAAATAGATCTGATACGAGGCCACGTTTGGCGCAACGAAATAATCCGGGTTCTCCCTGAGGCGGAGCTGCCAAATGCATATTTTTATTGATAACCCCCATAATAGTGCCAGCCCATAAATTTTTTTCAGGTTCGCTCCAAACTGTCGCAGCAATCCTTCCCCCGGGTTTTAATACCCGCACCATCTCCTTAGCTGCAAGTAACAAATCAGGAAAAAACATAAAACCCATCCGGCAGCTTATTGCATCAAAGTTATTATCAGGAAATGGAAGCTCGGATACATCACTGGCAATGGTTTCAAAATTTTTAATTCCACGTCTGGCCGCATTTTCAAGCGCTACTTCCAGCATTCCTTCAGCAAGATCTGTAGCAACTACCATTCCTCCTCTCAGCATGGTTGCAATGGTAAGTCCCGGCTCACCTGTCCCTGATGCTACATCCAGCACCACATCATTATCCTTTGGTTTTAGCAGGCGAATGATCTCATCAGCCATTGGTTTTAAGAAGTCCATTGTCAGTTCGTCCCATTTCTTCCAACCCGGAGAAAATCTGTTCCATATCTCCTTTTGCTGTTCCCTGATTTGTACAAGTTGTGCTTCCATTTTTATTTGTCGGTGATTATAGTGCTGACTCCGCACATTTTAAGAACATTTTATCTGACCTATACTATGTGAAGTTGCTTCATTCAAAAAAACATTAGTGGTAATAAAAGTTACATATCACTTTAACAATAGAGACTAATTCCTGATGAGTTCATATTGATTCCCAAAGAGAAGCAACTTTCTTACATTCTTATTAGTGGGTTATATAACAATTTGAGTTTATGTTATGTTCAATTTTTCTTCTATTGAGAGACATGTGGGTGTAGAATTGGTATCAATTAATACCGTAATGCAATCTCATTTTTCGTTTTGTGCCGTTTGGTACCCGGAACACACCGGTTGGCCATGCTCTGCCGCCTTTGTCGGCCATAGGTCGACTCCAGCGACCGACGGCTGAATTCCCCAGTAATCGGGACGAAGGCGATGTAAGCAGGCGGTCGAAAGTTGCACCAGTTAAAAGATTTGTTAAATTTATGGGCAATGAATTATATATTAAAACTGAACAGGATGAGATCAATGATTCCAACAGCCTTATGCATTTTATGTTTTTCGTCAATAAACGGACAAAACATATTAAAAGAATTCCTGATCGAAAAACAGTATCTTAATTTTCCAGTAAGCATAAAGCAGGAAAGACAAATGGTGAAATTTGTCTCAGATAAGGATACCCTTTCTTACTCGGTCATTCGGATTGCTGATTCTGAACCCGATTACTGGGTTTTTAAAGATGTATCTTCATTGAAGGGCAGGAAACTTATATTGATTATCAGCAAGAAGATCAATGGCATAGAAAAAATTTATCAATCGGATACTTTTGCCGGACAGGATAGTCTTTACCATGAAATCAATCGTCCGCAGTTTCACTTTACTTCACGCCGGGGTTGGAACAATGATCCAAATGGTCTGGTTTACCATAATGGGGAATACCACCTTTTCTACCAGCACAATCCTTATGATACTCAGTGGGGTAATATGCACTGGGGACATGCTGTGAGCAGAGATTTGTTGCATTGGATAGAATTAAACGATGCCTTATACCCTGACACACTTGGGACTATGTTCTCCGGTTCTGCCATTATTGACAGGGAAAACACTGCAGGCTGGGGGAAAGATGCACTTGTGGCTTTTTATACTGCTGCTGGCAAAAAAATGACCCAGAACATAGCTTACAGTACAGATAACGGAAGGACCTTTACCAAATTCAAGGGCAATCCAATACTTGGTCCCAACAGGGATCCTAAGGTATTCTGGTTTGAGCCTGCCAAAATATGGGTAATGGCACTGTACGACGACAATTTTATAGCCATTTACAATTCCAGGGATCTGAAAAACTGGGAATACAAAAGCAAAACCAAAGGATTTTATGAATGCCCTGAGTTGTTCGAATTAGCAGTTGACGGCAACGAGAATAAGAAAAAATGGATCATGTACGGAGGTTCAGGTTCCTATATGATTGGCAGTTTTAACGGCCAGGAATTTACTCCTGAGTTCGGTAAATATTTTTATACGTGGGGCAGCCTTTATGCAGCCCAGACATACAACAATGTACCTGACGGAAGAAGAATTCAGATTGGCTGGGGAAGGATCGAGCAGCCTGGTATGCCATTTAACCAGATGATGCTTTTCCCATGTGAGCTTACACTAAGAACCACGCCAGAAGGTATCAGACTGTTTTGTGAACCTGTCAGAGAGATCAGAAACCTTTATTTTAATGAATTCAAATGGAAAGTTATATCTGGTCAGGAGGCAAACGAAAAATTAAAGTTATTGAAAGGAGACCTTCTGCGCCTGAAAATGGATATTGAAATTTTAAGCGGATTAAGCTTTGATGTTCAGTTCAGAGGCAATAACCTTTTAAGCTACGACGGTGGTCTCAACCGGTTTAATAATATTCCATATATATGTGATCGGCCTGGTAGTTTCAGGTTTAATGTTGAAATGCTCATTGACAAGACTTCGGCAGAAACTTATATTGGTAATGGAAAGCTTTTCATTTCTGAAGGTCTGAAAAAGAAGAAATCAGACGAAGGGCTCCAGATAAAGGGAAATGTGATAATCCATTCATTTGTGTTAAATGAGATGAAACCAATCTGGTAAAAGTGGAGATAGTTAAATCGTCGAGTATATAGTTTCAGACAGGAATAGTAAAATATTAGGATTACCTGAACTCTGGTCAGGGACTGTTCCGGATAAACAATGGAAATTGAAATGAAAAAAAAATACACTTTCAATCCTGCGAATATGAAAAACTTGCTTCTTATAATGTTCTGTTTACCGGTGCTGGTTTTTGGACAGCAGAATGGGCCAATAACAGATATCTCAAAAGATAAGAGGTTGGAGACTGACCTTTTTAATTTTCTTGATACCAGAATTACAACCGGTTATAATATTGAATCGGATTTAACCTTTCGATTCTCGAAAGGAACATTTCCAGATCTGGAGTTGAATTCCCCGGCTACTGCCAGAAAATTTCTTGGTGGGGACTATTCTATAAAGGTAAGATGGTTCGATGCAGATCATCCTCAAATCAATACTGGATAACGAGGATGGCGGCATTCTCCTCTCGTATATTGATGAAATGTACATGAAAAAGCTTAAGCCCGGACCCTTGAATACTCCGGTAATCATGGATGGAGACTACCATGTAAGTTTAAAACAGAAAATTCTTGGTATTGAGAATAAGTACAGAGAATTTGCCCAGCCGCGAAAATTAAGTATTGAAGCTACGACATTGCAACCTCTTTCTCAAAAAGATAAAGCAAGAAATGTTGATTTTGAAAGACAAATGACTGACCTCTGTGAGGAATGGGCAAAAATAAGTGGTGAACCATTTTCGATGCTTATAGCAAAAGAGGGAAATATCATGTTTCACAATGCCTTTGGTGAAAATCTCCGTGGGAAATTCACTATCACGGAGCCGGCAGAGATAGCCTCTATCACGAAACTCTATACCGGACTATTATTCGCCCAATTTGTAGACCAGGGTATTATTCATATTGATGATTATGTTGGATCTTTCCTGCCAGGTTTCGATACAACTGGAGATAAAGCCATTACTTTGAGACAATGCTTCACACATACTACCGGTTTTTATGGTCATGGCTCATTTGGAGGTGTTCAAAATCCCTGGTTTGACAATTCCCTCTCACTATGGATTCCCTATATCCCTGCCGGCACTTATCACATGTATAATGGGATAGGTTATAACCTGGCCGGAAAAGTTATGGAAATAACTTCCGGCAAAAGCATTTTTCGCCTGATGCAGGAGTATCTGTTCGTTCCGTTGCAACTTAATAATACAACTCTCGATATTGACCTTGCATATGGCATAAAGGCCACTGCTTACGACATGGCTGTGGTTGGTCAGATGCTTCTAAACAAAGGCAAATACCGTAATCTGCAATTCTTTTCAGAAGAAACTTACAAAGCGATTCTGCCTGTAAAGCTTGAAGCATATTTCCCGAAAATAAAGAACATTGAATGGGGAATTGGAATTACTTCAATGAATACTTACATCAAGGATGAAAAGACTGGAGAAAAAAGAGCTATCCTAAGTGATAAGATTTTAGGTCACGGATCTGCGACTTCCTCAATATTAAGAGTTGATCCGGAAAATAATATCGTGATCACTCA
>Ga0315295_10002859_pt1 | contig 14610 bp, 15 predicted proteins | sample YL17G14_0_MG_FD_204453 | JGI IMG/M metagenome (GOLD analysis project Ga0315295, IMG submission 204453) | Sediment microbial communities from Yellowstone Lake, YNP, Wyoming, USA - YL17G14_0 | ecosystem: Environmental > Aquatic > Freshwater > Lake > Sediment | place: USA: Wyoming | collected...
AAGACAGCATAGAACGGATCGAGGACCTCCACGGGGCGGCCGCTTTCATCGAGGGAGACCAGGCATGACGCGAACCGATAAGTGCATTGAGTTTTTCCGCAAGGTTTCTAAGCTCATCATCATGGCTTCGATTCACGAAATCAAACTCCTGCCTTATTCATTCATCCGCTCCGCCGAGGAGCAAAAGAAACTCTTTGACGAAGGGAAAAGCCAGTGTGATGGAATCAATAAAATCTCACAACATCAACGGGGTTTGGCCATTGACTTGGTAATAATCCGCGACAATGCGGCTGTCTGGCAGTCCGACCCTGAATACGCTCTCCTGGGCCGGATGTGGGAGGAAGAGGGGATGACCTGGGGTGGGAACCTCAAAACCTTCCCCGATATTTTTCATTTTGAGTGGAAGGATCCGGCATGAACCTATCAGAAATCTTAGCGGCCATCGTAGCTCTTGAGTCTCTGGCCAAAGAAGCCGAGAAGGTCTGGGCGAAGATAGCCGATCAAATCGAGGCGGAAAAAGATGAAAGTAAACGCAAAGCCCTGGCGGAGGCTTTTGGGCGCCGGGATTGTGCTGCTCTGCGCAAGCTGCTTTTTGATTAGCGCGAGCTGCCACTATAACCCGACTCTCTATCCCTCCTATGACGTGCTGAATCCCGGCCCGGAAGTCCGCCTGAATCCCCTGAGTTTTACCGCGGACGGAAACGCCGTTGTGAACCAGGCCTTTATCCTGTGGGTCTATGAGCTCAAGGCTGAGGTTATAAAGCTGCGGAAGCTGAAGGATAAAAAATAATGGACCCCGCTACCATGCAACAGATCCTACAGGCAATCAAGGGCATCAAGGGCGAGATCCCGATAAGCGATATCATTCTCGGCATCGCCCTCGCTGGCCTAGTCGGAGAGAAGATTTGGATGGCGGTACTCAAGGCCAAGGCTAATGGAAGGAATGGGAAGACAACCTTGGCGACAGAGAAAGGCGTTGCCGAACGGCTCAAGGCAGACGAAGCAATCGAAAATCATTATAAGGCGACGACTGAGATGGTCGGCGGTGTAGACCGGATGTGCACGTCCCTGGAGTTCCAGAAAGAAAAGTCGATTCAATCCGTGGTCCTTTTGGAGCAGATAGCTAACAACACGGCTGGCCTCGGCGGGAGAAGGCAAGACTGAACGGGAAATGAAAAAGCTGGAGCCGCGGAAAAAACAATTTGCGCCCAAGCGGGATCTATTCCCCGGGGAATATATCGTTGATTTTAATGCTACAAAGGCGGCTAGGCGCTGTGGGTTCTCCGCCAAAACGGCCTATTCTCAGGGACAACGCTTGTTGAAGAATGTTGAAATCCAGAAGAGGCTCAAGGAACTTATCCGAGAGCGCTCAGAGCGAACCGAGATCACAGCCGATCGAGTGCTTCAAGAGTTGGCCATTCTAGCATTTTCCGATCTCAGGAATTACATAACGATCGATAAGGACACGAAAGCAATTAAGGCCAAGGCCTTTGAGGATATGCCTCCCGATTCGAGTAGGGCGCTTGAAGCGATTACCGAGAACCGGACAATCCACGAGGACGCCAAGGGGGAGGATTCGGTCGTCAACGAAAAGGTCACCTTTAAGCTGCATTCCAAGATCAAGGCCCTGGAACTCGCCATGCAACACCTTGGGATGCTCATAACCAAAGTAGATGCGCCGGGACTTGAGGACGCCCTGAATAGGCACGGCATGACGATTGAGGCTCTCAGGAAATCTTTCGCCGCATACAGGAAGGTCAAGGGATGATCAGCGCCCAGGTTCAAGTCCAACCCCAGGCTTCCATCGAAGCCGAGGCTGAATTAATGCAGGCCTATCTGGCTGACCCCTGCTTTTTTGTTGAGCATGGCTTGGGGCATAAGACCTGGTCGAAGCAGCGGGAGATCCTGGAATCGGTCCTCAAGTACGAAAAGACGGCTGTCCGGGCTTGCCATAGCGTGAGCAAGACCTACACTGCGGCCGAGATCGTGGTTTGGTTCTTGAACTGCATTCCGAACTCCAAGGTGATCACCACGGCGCCGACTTTCCCACAGATAAAAATGCTCCTCTGGGCGGAGATCAATGCCATCTATTCCCGGAGCCGCATCGCCCTCGAAGGCGAGTGCCTGATGACCGAGATCAAAACGGTCGAGAAAGATCATTATGCCTTCGGCTTTTCTACGGACAAGCCGGCCCGGGCCGAAGGCTGGCACGCGCCGGCGATCCTCTTCATCTTCGATGAGGCCAAGGGGCTCCCTACCTGGCTATGGGATTCGGCGCGAGGCGGCATGACGGGCGGCCTCTGCCGATGGCTCGCTATCAGCACGACGGATGGTGTTCAGGTAGGGGAGCCCTTTCATAAGATCTTCAGCACCGAGACGAGCGATTGGAACCGGATCCACATCTCGGCCTTCCATTCACCGTACATTACGGGCGAGAAGTTTAGGTCGATCGAGATCCCGGATCCGAAGCGCCCCGATATTTTCCGCGTTAAGTGGATAGGGCCGGCCGCACTCGCCTACCAACTCGCAAGCCCGAAATGGATTGAAGAATGCCGGAAGGAATGGGGCGAGGAGTCCATCCTTTATCAGACCAAGGTCCTGGGCGAGATCACGGACGCAAGCGCCGACTCGATCATTAAACTCAGCCAGGTCCTGGCCATGATAAAGAATGCCGGGGACCCTGCCTTCAAAGATGAAGGCCAGGAGGAGGTCGGCGTCGACGTGGCCAGGGGTGGGTCGGATGACACGGTCATGTACCGCCGCAAAGGCCTCAAGGTCACAGATAAAAAGACCCTGGTCTCAAAGCAGTTACCCGAAAAGGCGAAGCTCGTCTATATCGCTAAGGAAGTGGAGCGGTTTGCTGGCTTCAATAAAACGATCCGGATCAAGGTTGATGATACGGGGCTTGGCGGCGGGGTGACGGACATTTTGCAGGACAAGGGCTACAACGTCGTGCCTGTCAATTTCGGAGCCGAGGCCAAGGATCCCGATAAATATCCGAATACGATCTCGGAAATGTGGTTCGAGACCGGGAAGATCATCCACGAGATCTCATGCCCGGCCAGCGACCGGCTGCAGGCCGAACTCGTGAACCGCCGGCAGAAGCAGCTCGACAAGAAGGGCCGGCGCGTTGTCGAGAGCAAGGACGAATACAAAGCCCGCGGCTTCCGGAGCCCGGATGAGGCAGACGCTTTTCTTCTCGCCTTCTACGACGCCAGACCCAAGGGCGGGGGCGGCTATGCTTCGGTCTCTAAAGAGGACTTCTACTGATGGACATCAAGAATCTCATCCCGGGACGAAAACGCGCGGCCGAGCTGCAGGCCATGCGGAGCGAGCTGAATGAAGTCAAGGAACTGGCCCATCTCCAGGGCCTGCTCATTGACGACATCACGACCGCGACCACAGCGGGGAAGCAGACCTATGTCGGGAATAACTACCAGACCTACATGGCCGTCATCAAAGAACTCGCCAAGAAGTATGAGGGCAAGGCCGAGTGGGGTGTGCTCCAGACGGGCAACATTATCGACGTTCGATCCGCCTTCATCATCGGTCAGGGAATAAAAATCGCCCCAAAGGATCCGGCGGATAAGGCGTTCAAGGGATCGAAGGAAGAAGAGTTCATAAAGAAATTCATCGACTTCAACGACCTCGACCGCGAATTAAGCCAGGAGCTAGCCAAGGAAGCTGAGATCGAGGGCTGCATCTTATTCGAGCTCGCTTGGGACGATAAGGCGCAGTGTGTTTTTCTGAATTATATCAGTCGCGTCGATACGAATTACAAAATTGAGACGGACCCGCGGGATAAATTCGATTATAAAGAAGCCACATGGCAGCCAGAGGGGTCATCTGTCCCGAGCATCCTGAAAGAAGAGCGGTTCGTCTACTCACGCTTTGGCGGCCGGATCCATAAGCCGAATGAACCCTACCCCACGGTGGGGAAAGCCTTGAACGAGATCGACGGCATCTCCAGGGCCCTCCGGGATTGGCGGGAGATCAATCATCTTTTCACGGCTCCGGTGCCCGTAATCGAAGCTGAGGACGCAGAGGCGGCTAAGGCAATTGATGCCGTGCTTGGCAGCCTCAATTGGAAGATTAGAAAACAAATCATTCTTGCAAGGGCCAAACTTACTTTTGCTCAGCCGAATCTCCAGGGCGGAAGCGAAGCTCTCGAAAAAGAGATCACGACCTTGGCCAAGATGATCAGCGGCACCACGGGTACGCCTGTTCATTTCCTTGGGCTGCCTGATCTCATGAGCAACCGGGCGACGGCCGACAACCTCATGGAGCTCGTATCGGCCTCAACGTCCAAAGGGCGACAGATTTGGATCGGGACCTATGAGGAAATGATCAAGAAGGCGATGGAGATCTATAACGCCAATAGCGCCTTGACCGCATTGAACCCGGAGCGATTCAAGGTTTCGATTCCGTTTGTTACGGCCGAGGCTTGGCAGCGCATTAAGGATATCTGGTTACCGGCTTATCTGGCCAACGCGATCACCCTTGAGACCTTCCTTGCCCAGATCCCCGGGATCATCGCCGAGGAAGAAGCCGCGGCGGTCCAGGCAAAAGAGGCCGATGACTTTCAACGGTTTCTGCCCAGGATGGATAACCTTAATCCCGCCGGTAATCAAAACCCGGCTGGCAACCTGAATCCTTCCAGCAATCTGAAGAACGCCAACGAACAGGTCAAAAATTATAAAAAAGACCCGGGCGCGCGTCCGGGCGCACCACAGGGAGCCTAGAATGGAAATCAATAAGAACGTTATCACCATGAGTCAGGTCCAGATCCCTGAGCCCGAGAAGCGAGGAAGGCCTCCGGTCCTGACGACAAATACTATCCAGCCCCATGAGTTTCCGAAGGGCGAGAAGCCGACCGGACCCCCGTCGCCTATGATCACGACTGAGAACGTGGAAGAGATGCGGAAGCAGGCTCTCACGTCCAAGAAGGCGAAGGCGAAGTAACGCGATGAAAATCCAAGCCCGAGTCCTGGCGATGGCCGAAGCGGATGTCCTCGGGATGATCTCCCCGCGGACGATCCGGGACATCAAGCGCGAGGATCCGAATCCCAAGCTTATGGCCTTTGTTGTGGGCCAAGAGGGAGAGGCGCGGCCGAAGGTTGTGGGCCTGGGCGCGACGATCCAGCGATGGTTCCGTTCAGCGATCGAGGCCCTGACCGACCGGCTTCCCCTGGGTATTGCTGCCTATCACGACCATGCTCAAACCAACGACGCGGCCGGCCGGCAGCCGATCGGTGAGATTGTGGGCAAGGCGCTGCGGCACATCGAGGGCGCGTTGTCCGCGATCGCCGTGGCCTACATCTATCCGGCCTTCCGTGCCCTGAATCTCGACGTCGCTTCGATCGAGGCAAATATCTTGATCCCACAGGATGCCTGTCAGTTCGATGTGACGGATGTCGATATCAAAGAAGTTACCGGAGTCGCCCTGGGCTACTCCGCGAACCATAGCCCGGCGTTCCCGGGAGCGACGCTTCTCGCGCAGCTCCAGGCATTCGCCGAGAAAGAAACCCCAAAAGGAGAAACAATCATGACCCTGGAAGAAATCAAAAAGGCGATCCAGGAGAACAAGCTCCAGCCCTCGGATGTCTTTGCATCCCAAGTCCTTATCTCCGATGCCGTCGTGCAAGAGCGCATCGAAGACATGAAGGACAACCTAAAGATGGCGGGCATCCGCAAACTGCGGGAATCCGAGGAGAAGGTTGTGGCGCTCGAAGCCGAGAAGAAAACCTTGGCCGAAAAGCTGAGCGGGCATGAGAAAACAATCGTCAAAACCCAAGCCAAGGAAGCGTTCGACGCCATGCTCAATGAACGCCCGAAGCTAAAAGAGGATGCGCGTCTCTTGAAGTACGTCACCAAGGCTTTCGACCGCTTCCAGCCCGGGGATGCCGCCAAGCTCAAAGACGAACTGAACAAGTTTGTCGACGACCAGGTCAAGGAATACCAGGACCTGTTCGGTGAGCCCAAGCCCGGCGACAAGGGGAAGGCTGCGGGCAAGCCCGAGCCGGATGCCGGCGGCGACACAGGAGACGATCTCCTCAATCCCAAGAACAACGATTTAATCCCCCAGTAAAAAGGGGGATTGGTCATTAGGAGGTAACACATGACCATCAGCGGAATTCAACTCCGATGCGGTCCCGAGGGCACGGCCGGTATGACCGTTACTCTCGGCGGGACCGTGGTTGCCGGCGCGCTCTCCAAGATCGGGGACACCGTCGGCGTCTATTTTGAGGGCGGCGATTCGGGCGACGTCGTCTCGTTCGTCTACCGGGCCAAGAAAGTCCTGCTTCCCAAGGACGCGGGCTCGGCTGAGGCCATCGCCCAGGGTGCCAAGGTCTACTACAACAACGTGACGGGCAAGGTCACGGGCAACGCTGGTGCTCTTGGCGTTTGCGGACGCTGCATCGAGGCTGCCGTGGCCCTGGCTACGACCGTGCTCGTTGATTTCAACGGCGCCGCGGCCGCGTGACGGAGGACACCATGAAAAAAATATTCAGCAGCTTCGGTAAGATCGATTTCGCCACCAAGGAAGGGCGGGACAAGATCTTCGCGGCTCTCCAGTATTTCGCCTCGAACAAACGGGCGGAGGCTGAGGCCAAGAAGGTTGCGGCCGCTATGGAGGCCTTCGGCGCCGCGGGCGATTTCCCCGATGCGGCCCGGCAGGTGATCGAGAAGTTCCATGCCATTCCGGCCTACGACATGGGCTACCAGGAGATCTTCGACATCCGGGACTTCACGGGCACCAACGAGTCCGGGTTCGATATCCTGGACGTTGAGGATGGCCTGGCCTTCCGCAAGGTCCCCGGGGGCGAAAAGGTCCACATCTTCAAAATGGCGGGCACCAAGGCGACCGTCGACTTCGACATCTACGGCGGCGGCCTGGGCTGGATGCGGACCCTCATCGACGACAAGAAGTACTGGACCCTGGAGGACAACGCCGTGGCCTTCGTGAATAAGGCCTACGAGAACAAGGCGGCCGCGTACTATGCGCTGGTGGAGGCCGTTGGCGCCGGGCACAATATCGCTTGGCAGAATCCTGATCCGGCTACTCTGGCAAACACGGTCGAGACCTACACAGCCAACAGGGACGCCCAGACGCTCAACAAGGCGGCCGAGACGATCCTCCTGGCCATCAAAGCCAAGGGTTACGGCGTGACGCTCCAGAACGCGAGTTTCCTCGTTCCGTGCCCTATCCAGCTCGTTGGCCGGCTCAACAAGGCCCTGGGGCTGATGCTTCAGGGATTCGCCGGTTCACCCAGCCAGATCGCTTACAAGTTCCGCCTTCTCCCCACCACCATGTTCGCCACGACCACCGCTTACTATGTCTGCATCCCCAAGATCAAAGCCAAAGCCGGCGACAGGATGAACCTCACGATCTTCAACAAGTTCGATGAGGAATCCTACAGCGACATCGCCGTCGGCTGGTTCCGGCATGGCGGAGCCATCGGTGATCAGGATCAGTTCGCGAGGTGCGCGATCAGCTGAGGCAAGGGAGGTCTTTTTTAGTACGTAAGAGGTAAAGCGGCGGGAGGTAATCCCTCCCGCCAGCTTTTTTCGTCATGAGCAAAGAACAGATGGTGACGATGAACAGCCCGCGGGTGCGGGAGATCCTCGAGGCTCGTGCTCACGGGATCCCCGTGCCGCCCATGCCGGGCCCCCCCAGCCCCAAGGTCTTGGATATATTCCCGGATGGCGCATGGCGCGACCATCGCTGTTTCATCATTGGGGGCGGTCCATCGCTCAAGGGGTTTGACTTCGGGCGGCTCCGGGGCGAGAAAGTCATCGCCATAAACAAGGCGTTTTTCGATGTGCCCTGGGCGGACATCATGTTTTCAATAGACCGCGCTTTTCTCGACCTCATCATATCCGGAAAGTTCGGCGAGAATTATCGTCAAGCCTTTGAATCTTTCGGAGGCGTGAAACTGTGGCTTGATATCTTCAAGTCCAGCTATCCGCCCGGGATCTACTTCGTTCCATCCGCCGGCAAGATCGGATGGACGCGGAGCCTAAGGGAAGGTCTTTTTCATGGCCAGAATTCAGGCTACGGTGCGCTGAATCTGGCCCTCGTTCTCGGCGCCAACCCGATCTACCTCCTGGGCTATGATTGCTCACGGGGCCCGGGGGGCGAGACACACTACCATGACGGCTATCCTTGCGGCTTAAAGCCCGAGGATTTAAATACTTTTCGATCCGACTTCGAAGCCGGGATGCCATTGCTCCCTCGCGATAGGCGGATCGTGAACCTCAACCCGGATTCAGCTCTCCGGTGTTTTGAGTTTGGGCGCCTGGAGGATATCAGATTTGCGCTCCCGGCCGACTATCGGCGGGTCTCTGTTCCTTTGGTTCCCCTCCCGCCGGCCGTCCCCAGAAAACCGGAACCGCCTGTTTTATTCTCCGGCCCGCTGGGCTTCGGAGACAATATCAATCTCAGGATTGTGATCAGGCACTTGGCCCGAAGACATGAGATTATCTACCTCTCCACGACCATTCCCGAGGCCTTCTGGGATTTTCCGAACGTTCGGTTCGTGAGGCCCGATCCGGGACATCTGAGAACTCAGGCTAAACATCTCGCCTCCTTCCCCCCGGATTTCTTTTCTGAAATTCCCAAGGAGACACCCAGGATGGGCTGGGGCCTGGGCTACACACCCCAGAAGTGGCCGAGGCTCTCGGATGGGAACGTCAAGCAGGCGGATTTCCCGGGAGAGGAGATCACGGTCTCCGAGTGCATTCGCCGCCGGGCCGGAATCCCTCGCGAGGAGTTTGATTTTACATTCCCCGTGAGACAAAAGTGGATCGAGGCGGCTCGGAGCTTCGTCTCCGGTTTGGACCTCAAGGGAAAAAAGCTTTGTCTCGTGCGGCCGAATACACTCCGTCCCGAATGGCTCTGCCCGACACGGAACCCTAAAACCGAGCATTATCAGACGCTCATTGATCTCTATAGGGACGAGTATTTCTTCCTCAGCGTGGCCGACCTCGAGGATGGCAAGGAATGGCTTGATGGGGAGATCCTGGGGATCGACGCCATTCTCCATCGAGGCGAGGTCCCGTGGTCGACGCTCTTCGGCCTCATTAAGATCAGCGACATGTTCATCACCAACCCGGGCTGGGGCATGTTGGCCGGAATCGCGACGAGGGCCAAGACGTTCACGATCTTTGGTGGGGAGCTCCATCCACGTTACTTTGTGGACGAGCATGTCGGGACCCAGAATTTCGGCTATGTGGCCCCGGATCCTTTTTGTAATTGCTTTAAAATGGAGCATGCCTGTAACAAGAAGATCCCTCGTAGCCGATTGATTGCGGCCTTCGAAGAGTTGCGAACCAGGCCGAAGTGGGAGAAGCAGATTACCGTCGGCCTTGCACCCGGCCTGGGTGATGTCCATTGGCCACTCCTGAAGATGGAGTCATTTAAGGAGAAGAATGCGGTCGACCGTCTCCGCATCTCAATCTCCAACGAGCATGATTATCCTTTGGAATTCGCGAGGCATGTGCCATTTGTCGACGAGGTCCAGAGGTCCAAGCCCAGGTTCCCATTTCGAATGTCTCTTGCCGGCGGCGACGGCCGACCCCTGGATGCGGGAGCGAATGGTGCGGATTGCATCATGGAATTCGGTTCCCGCCTCGAGGCCGGCATGTCCCTCGAGAGAATCCTGCCCGAATATGAGACCAACTGGGGGTATGAGATCAAGGGCCTTGACGAATACAGCGCCTTTATTGCCGACCTTCGCAAAAAAACCGGAGGCCGGCTCGTTCTCTTCTATCCGTCTTCTGTAGGCTCGAACAAAAATTGGGCGCGCGGTCAATGGACGCCCGAATCCTGGATAGCCCTCGCGCGTCTCATTAAGGCCAAGAACGGTTGCCCGCCTGTTCTCGTCGGGGCTGAATTCGATCGCGACTATGCTGATGTTTTGACATCCAATAGCAATGGCCCTCTTTTTATCAATCTCGTGGGTCAGATGCCGATCATGAAGACCCTGGCGATCGTTCGCGGGGCCGATCTCATGCTCGGATTCTCGGCAGGGATCGCCATAATGGCGACGCATTTCCGGGTTCCATGCGCGATCTTCTGGCCGATCCGGGGCGTCTCTGAATATCCGCTCTATAACCCGCTGTTCATGCGCTCGTGGATCCCGCCGTGGGCGGAAGACAATTATTTCGGCTTTGCCTATGGCGATCCCAAGACCACTCCCCGTGGAGTATTCGAAACCGTGGAGAAGTTCCTGTGAAGGCCGCAATCCTTGTCCGACACGGCGCCCCCCTTGTTGTGGATGAGGTTGATCCTTTGGACTTGGGGCAGGGGCAAGCGTTGGTCCGAATCCGAGCTAGTGGAATCTGCGGAAAACAGATCAATGAGATCGCCGGCAATTGCGGGTCGGACAAGTACATGCCTCACCTCTTGGGCCATGAGGGAGCGGGTATCGTTCAGGAAATTGGCCCGGGTGTGACGCACTTCAAACCCGGAGATCACGTTGTCCTTCATTGGCGCAAAGGCGCGGGAATTGAGGCGGAGTGTCCGCGCTATCGCTGGGGCGATGAATTCATCGGTGGGGGGCCGGTAACGACCTTCAACGAGTATGCGGTCGTGAGCGAGAACCGCTTGACCCGCATCGAGGATGATATTCCTCTGGACCTGGCGGCCCTCATGGGTTGTGCCGTGACAACGGGCCTGGGTGTAGTGCTGAATGACGCCCGGCTCCAACCCGGCCAGAGCCTGGCGATCATTGGCTGTGGAGGCGTGGGTTTGAATGTGATCCAGGGGGCGAAGCTCGCGGGGGCCAAAAGCATCTGGGCGATAGACCCGGCCGAGGGCAAGATGCTCAAGGCCCATGAGTTCGGGGCTACGCTGACCTCCGAGGTTGTCTATGAATTTCTCCCTGTTCCCGGGCCGGATATCATCGTGGACACAACGGGCAATCCCGTGCTCATTGCCTGGGCCTTCGCCCTCGTGGCGCCCGGAGGTAAGGTCATTGCGGTTGGCCAACCTCCCCGGGGCGTCAATCTCGTGCTTCCCGACTTTGCCCGGAACATGAAGGGCAAGACGCTCATGGACAGCCAGGGCGGGGGGACTGACCCAAATGCCGATATTCCACTCTATCTTACCTATTGGCGGAGAGGCTTGCTCAAACTTAAAGAACTCATCACTCACCGCTTCCCGCTCGAGGATGTAAATGAGGCGCTGGACATCATGCGCTCAGGCGCCGCGGGACGGATCATCCTGGAGATGGCATGACCAAGCGGGGCCTCATCGACTTCGAGAAGCACATCGCCGAACTCTATGATGCCGGCGAGCTGCCCTACCTTGTTCATCTTTCGGGTGGAAACGAGGATCAACTCATCGAGATTTTCAAGGATATCCGCCCTGATGATTACGTCTTCAGCACTCACCGCAACCATTATCACTATCTACTTCACGGCGGATCACCAGAAGCCCTTGAGCAGAAGATCCTCAGCGGCAAAAGCATGTTCGTATTCGATAGAGCGATGAATTTCTATTCGTCCTCCATCGTGGCTGCTGCTCCGGCTATTGCCGCGGGCGTGGCCTGGGCGTTGAAGCGCAAGGGAAGTACCCAAAGGGTTTGGTGCTTCATCGGTGACGGGGCCGAGGATGAGGGTCATTTTTATGAGGCTGCGCGGTACGTGGACGGCTGGGACCTGCCCTGTATGTTCATCATTGAGGACAATGACCGGAACGTCGTGGCCTCCAAGCGAGAACGGCGCGGAAACGACCGATTCGACTGGCCCAATTGCGTTCAACGTTATACCTACATGTCGACATATCCTCATGGCGGGACGGGGACACCTGGCTGGCTGAAGTTCAAGAGCGAGGCGCAAATTGTCACGCACCCGCTCGCCAATGGCGGCTTTGTTCTTTCCTGGCATGAGACCATCAAGACCGACAATTATTTCGCCGCCGTCCGACAGTCCTGCGAAAGCCTGGCCGCTGGGGGCGCTATTTTCATCGGTTATAACGTCAAATACGGCGGGGCTTATGGTACATTCAAGGAAATTCCCGATGATCTGAAGATCGAGACTCCATTGGCTGAGAACCTAATGCTCGGCTTGGGCATGGGCATGAGCCTCGAGGGATTCCGGCCCGTCGTATTCTTTGAGCGCCATGAATTCCTGATGAATGCGATGGATGCCCTGGTCAATACCCTGGACGTGATCGAGACTATAAGCGATGGCGAATACCGAATGCCGGTCATTATCAAGGCCGTGGCCGGGGGCATTAAGCCGTTCTATGCGGGATTGACTCATACCCGGAATTTCGCAGATGAGATTCGAGCCCTAGTCCACTTTCCGGTTTACGCCCCAGAAACAGGGCAGGAAGTGCTTACCGCCTATACCCTGGCACAGAAGGCCCAGGGTCCGGTCATGATCTCGGAGAAGAAGGAGCTTTATTGAACGTTCTCGTCACCGGCTCATCTCACGGCCTCGGAGCCGCCCTGGCCTTGAAGTTTGCGCGGGAAGGGTGTGGAGTCATTCTCCACGGTCGGGACGGAAAGGCGTTGACCTTGATCTCGGAGGAAATTGAATCCTACGGTAGGCCCGCCCTCAAGGTCAAGGGGGATATTCAAAAGAAGAAAACCATTGACCGTCTCTATCAAGCGGCCCGGAAAATGGATATCAATATTCTCATCAACAACGCGGGTTCCTATTACAGGGGCCCGGCCGTCGAATCATTGGGGAAGACCCTCGAATCGGTGATCGGAACGAATCTCATTGCTCCCATCCGGCTGTCGCTTTTCGTCTATCAATTCTTTGTCGCCAAGGGCCACGGACTCATCGTGAACATCAATTCCCTGGCCGGGAAGGGATTCAACGACCAAGAGGCTATCTATTCTGCTTCGAAGTGGGGGCTGCGTGGGTTCATGGGATCCTTCAAGCACGAAGCGCGCAAGAACGGCGTATATGTCCTTGATGTTTTTCTGGGAGCGATGCGGACTGGTATGTCCGCCGAAAAGGCCAAGTTTCTCAATCTCATCAACCCGGATGAAGCAGCCTCGGCGATCTACCGGGCCTGCATAGATTACAGAACGGCAAACGTGAATGAGATCGAGATCGGCCGGAGGCAACCATGAGCGAAATAGGTTGGACTGACTTGGCTGCGGCTAATGCCTACTTCACGGCGGAGCGCCTTGATTCATCGGCCTGGGATGTGCTTGCAACCCTGCCCGGGGGCAAAGACGGCAAAACGGCCGTCCTCAACATGGCCTATAACCGCCTTCGGTTCTGCCAGGATTTTGGAATTCCCACGAGTCCCACGGCGGCCCAACTCGAACGCCTAAAGTACGCCCAGCTGGAGCTTGCCTATTATCTCGCCATGCATCTTTCCGATGAGGATCGGCGGAAGGGCTTACAGGCTCAGGGAGTCACGGCAGCCGGGGTCGTCAAGGAAAATTACGCAGGCGGGGTGGCAAATCGAACCGCCAGCGAAGAAATCCTGGACAAACTTCCCTTACCCCCCATCGTAAGGGAGCTCATGGGCGAATTCTGCTCCACGGATAACGTTTATGTCCGAGATATCGCCCGGGATGAGAACTACCGCGTTAACGAGGACGTGACGGAAAAAGAAGGGAAGCTGCTTTAACCATGTCGAACCCTGCCGGCCAGATCCCGATGAATGCGCGAGTCGCAGAGATAGCGGGGATCTATGCCCGGGCACAGCAGGCGCTGAAGGCTGAGCTTTCGATGACCACGCCGGGAAGCTATTCAAACCTCAATGCTTCAAAGGCAAAGCACAGGGCCGAGCGCATCATCGGTGAATTGAACGCGAGCGCCCAGAGGTGGGTGGCGGATCCGTATGTAGCCCGGGGCGCGGCGCTCTATTTCGCCCGCGTCAATTTTATGATCCTCAAATCCACGAGGACCTATCTGGCGGCCCGGGCCCATGATGCGCAGCAGCTTGAGGCGGATCCCGAAAACCTGAGCCGGGTCGGCCTTATCTCGTCACGGATCCTCAATGGGATCTCCGGGCCGGGACTTGGATCCCATATTGAAACCATCGCGTGCGCGCGGATCCGGGAGGCCCGGATTGAGGCGATGGCCAGGGGGCGCCGGCGAACCGCAATCATCACCGGCAAGGAATCCCATGCCCTTTTGCGTCGCTTCCTCGACTCACAGGAACCGGATGTGATTTTGTCTATGTCGGGTATCTGGATGGCCCAAGCGGACCTCATTTCCGAATTCATCCTCAAGCGGATGTTATCAACCGGCAAGCCGGACCCCTATCTCATCGATTCCTTTAACCGCATGAACCGGGCGGCCGTCCGTGATGGAATCATGGCCAGGGTGGCCAGGGGCATGACTGAGGCGAGCACTGATATCGAGATGCGAACCAAGTTGATGTTCAAAAAAGAGGGAACGATTCTCCCTCCGCCTCGAAAGTCAAAGTATTTCGAATATTTCACGGGGACACAGGCGGCGATCCAGAAGTACGTCGACAAAAGGGGGGCGGCCCTTGTTACCAACCTCAATGCCGATGGCCTGGCAGTGCTCCGGGCGATGCTGGATATTGCCCTCGAGCACATGCTCAGCCCCTACCAGCTTTCACGGATCGTGAAGCCCTGCATTGGCCTGACTGACCGCGATGCGGGA
>Ga0315295_10002860_pt1 | contig 14609 bp, 10 predicted proteins | sample YL17G14_0_MG_FD_204453 | JGI IMG/M metagenome (GOLD analysis project Ga0315295, IMG submission 204453) | Sediment microbial communities from Yellowstone Lake, YNP, Wyoming, USA - YL17G14_0 | ecosystem: Environmental > Aquatic > Freshwater > Lake > Sediment | place: USA: Wyoming | collected...
GCTCTTGGTTACGAAACTGAATCTTTTTTACGTTCAGATTGTCAATTACCCGCACTTGCCCCATATTTAATATGTTATATTGATTTGTCAGATATTCCTGTTGAATTGGCCAATATATTTCATGCTGGCAGAGAAGAATTAGCCCGTACCGACGATTATCACATATTAAAGGAAAGATTAAAAAAGTTTTTTGAGAATGACATATTTGAGAAATGGGACAAAGAATATCAAGATAAAAGTTTAGCTAGCGCAAATAAAGATAATAAAGAGCTTGATAAGCTTATCGAAAAGGCAATCGTTGATGATCCCGAGCTAAAGGAATTACTCGGCATTGGCGAGGAGATTAAAATCCCGAAAGGAAAGGAAGAAAAAAAAGAGCCCTATGTTGGTGAAGAAAGCCCGAACAGATTCGAATATTCAGGAGAACAGCCTAAAGAAGTAGATAAAACCTCTTTTGCTGTTGTGTCCTTTAAAACTGATGCAGAAGATAAGCTTCTTACTAGAAAGAAAAATCGTTATTACATTGATTGGTCAAAAGATTCAAATATTTTTGATGCGGTTCTTCGTGGCATGAATAAAGGTGTCATATCAATTCGTGTTGATTGTAGGGAAAATGTAAAAGCTGGAGATGAAGATAGAATCACTTTTTCCTTGTCCGATTCCAATAAAAAGAAAGTATTTGAACAAGCAATTAGTTTCAAAGTAATTGAAACCCCTCCTTATGCAGGATCATATTTTCCAACTTACTTTGAACCACAGAGAGGCATATTAAAGATACCCCCAAAAACCTCAAAAAAGTTTACTTTTGCCACCGACGTTGCTAATGATTATTTCACAAGAGATGCCGATGTAGGATCTCTTGAATATGAAGAACGAGATGACTTGCGTATTAAAAAATATAGATTAAAGGATGGTATCCTTGAAATAACTTTCTTTACAGATACGGAAATCATCGGAATATTAAAGGACTTTAATCTTGCCATTATCGATACTGCAGATCACCGTTTTAATTGTATTTTCCCTGTTGAGATTATCTCGCCAGAGGAAAGCTCCAAGCTTAATGAGCCAAAGAGAAATCCTGTATACGAGAAGGATTGGCCAACATATGGCTGGAACGAACATGATATAGCAAGCGTTGATTCTTCTCGCACCCAAGGTCTAATAGTAAATCTCAATGTCGATTCAAAGCCTCTTAAAGAATTGAAAAAGATGATTGCAATTGATAAAGTTGAAAATGCGCAAAACAAATATCTTGCAGATATCTACATCTATTCACTTTACCTTTATTTTGAGCTGAAAAACGACGCCGATAAGGACCGGATTTTAAGTTCTGCTATGCGTGCAATCGGGAAAGCGTTGCCGGGGATGCTACGTAAAATTATCTAGGCCTTCTCCATAACGATAATATACTCATATTCGTACGCGCGTATTTTTCTATGATTGTCTTTACCTGTAAATTTACCGCTTTCCAAATCTCGCCAAGGCGTAATCATTTTATTCGGGATTTCCCTTTTTATGTAATCAATCTTACTGAATCCGAGTGCTTGCATTTGTTCCGCTGCGACTTGTGCGTTTAATATTTCAACGCCGCGCAAGCTAGTGTTGCCGATGATAATACATGCCTTGCCATTCTTTTTCAGAATCCTATGCATTTCAATAAATACTTTCTTCATGTCTAAATAATAATTTGCAACGTCTATTGCAAGAGGTCGATCAGTCTGTAGCAAATTATTCACAATCCGGCCAGCTATATTACTATGGAATTCACCACTTTTTTCTTCTTTTGAGATTGTGCCAATAAATTTCCTGCGAAAATCAATAAATTTATTACTAAACCGGCGCCATTTTTTAAAATGCCTTGGATCATCACCAAACCAAAGCAATGTAAGCTGATGGAGGTCGGCATACTCATAAGAAGTTACATATGGCGGAGAAGTGATTATTAAATCGATTGACTCCGGCTCCACCGGCAGTTTTTTTGTTGAATCTCTGCAGTACATTTTTGCTGGAATATTAATGTATCCTGATTGAACCAGGGAAGAATAAAATTGCTCGTTTTTCTTTATCATAGAATCAAGGTGTCTTAAAAAGGATTCTTTTGGATTTGTTACTATTTTATTTTTATCAATTGTTGGCTTAATACTTTTCATTAGCCAGCGCGAACAGTTTTTTAGATTATGAGAAAAAGCGCATAGGAAAAACCGGCGTACATAACGATTTTGTATTTTCTTTATAGCATAATATATTCTATCTAGCTCAACAACCGTTGCCTCATCGTACCAATAGTCCATTCTTGCATGGTGCTTATAGTTGATCGATGGGGCATCATCATAGTGCTCTAAAAATAGCGCTCTATATTTGGCTAGTGTTTTTGGTCTAATAGGAATAGTTTTAGTTTGAGTTATGAGTTTTGCTACCGGATTAATATCAAAACCTATACTTTTATGCCCTAAAAGTTTTGCTTCGACTAAAGTCGTCCCGCATCCACCAAACGGATCACATACAATTTGTTTATCTTCTGGCGCATAATCTTCAATTAGCTTTCGAACAATTTGTGGAATAAATTTTGCCGGATAGCGATGGTAATCATGGGTAAAGGCGGTTGTTTCTGCCCTCCCTATATCTCGAAAAGACCACTCCTCATATGGCTTCAAATCTGAAAATGATTTTTCGATTGTTTCAGTCATATTTTTCACATGGCTCTTGCGCAATCATATCATTTACAAATTTGTCAAGCAACAGATATTTGTCAATTGATTTACGCATCATTGGATATTATCCATGACATTTCCAGCGGGCGCAATTATAGTGGGGGTGGGGAAAGGGAGAAGGTGAAGGTGAAGAATGAGAAAAGCAGGGGCCTATTTTAAAGAGTTGATCAGTCCCGAAAGCATCTTGGATATTTCTTCGAGAGTATTGTAATATACGTCCTTTTGCTCTGCCCTTATCAATCCCTTATCATGCAATATGTCTATAATCGCAGTGCATTCAAAGACCGAACCCCTGGCAATCGTGTAAAAATTGCGCTTGTCCGGCTTTGAGTATCGCCCCGCCCCTTCGGCAATGTTAAGCGGTATCGATAGCGCCGCCCGGTATAATTGATCCGCTAATCTAACATTCAGACGCTTGCCGTTCTCTATTAATGAGGTTATATCGGATAGGAATATTTTGGACTTTTTATATACTTCAAACTTCTCAAAATCAAACATATGCTTTTCTACCCATCCTCATTCTTCTCCCTCATTCTTATCCTTATTTAAGGCGAAGGTGAAGAATGAAGGATTAAATTTTGCTGCGATCTCATTCTTATCGCTCATTCTTATCCTTAAATTTTGCGCAGCAAAATTTAATGGGCCAAGGTGGAGTCGAACCACCGACCTTACCCTTATCAGGGGTACGCTCTAACCAACTGAGCTATTGGCCCTCGCCTTCGGACCGGATTACCAATGTCATCTTGAGAACCAAGGTTCTCAACGTCCCGACTTCTCGTCGGGACTGCTCTCCTTTACCTCTCTTTTTACCACAGAGCCAGTTGAGATAACTCTCTCCATGGGTGGGAGATAGACAAGGAACCGCGACGTTTAGTCGCGGGACGATATATATTCTATCAAAAGTCCTCATTTTCGGCAAATAAAAAAGAGGCGTACTAGAAAATACGCCTCTTCCTTTTTAACTAAAACAGGAGGCTGAGGGGGTGCACCGACCTAGAATCCCTTTCGGGACTCCTTAGAAAGGAGGTGATCCAGCCACACCTTCCGGTACGGCTACCTTGTTACGACTTCACCCCAGTCACCAGTACCGCCTTAGGACCCCGAAGGGTACTTTGGGCGTTCCTGGCTTCCATGGTGTGACGGGCGGTGTGTACAAGGCCCGAGAACGTATTCACCGCAGCACGCTGATCTGCGGTTACTAGCGATTCCAGCTTCATGCAGACGAGTTGCAGCCTGCAATCCGAACTGAGCAGCGCTTTTTGGGATTTGCTCCACGTCGCCGTATTGCTTCCCTTTGTACGCTGCATTGTAGCACGTGTGTGGCCCTGGGCATAAGGGCCATGATGACTTGACCTCATCCCCACCTTCCTCCTCGTTATCCGAGGCAGTTTCGCCAGAGTGATCGACTTTACGTTATCAACTGGCAATAAGGGTTGCGCTCGTTGCGGGACTTAACCCAACATCTCACGACACGAGCTGACGACAGCCATGCAGCACCTGTGCTGGCTTTCCGCTTTCGCGGAATCATAACCCTTTCAGGTTCTTACTACCAGCATGTCAAACCCAGGTAAGGTATTTCGCGTAGCATCGAATTAAACCACATGCTCCACCGCTTGTGCGGGCCCCCGTCAATTCTTTTGAGTTTCAACCTTGCGGCCGTACTCCCCAGGCGGCTTACTTAACGCGTTAGCTGCGGCACTCAAGGGGTCGATACCTCAAACACCTAGTAAGCATCGTTTAGGGCTAGGACTACCGGGGTATCTAATCCCGTTTGCTCCCCTAGCTTTCGCGCCTCAGTGTCAGAAAAGTCCCAGGAAGCCGCCTTCGCCACTGGTGTTCCTTGCGATATCTACGCATTTCACCGCTACACCGCAAGTTCCGCTTCCCTCTGACTCTCTCCAGCTTCTCAGTTTCGGGTGCATACCCCGGTTGAGCCGAAGAATTTTACACCCGACTTAAGAAACCACCTACGCGCTCTTTACGCCCAATGATTCCGGACAACGCTCGCCACCTACGTATTACCGCGGCTGCTGGCACGTAGTTAGCCGTGGCTTCCTCTGAGGGTACCGTCAATATCGTCCCCTCTGACAGGGCTTTACATCCCGAAAGACGTCATCACCCACACGGCGTCGCTCCGTCAGGCTTTCGCCCATTGCGGAAAATTCCTCACTGCTGCCTCCCGTAGGAGTAGGGACCGTGTCTCAGTTCCCTTGTGGCTGGTCGTCCTCTCAGACCAGCTACCCGTCATAGCCTTGGTGGGCCTTTACCCCGCCAACTAGCTGATAGGCCGCAAGCCCATCCCCAAGCCCCTTGCGGGATTTAATCCCAGCTACATATGTAACCGGGACCACATCTGGAATTAGCCCCGCTTTCGCAGAGTTGTACCAGTCTTGGGGGTAAGTTACTTACGTGTTACTCACCCGTTTGCCGCTATCCCGGTATTGCTACCGGAACCGCTCGACTTGCATGTGTTAGGCACGCCGCCAGCGTTCATCCTGAGCCAAGATCAAACTCTCAAAAATGGCTCTTTGAAATCTAATAAAAATGAGTTATAAGACGAGTCACACCCGCCTCAACACTCCTGATTTAGTTATCAAAGATCTGGTCTGTAAAAGACAATAAAGGACACAAAACCCCCTCTTACCCGAACCTTTGGGGGTAATATGCCTCTTGGGAGGGTTATTCTACTTGTTGCCACCCTCCTGATAAGCAAGCATGATTATAATGATAGCCTGACAATTTGTCAAGCCCTAATTTATATGGTACAATTTTGACGTGAAAAATCGTATTGATACCATCTTGAACGGGATCGTCCGCTCCCAGCGGATCGCTCATGCCTATCTTTTCTTAAGCGGGAATCCCTCTACCAAGCTGGAGGTCGCCCTGCGTTTTGCCCGGACCTTAAATTGCACTGAAGCGGACCCTCCCTGCGAGAACTGCCCTCATTGCAAAAAAGCGCTCAAAGGCGTTCACCCCGATATATTAGTATTGGAAAAATCTTCTGCCAGCATTAAGATCGAGCAGATCCGGGCGCTCAAAGAATTGACCCGCTACGGTCCCAGTGAGGGCCGCTGGCAGGTTTTGATCGTATCGGAAGCTGATGCTTTGACCAGCGAGGCCGCCAACAGCTTCCTCAAGCTGCTGGAAGAGCCCCCTGCCCGCGTGATCTTTATTCTGGTCTGCCATCGTGAAGAAGGCCTGCCTGCGACCATCCTCTCCCGCTGTCAGAAGGTCATCTTCCCGGAAGGTGATCTTGAGATCGATAAGGAAGCGCAGGTTTTTTATCAGCAATTGAACGTCAGACCCTTTAACTTCATCCGGAACACCCAATCCCTAAGCGAGGCCGAGAACTTAGAGAGCGTATTGGAAGGTCTCTTCGGCCTATACGCCCAAGATCAAAGATTCCGCTCTGCCCGCCAGGTGCTTAATGCTTTGAAAGGTATCAAAAGGAGGGCCAACCCCAAACTGGTCGTGGATCTTTTGGGGCTTAATCTATGGAAAGAAAATTAGCCATCAAACTGAGGAGGTTCAACCGGATCTGTCCCATCACCGGCTATAAGGATGAGTCCATCAAGGTGGGGGCGGCGGTGATAGTCTTAACCGACCGGGGAGAGGAATACGGCACCATCATCTCCTTTCCCAAGAAATATCCCAAAGTGGTCGCTCAGGATGTCCGCCTGAAAAAGGTATTGCGCTATGCCACTTCTGACGACCTGAAGATCATATCCGGTCTGGAAGAGAAGGAAGCGGGAGCGCTTCAGATCGCTTCCCAAAAGGTAGCGGAATACGAGCTTAAGATCAAGATCGTGGACGTGGAATACCTGTTCGATACCAAAAAAGTGAGCGTTTATTATAAGGTGGAAAAGGATAAATCCACTCCCGATCTTAAAGCCTACCGCAAGGACCTTTCCATCACCCTTTCGGCCGAGATCACCATGCGGGCGGTGACCCCGCGGGACGAAGCCAAGCTGTGCGGGGGACTGGGGCCCTGCGGGCGTCCGCTCTGCTGCGCGGTCTGGCTCAACAAGCCCCGCCACATCACCGTAAAGATGGTCAAGGACCAGGGTTTTCAGATCTCCCCCTTGAGAACCTCGGGAATGTGTGGCAGACTGATGTGTTGTTTTGAATATGAACAGGAAGGAGGCAAATCATGACCAAGATCGACATTCGTAAAGAGGAATCTCTGGATAAAGCCCTGCGCAAGTTCAAGATGCGCGTCCGGCGCGAAGGCATAATTGACGAGATGAAAAAGCGCGAATTTTATCAGAAGCCCAGCCAGCGCCGCCGTAAAGAAATGGCGCAGGCCGTTCGCCGCGAGCAACGCCGGAAACGCGAAGAAGATTGATGAAGATCCTGGACCGCTATCTGACCTGGGAAATTCTCTCCCCTTTCCTGGTGGGAGTTTTAGGATTTATCCTGGTCATGATGGTGGACCTGCTTTTCACTTTTGTCGACCTGATCATCAACCGCGGGGTGCCCCTGGGAGTGGTGCTTCAGCTTCTAGTCTTCAAGCTGCCTTCTATCCTGATCTTGACCTTTCCGGTGGCCACGCTCTTTGGGGTAGCCATGTGCCTGGGTCGCCTAAGCCACGATAACGAGCTTTCCGCCCTGCGCTTAAGCGGTATCCCCTTTATCCGCATCGCCGCCCCACTGCTGCTTATCGCGCTTGTGATCTCCTGCCTTTCTTTTATAACCAACGAGAAGATCGTGCCCTATGCCAATCACCAATCGGAGAAGATCATCCGCCAGCTGATCATGAAACAGCCCCTGCCTGAGATCCGGGAGAACATTTTTTTCAAGGACGCCTACAACCGCCATTTTTACATTAAAAAAATGGACATCAAGACCAAGGTCCTGGAGAGTATTATGGTTTATGAGCTGGCCGGCGAAGAGCTCCCCCAGGTGCTCACCGCCAAAAAGGCCAGGCTGCAAGACCTGGTCTTAACCCTCTATGACGGCACCATCCATAAATTCGACGAAAAAGGGCATCTCTCCTATGAAGCCGCCTTCAGCCAGATGAAATTGAACCTGGAGGAAAATCCCATAACCCTGGCCGACCAAAAGACCCCCCAGGAAATGGACAGCTCCGAACTGAAGAACCAGATCTCCCAGTTGAAAAAGGGAGGGATCTCCATCCATGCCTTGCTCACCGATTTTTATATGAAATACTCGGTGCCCCTGACTTCTTTTATTTTTGCCCTGATCGGTATTCCCCTGGCCATTCCCGGGATCCGCAGCAGCCGCACCTGGGGCCTGATATTGACCATCGTCATCATGTTCACCTTCTATGTTTTTGCTTCGGTCTTCCGCTCCCTGGGAAGGGGCGGTATTCTCCACCCCTTTTTGGCCGCTTGGACTCCGCAGCTGATTTTTGCTATATTAGGCACAGGATTGATAATAAAAGAGGTCTATAACCGTTGAATCCTGAACTGGAAGATCTGAAGAAAGCCCTGCAGGTGAACCCGCGGGACAGCCAGCTGCTGCGTAAATTGGGCAAGTATTATCTGAATGCGGGATATTACAAGCAGGCCAAAGAGGAATACCACCTGGCCGCGCTCTTTAATCCGCGGCTCTCCCCCGAGATCCAGCTGGATCATGAATATATATTGGAAAAGAATGTTCACAACCTCCAGGCCCGTCTCTCGCTGGCCAGCTTCTGCCTCTCTTGCGGAGAGGTGGATTCCGCTATTTCTGAGATGCAGGAGATATTGGAGATCGATCCGCAGAATGTCATGGTTTACAACATCCTGGGCCGGGTCTTGATCAAACTGGAAAGAATGGACGATGCCCAGGATCTGCTGGAGCGGGCCCTATTCCTGGGCATCAAGAACCTCTCCATCTCCGAGATGCTGGCCGGGGTGTATCTTGAAAAGGGAAAATATGAGGAAGCGGTCAAGTTCTTCGAGGAGCTGCCTCAGAACAAGAACACCTTAAGGACCCTGGGGGAGCTCTATACCCGTCTTAAGAGGTACGAAGCGGCCGCGGAAAAGTTCAGCTCCATGTTCACCGATGATCCGGAGGTCTCCTCAGAGGTCATCTTAAAATTGGAAGATCTGCTGCTTAAGGATGAGAAGAGCCTGCGCATCCGCGAGATCCTGGCGGATATCTATACCCGCAGCTTAAAACCGGAGCAGGCGGTCGCAAAGTTATCCGAGATCGCTTCCTTGAATCCCGGCCGGCTCAAGGAGATCATCGAAAAGTTGAAGAGAATGCTCAAGAACTATCCGCATCATGCTGAGATCGGCCTGGCCCTGGCAGAAGCGCAGATCCAGTCGGGCAATTACAGTGAGGCCATCGAGGCCTATCAGGACCTGGTCAAGACTTATCCTGATCTGCTGCCCCGGGCTATCTCCGGTTGCCAGAAGATCCTCTCCCGCTACCCGCAGCAATTCATGGCCCGGCAGTTCCTGGCCGAGGCCCATCTCAAGCTGGGAGAATATCAATCCGCGCTCTCAGAGCTCAAATCCATCCTTAGCTTCTATAAGGAAGGGGCCGACTGGGTGATCGGCAAATGCCGGGACCTGCTCAAGAAGGAACCTCACACTCGGGAAGTGCTGGGTTACGCTTACTTGGCCAAGGGAGATTTCTCCCGGGCTGCGCTGGAAGCGGAAACCCTGCTGGCCGCTGACCGCAATTTCACCCCGGCCCATGTTCTGCTGGGCAAGATCTACCTGGAGCAGAGGCTGTGCCGCAAATCCCAGGAGTCCTTCCACAAGGCGCTAAGCTTGGATCCCAACAATCCCGAGATCCACCAAATGTACAAGGAGTCCCGGGGAAAAGAACTTTCACTCGAGATCGAATCCTTAAAGAAACGCCTGGTGGAGGATGAATGGAAGATATCCCTGCATCTGGACCTGGGCAAGATCTATCTTCAATTGCAAAAGAATGAAGAAGCTCTGCGGGAACTGCAGCTGGCTTTAAAGGACACCGCGCGCGCTCCCTTTGTTTACCAGTTGATGGGTCAGCTCTACTGTGAGGAAGGTCGCTTTGACCTGGCCGTGTCTTCATTGAAAAAAGGTCTGCAGATCACCGGACCGGAGCTTTCCGACCTCCAAAAGAAATTAAAATTCGCGCTGGCCCTGTCCTATGAGGCCCAGGGACTGGTGAAGCATGCCCTGAAGACCCTGGAAGAGATCCAGCAGGAAGACCTTGATTTTCCGGGTCTGTCCGAAAAGATCAAATATTTGAAGGGCACCGGTGTGGCCTCCCTGCAGAACAAACTGCTGGTGGCGGCCAGTCAGAACTTTGAATCGCGCTCTGTGATCGGTTTCTGGGGCCGGGCCAGTAAGGCCGCCCATCCCCGCGCCACGCTGGACATTTCCTTTGGGCAGAACTATAATCTAAGCGGGCTGGAATATTTCATGCGGGGCATGTTCGAGGCCGCCCAGGAACAGTTCTCGCTCTCAGTGCAGCTGGATCCCAATTTCGTGGTGAGCCTTAACAATCTGGGTGTGACCCTGCTGATCAATCGCAGATCAGAAGAAGCCCTGCATCGTTTCCGTTCCGCTTTCGAGCTGGATCCTTCCTCCGCGGTGATCGCCAGCAACCTGGGATTGACCTATGCTCTGCTGGGGCAGAACACGGAAGCGCTCAAATGGCTGGAGAAGGCCCTGGCCGTGGACCGCGAGCTGGCCGCGGCTCAGCTTAATCTGGGGGATGTCCTTTATGCTTCTAATCAGGCGGCTAAAGCGCTGGAGGCTTATCAGAAAATACCCGGTTTCGATATTTTAACCGATCTGGCCCAGCGCCGCCTGCAGTATAAACTCCCTTAATTTATAATCTTACCGATACTGTTTAGAATATTGCGGAGCTGAATTCTTTCGAAGGGCGTATAAAACCTGACCCGCACCGGGACCCTGGCGATCCCTCCGGCGAACTCAGTATCTTCAGGAACCAGATTTAAACGCAGGTTGGCAATGTCGGTAGTTATATCCCGCATGACCCCCACCCGGTCGGCCGTTTCCACCCGCATCTTAATGATCCGGGGTTTTCGCATTATCCGGTGCTGCTCATCCATGAATTTGATCAGCTGCCTGACCACTTCTTCCGAGGAAAACACGCCTATTCCGATCAAGTAAAATAGATCCCTGGCCTTCCTGATCTTTTTTCCCCTGTATTCTTTAGGAAGCAAGGAGTTCAACGCTTCGAAAATTTTCGAAAAGACCTTAATCTTTTGGCCCCGGTTTTTTCTGACCGCATTTAGATTTTTCGGCTGCAGATAGCATTTCCTCCATACTTTCGTCCTCCTCCCTTCCCCTTCCTCCCACATCTCCACTCCTTCCGTCATGAATTTTTCAAGGTCAGCGCGGCCGTTTCGAGCGGCAACCTCTTTCGATAATGTTCTCAAATGGGAACGGATAGCGGCCTTGGCGGATCTGGTAGTTGCTTTTCTCAAATCAGAAAGCACGGGCCGCCGGTCTTTTTCGGTTTTAATCTCCACATGATCGGAATCTTGAAGCTCCAAAGACATCTTCCGGTCAATTAAAATATTTCTCCGACGATGGACCCGGGCCCCCACCGCGGTCCAGCCGACCTCGGTATGAATTCTATAAGCGAAATCCGTGGTGGTGGCGCCCACCTGCAGCGACAAGAGATCCCCGGCTATGGTAAATACCTGAATATTAAAGACCGCATTGCGGGTTAGGTCCTGAATGTCAACCTCACTGAAGATCTCATGCTCCCTAAGATACGAGACTAATTCTTTGAACCAGGGGTATTTATCTCCAAAAAATTTATGCCAGTGCGGATCTTTAGGAGAATATCCGGTCAGGATGCCCCACTCTGCCAGGCGCTGCATATCCGGGGAAAGCACCTTGAACATCACGTCCCCTACCCCGGGAACAAAGACCACCGTGTGCAAGGCCCGATAACGATTCAGACGGGGATTGGAAATATAATCGCAGAAAGAACCGGGAATATGATTATAGATGCCGTGCAGAATGCCAATAACCTGGTAGCAGTCCCGCTCCGCCGCCTCGATCACAAAGGTGTGCAGGTCGTCTTCAAAAGAGAGCTCCGTTTTTCCATGGTAATTTCGGTAAATCTCGGAGGTGGGATTGGCCTGGTATTCGATCCGGACCTTATAACGCCCTCTTGATCTTTTATGGATTTCCATCCCGACTGATTCTAAAACCTCTCCGACTTTCCGCTGATTCTTTTTTACCTCCGATCCTACCGCGTCTTCAATTTGTTCAATTCCTTCCTTATCCAGGATGCGGAAGGAATTCTGCTCCAATTCGTTCGCGACCCGCCACATGCCAAATCCATATGCCAGGGGGACGTAAATCCCCAGGGTCTCTCTGGCATTCTTCTCAGCGCGGTCGGCGGGCAATTTAACAAAGGTGCGGGAATTGATCAATCTGTCAAAAAGTTTGATGATGCCGATCCGGATATCCTTGGAGGTAAATTCGATCAGCTTTTTAAAGCTTTCCACTTCCCGAATTTCCTTGGACCTTCCTATCTTTCTCAATTTGGTCAAGCCGTCCACCAGAGTAGCCACTTCCTCCCCGAATTCCTCCCTGATCTGATTGACGGTAATCCTTTGCGCTCCTGACTTCTCAGCCGTATCCTCTATGCTGTCGTGGAGCAGAGCCGCGGTCAAACAAGACACTTCCAGCCATCCTTCCTTCACCATCTCCCAGGCCAGTTCTAAGGGGTGATGGATATAGGGTTCGCCCGATTCGCGAAATTGTCCGGCGTGTGCCAAACTGGCTCGCTCGAAAGCGCGGTCCAGGGGAGATAAGTCGGGGACCTCCAATTTCAAGGTCGTATATTTATCGACTATTTCATGCTTAAGTTCGGCAAACAAACTCGCCCCCAGCGGACCGGGAGCGGCAAAAAACAGGCGGGGATCACGAATAGAAGTTAAAGCATAGCCTCTTCCAATTCCGGAAGTTCTGGGCCGTTCAGTAAATTTAATTCTTAAGCCGTCAAATATTGGCGGTTTTGGTCCGATCTTAGGCATACTTTGCCTCCGTCTGATTTTCGGCAAAGCTTTAGGAAAATTTCAGTTAAATATCGAGTTGTTTTAAGATTTTGGAGATAGGGCCCGCCTGGTTCATGACAAAGAAGTGAAGGCCGGGGACTCCGCTTTTGAGCAAAGTTTGACACTGGGAGATAGCATACTCAACCCCGATCTCTTCGATGGCGGTTTTATCGTTCCTGTTCTTATCTAATTTTATCTGAAGTTCCGGCGGGATGGTGGCTCCGCAGATCTCGGTCATCTTTTTGATCTGCTTCAAGCTCACAATGGGCATGATGCCGGCCAGGATAGGGACGTTGATCCCTGCTTTTTTACATCTATCCACGAACGAAAAATAACGGCGGTCATCGAAGAATAACTGGGTGATAACGTATTCCCCGCCCGCGTTTATCTTTTCCTTCAGATATTCTGTGTCTTTTCTGAGGTCCTGGGCCTTAGGGTGCCCCTCCGGGAAACCCGCCACCCCCAGGCAGAAATGCGGTTTGCGCTCCTTGATAAAGGAGACCAATTCCTTGGCATACTTAAAGCCATCCGGCGGGGGGTTAAAATCGGTTTGTCCCTCTGGCGGATCACCTCGCAAAGCCAGAATGTTCTCCACCCCCATGCTCTCCAGCTCCTTCAACTGGGAAAGGATGTTTTCCTTGGTCGCCGCCACGCAGGTTAGATGCGCTACCGGCTCCAGCTTATAGTTTTGCTTGATCTCGGATACCCAGCGGAAGGTCTTCTCCCGCGTAGCTCCCAACGCGCCATAGGTCACCGAAACGAAGTCGGGAGCGAACTCTTTGAGCTGGACCAAGACCGAGTAGAGCTGTTTTTCCTGCTCTTCGTTCTTGGGCGGGAAGAACTCAAAAGAAACGGTTACCTTTTGTTTTAATTTGTCGATTACTTTCACGCTTTAATTATATAACAATTTTGGTATAATGCGAACCATGGATGCCGATATCCTGATAAAAGGCGGCTTGGTTTTGACCATGGACCCTCAAATGACGCTTCACCAAAGCGCTGATATCTTGGTCAAAAACTCCAGCATAACCAAGATCGCCCCTGCTTTAAATGAATCCGCAAAAAAAACGATCAATGCCTCCGGCAAGCTGGTGATGCCCGGACTCATCAATTGTCATACCCACGCCGCCATGGTGATGATGCGCGGCCTGGCGGATGACATGCCGCTCGATATCTGGTGGCAGAAGTTCATTTTTCCCATCGAGAAGAAACTGATTAATCCGGACTTTATTCGCATCGGAGCGGGATTGGCAGCGATCGAGATGATAAAGTCCGGCACCACTGCTTTTGCGGATATGTACTTTTTTGAGGACGCGGCGGCCGAGATCATAAGCCAGATCGGGCTCAGGTGCTGGCTGGGTGAAGGAGTGCTCGACCAGCCCACGCCGGACTCATCCAGTGCCGACCTGGCGCTTAAGAAGACCGAAGAGCTTTATCATAAATACGAGAAAGACGACCTGATAAATATCTCTGTCGCGCCCCACACCCCCTACTCCTGCAGTGAAGAATGCCTGAAGCGATGCCGTGCGCTGGCGGATAAAATGAACCTACCCGTCCATATCCATGTGGCGGAGACCGCTGGGGAGGTGGCCGATTTCAAGAGGAAATACAATAAAAGCCCGGTCGAATACCTGGAATCGATCGGTTTTTTGAACGAAAGGACACAGGCTGTACACTGCGTGCATCTGAGCCATAAGGACATGCAGATCCTGGCGCAGAAAAAGGTCAAGGTGGTGCACTGCCAGGAATCGAACATGAAACTGGCCTCAGGCAGCGCCCCGGTGGTCGAACTGCAGGACCTGGGCGTGGCGGTCGGGCTAGGCACTGATGGAGCCGCCTCCAATAATAATCTGGATATGTTCGATGAGATGGATTCGGTGGCCAAGGTGCATAAGCTGGTCCGCAATGATCCC
>Ga0315295_10002861_pt1 | contig 14607 bp, 16 predicted proteins | sample YL17G14_0_MG_FD_204453 | JGI IMG/M metagenome (GOLD analysis project Ga0315295, IMG submission 204453) | Sediment microbial communities from Yellowstone Lake, YNP, Wyoming, USA - YL17G14_0 | ecosystem: Environmental > Aquatic > Freshwater > Lake > Sediment | place: USA: Wyoming | collected...
CAAGCAGAAAGCCAAGAATACACAGGAAGAATCGCAGCATTCTTTGACGTGCTGGGGAACAAATCCCCGTCGACAAAGAGCGGATACAAGTCAGCAATCTGGACATTTTTCCAATTCGTGCTCAATTTGACGGACGCACAGAAAGATCCAAAAACCCTCTCTGCAGCAGTGGATGAATACTTCGCAAGCAACCCAAACTTTGTGCAGGACTTCAAGAAATTCCTGCAGACTCCGGTGTTTCAGGAAAAGGCACCAACCGGGGCACTCCAGACATTCAACCAGATTTTCAATTTCTTCGCACTTTCCGACGTTGTTTTCTCAAAGAAAGAACGCACTCTATTAATGAACCAGCTTCCATCAGGTGGAGTCATCAGCGAAGAGACACACCTTACGAAGGATATGCTCCGACAGATGTTATCCCATACCACCGATGTGAAAAGCAAGGCAATCCTGCTGGTACTGGCAAGCAGCGGTATGAGAATCGGAGAGCTCCTGAAACTGAAATGCAGCGACGTCCACAAACCGACCAAGGAAGTACCAGCGATGTGGTTTAATATTGGCGCAAAGAACACGAAAAACGGAACCAGCCGACACACCTTCTGCAGCACCGAAGCTCAGATTGCTCTGAACGAATGGATTAAAGTCCGACCAGACTTCATCCGAGAGAACCAGAACCGGGGACTCAAACTCAAGAACGTCAAGGGGGTAAAAACCGATGACAACCGACTCTTCCCCATATCGGACAACAGCGTCAACGAACTGATTGCGGGACTGGTTGAAAAAGTCAACGGTAAAGAGGCAAAATCAAAAGACGAAAACACTGGACGTAGCTTAATTCACCCGCATGTGTTCCGCAAGTTCTTCGTCAGCAAGCTCGCAGATTCAGTAGAGATGGGTATCATCAACCTCTGGGCAGGCCATTTGACAAACCTTGACAAGACCTACCTGAAAAAGACTCCAGAGGAGACCGTTAAACTCTACCTGAAAGGCGAAATTAACCTCTACATCCAAACAGATGACAAACTGCAGGATCAGGGAATACGGGGAGAAAAGAGGTTAAACGAAATTATGGAAAACGAGCTTCAGTCAAGTATGAGAATCAACAGGCTGGAGAACGAAAAGGCAGATCTTGCAGCAACTCTCAAACAGCAGGGTAAGGACAATGAATTACTTCAACAGCAGATGCAGGAACAGGCAGAACGTTTTGCAATGCTTGAAGAGAAATTCGGTAAGTTCCTACCCATGCTTGAACAGGCAGCACAGATGCAAGAACAGACAGGAAAAATTCTTGCTGCAATGGGCAAGAAAAAAGAATTCAACGAAATGGTTGCAGCCGGTACTAAGAAGAAAAAATAACCTTCCCTGCTTGCAACCGGGCACCGGCCATAGGTGCCCAGTCTCTTTTTTAGTAATCTATCTCTCCTTTTTGTTACGATGTTCCAACCGTTCTGGGTGGGTGTTGTATGTATAGTGTGCCTATTACCGCAGCCCAGCTGGGGCCTTCCTGCAGAACATATCTATCAAAACGGGGCTTGGGGCTTGCTGGTATAGATAATGGAACTGGCAGGGTCTGGGGCAACTGGCGCTGCAGCAAATAATTTGGGTAGGGACAGCGTAATTATCGAATTGAACCCGAGTTATTGCGATTTGGCTGAAGTGAGAGTGAAGGAGGGAAAATAGAAATGAAAGATTGTAGATATGCCAATAATCCATTTGAATGTATTTTTGATGACGATAATTGTGCGTGGACTTGTGTAACTTCGTGTAAACATTTCAGAAAACATATTTTTTGTAAATATTATAAAAGTTTAAAAGATTTAGAAAGTGGTGGAAGTGGGAGTGTAATCGAACGAAAATAAAAACTGGAAAGTGATAAAAAATGGTAAATTACGAGAATTATATTGAAGTTGACGTTTGTGATCGAGTAAAAAAAACAGGCGCAAGAAGCTGCGAGAAAAATTGGAAATCTTCCCGGTAGTATTAAAAAAGGCGAAGGAAATCTGGCTTCTTGTATTGGAAAGATAGTTGTTGCCGAGTATCTCGAAATAGAATGCCATCTTGAAGCTCAAAATTACACAGTGATGTATGGAGGAAGAAGGGCAGCAGTAAAAGCAACTATTTCGAAAGGGTGCCCAGTATGTGTATAATGGTTATAGCAGGCCCACTGGGGCCAAACAATTGATGATGACTGCTATTATGGATTAGGTTAGAGGGCTGGGCTGGCCGGGCACAGTATTATGGATTGAAAGCGGTTTGGTGGGATCTTGTGCCAGCCCCAGTCCCCCTTTTGGATAAGTCCGTTTTATGGAGTTCCGTTGCCCCACCCAGCCGAAAGAGAAAAGTTCCAGTCCCATGGTTATATACTTTAATTTGCGGCTGTTAAAGAGAACGAAGGAAGAAAAGGGAAGTCGCCTTACATAACTCACTTCGATAAAATGAGTGTTTTGGGTATCAAACAACCATTAATTCACCATCAATTCACCATTCATTCGCCCAGCACTACAATGCCCAACTCTTTTCTGCGATGATAGAGATCCAGCACGTTCGTAACGATTTTCTTCTGCCGTGCGTTAAGTTTGATTCCATCTTCTGGCTTCCAAACGGCACGTCCTGCTGTGTTTGCGCCTTGGGGTTTGTCACTCCAATAAAGGAAACCCAATGTTTTCATCAGGTCACCGTCATACACCTGAAGAACTCCTGCTGGGTTGCCTTTATCGCCTTCAGTGATAAGAAGTTCCCCAGCTTCCCCATCCTGATACCAAGTGATCACACCATCTTCACGCAGGGGATGCAAGGGCGTGATCCAGACGTTAATTCCATTCCATTTCGTGTTGTTGTAGGGATATTGGTATTCTTTCATACACAGACGTGCACATGACGGATATATACCACTACCGTGACAGGGTCTGGAAGCATAATATCATTACAAGATTATTACTACTACGCATAGCAGGAAACCCCTTACCGAGAATTCTCAGCAGGGGGTTATTTTCAAAACTAGCTCAGAATTCTGAGCAGGTTTTTAGAAAACCACCTGCCAAGAATTCTGAGCAGGTGGTTATTTTCAGTGAAACCCCTTACTCAGAATTCTGAGCAGGGGGTTTTTAGAAACCTTACTCAGAATTCTGAGCAAGGTTATTTTCAAAGAAACATGCTGAGAATTCTCAGCAGGTTTTATTTTAGAAACCCTTGCTCAGAATTCTGAGCTAGGGTTATTTTCACTACTACGCATAGGATAAAACGTTACCTTTTTCGAAAATGAAAATCTATCTCTCCTTTTTTCTTCAAATCACTACTACTAATAATTATTTTGAAGAGAGTGATTTATATATCGTCGGAAAAAAGTTGGAAAAATATGTAAAACTTCACGTTATAAAAAGTAGGTTATTTTTTTGCGTTTGCCACGAGAAGTAGGTTATCAGTAGGTTATTTGTAGCGCAACAGAATTATGAAAAAGTCATTTTTAAAATACGTATGGAGTGAAAATAACCTACTGATAACCTACTTTTCGTCGCAAAACATCAAAAAATAACCTACTTTTTATAACGTTAAAATTAACGTGAAAAAAAAACCTAAAACGTTACCTTTTCAACCAACCTTTGGATCTTTTTTCTTTTCTACTTTTTCCATTAATTTCCATTGTGATTTATTATCGAGCTTCCGATTTTCGAACGTCATTAAGACCCCACCATCAACAGCGGGAATATCAATTCGGTACACTCTATCCATTTGTTTATGAAGTGCCCGTCCTAGTGCACGGGAAATGTCTTTACCAGACGCTACAGAGTTGGTTACTTCTTCTGGGAGACAATATCGCAATTCTTTATCGAAGGCATCTGAGCTTTCAATCGCACGTACAACGTCTGATAAATTTAACCATCTATCAGATCCCCATTTTTTATGCCATTCCGACATAAATTCAGCCCACTGGCCCCGGCCAACATCTGCTTTTTGGTACATATCCATCAGGTTGGTCAGGAAATACCACCCATGGGTCGGGGTTTCACCATCTATGGGATCTTCTCTCGTGGGCATGATCGAGAGTATGCCACCTATGAGATAGCGCCATTCATTAAATCCTTGAAGCTGCGGTATTTTTTTATTCGGTTCTGGGCATCCTTTTTGTATCCAAGCGCGTACGATTGTGAGTATAGCTGAAATAATTTTATTACGATTTTCTTTGGTATATTCGATAATATCTTCGTGAGTAAATTTATCTCGTAACCATGGCATTTCAATGCCTGCGTCCAGATTTATCACAACACATCTGCGGGGCATATCTCCAGATAATGTGATGTTGATACCGTTTGCCATCCATTTGGGAGTAAATTTTATTCGTGCCGTCTGTGAGACCCCCAGTATTCTCCCAGACTGATATATTTGGGTTATTGCCATGGCCAATTCGGGGGAATACAGGACATTATCAACGTTATCAAATATCATCGATGTCCAGCCTTCAATGGCGCAGGACAATAATAGCTTTGACCATTCTTCTCGTTTTACTGGCATTTCCAGCATATGGGGTTCCATGCCCGTCTGGATAATGTGAGATATCCTGCACAGGAATGATGATCCAGTGCCTTGGGTGGGTTTTGTAATTGTGATCATTGGTTGTAAGATGTCATTTAACAGGGCTGGTACTGCGGATGCGATAAGAGTTCCCATCATATTGGCTTTACTCGCTTTTCCATCGATATTTCCATGAATATCTTTTTGATCACAAAAGGGAAAATCTACGAGTAAATCTTCAAGTACAGCGGTACTTTTCTTTATATCGTCGTCAGTGGGATGATCGGGCACCGATATTTCTAAAGTTTCGTTAGAGATATAGACTAATTTGAATTCTTCATTATACCCAGCAATAGTTTGGATTTCTCCTTTAAAATTGATAATCGGGCATTGAGTAATACCGTGGAGCAACGGTATTCCTTTAAATTTGTTTTTAGAAATGTTATGTAAAAAATCTTTTATTACTTCACGGGGTGGACTTCGGGTTATTTTTTTGCTTTCACCATTTACTTTCTTAACGACGTAGAAACTACATATCCTGTGAAGAATTGTTGTCAGGGTATCTTCTGTTATAATTTTTATAATGGGTTCTTTTGAATCTTTATCGGTACCGATATATGCAAGCACATCCCCACGAACGAATACGGTTGGGGGATCATTTTTACCAACCAACACTGTTTGTGCCTTTTCTGATGCTTGATACGTCCTGTAGTCATCACCGACATAAATGAAAGCTCGGTTATCGGTTTTTGCGATGTCAATTTTTGGTAAATCGGCACTTTCACTCATGGCTGCCCCCGTGGTGCTTTCCACAATTCTTCATTCAATAGCGGAGAAACGATAATGACCCCAGTACGTTTTGATAAATTTTTCAGTTTTTTCATTAGTTTTCTCCCGTCTGCTTTAGTGATCCACAATTCTTCATTGAGCGCGTCTATTGCAGCCCACAGCCTGCCGATTTCCACATTATACGCTTCTATCCTGCGCTTCAGTCTGTTGTATTCTTCCGCGTCGTAATTGTTTGAAAAATCCCTTGCATATTCACAGGGGCACACAAGCTCAGCTTCGACAGTCATTCTTCTCCCGAAAAATCCCAGTGCGTATTCGTCTCGCAATTGATTCGACCCGTATCAAATCCGAGCTTGCATTTTTTTGATCCCCAGCAGTAATTATCGCAGAGAGGACAGGTCAGTGCATCCGGCTGGCCGTGTAGGATTTTCTTCAGGGTTTGCTGCTTCGATATGGGGTGTAAAAAGTACCGCTGGGAACTGTTTTTCTCTCGGTAAATGATATGCCGCAAAGACAAATTCCATAATCGCTTCCGAATGAGATTCAGCGAGACATCGATGCCATAAAAATCCTTGATTTCGAAAGCAGCCCGTTCATGTATATCAACATCGGTGAAACAACCCGAAGCAACGTATTTTACAATCCTGTCATCGAGAAGTTGTTGCAGTGAATCGGTCATCGCTGCACCTTCCTGACGATAACAAACCCATCCTGCTTGCACGGTTTGTATGAGTGGTAGTAATTGTCCCGGAGAAAAGCAACGGTTTCTTCTGGTGTCCGTGGCCGGAACTCGTCAATAAAGTCAGAGCAATTCCCAGTATGGTCTGGCCGATCTAAACATGCACCCCTGATACCACATGACTGACAGGAAGAAAAATTTATAAATTGGGATTCATTACTACTACTCACGGGAAAACACCTTCTTTTTCCCCAGTAATGTCCAATAAAATCCCCCGTCTCGGGTGACCAAGCCCGAGACATCATCAATTCTTCTCATTAGCACTCCGCTACCGTTTCGATTTCCATTCCACCTTTTCGGCACTGGCAGCAATATATCGTCTTTTTTGCAACAAAGTATTCGTCATCAACGGAAAATTTCATTTGGTTGCCGGGGAACCGTGCAGTACCCCGTTGCCCGCAGTGTGGGCAGGTATAATCGATGTAGTAAAGGGTGTCTGGGTCGGCTTCGATCATCGGTATCTCTTCTGGTTTAGGCTGTTTTTTCGTCATGTTTTTCTCCGTCCTTCTTTTGTCGAGTTCTGAACTTCCGTGCAAGAAACTGAACCATCGTCAATTCCTTTTCTGCCGCCAGTTGACGGATTCTGTCTCTGGTGGACTTTCTGATTCGTATTAACGTCGTTGTTCTCTTTATCATGGTTATACAAATATTAAATTTCAAAAAATCAGTTTAAAGTGTTATTCATTGTCCAAATCGCAAAAAGGGCTTGCATATCAATCTATCTCTCCATTTTGTCAGACAATCGGTGTTTATCTTTCCAATATTCTGCGCAAAAAACCATTAGGCGCATTTTGCGGGCACCTTTTGACCAGATTGGTCTGTAAAATTGATATTTAAAAAACAGTCCGTTATATCCTTACTAATACGAATTAGCGCACGTATTAAGGAATCGTGTTTCGTCGCAAACGGCACGTCGACAAAATATTTAAATTGGGATTTTTGATTCTTTTTCAGGAGCGTGACATTGGAAAGTAATGCAGGGAGATTTTCGTGAGAAAAGCACGTATTTGCCTCGGATCTGGAGGTGGTATCGCTAGCTGAGCACAGGAAAAAAATCGAGGAAGTGATCCCATCATGGGACGTTGTCATAGAAAAAATCACAGGAAACATTCGCATTCCCGGTCACAACCGGGTATGAAACTGAACGGAGATATGAACCTTGTCATTCCCGGCACGTCACAGAAATATTCGGCGTCCGAGGGAATCGTCAGACATCCACTCGCTGACCGAAAAATACAGTATTGAGGTGGACGACGATGACAACCAAAACTGATTTTATCAACTACATTGTCGAATTTACGGAAAGCTCAGGACAAATTTATCGTTCTCAAACCAGACCCATCGTTATCAATCTGGCGAAACGTAAATTCAAAAAAGTCTACGTCAGAGAGAAAGCAATCGTGCTACTCCAATACTTGGCAGAGACTGGGATTAAGGCCGGAAAAAAATCGTTCTGCGAGTATAACGAGGTTCCAGCTTCCGCGATTGCACGGATACCTGCATCCGTTAAGAAGGCAATTGCCGTTCGTCTCCTGCAGGATATTAGACCCGAAATTGATGACTATGTAAGGGATCTGCGAGTTGCTGCTTCTAAGAAGAAACCACTGCGGAGGTGCTGATCATGGCGAAAGGAACTTTCCCGAGAACAATATCGAAGCAGAAAATTGCCGGGGTAGTTAATCCCGTGGGCGTCTATCAGAACGGCGTCAATACAATCAAAAACGCGCTAGGTGGCGTCGCAGGTGCGGTCAGCAGGACTGCACGACCCAAGCGGGGCAAGTGAAAATGCCCAGAAAACTGGTAATAGAACAACAGGGTGTACGGCAATTAGAGGACTGATCATGCCATCTTTGACTTATTTCGACGTGAGCAAGTACGCCAAAAGCCAAGGCTTTAATCTCAAAAGGTCGGGTCAGGGCTATTTTTTGGTAACTTGCTTTGGTCAATACCAGCGACGTAATTTGAAGGAAGTCTCCAGCCAGATTCGCAAGGATTCTAATCCATGATACTTCCCTCATTTCATGTCGACACATGGTATAGGCTTGTATTCAACAACGATCAGAAGGTCACTGGCAAGTTTGTGGGAGTCAAGGATCAGCACGTCGCCAAGTTCAATGTCACGCTTCATTATCTCCTGTTTGATGTCGGCACAGACGAGGAGGATGGCGAGTCTTATCCGCTCATCGGACACTTCCAGCAGGATGACATTGTCTCGGCGACCTTGCTAAAGTCAGTCAGACCAGTGGCAAGCGGGCATGAGATGCTCTGGGAGGAGACACCATGACCAATGAGTGTACCATGCCCATACTTCAGGAAATGGCACTCTTTTTCGGCTTTCGTATCTCCCAAGGAATGAGAGGCTACGTACTGAGCACCGATGCCTACGATTCCTTCTGTCCGAATTTAAAGTCGCTGCAGAAGCGGATCTACAACCGAGCAGGTTGGGGTCTAGGTGAGGAGGAATGAGTCATGCCATCGTTATTAGGTGAAAATAGTCTCTGGTTGGTCGTTTTTTCGAACGCACAAAAAACCCGTGTTAGGATAATCAGCAAGGCACGGAAACTGCGGGGCCTGCAGTATATCGGTTCAGCATACATTGCCACGAACGGGCGCCTTGTCTATAGCTGTCCCTTCACTGTGGCAGTGAATGTACAAGTGTTGATTACGAAGGCACTTTTACATACGGGGCAGAGGTACCGATGACCACGGATGTCCCGTATTATCCAACCGTGTATTCAGACGGTAGCTGGGAAGTCTTGCATCTTTCCTCATACGAACTGGCACTGCTGCCAAAAACGAAGCCATGTGGAGGGTATTCTGGTTACAGGTTCGAAAGCAGGCAGGGAGGAAAATGTGCATGGGCATATATCGACCATGAAGGCGAACTGCAATTTTACGACCCAGATAGAATAACCAACTGCAGGATCAGAGACAACCTCAACCGCGACGTAGATACTCTTCTTAACTCTCCAGAAGCGAAATAAGCAGCGCTATTCTTTTCCAATTACACGGCTGTATCATTCCAATTGATAATCACAAGTGGCCCCTGGAATACGAGCTGCAACTTTACCTATCACCATTCGGGCATGAATGGATGTACGATACATGCGAGGTAAAAAAAGGATATTTATTATTTAATCTGCCCCCGAAGCATCATAAGAATGGCAATGAAAATTACATAGACAATAAAAGCCCCTAGAATAAACTGGAATCCCTCCTTTAATGATTGGCTGATTGATATCCATGCCCCGCACACGAAAATTATTGCAGGTACCGGCAAATCAGAAAAATGTAGTTCCATCACCTTTCTGCACCTTCCACAAGGGTAATCTCCTCCTCCGTCAGCCCGTAGAGATCATACACCATCTTATCAATCATCATATCCGTAGCTTCAATCTGTCGGGTCAGCATCGTCTTATCTTGTTCGAGTCTCGCATCCCGTAACCGCTTATTCAAATCTAGCATCTGCGTGACGAGTGCAACTATGCGGTCGTGACTGGCTTTGTCAACTGGATCGGAGAAGTTTATGGTACGGATAGGAAAACGTCGGCAATCTTTAATTAATATTTTTTGAAAACGCATTTTAAATTCATCGAGAAATTTTTTCTTATGATAATATGTCATTAATTTGCTATTGAGAATTCCAAGAATGTACTCCAAAGTCCATCCAGATTTCGGCAATAAATTAAATGCGTTTTGGGTATTATATAATTCTTCATCGGTAATTGCCGCCCAAATTCGTTTTGTTGTCCAATCTATAATTTGTTTAACAAGAATTCTTTTCTCTACAAAAAATCTCTGTTCTCTTGGTGCCCCTAGCCAAGATCCATAGCTAATCCATTTTGTCCCATTCCATTGAACAAAATATCTTTGAACATCATTACCGGCTAATAAATTTTTAAAAGTTGAGTCTTTCTGATGATTCGAGTGAAAAATTTGATTTTTAATTTGACTTTCAGTATGACCTTTATATTTGTCATACGGGGTTAATCCTAAACAAAACTCTACACATTTATCTAAAACAAGAGAGTTGACTTCTATCTTTTCAATAATACGATCATCAATATCGCCGGTATTTATTGACCAAATATAATCAGTATTTTTTTCCCATTTTTTTGAATCAATAAATTCGTGAACTTGCGCATTTCCTGATTCAATTTTAGATATCCGATTGTATCCAACATATCCGATAATTTCCGTTGGATTACATCCTTGAGTATTTTGACCAATAACAATAATTGCAGTATCAACTTTTACGTCTCCGATGAGTGTTCCGAAGGATTCGTTTGGTAATCTTACTATTCCGACAACACAATATTTCTCCAAAATTTGTCTCCTCAATTCCTTATACGTATCTTGTGTGAGAAAAGCAGTTGGAATAATCATCGAAAATCTGAAGTGTTTTTTTAATTGAAGTTTTAAAGATAATTCAATAAATGAAGAAAACAGATTAATCCGATTATTTGCTGTTTTATATGTCGAAAAAATGTATTCAACATCTAATGTAGGTAGACCTTTTATGTCAACATACGGCGGATTTCCGATTACCGCGTCGAACCCGCCCGCTTTCATAACATCATTGAACTCCCGCTCCCAGTCAAACGGGTTAATTCGCTTAATTTCATATGTAGGAATTTGTGGCGTTAAGATATCGGTACCGATCAGGGAGTTCCCGCATTTGATATTCTGGTGCAAGGATGGCAGTGCCCGTTCGTCGCAGAGCTTCAGCTGCTTGTCGATATTCTCTTCGCTCTCGCCTTCAAGGACTTTGAGGAGAAGTGAAAGCTTTGTGACTTCAACTGCCTGATGATCGATATCAACGCCAAAGATGTTGTTAAGGAGTATGCGCTTCTTCTCGGTTGTTGAAAGCGTCCAGTCACTACGAGTCCGTTGTAGTAAATCGATTTTATCACTATAACCAGTGTTATAGATCGGTAGTTCTACCGACAAAGCAAACTTTTTTCTTTTCGGTATTGGTTCTGGAAGGAGCGCCTGCACTTTTACATCAGAAATCGGGGTTTTCAGGTTCAACAGAGGTACAAGGTTTCGCTTATACCACTCAAGGTGCCAGTCAAGGAGGGACTGGAATGCTACTATCAGGAATGACCCGGAGCCACATGCAGGATCGAGGATGCGTATTTTTGAGATTTCACGGGGAGTTTTACCCTTTATCAGTTCTTCAACAGTGTGCTGAACGATATACTCAACAATATACTGCGGTGTGTAGAACACTCCTCCAGCTTTCTTCACCTCCGGTTTATATTCCACTCTGGCTTGATGACCTTCTGTAAGCCTTATGATTTTACCGAGAAATTGTTCATACACTTGTCCGAGAATGGCAGGAGGGATCACGGAAAACTCATATGGGCTTTCGGGATAGTATAAGCGTTTAAGAATTCCTTTGAGGGTTTTATCATCAATTTTCAACGAAAGGGTAAGTGTATCCGGTTCTTCCCGGTCTGATTCTTTCTGGAAATAAAAAATGCCGGAGTTGTATTTGGTATCTGCTCGCTGGAACATTTCACAGAGATGAAGGTAGACATCTTCCATTTCAAGAAGACATTTCAACGTTTCCGGCTTCTCAAGTCCACGATCCTCACAGATCCGCAAAAAAATAATCCTGTCAATGATCGTCTGTACTGAATAGTTCAACTCCTCGACACTCAATGAAGTATTCCTAATAGCAATATTTTTAGCAAGGACATCCCGCCAGTTCTCGATTTCATTTAAGAATTCGTCGTCAACATTGGCAGTACCCTTTTTTCCTTTCGTCGATTCGGCAAATCTGTCAAATGATCCTCGATACACAGCCTCTTTGGAGAAAACCGAGACAATCCAGTCCCACTTGGCAGGGATATCCTTGAACGTAAAATACTCAATCCTTGCAACGGATGCGGCATCGGAACTGGATGGTTTCTTAGTACAGTCATAGACAGCAAATTCATCAAAATTCGTCAGAAAACAGAGCGATTGTTTTGCATTCCAAGCGTACCGTCTGACTTGATATGCAGCATGATTATTGTCCTTAATCCGGACTCTCGGAGCTTTTGCTTCTGCGATGAATTTCAAATCTCTTCCAATCTTGAAAGAGTAATCAATGAAATCGGTTGTACCCTGAATTTTGATGGTCTGTTCCAGACTCACTTCACGGGCCTGTTCAGTCCATCCTTGTGTATTATAGACGTCCCATCCAAGGGCAATAAAAAAATGGTCTAGATAATCCTGACGGAGTTTTGTCTCATTATATTCTGTTCTCGGACTGATGAGATTTGTACGGTGTAAATCAAAACGCTCGATTAGTTTTGTGATTACTTCCGGAACTGGCATTAGTATAGGATATACTTACATCTTGCATATACCAATCGAAATTAAATGGGACGATCCCATTTTCCCTGCCCATTGTAACTTTGAGAACGCGGTAGTCCAACTGAATTAAATAAAGCGTCAAATGTTGGTTTTAGTGTTATTGTAAATTGTTCAAAATCTGCCGCCTCTTCCATCGATCCAAATATTGTCAATTCGAAATTTGGGAGAAATATTATATCTTTTTGTATGGGAATCCCTTCACTACGAAAATGCCCTTCTAAATCAGGACAGCCAAGTCCTTGAACTTTCATTAATGTAATAAATACGAACGCGGGGGGGTTAACGCTCAAGACCTTTAAAAGAATCGAGTAATTTTTTAATGCTGTAATTATTCCATTTTCTATTAAATAGATTGGAAGAGACGTTTGAATGCATCCCTCATAAAATATTGAACTCACTGCTTCAATAACCCCATTTCGATAAATTTGTACGTACCCTTTCGATACCCCGTCTGACTCAGGTGAATATGAGAGATATCCATCAGTGTTAAAAGTACGATTTATATTTCCAGTGAACATGGGGAAAATAAGAATCTTATCTAAACGATCAAAATTTTCAACTATTTGAGTATCCATCGATGAAAAAGGGATTATGTGAATAGACATTTTAGGAAAATTTGTTAATTGAATTTGTGCATTATCGGAATAAATATCAGAAATTCTCGATTGAACGAATTCTTTTATTCTTTGAATTCTTGATTCGGACAATGAAAATGCCGACCTGATTTCACCGATATCCATTTGATATTTACCATTTGATGCGCGGGAATAGAATCTTGAGCTATGTTGAAACGATACCATATGTGGATTTAGCCAACTCTTTGGAATTCTGATAATGACAGCAATTCGACCAGTACGGAGCGGAATTGTCCGAATTTGGATATTTGGAATTCTCGGCTGGATACCGTCTCTGATAATACTATCAAGTCTTAATTTTAACCCATCTTCATCCATCGCTTCTATCCCATCAAGTGATGTGGGAACGTGGTTACTGTTTTCAGAAATTCCATAAATGATATCACCACCCATAGAATTTGCAAAGGAGACAATATCTGCTAGAAATTCTTTCTTTTCTCCATCAGAATTTCCCGGTAAAATTCTTTTATAATCTAATGTTTTCAGTTCTAGAACGGCGTTATTAACTAAATTTTGTAGATCAGCTTCTGTAATTTCATCAATATTCGGTAGTGGCATGATTTTCTCAATCCATTAATTGTTTCATGATATTTTTCATACCTTAAACTAATCGAATTTTTATATTTTCACTGGTTGTGGGATATAATCCGGATGAAAAGGTCAATTTCACTCCCTTCATGGCATCACTCTTTTTCCACAAGTGCATTCCGGGGGTTATGGAAACTTACTGGTGCTGCAAGGATAACTCAATAATTGACAATTACCTGAAACCGGATTTTAATCCTGCCCTGGTGCCCTGCATTAAAGAAAAGTGTCCACGGTGGAAAGAATGGGAATGTCATGGTGGTTGCCATTATCTCATAAAAGCAGGGTCTCTGGCAAGTATTGAATTATAATGTCAATAAAGAGCCTCATATTCGCCTTCTGTTGGCGTTTAGCATATACATCTGGAGAAAAGTATACTCAATAAAAAAGGTGGTTGTGCAGGATTATCCGAGGCAATTCCTTTTAAAAAAAATGAAAGTTATTAACTGTTCTTTCAAGGTGTTAATGGTATCCAATATACACTCGGGTCATTACCCAAAGTATTATAACTTCCAATTTCCCAAGTAGTCCCTGCGTTTACTGGAATAGTCATCGTATCACTCAAACCCGGAGCAATACCCATTTCACCTCTGCCGTACCAAATACCATCCTTCAACTCATCATAAAGGATATAGACTGGTTTAGTCGAACTTTCTGGATTATATCCCTTAATAAAAACAAAACCATCAGTAGTAGCTGTATTTGGTTGTTCATAATGCTCAATATATTCCCTATTTCCAAAGTGCACTGTCACTCCTGTACCCGCTGGTCCCGTTGCCCCGGTTGCACCTGTTGCCCCGGTAGCTCCGGTAGCTCCGGTAGCTCCGGTGTCGCCCTTCGGTCCCGTATCTCCCTTAGGAATACTATTTACCTTCAATGTCAAAGCGGCAACCTTGGCGTATAAGTCATTGATTGCCACCCAGATACTCGATGTACCGGCATTAGGATTCTGCGCTGCTGCCGCTGTTATTGTTGGTTCAGGTT
>Ga0315295_10002862_pt1 | contig 14605 bp, 10 predicted proteins | sample YL17G14_0_MG_FD_204453 | JGI IMG/M metagenome (GOLD analysis project Ga0315295, IMG submission 204453) | Sediment microbial communities from Yellowstone Lake, YNP, Wyoming, USA - YL17G14_0 | ecosystem: Environmental > Aquatic > Freshwater > Lake > Sediment | place: USA: Wyoming | collected...
GTGGTGGGATTGGCGGCGCTTTTTTTCTGATCCGGCGCCGGCGGCGCCGACGCGCGGCCGGCGCTTAGCTCCCAAGCGGGATCGGCGGGACGGCGCGCCCCGACCGACGAGGGCTGAGAGCGCGCCTGGAGGGACTCGAACCCCCGACCCGCTGCTTAGAAGGCAGCAGGATTACAGTCCTAACTGATGCGGGATTAATAGGTTATGAGCATGCAAGAGAGTGTGCTCAGAATTGTGCGCACGAACGGCCCGGAAGGGCCTTCATCCCCGGATTACGTGTATCAGATGCCCGTCAGCCCGGCCGGCCGCTTGAGGAGGCTATGAACTCGATATTCCTGTGCTGCCACATGAGATGAATCCAGGATAGGGCGTTATCCGCTCTCGCGACCCGGAAAAGAGGAATAACGTGGTTATGGCCTCTTCTCCAGATCCTTAAGTTTCGACCGCGCGTTCGCGTTGCCCGGATTCAGGGCCAGAGACCTCCGGTAGCTTTCGATCGCTTCCGCCTTGCGGCCGGCTTTGACAAAGGCTTCACCGAGGCTGTCGTAAGCGTTGCTCGAGCCGGGATAGAGCTGGACGTTCTTTGTGAAGACATAGAGGGCGAACTCGAGGCTGTTTTCCTGCAACAACCGGTAGCCGAGAGCGTTGAAGTCGGCCTCATCAAAGACCGGACCGTCCTTCTCACGCCGGCTCGTCAGTTGCACCAAGGCCTTCTCCGCGGCGGCGAGACCGCCGTCGGCGAGGGCTTTCCCCAGGATGGCGGCGGCGGAGCCCTGTTTTTGCTTGAGAATCGCTATTTTCATCTGCTCGATCTGCGGGACTTCCCAGGGAAGCATGGGCTCAACCCGCTCGCCCATCCTCATGGCCGCCTCAGCGGCCGCGAGATCGCCTGCGCCGAGGTGGGCTCTAGCCAGCCGGACGTAGGTGCTGGCGAATTGGGGAAAGTCCTTTTGGCAGGCTTGCAACAGGCCAATCGCAGCGGAATACTCCTTGCGGCCCAGGTACTGAACGGCCTGCTGCATGGCCTCGTCTGCGGAGAAGTAATGAGCGCTGCCGCCGGCGACCCGCGCTCGGTTCAGCTCGGTGGTCGCGGCCTCGACCCCTTTCTCCCCTGCGCAACGTACATAGGCTTCGACCAGAGAGGTTTTCAGGTTCACGAGGCTGTCGGCCTCGTCCTGGGGCGCGGGCGCGCCCTTCTCCAGCAGCTGCAACGCGAATTCCAGCACGCGGTCCCTTCCCGCGGCGATATCGGCGGCGGTGTTGACAATGCGCAGATCCGGAGGCACGCCGATCCCGTCCCAATTGACGCCGTTGTTGTCCCTCGCCACCTTAAAGGCGACAAAGAGGGTCCAACCGTTGGGCAGGCGGTCGGGGAACTGTGCGGACAGGGCTCCCTCGGTGAGGTCGCCCACGACGGTGACGTGTGGCAATACGCGCATGGCCAGCACAAAACCGTCGGCGGCGCTGGCGGTGATGCGGTTGGTTAGAAGGACCGTGGGGCCTAAGAACTGGACCTTGCCGTCCGGCGCGACGTTGCGGTACTCCGCCGGGGTCAGATCGTCGCGCTTCGGGCCGTAGCGCGTTTGGACGCGCATATAATGTCGGGTTCGGTCGGCGAACCTGGCCGCCACGAGTTCCGCCGCCCTGCCCGTGCCGCCCGGGTTGTCTCGGACATCAACGATCACGGCCCGAGCGCCCGCAAATTGCCCGATCACGCTATCGATCGCCTGGGTGATCGGCTCGAGTTCGCCTTTGAAGTCGCCGACGCGCACATAGCCGATTGCCTGCGTCAGCCAACCATATGTGAACTTGCCCTTCAGCGCGTCCAGGGCTTTGTCCTGCAGGTACTTCGACTTCACCAAGTCGAGGGAGAAGTCGCCGGGCTTGAGCCCCTCCGTCAAACCACAACACGTACGGCGGGTGTCGTCGGCCAGGCACACGTGAGCGTCGTTGAGGTGACCCAGCATGGCGAGCAGGATATCCCATAGCTCCTGGCCCGTTGTAGCGGATGTCACCTGGGGGCGATAGGTCCGATACAGCGCGTCCCAGTCCACGTGCTTGGTACCGAACTGCCCGTAGTTGCGATCAAGGCGGTTCCAGACGTATTCGAAATTCAGCACGGGATCGCGCGGATTTGCCGTTCCCTGGCCGCTTGAGACATTGGCGGGCGGAAGAGTTTCGGATTTTTGTCCCCTGTCCTGGGAGAGGGCCGGGTTGAGGATCGAGGACCCTGCCAGGATCAGGAAGATCGCGATGATTTTTGTGGAACGAGTTCGGCTCATGGGGTCACGTCTCTTCAGCCGGATGTGGACGGCGTCGTATGTGTCTCTTCACGATTATATACTCCTGGAAAGCCGGCCGCGTTTACGCCGGCCTCTCTCGGGAGAGCGGGCGTCTTCTTCGGATCTCACTTGGCGGCCGGTTTGGCGAGTTCCAGGAAGAACCAGGCCTGTGCGCTATTCTTGGAAATAACGTCGAAGCCGGTTTTGCCGGCCAGCTCTGCAAAATGGGGCAGCCCGAGCTCCCCCTCCCGGAGACCGACCCCGTAGCCCGTATCGATCTCCCGGTCGGGGAGCTTGATGGTGAAGGGGAACAGAACGGTCGTCTTCTGCTTGTCCTCCAGCCGGGGAAAAACGACGTCCCAGATGAGAAGCCGTCCGCCGGGCGCGAGAACGCGATGGAGCTCACGGAGGACCTTCTCGTGATCGGCGGGGTTGATATACATGAACGTGAAGAAGACCGTGGCCGTCATGAAGGAACCGTCGAGGAACTTCAGATCCCTGGCGTCCATCACGATCTTGAGCAGGGGCCCGTCTGGCGCGTCCTCGAGTTCCTGTTTGAGGAGGTCGATGGCCACGACCTGCCGGCCCTTGAGTTGGCCGATGATCCCCTCTCCGCCGCCGCCGATATCCAGGATCAGGCCATCAGCCGCGAAATTATCGACGGTGACATTTTGGCGCTCGGCCCACCAGATCGATTCCGGAGGGGGGTTCTTGTGCTGGGCGGCCGCGACGGCCGAGAAGATGAGAGCGGCGACGGCGGACGAAAGGACGATTCTCGTTATGCGCGTGATCATGGTTCTCCTTCCCTCACCTAGTCTGACGCATCCGTGGGGAAAAAGGTTCCCCTGATCACTTCGCCAGAGCTTTGAACACGATCCCCGACGGACCGGATCAGGAACCCGCTGCCTTTCCTGACAATAATAATGTCAACCCTCCATTATTCGGTTACACCCCCTCCGCTCTGACCGTGCTCAATGTCCGCTCAGCAGATGCCTAAAAAGGTATAGCGATGTACAAACTTGTGACAACTTTAGGGTACGGGGGATGATAGCTAAAGGGCAGATCTCTCGGGGAAAATGGGAGCGCGCCTGGAGGGACTCGAACCCCCGACCCGCTGCTTAGAAGGCAGCTGGCTGATCATTATAACTGACGTATATTGAATAGGTTACGGCTGCTCTACAAGAAGATGTGCTCAAAATTGTGCACATGGCCGGAAAGTGTTTCATTGGGGTTCTTGACTGGGGGAACACTCGCCCCCTTTAGCTGTCGCCCTTCAGACTTTCGGCTAACGCAATGAACATGCTCTTTGATACCTAGCCGGATCGCGTTATACTCTAGAAAATCGGAACCCTTCAGCCTGACCCCGAAGTTCCCGATGAGGGATGGGGCTTCGAGATATCAAAGGCGATCTGAGCCTCGGTGAACTTCTTCATCATCCCGGACTCCTTTCCAAATGCCCATTTTCTGGATGCCTGAGGGCAATGGAAATCATAATTTGAAATCTAGCCCATTTCGCGTAAAGACAGGGATGTTATCGATGGTGACATGATAGTCGATGGACTGTCCGCCCTTATAGATTTTGCCAGTTAAAGCATCCTTCCAGACCGAGCCTTCAGGAAAATAGATCCGTCTGGATTTCGCATCAGGCTCCAATACCGGAGCGATAAGCATATCGGGGCCAAACATGAACTGATCTTCGATCGTATAGCACCGCTGATCTTTGGGAAAATCATAAAAGAGCGGCCGCATGACGGGCGTGCCGTCCTTCGACGCCGTATCCATGTGTTTCTTGATGTACGGCCTCATCCTCTCTCTGATATCGAGGTAACGCGACATGATCTTGTAGGCTTCTTCTCCGTAACTCCAGACCTCGTTAGGGGCTCCGGAACCGACGACCTGGCCTTCAATGGACCGATAGGGATTTCGGATGCCATGAAGCCTCATGACCGGACTGAACGTCCCGAACTGGAACCAGCGGATCAGCAGCTCCCGGTAGTCCTCCGACTCCGAGTCCCCATAGAAGCCGCCGATGTCGGTGTTCCACCAGGGAATGCCGCATAGCGAGATATTCAGACCCGCCTTGATCTGTCGGCGGAGATCGTCAAAGGTGCCGTAGATGTCGCCCGACCATAAGACCGTCCCGAACCGCTGGCTGCCGATCCAGCCGCTGCGGATCAGGTTGATGATCTCGGTCTGGCCCTCTTTCACCTGGCCTTCATAAAAGGTCTTGGCCAGATAGTAGGGATACAGGCAGGAGACCTCACGTCCGTTGCCGATGGAATACCGGACGTTTTCGTAGTCCAGGGGATCGATCTCGGGTTCGGCTTCATCCAGCCAGAACAGGCGGACGCCCTTGTCAAAATAGTTCTTTTTGACCTTGGACCAGAACATGTCACGCGCGCCCGGGTTCGTGACGTCCACAAATGTCAGATTATCGATCGCCTGAGCCTGTTTATAAATGATCGACAGAAACAGATTGTTGCCTAATTCCGGACGTATCGTCCAGTTGTTTTGGACGAATTCATCGTAATTTTCACTCTTGATATTGAGCGTGGGCCAAACCGAGACCAGCAACTTGATGCCCATCGCCTCGAGTTCCTTGACCATGCCCTCGGGATCGGGCCAATATCTGGGATCGAATCTCCAGTCACCCGAGGTCGGCCAATGATAGAAATCGGCGACAATGACCGAGATCGGCAATTTCCTTTTCTTATATTCCCGCGCGACCGATAGCAGTTCTTCCTGCGAGGAGTAACGGAGCTTTGATTGCCAGAATCCCGTGGCGAATGTCGGCATCTCGGGAGAAGTTCCGGTCAATTGGGAATAGTGAGTGACCAACTGGGCCGGCGTATCGCCCGGGAAAATGACATAGTCGATCTGCCTGGCATACTCCGCATAGAAGCTCGTGTGGGTCATCGAGAATTCAGCCCTGCCTATCGCAGGATTGTTCCAAATGAATCCGTACCCTTTGCTTGAAAGAAGGAACGGGATGGAAATCTGGGTATTCTTCTGCGCCAGCTCCAGGACAGTCCCTTTCAGATCCAGGCAATCATTGGGATATTGCCCCATCCCGTACAAATGCTCTTCCTTGTCGGCATCAAAGGTCAATTTCAGTTCAAAATGATCGCTGCCCCGGCTCTTGAATTGCCTGGCAAAATGAGCGTGATGCTTATGAGTGGCTTCCTTAAGCAAAACCCCGCCGTTCTCATTCAGATAGGTCACCCGGCCGTCCTTAGCCTCTATTTCAGCCCTAATGCGGCCGTTCTTAATGACCGCCTTTTCTTCACTGATCGTGATTTCGGGCTGGATGAGGGGCTGTGGCAGCAACGCCCAGCTTTCATCCACGATCCGCAAGCTTTTTGAGCTTCTGAAGCGAAGAGCGTCGGGCCCAAAGGCCTCGATCCAATAGATCTCACCTTCATTTTGCCATTGCAGCCTGGCGTCTAACCTCGTAAATGGCCCTGCCTTTTCCTGCCGGGCCCCGATTCCCGATGGCGAAAGCATGAGGCCCGCAAGGAAAAGAGCGGGAATTGTTTTGAAACACGATCTTTTCATGATATTGATCTTTAACATGGTTCCAGTCATTCCTCCATTAATCCGCCATAGCGACATTTAACAAAACCATTGATAGTTTCCGGAACCCATGCCATAGACGGCATTGTTTTCCATGCGCTAAAGAATATGATTTTTCCATGTTCATGACAAATTGGGCCTCACCCGGAAACTGATCCAGCCAAAAATGGAGTTTTCTGGCATCTTAAGCTGCTCTTGTATCTATCAACGAACTGCTGTGGAGTCAAGTCTCCGAGCGAGCTGCGCGGCCGGAACTCGTTGAAGTCCAGCCGCCACTTCTCGATCTTCTCTTGGGCGTCTTCCATCGACAGGAACCAGTTGACGTTCAAGCATTCGTCCCGGAACGAGCCGTTGAACGACTCGATCGTTGCGCTATCCATAGGTTTACCGGGTCTCGAGAAGTCCAGCGTGACCCCGTTTTCATAAGCCCACTTATCCAAAGCCCTGGAGATAAATTCGGTGCCGTTGTCGCACTGAATGCGGTTCGGGGCTCCGCGCTCCTTCACTAGCCGCTCGACGACGGCGGCCACTTCAGCTCCCGTCAGGCTCTGGCCGGCCTCGATCGCCAGGCAATCCCGACTATAATTATCGACTACCGTTAAGGTCCGGAACCGGTGGCCGTTGAAGAGGCTGTCCACGACAAAATCCACGCTCCAGCAGATATTAGGTTGCTCGACCTCGGGCCGAAGCATCCGCCGGTCGCCGCCACGCAGCCAAACCGCACGCGTGCGCTTCCGCCCGCATCATCGCTGCCTTCCCGCCCTTCCCGCCTGCAGCCGCCGCCAGGCGGCCATCGAGCGTGCCAGATGCTCGCGCGCGTCGCCGCCGATGCCGTAACACTGGAGACCGATCGGCCCCGTGTAGCCAAGTTCCCGCAGTGTCTTCAGCAGGGCGCCGACATCGAAAGAACCCTGGCCCAGCGGCTGAATGTATCGATCCCAGCCGGCGCCGTCGTCGCGTTCGTCCGCGCCGTTGATCGACACAGCCCGCAAACGGGGCATGGCCTGCCGGAGCCGCGCCTGGTAGTCGCGATCCTCGCTGACGCGAAGCCAGTGGCAGAGGTTGAACATCACGCCGACATTCGACCGATCCACCTCGTCCGCAACGCGCACCGCGTCCTCGATGCGCTCGATCCAGTTTCCCGTGTGCGGATAGAGCAGCAGGGACGCGTCCGCCTCGCGGGCCAGGTCGGACATCTCGCGGAGGGCCGGAACGGCGCGGTCGTCGACCGCCGTGTCGGAGGGGTTCGCTCCGTCGAAGATCAGGAGGAACTGGACGTTGCGGCCTTTGACGACCCCCAGGACTTCCCGGAACCGCTTCCGGTCGTATGGCGCCTGCCCCGGCGCGATGTTCACCGTCATCGTGATCTGGTACAGTTTCAGCCCCGCCGCGTCGAGAGAGGCGACCCGCTCCTCCACCTTGTCCAGCCAGATGTGGCCGACGCCGTCATAGCCGAGCTCTTTCAACATCGCGGCCTGCTCGACGAAGCTCCGCTTCTTCGCATCGTGCCAATCGATGCAGAACGGGAAGAACGGCTGGGCGACCCGCGCCGCGACGCCGGCGGCATGCAGCGCCGCCAGAGCCAGCACGAGGGCAACCCTGCGCCGCGTCATCTCAGCTCCTCCACGGCCGCGTGCGGCTGATCGTTGGCAGGATCGACTTGAGCAGCGCGACGTCCTCGGCGATCTCGAAGTCGAACATCCCGACGAGCGCGTGGTCGGCGCCGTTCTTGAACGCGTACCGGAACGCGTCCTGCGGCGGGATCGCGCCCGCCGCCATGATCTTGAAGGCCAGCCACGGCTTCTCGACGCTCGCCATCACCTCGATCGTCTTCTGGGGGTCACGGCACCAGTAACCGGGATTCTCGTCGTAAGGCGCTTTCAGTTGTTCCGGTTTCGGCCCGCTGGGGTAGTCGTGATGGTGAAACGTCTTGATATAGAAGTCGCACGGAACCTTGTTCTTCTCGCACGCGATGACCACGTTCAAGTCGTGGCAGCCGACGCCCGACGGAACGCCGAGCTCCTTGGCGACCTCGACCGCCTTGACGATCAGGTCTATCCGGCCCTGCGCCGCCAGCGGGTCGGCGTGCACGCCCCAGAGATAGATCGCCTCGCAGCCCGCATCGACCAGTTCCCTCACCTGGTTCACGTAGTCCTGCGTACCGACGGCGGCGGTGGGGCAGATGATCCATTGGATCTTGCCGCCCTGCTGCCGGTACTTCTTCAGGATACTGATCGGCCGCGGCGGGTTGTGCATCGAGACCGTGTTGATGCCGTGCTGCTCGGCCAGCGCCAGCGTCGCCATGATCTTCTCGTCGGTGTTGTACTTCTCGGTCAGGCGGTAGACGTACTTCAGATCGCGGCTGTGCGTGTAGTGCGTAAGGAGATTGCCGCCCAACAGCATGCGGCTCACGCGCAGGTCGCCGATCTTTCCGCACGGCAGCCCGGACTCTCCCGCGGCGGCGGGCAGCCCTTCCCCTCGGCCGGTCAGCGCACCGGGGATTGCAGCCCCGGCGGCAGCGATCATCGTCTTGAGGTACTCTCTTCGATTCATGCTGGGTCGCTCCTTCGGAATTTCCTTTTTGCGCTCGGCCTGCGATCGCCGGCCTCGGACTCGGCAACAACCCTTCCCCTCACGAAAAGGAGGATATCCCGGCCGTGCGCAGGAGTCAAGGACTCGAGATCCGGCAGTCCGGCGCCGCGGCGGGCGGATCAGCCCAGAATGCGGACAAACGAGGGCAGTCTACTCCCCTCTCTCCTCGGCCGCCGTCATGGCCCCACCGGTCGCCAACTTTGCCCTCGCGCTCTAAAAACAAGAGGCGGCCCAACGCCGGGATGGACCGGACCATGTATTGTCCCACCCGCTCGGCCTCGAGCTTGGTCCGGACACGGACCCGGCTGTGAAAGCGCGCCTGGAGAGACTCGAACTCCCGACCCGCGGATTCGTCATCATATCCTGGGACACCTTAATGGATTGATATTACGATATATACAGGGTCTTTTCCCACTCCCCCCCCGATCTGGGACTCGTTCTCCCCTTTCCTTTCCTCCCCCATCCCTATCAGAATTCTTGCAGATTATTGACATATTCTTGACAACTCTCTGCGCGGCCTGTGCTAATATTTGGTCGAAAGGGGGAGGTTATGAAGAAGAGGCCAGTCTTAGTATCGTCTTTTCTCATCCTGTTTTCCATGCTGCTTACTCCGGATTGCGCCACGATCATTCGCAGATCGAAGCAAAGGATACCGGTGACGTCTGATCCCGTGGGCGCTACGGTCATCGTCAACGGGGTCCAACAGGGCGTCACCCCGCTCGAGATCAGGCTGGCCAGAAAGAAAAAGGGCCAGGTTATTCGTATAGAATCTCCTGGATATAATCCTTTCGAGATCCGGCCTCAAAGAAAGATGTCGGACGGCCCGATCGCTGGCAACGTTCTCATCGGTTTGATACCCGGAGCGGTGCCGGCAGTCCTTTACTCTCTGGAACATGACGATGAGCCGGGCGATGGTAAGAGGACTCTCTTGATCTGGATGCTGTCCGCCGCGGCTTGTGGCGCAGCGTTTACGGCGATCGATAGCGGCGGCAGCGGATACGAGCTCAATCCGAGAGACCTCACGGTGACGCTGTCGAAGGCCGATGGGACGTTCCGAGTCGATACGATGTTCCTCAACCCCGACGAATTCCGGAACGTCAAGTGGATCCGCGTTCACCGGGACTGAGCGCCGGCCAAAACAGACAAAGTCGATGAATGGCCGAAACAGGGTCGACCCTGCTCTTATCTTTTCTTGTATGGAAAAACAGAGAGCGCGCGAGCGCGCCTGGAGAGACTCGAACTCCCGACCCGCTGCTTAGAAGGCAGCTGGGCTGCCTTCATAACTGAAGGGAGATGAATGGGTTGCGAGTGCTCTTCCGGAATATGTGCTCAGAATTGTGCTCACAGCGATCTGCGCCTCCGTGAACTTCTTCTTCATCCCAGACTCCTTTCCGAATGCCCGATTTTATCAAAAAAGTTGCATCCGGAATGGTCCGAGATCCGGGGGTCAGGTCAAGTTACCAGCCAGGGAAATTGCAGCCTGATCCGATTGTTGCCCCTGCAATTGGGGAAATGTCATTGATACTGATATCAAAAAAAGAAGGCTAAGAAATATATGTTTCTTCATCATCGTGGGTTATTGGTTGAGTTGAAGATGAAAATCATTTCACAGTTGCAATTTGATCTTTCGAGACAATATAGGTTCTATCGGGCGATGCAGTAAATGTAATTTCAGACGCCTCACCGCTTACGTTGACAGATTTTACAGTAGCGCCGTCGCATTGAACATTGATTCCCCCTTTTTTGTCGGGAAAAACAACTTTGAAATCGCGCTTAAAAACCGTTTTCACCTCTACTGAATTATCCGTAGGATAGTTCACCTCCAGTTTGCCCAGTTTTAGTCGCAGGCCTTTGGCATGTGGCGGAATCACAATTGTCCGGTAGTCCTCCTGAACGCCGTAAATGGTATTCACTGCCATACTCCAGGTGGCTACGCCCCAGCAGTAATCCTTTACTCCCAAACCGAGACCTTCAACACCGTTGTATCGTTCATAGGCATGGCCGTCATATTTCTTCACCAGCTCAAGCATTTTATCAGCCAGCTCTATAGAAATGTCATAATAGCCATATCGATTGAGACCGAGTGCAATTAAATAATTTGTTGGAGGCCATATGTCACCCCTCCAAAATCCATCCGGATCAAAGGTTGGCTCGTCCATTGCTGAAGTTGTTACCGGGTATTTACTCCAGAACAGCGACGGGTCCTTTAACTGTTTTACCAATTCTCTGACTTGTTCCTCACTTGCCAGACCAGCAGTCAGAGTTAGAAACCCCTGTAGAGTCCGAACGCGGATTTTTTTGTCTGTATCTCTGTTCAGACTGTAGAAGAATTTTGTTTCCGGGTCCCACATCTTTGCACGGATCGCCTCTGTTCTTCTGGTAAGGTTCCTTTTGTATTTTTTCATCATATCGATGTGGCCGGTTCTTTGGCACATTTCTATCATAGCCCGCTCCGACATCGCCAGGAAGCAGGTTTGATCCACACCTTCAATATTGCCGTACCATGCACCGCCTGTGCTGCGTGAAGGATGCTCAGTTAACTGCAGATCATCAAGGGGTGCCGCAAAATCAAATGTTTCAAAGCGAGCCGTCTGGACTATATCAGCGATCGAGCATTTCTTATATGCGCCATACTCTATCAATCCATCATTATCCACATCACGCTCAGTAGCATACCATGTTAAGAACTTATCCAGATATGGCAGGCAGAGATCCAGTAATTCCCGATCATTGGTCTGATTAAATACCATCAGGCATCCCCAGGCAAGAATCGGGATTTGAGAGAAGCCATCCTGTGGCAGATCCGGTTTGGTTGTACAGGGTACCATGCCGTATCGGTACGATCCTTTGGGCGCTTCCGGATTATTATCGATAACATTCCAATAATTACGAAAGACATCACGCAACAATTCATTATCATCTAACGGAGCCCATGCATTCAGAACAAACATCGGGTCCCACATCAATTGGCACTTAGCATATGATTCATCCCCTGCTCCGGTAATTGAAAAAAATCTGTAAGGCAGACCAGGTAAAGCCGGCTCCCAGAGTTTATCAAACAGGCAATCGATATATAAATTATGCACCTGCCTGGTTAATGCAGGGTCTTCTGTGGATATTTGTCCTGGTAACTTCTCTTTGGCGTGGTTAATGCTCTTTTCAGCAAGAGTGTATTTTCTTTGTGCCCCTTCCTGACCCAGAGCAGTATTATTCAAACTAAATAAACAGCCAGAAATAAGTAAATAAGTAAGAGTCTTCATCGTTGTTAATCTCATATTCGAATTATTCTGTTATGGTTACCGGCCCCAGCAGTCCTGCTGTCTGAAGCCTGAACGGTTCATCCCCAACCCGCCACATTTCTGATTTTTTATGCATGTCATACAGTTATTCTTTTCTATCATTTCTGCCTCCCTGACGATCCTGAGTCGTGCCATCTCCTCCGTCCTGAGGTGAGTCCGGGCTATTCGGTTTTGGCGCGCTGGAGCACCAATTCCCGGGACTCGAAAGGGATCGGATAGGCCGTGATCCAGGCCTCCGGCTTGAAGTCGAGCATGTCCTTGTTCATGCCGAGCACGACGACCTCGATCTTTTGGCCGATCATGTCCGGAGTGACCGGGACAAAATAGGTATAGTTTTCAGCCTTGGGCTCGACCCTGAACTCCCAGACGTTGGTGGGGTAGGACACGGTCCGGTCAGGGGCGCCGACGAGCCTGCCTCCGACGCGGAGCGCCGCGAAGGCCCCTTCCCTTCCGTGAAGTCCCTCCAGGGGTATGGCCAGATAGCTGCCTTTGGCCGCCTCATCGAGGACGAACGAGCCGGACCAGGACTTGACGGCCGGGGTCTTTCCGTACCAGCTGAAGAGGTTGGAGGCCCGCCACTTCGACCGGTCGAGCCGTTTCCCCCGGAACAAGCCATCGATCTCGAGGATCTTCACGGGCGCGTTCAGAAGACGAACGTACCGGGCGGCCTTGACATCTGCCGCCTTCGCGATCGTGAGGACGTTCTCGGATGCCGTGACTTTCGCCGGAGACCAGGCTCTGAGATCGGTCGAGGTCTCGGCGACGGGATCACCGCCCGCAAGATAGCCCTGGACAGCCTGGGCGTCTTTCAGTATGACGGCCAGCGTATCGATCCTGATCGGTCGCCCGAGGTCGACCCGCAGCGCGCCGCCCTTGAAATCCCGCAGCCGGTTGTTGACATTGAACTCGGTCGTCATGTCGCCATCAAAAAGATTCTTGTCCCAGACCCCTCTCTCGATGAAAACAGGCTGGGTGAAGAACGCGTCACGGGCTTTCTGGACCTGGGGGATCTTTGTGGGTCCCGAACGATCGAGCGATCGGACTTCCAGGGCGTTGTTGTCGGCGGCGTAGCAGCTGGCCTCGTAAAGAGATTCGGCATCCTGCGGGACCGGTCCCGGCTGGAGACCGGCGAGCTTTCGATGCCATGGCCGCGTCAGGAGTTTTCCCGGAAAACGGACTTCCACCGCTTTGCCGCGGAGGAGCCCCGGGATCTCCCGGCCGTCGAGCGTGGCCTCCCGGAACCCGCCGCCGTCCCCAGCAAGGGAGATCCTTTCCATGCACCCGGGATATCCCAGGACTTTGATGACGACGTCCTTGCCCGGCACGTCCCGCACGACGTCATACGCGCACCCGGACAAGCCCGTATCCTGTAAGGGCGCCGTGGACGCCAGGAGCAGGCAAGAACGGAACGGCAGGACTTCGACGGCGGCCTTTGTTCCGTACGCAAAGCGGCCGAGGACCTTTTCGGAAGGATGGAATTGGACCAGGACCACGTCCTGGCCTTTCTTCAAGCCGATCGAGTCATCGAGGCTGACGTCGTAGTTGACCGGATCCCAGGTCAGATTGGCGAGGGTCAGAAGCCGGGTCGTTTCGTCCCCCCGAGAGACCGCGGATCTCCCGTATTGCCCTTCAGGGAGGACCATTCCTTTCACGAGAATGTCCCTGTACTTGCGATGAAGATTGAACAGGCGGGCCAGCCTCGGATACTCGTCGTCGCGCAGGAACCAGGGATTTCCGTAAAGCTCCGGGGCGAGGAGGAGGCTGCGGTTGAACGCCTGCATGACCAGGTCGTCCTCCCAGTAATCGAGGCAGGATGAGAGGCAGACGCCGTGGTCTTCCAGAAGGCGCTTCAAGCCCGGCGTCAAGCCGCGGGAGATCGCCCCGGCACGGTGATGGGTGGCGGTTTGGCTGTTGACCATATGGACGTCGATATAGGTCTCGTCGCCGTTCCAGAGCGTAGTGGTGACATAGGGCGCCGCTTTGCCGAAATCGACGCGGTGGTTGAGGACGATCAGGTCGGGCGTGGACTCGCGGCACAGGGTCATGGCCCGGATGAAGCTGTCCTGTTTTTCGGGGCGGAGTTCCGACAGGGCGTCTATCTTGAACAGCCGGAAATGGTAGTCCTTGCAGAGAGACACGAACATGTCGATCCGCTCCCGCTCCTCCTGCGGAGAGTCCCCGAATCCGTCCGGCCCCAGCCAGACGCCCAGCCGGATCCCGAGGGAGGCGGCCTCCCGGCTCACGGGCCCAAAGCTCTGAGGATAGTTTTTCAGGAATTTCGGGGACTTCAGCGTGTAATATCCGCCGGAACCGTCGAGGATATCCGCGTCGAAGGCGTAGATATCGAGCTGCAGCCCGTACTCGGTCTTCAGCCATCTGAAGAAATCGAGGTTGATCATGGTCTGTTTTTCAGGTGAACCGCCGGACGTATTGTTGATCCAAGTGAAAAAGTGAGCTTGGGAGACGGTGGTTTCGTCGGCTCCGGGAAATACGCCCTTGGGCGCGTTCGCTCGAGGGGCTTGGCCGGACAGGGAAAAGAACGCGGCCAGACACGCCACCACCGCCAAAGACATCATGACTCTTCTAAACATGCCGGACTCCTCGTAGGGTCTCGTTTCGACAGCCGCCCAAGGATAAGAATTTCCTTTTCCGCCCGGGGCGCGGGGCACGTTCGGAATCGGCTTGAATCCCCATCCTGACCTCGTCAATGAGGGTATTCCGGCCCTCGGGAGATGTCAAGGCCGGAAGGGTCGGATCGCGGGCCGGATAGGCGAGAACGGCTGGCTCCTGCGGCCGGGGGGCCGTTGTCCGGACGCACCTCGCTCCGCGGGCTCGGATTCGGTCATGAAAAACATTCGG
>Ga0315295_10002863_pt1 | contig 14604 bp, 13 predicted proteins | sample YL17G14_0_MG_FD_204453 | JGI IMG/M metagenome (GOLD analysis project Ga0315295, IMG submission 204453) | Sediment microbial communities from Yellowstone Lake, YNP, Wyoming, USA - YL17G14_0 | ecosystem: Environmental > Aquatic > Freshwater > Lake > Sediment | place: USA: Wyoming | collected...
TCCACCACTGGGGAACCAGCACACCAAAGCCAGATTGCTCCAGGAGAGGGGCCGCCTCCCGCAGAAAAGTGTACGCCTGGTCAGTATCCAGGTAGCAGGCTTCGGGACGGGCAGTGCGCAGGCTGGGTTCCAGCGGAGGGAAGAGACGGGCCACCTGCCCCAGCCCGGCCAGCAGCCGCTCCTGGGGATTGTCGAAGCGGCGATCCAGGTAGCGCAGCGTGGAGCCCCGCTCCCGCCAGACCAGCCCGGCGGGCACGAGCAGGCTGGGGTCGTCGCGAGCCTGGAGGAAAAAACGCAACGCCCACCGGATGTAGCGGATGGGTACATCCGGACGGATGTACTCATCCGCCTCATCCGCATCGTCCGCCGGCACCTTTTCCGGCGTCTCCTCCTCGTCCGTTGGCTCTGGCGGCGCAGGAGGCTCCAGGCGGAGGCAGATACGGAACGGTTCCTCGGCGCCGGCCAGGAGTTGCTCCAGCCACAAGGCAACCTCGGCGCGGAGCCTCTGCAGGTCACGGGCAGGCGCCTCCACCAGGGGGCTGCCGCGTTTGTCGAAGAGGGCGGTCAGCCAGGCCCGCAGCACGGGATCATCCCGCTGGGTGACGACTTGGAGTAACGGCGGCGCCCAGGCCCGCGCCGCGGCATCCACTACCGCGCTCAGAAAATCTTTGAGCAGCGTGCGGGGAGCAGACTGGAGGGGGCTCTCCCCTCCACCTCCCCCCTCATGGAGAGGCCTCCCCCTTTCATCTCCCCCCCCATGGGGGGGCCTCCCTCCTTCATCTCCCCCCCCATGGGGGGGGACAGAGGGGGGGGTGAAAGCCCGGCAGACCGGCGGCATGGCCTGTGCCAGCCACTCCACCCGCCGCAAGTCCTCGGGCAGATCGAGAATCGGCACCCACAGGGCACGAAATGTCCCATCCTGGTCCACCAGCGAGGGGGCAAACTGCTGCCGGGCCAGCAGTTCGAGCACAAACTTGCCTGCCTGCGACCAGAAGCACAGGTCAGTACCCAATGCGACGCGAGGGGCTACCTCCTCCGGCTGAGGGAGATCGTTCAGGAAGGTCAATGCCGACAGGGGCGGGAGGGCCAACCCGTCCACCCCCCAGAAGCCCAGGTTCTCCGGATTGCCACGTTCCTCAGCCAAAAGGTCCCGGATCAGTTGGGGGCTGGGCTGAGGGGCATGACCAACCGCCGGCAGATGGGCCAGGACTCGTACCTCGTCGGCATCAGCAGGGATTGTGCCGGGCAGCAAGTCGCGCAGCGCAGCAGGGGGGATGTGGAAGGGATGAGGGGGGATTGAAGATTGCGGATTGGGGATTGCGGACTGCGGATTGGAGATTTCGGATGGCGGGCCTGGAGTTGCAGGGGAAAGGGGGTTTCCTTCGCCCCACAGCAACAGGTGGCCTGGGGAGCCAGGGAGCCAGGTGGCGTGGAGGACCTGCCGCCCTGGTAAGATCGTGAGCGGCTCCTGCTCATATTCCTCTCCGCCCTCAGGCTCCGCGCTGGGTTCTTCTGCTGGCAATGCCTCGGCTGGCAAGTGCTCTCGCTCCCACGCCGCCAATTGCCCCCGCACCTGCGCCAGAGAAGTCGGGCCGAAGCCACGCACGAGCAGCAGTTCGGCGTCGCTGCGGGTGGCCAGGTTTTCCAGTGTCGTGATGCCGGCCCGCACCAACGCATTGCGAGCGCGCGCGGGCAGGTTTAGCGCATCAATCGAATAGCGTGCAATCCCGTCGGTCATCAGGGCCTATCATAACGTAAAACTGGGGGATTAGCAAGACGAAGAGAACATCGTCACACAGCCAGCCAAAGTAAACGAGTTCCCTCCATTGCTGTCTTCAGTTGTCTCACTCCAGAATGTGTGTTACAATGTAGCCGAGTAGCACTCTGGCGCAGGAGGCCAGGATGGCAGTTGTGTTGAAACAGCCTACCAGATTTGACGACCAGGTCCACGTAGACATCCAAATCCGTGTCGATCTGAATGTATCGGCATACGTTGCACGCCGCCAGGTCACCGGTTATCTGTTGGACAATGTCAGCGACCACTTGAGCGGCGAAACTCCTGACCTGGTCGTGGACGGTGAGCGCCTACTGTGGCGCGTGCCTGTTGTCCTCTACCTTACCTCGCGAGGCAGAGTCGGCCAGGTCGGCACGATAGATGTGGATGCCCAGACCGGCCAGTTGCAGATCACCCCTTCACTCATTGAGGACATCGAGTACCGTGCCTTCCAGATTGCTACCAGTCCTACACCATAACCAGACCCAGGACGCTGATTGCCTACCGGCCTGTGTGGCGATGGTGCTGGAATACCTCGGCCATCCGCCATCTTATGAGGATCTCTTGCGCCTGCTTGGTACGACCCCCTACGGTACTATTGCGCGTCATGTCCTGCGCCTGACCCGGCTTGGTTTCTCAGTCACCTATCGCGAAGGAACCCTGGCCGAGTTACATACCTGGCTCGATCATGGCCAACCAGTCATCATCCTGGCCAATACTAGCGAACTCTCCTATTGGTCGTACACCACCCTGCATGCCATCGTCCTGGTCGGCTACGACGAGACCCACTTCTACGCCAACGATCCCCACCTTTCTCAAGCACCCTTCGCCATCCCCACGGGTGAATTCGAGCTTGCCTGGCTAGAGATGGGCAATCGCTATATCGTAATCACGCCTGAGCTATAGTAGCGGCTCGAACCGCGCCGTAAAGTGACGCAGGAGCGCGGGCGCGTAGGTATAGCGCATGCCCCGAATCTGGTCCCGCCGCTCGTACAGACATTTGCACGTCTCTACTACATAGTCCAGGTGTGCCTGCGTGTAGACTCGCCTGGGGATCGCCAGCCGCACCAACTCCAGGGCCGGGTAGACCATCTGGCCCGTTTCTGGGTCTGGGCGAGCGAACATGACGCTGCCGATCTCCACGCCGCGAATGCCACCCTCCAGGTACAGCGCACAGACGAGCGACTGGCCGGGTAATTCCGGCTGCGGGACGTGCGGCAGAAACCGCCTGGCGTCCAGGTAGACCGCGTGCCCCCCCGGGGGCTCCAGGATCGGAATGCCTTCTTCCAATAGCCGCTCGGCCAGGTAGCGGGTGTGGGCGATGCGGTAAGCCAGGTATTGTTCGTCCAGCCCCTCCCACAGTCCACGGGCGATCGCTTCCAGGTCCCGCCCGGCCAGCCCCCCATAGGTGAAGAATCCCTCGCGCAGGATCAGTTCCTGGCACGCACGCTGGTACAACCCTTCGTCGTTCATGGCCAGAAAGCCGCCGATGTTGACCAGCGCGTCCTTCTTGGCCGACATCGTGCAGCCGTCGGCGTAGGAGAACATTTCGCGCGCGATCTCGAGGACAGCCCTTTCGGCGTAACCAGGCTCGCGCAGTTTGATAAAGTAGGCGTTCTCGGCGTAGCGGCAGGCATCGAGGAAGAGCGGGATGCCGTACCGGTGCAGGATTTCGCTCGTAGCACGGACGTTGGCCATGGAGACCGGCTGGCCGCCACCAGAGTTGTTCGTCACCGTCAGCATCCCCAGGGGAACGTTCTCCGGCCCCTCTTGCTGGATGAACGCCTCCAGTTTCTCGACGTCTACGTTCCCCTTGAAGGGGGCGTGGCAGGTCGGGTCGAGCCCCTCCTCAGCCAGCAGATTGACCGGGTTGCCGCCCCGGGCGATGACGTTGGCCTGAGTGGTATCAAAGTGCATGTTACTCGGCACCGACTGGCCCGGCTTGACTGTGCAGGCAAAGAGCACGTTCTCGGCCGCCCGACCCTGGTGGGCCGGCACGAAGTAACGAAAGCCGGTGATGGACTTGACTGCCTCCTCCAGGTTGAAGAAATTGCGGCAGCCGGCGTAACTCTCGTCGCCGACCATCATCCCGGCCCACTGGTTGTCGGACATTGCCGCGGTGCCCGAATCGGTCAGCAGGTCAATGTAGATGTCCTCGGCCCGCACGGCGAAGAGGTTGTAGCCCGCCCGCCGCAGGATCTCCTCCCGCTCAGCGCGGGTGGTCTGGCGGATTGGCTCGACGACCTTGATGCGGAATGGTTCGACAGGGAACCTGGCCATACGGTTTCGCCTCCATTAGACTGTCTGCTTGTGCTCAATGTCGCAATATAAGGTCATCTTATCACAATTCAACGCCGCAAGCCAATCTTCTCCTGTTCAACCAACTAACACGATCCGCACGTCCACCGCCCAGGCCCCTTCCCCGGCCGGCCCCACGATCAGCGGGTTCAGGTCCACCTCTGCCACCAGGGGTAGATCCGCCATCAACTGCCCCGCCCGGAGCAGCGTCTCCACCACGCCGTCTATATCCCCTGGTGGCTGGCCGCGCACACCCGCCAGCAGCCGCCCCGCCGCCGTCTCCGCGACCATGTCCCGCGCTTCGCCCTGGCTCAGCGGGGCCAGCCGGAAGGCCACGTCGCGCAGCACTTCCACGTAGACGCCGCCCAGGCCAAACATCACCAACGGGCCGAACTGGCTGTCCCGCTGCGCACCCACGATCACCTCCAGCCCCTGCGGCGCCATCTGCTGGACGAAGGCCCGTTCTCCTGGCCTCACGATCCGCGCAAACGCCTCCTGTACGGCTCCGGCCCCGTCCAGGGCCAACGCCACGCCTCCCGCGTCGCTCTTGTGCACCACCCCCGGCGCAACCCGCTTGAGCACCACCGGGCAGCCGATCCGTTCCGCCAACGCCACTGCCTCGTCGGCGTTCGACGCCAGGCCGGAAGGAGGTACCGAGAGGCCATAGGCCGCCGCCACTTCAGCCCCGGCCTGCGGGTCCAGCACACGCTGGCGGCTGGCCCCGGCGGTCTGGACCAGGTCCAACGCCCGCCCCCGGCCCACTCCTGTTACTGGCTGGGGCACGGGGAGAGGCCGCGCCCGGATGAGGCCATACCACCGCAAGGCCCCCAGGCCCAGCGCAGCGCGGGCCGGGGTCAGATAGTGAGGGACGGAGTGGGCGTGGAGCGTGCGCGCCGCAGCGCGGATTCCGCCACCACCGGAGATGGCGCAGACCACCGGCTTGTCGGCCGCCTCGGCCGCTCTGCCGACGGCCACTGCCACGTCGTGAGGAGGCGTGAGCGCCTGGGGTACGAAGACGGCCATCACCCCGTCCACCTCAGGCGCTGCCAGGAGCACCCCCAGTGCCGCCGTGTAGTGCTCCGGCTGCGGACCGCCGAGCATGTCCACCGGGTTACCGACCATCGCCCCAGGCGGGCAACAGGCTCGCAGCCGCGCTTGCGTCTCTTCCGAAAGGTCGGTCAGCCGCAACCCCTGGCGATCCAGCGCGTCGGCCCCTTCTGCCGCCGGGCCTCCGGCATTGGTCAGGATCGCGATCCTCGGCCCCGGCAGGGAACGCCGATAGGTCAGCGCGATGCCCGCATCCACCAGTTCCTCCAGATCCTCGACCAGGATCGCCCCGGCCCGGCGACAGGCGGCCTGGAAGGCCTGGTCCGCCCCCGCCAGCGCCCCGGTGTGGGAGGCCACCGCCCGCGTCCCGCTGGGGGTGCGCCCGGCCTTCAACACGACCAGGGGTTTGTGCGCGGTCAACCGGACGGCTGCCTCGACGAAACGGCGACCGTCGGGCAATCCTTCGATGTAGGCCACCACGACCCGGGTGTGGGCGTCCGCGGCCAGCGAATCCAGCGCGTCCGCCACGTCCACGTCCGCCTGGTTACCGAGGCTGATGATACGGGAAAAACCCACCCCCACCGCGCTGGCCCAGTCCATGGTGCCACCACACACCGCACCGGAGTGGGAGACGAAGCCGATGCCCCCCTGGCCGGGCATGGTGCGGATGAACGACGTGTCAATGGGGGCATACGTGTCCATGACGCCGACACAGTTCGGGCCGATGAAGCGCATCCCGTACCGGCGGGCTACCTCTCGCAGTTGTGCTTCCCGCTCCCGTCCCCCGGCTCCCAGTTCCCCAAAGCCCGAGGCGATCAGAATCGCCGCGCGGATGCCCCGCTGGCCACAGAACTCCAGTGCCTCTACCGTCCGCTCTGCGGAGAGGACGATCACCGCCAGGTCCACCGGGTCGGGTATCTCCGCCACCGACCGGTAGACCCGCAGCCCCAGCATCTCCCCACCGCGGGGGTTGACCGGGTAGATAGACCCACGGTAGTCGTGGGTGACCAGATTGCGCAGCACTCCATGGCTCAGTTTGGTCGGATCGTTGCTGGCGCCAATGACGGCGACGCCACCAGGATAAAAGAAGGATTGCAGTGGGTCCATCAGTGCATGTCTCCTCGGAGTTGTGGTATACTTGCGTGCGTGATGAGCAATGCGTAATGCGTAATTCGTAATTCGTGATGCGTAATGCGTAATGTAGGGAGAATCGGCATTGCGCGTAACGCATGACGTGGCGGACACATGATACCTCAAAACGGTCCCTTTTGTCCAATCGCGGAGCGATGATGGCCCGAACCCGCATGCTCGTGACCGGTGGGAGCGGCTACCTGGGACGGTGGATAGTGAGACTGGCCCATGCCGGATGGGACGTGACTGCCACCTATCTGACCCACCCTGTGAACCAGTTCGCGGATGAACCTGGCGCACTGTGGCGACGGCTGGACGTGCGGGACGAAGCGGCAGTCAGGGCATTGCTACAAGAGGTGCGCCCGGCGGTCGTCATCCACACGGCGGCATCCAACCCAGGCGAGGGAGCCGACTTTGAAACAGTCAATGGGGCCGGCACCCGTCACGTCGCCCGTGCCGCCGCGCTGTATGGCGCACGCTTGATCCACATCTCCACGGACGTGGTCTTCGACGGCGAGAAGGGGCATTACGTCGAGGAAGACCTGCCTGCACCAGTCACCCCCTACGGGTACAGCAAGGCGCTGGCCGAAGAAGAGATACGCAGTTCCGGGGCCGAGGCCACCATCGTGCGCACCTCGCTGATCTACGGCTGGCGGCCCCGCCTGGACCGGCAGACGCGCTGGATTGTGAATGCTCTGAACACTGGCCAGCCGGTACATCTCTTCACCGACGAGATCCGCTGCCCGATCTGGGTGGAGAGCCTGGCGGCAGTGGTGGTCGAACTGGCCGGATTAGAGTACACCGGCATGCTGCACGTAGCCGGGGCGCAGGCCCTTTCCCGCTACGAGTTCGGGGTGCGGCTGGCACGTTTTCACGGCCTGGATCCTGCCCCCCTGGTCCCCGCCCGCAGCCGCGAGAGCGGCCTGCGCCGCCCACTCGACTGCACGCTCGATTGCTCCCGCGCCCGCGCGCTTCTACGCGCGCCGCTGCCGGGGGTGGACGAGATATTAGAACAGAATGATCCAGACAGGCGTTAGGTGCTTCCGGTGAGCGGCCGAGTCCCGCCCTACATCGTGTCGCCTGGTGGATGCTCACCGGCCAATCGCATAATACGGCGCAGGTTGACCAGCCCGGACCGATTCAGGCACAGTGCCTCCACCGTGGCCCGACCGGTGGGGGTAAGGCCGATTATGCGGGTAGTGTCTTCGCTCCACCGAAAGTGATCTGTCCAACGTTGTCGGCGGGGATCAAATAGGGGAACCGCTTCGCCGGTTTCGGGGTCAAGCGCGCGGGTTTTCGTTGCCTTGTGACCATTGCAGCCAGCACAAGCACAGGCCAGGTTGTCCAGTGTCGTTGGGCCGCCTCGGCTCTTAGGGTGGATGTGCTCAACGGTGAATGGCTCAGTGGAAAAGCCGAGTGAACTCTGGCAGTACTCGCACCGTCCTCCGGCCCGCTCCTGTATAACCTGCCGCTGGGTCTGGGTGAGGGCGACCTCTTCAGGCAAGACGCGGCTCCAGGCCGAGATCTTGCATCAGTCGCCGCACCGAAACGCCGCGGTTCTCAGCCAGGGCCAGTAAGGCTTCGGCCCGCTTAACGTCAGCGGCCTCGATACGCTCGATCATTTCGAGCAATTCGGTTCGCTCAGCGTCCGTCAATGTCTCAGATTCGAGCCTGTCGCGCAATTCATCCAGCCGTTGCTGCCGTTCGGGAGGCAATTGGTGCTGAACAACAGCCAACAGATCGGCTTCGTTCGCCTGGCGTCGCCGGACGATGTTGATCCGAGTCAGAAACTTCTCCAGTTCGTCAGATGGAAGCTGAGTAACCACCTTGATCAGAGCATCCACTGTCACTTGAGCCGGGATATCCAGTACTGTCATCACACCACCTCACTCGCCACCTTGACTCATCTCCACTAGCCTGTTCACCAGTTGTACTAATATAGCACGTCACTTCGCCTGTGTCAAACCTATACCTATCGCTGGCCCTTGACGTCCCCTCAGGATGCGTTAGAATGGCGCCGTGCACTATTACATCTGGACCATCGGCTGTCAAATGAACACTGCCGACTCGCAGCGGCTGGCCTCGGCCCTGGAGCAGTTGGGCTACGCGCCCGCTGACCACGTCGAGGGAGCGGACGTCGTCGTACTCAACACGTGCGTCGTGCGCCAGGCCGCCGAGGACAAGGTCTACGGGCGGCTGAGCAGCCTGCGCCCGCTGAAGCAGCGCAAGCCGGACGTGGTCATCGCGCTGATGGGCTGCCTGGTAGGGCTGAAGGATCCAGCGCCCCTGCTCCGCCGTTTCCCCTGGGTGGACGTGTTCATGCCTCCGTCGGAACCGGAGCCACTCCTGGAGTACCTGGCCGGGCGGGGCCTGGTAGACGAGGCCCGGGCCGTAGAGGCGGCGGCGGCCCGCCGTTGCCACCTGCAAGACGGCGACACGGCGGTGGCTCGGTCAGGAGGCCGGCCACAGCAAGGCGATGTGCCGGATGTACTCATAAGGGATGTAGCGGACGGGGGTACGTCCGTCATCCCCCTCATCCGCGTCCTCCCGGCCCGCGAGCGCGGCCGGTTGGTCTCCGCCTACGTCCCGGTCGTCCTGGGCTGCTCCCACGCCTGCACCTATTGCGTCATCCCCTACCGGCGTGGCCCTGAGCACAGCCGCCCCCCCGCCGACATCCTGGCCGAAGCGCAGGCGCTGGCAGCGCAAGGCGTGAAGGAAATCACGCTGCTGGGGCAGATTGTGGACCGCTATGGACTGGACCTGCCTCCTGCCTCTTGCATCTCGTCCCTCGCCGATCTGCTCCGCCACACGCACGAGATCGAGGGCCTGCAGCGCATCCGCTTCCTGACCTCGCACCCCAACTGGATGACGGACGAACTGCTCGAGGCGGTGGCGGTGTTGCCGAAGGTGTGCGAACACATTGAGGTGCCGGTACAGGCCGGCGACGACGAGGTGTTGGCCCGCATGCAGCGCGGCTACACGGCCGACGACTACCGGGACCTGATCGCGCGCATCCGCGCGCGCATACCCGGTGTCTCCATCGCCACCGACGTCATCGTCGGTTTCCCTGGCGAGACGGAGGTCCAGTTCCAGCGTACCTGCGACCTGTTGGCCGAACTGCGGCTCGACAAAGCCCACATCGCCCGCTACTCCCCGCGCCCGCAGACGCTGGCCACCCGCCACTTCCCTGACGACGTTCCGCCGGAGGAGAAAGAACGCCGCCGGAAAGCACTCGACGACCTTCAGGCCAGGATCGTGGCCGAGATCAACGCCCGGCTGCTGGGCGAGACGGTTGAAGTGTTGGTGGAGGGAAAGAAGAAGAACCGCTGGTGGGGGCGTACCCGTACCGACAAACTGGTCTTCTTCGAGGATCAGCACCAGGGTGACTGGCACGGCCAACTGGCCCAGGTACGCATCACCTGGACCGGTCCGTGGTCGCTGATCGGGGAGGCCGGACGGCGCTGAAGGGGACGCAATTGCGCGGGTGAGTACACCCGTGAGTCCGGGCTGCCTGCCCGCGCTATCTGGCCGGTCAAGGCCTGGTGTTGCGGCACCACTCCGAGACCATCCGCACCCGCTCTATCGCCTCCTCCTCTGCCCCCTCGGGCACCTCGTCCGACACGCCCAGGACCAGGCGGGGGTGAAAGAGAGTGACGATTCGCTCGACCGTTTCCATCACCATCTCACGCGGATAGGTGGGCAGAAACATCACCGCAGGAATGCCGTCCAGGAGCACCTTGTCCCCGATGTGCTCCTTGATCTCTTCCAGCGAGACGTCTCCCTGGGGTAACGGCGTCAGTGCCTCGTAGCCGTCGAAGGGGAGATGCCGGAGATACCTCAAGAGCGAACGAAAATAGCCGTCTATGTGGACGTGGGTAAAGATACCGGCCTGCCCCAACTGGGTCGCACGCTTCTCGTAGAATGGAACCAGATAGCGCTCGAAATAGCGGGGCGACAAAAGTTGCTCGTGGATGTTCTCACCAAAGTTGACGATCCTGACTTTGTCGCTGGCGACGATCCCCTCGTAGAGCCGGTCATACGATTCGTCAATCACCTTCATGGTCGCTTCCACTTCACCAGGGTGGTCCGCCAGCGCATAGATAAAGTGCTCGAACTTCATCCACTGTAGGGCCAGCGCCTGGTACGGACTCCTGGGGACCCAGAACTGCGCTGCGCCCCGGTCACCTACGAACTCGCTCCCCTGGGAAAAGTTGTCTTCGGAGAACGAGTAGGTCATGTGCTGGCACAGCCAGCGCAGTTTACGCAGGTCACCGGCCTGCCTGACCGGAAAGCCAACCTCTCTCCACGTCCCGTCTACGGTAAACTTGTGTGTCTCCACGAGTTCGCCGTAGGGGGTTTCGTACACCCGGTGCCCCTCCTGGCCGGTGAACCTTTCCAGGACTTTGACCTCGGGCGAGAAACTGCAGACGACCGGATCGGGCATGCCCGTGTAGTAGTGCACGTATCGCATAGAGACCCGCAGGTCGTCGAAGAGTTCCCGCAGGCTCATGCGCTGGAGGCGGGAGGGCAGACTGTCGAACGTCTTGTGCCAATCGTACCAGGGCTCCATGCGGGGCTGGAAGAAGACGTGGGGAATCGGCTTCCCTTCGAACACGCGCAGGTTCATCTCGCGAAACGTCATTTCGTCCATGGCACGATCCTCTATGGCAGGTTCGTGGTGGTACTTAGGCTACAACCCTGGCGAAATCCGCCGGCGTCACGCCAGGGCTCTCGATGCGCTGCTCCTCGTAGAAACGGGCGGTCGCCGCCTCCACCTTCCCCTCGGGCACCCCCACCAGCGCCGCCTCCAGGCCGGCCAGTTTCTCCTCCGGGTAGAAAAAGAAATCGCCGGAGAGTGAGACGCCAGCGATCCGGCCATCCTGTATCTCGGTCGTCGCACGGATGAGGCCACCGGGTGCCTTGTACACTTTCTGTCTCACCTCCACGCCGGCACGGATCTTTACCTCGCGGCCGGCACGGGGCCGCCTCCTTTGGTAGAGCCACTCGTCGGTGAGGAACTGCGCCGCCAGTTCGTCGGTCTTGGCCCGCCACGCCGGGTCCACCGTCGTTTCCACCTCCAGCGGTCCCAACACCTGAGCGAACTTGTCCGCCAGCAGATCCCACAGCGTTTCCCGAGGCGGAGCGGAGCCCAGTTCACGCCGGATGGTGGAGAGGTTATCCTGCAGCGTCTTGTACACCTTGTCCCGGAATTTCTCGTCAGGCACCTTCAACACGCGGGCCATCATCTCGTAGTCAAAGTCCACGATCAGGTTGCCGACGAAGACGATGTACCCGCCGATCTCCGCCACGCCGTTGCCGGAGATCTTGCGCCCGCCGACGACGATGTCGTTGACCGGCCTGTACTCGGCAGGGATACCCAACGCCCGGTAGGCCTCGAGCGGGGCCTGGAGGAACCTGAGGTAAAAGGCCTCTTTGCTGGCAGGAGCGAGGGGGTTGTCGCGGTGGATGATCAGTTGATAGAACAATTGCTCGCCGTCCAGGTAGACCCCGCCGCCGCCAACCTCCCGCCGGAAGATGGGAATGTGCTGCTGGCGGCAGAACTCCACGTCTACCTCCTGCTCCACGTCCTGGAAGTAGCCGAGGCAGACGTAGGGGGAACCGGGAGAAAGCAAGTTCAGTGCCTCGCGGCCCAGGCGGGGTTGGGCGTGGTAGAGTAATTGGGAATCCTGCCAGGACACGGTGCCAAGACGATTCAGTTTCATCGGTAATCTCCCTAAAACAGTGCTCATAGCAATGGGCAGCCTTCCGTGGCCGAGTTCATGGCGAACTCGGTCCCACGGCGCTGCCCATCGTCGCTTCGACAGATTGGGGTGCGCTCCATGCGGCGCACCGTCCTGCTACTTTTTCAGGACTTGCTTGTATTTCTCTGCTTCACCCTCGATGAAAGCCTTCAGTGCGGGGGAGTCGGCCTTCATCAGGTTGCCCAGTTCGGCAGAGTTGGACACCTCGATCTTGACCAGCCAGCCATTCTCATAAGAGGACTCGTTGACCAACGCGGGCTCCCACTCCAGTTCCTCGTTGACCTCGGTGATCTCGCCGCTGACGACGGCGGCGATACGGCCTACCCACTTGCCCGACTCCATGGACATGAAGGTCTGCCCCTGCTCGACTGCCCGCCCAGAGCGGGGGACTTCGACGAAGACGATCTCCTGCGCGATGGCCTGGCCGAACTCGGTCATGCCCTGCGTGACGACGTTCTCCTCCACGCGCGCCCAACTGTGGAGTTTGTCGAAATACAGGTCGTCGGGAAACTCATAGCCGCTGATCTGCATGGGTACACCTCCCTGATATGAGTATGAAAGAGCGCCACTACACGATGCAATGGTGCTCTCGCGGACGCTGGAGCGAGCCACGGCCCTCCTGTGGATCAGGCAGTACGTTCAGTCTGACTCAACTGCCGCATCAGGCGCGACTTGCGTCGAGCGGCGTTATTTTTGTGGATGATGCCCTTCTCGGCAGCCTTGTCCAACACGCTGGCCGCCACGTGCACGGCGGCCCGGGCTTCCTCGATTTGCCCCTTGTCCATCAACTGCCGGGCTTTCTTGACGGCAGTGCGTGCCCGCACGCGGTACACCCGGTTGTGCAGACGCCTACGCTCCGCGCTACGAAGACGCTTGATCGCTGACTTGGTATTGGCCAAACTTGATCCCTCCAAACTGACAGATTACGCTTGGGCATCATTTTACAACAACTTGGCCGATTTGTAAAGCCTGCGGGTCTCGCTATAATAAACCGGAGAGGAGAGAGTGAATGAGTGCCACTGAAAAAGCATCCGCGAGCGCTACCCACGACACGCACGGCGACGGTTCCGGCGCTGTGCCCATCGAGAAGTTGGAATTGGCAGCGGCGCGCGCCGCAGATGGGTTGCGGCGGGCGCTCTCGACCGACCATGCCACGCAGGCTCAACTCCGAGAGGTGCTCCAGCCGTATTCTGTGCTCCAGGCTCAGATGGGGGAATGGCAGGAACTGCACCACGCCCTGCACCAGGTGCTGATCGCTTTCTCCCCCTTCCATGCCAGCCTGCGCGCCCTCGGCCAGGCCGGGGCAGGCTCCACGCCCACGGATGGACGGACGTTGCTGCGAGGCTGGCGACCGTGCCAGGCCGCGGTGGACCGGCTGGCGGATTTCGAGAGTCGCGTGGAGCACATCCGGCTGGCGCCTCAACCCCCAGGCCGTGCAGGCCTCGGCTGGGGCGCGCGCATCGCTGCGCTCCGGCGGGAAATCGAGGACAGGCTGGTGGAAGAAACGTGGAGCATCGCGGGGTTGGTGGACCTGGCCGACGAGTTCCACGATGCCTGCCATGGCTACCTCAGCCTGGCCGACCAGGAGTTGCACCTGGCCATCGAACAGGTGCAACGATTGTACACGCGTTTGCTGGGAGGTCTGTGATGAGCGACCTTTTCGACGTGCTCCAGGAGCGGTATCAGGCGCTCGTCGCCCGCACAGAAGGGGGCGAAGCGAGCGATGAATTCTTGCAGGACGCGCGGGACTTTGTTGCCGACGCGCGGCAGGCCGGGGCCGGCATCGCCGACCTGGATGAGCGCAGCCAACTGCGGGCCTGGATGCGCTTCCTCGCCCACGCGGTGGCGGACGCCACGGGCATCTATCCTGACGTCACCCTGCAACCGCTGGCCCGTGGACAACTGGCCGGTCCTCGGCCGGAGAGTGCCGAGCAGCCAGCCCGCTCATTTCCTCCCGCGTGGGTATGGACGCTCATCGGTGGGGCCGCTGGCGTAATCCTGGCGGTGGGGTTGGCCGCCAGCGGGTGGCTGTCGCGGCCTCACGAGACCGCAGTTGAACCGCTACCGGCCCCGGCATCTCTGCCATTTGTGAGCCAGTTTGTGGTAGGCACAGGCCTGGATGCGAGCGGCACGTTGGAGATGGCTACCGATACCTTGTGCCTGGGCACTCCCGAGCTCGTCGCCCGGTTCACGCTGGAGGAGGTGCAGCCCGAGACGGAATGGCACTGGGAGGTCAGGCGGGGTGACGAGGTCGTGGCCTCCCAGTCTGCGGCGCCATGGGGCAGCACGGCCCAGCCGATCACCGTCCGCGTCCTGGCCGGCGGGCCGGCGGGGGTAGAACCCGGCCAGTACGACCTGCTACTCTACGCCGGCCAACAGGTGGTGGGGATGCGTTCGTTCCAGGTGCTGGACCAAGCGCCGCGGCTGTTCAACTTGCGGGTCGCCGATGTGCCCGCACCGGCCGAGGCAGCGCTGGGGCAGTCTGCGTTCGAGGCCGGCGTGCGGGCGATCTACCTGGGGTACGAGTTCGAGGGATTATGCCCGGGGCTGGACGTATCATATACCCTCTACCACGGCGGAGCGCCGGTCCAG
>Ga0315295_10002865_pt1 | contig 14601 bp, 9 predicted proteins | sample YL17G14_0_MG_FD_204453 | JGI IMG/M metagenome (GOLD analysis project Ga0315295, IMG submission 204453) | Sediment microbial communities from Yellowstone Lake, YNP, Wyoming, USA - YL17G14_0 | ecosystem: Environmental > Aquatic > Freshwater > Lake > Sediment | place: USA: Wyoming | collected...
TACCAGAGTTTTTTTTGACATGACACAGGCATCGTTAACCAGGAATCTCGTTGCATAATTATCGCTGCAATCAATCACAATGTCATAATCTTTTATCAGTCCAAGGATATTCTGCTTGGTTAGTCTCTCTTTGATTGGGATAATGTGAACATCGGGATTCAGGGATTCAAAGGTATTTTTTGCCGATTCAACCTTTGGTATACCAACTGTCCTTGTGCAATGTGCTATCTGACGCTGTAGATTGCTGAGATCAACTTCGTCATTGTCTATAATGGCAATCGTACCGACCCCTGCTGCTGAGAGGTAGTATCCAACAGGTGAGCCAAGGCCTCCTGCGCCAACCATGAATACCTTTGCGTTAAAGAGCTTGGTCTGTCCCTGTTCCCCTACCTCCGGCAGAATAAGATGCCTGCTGTACCGTTGTAGCTGTGATTCTGTAAATTTCACGGGACTATTTTTCCTTAACCCAAAAAATACAATTGACGGTATGCATATGTGCCTGCCGTCTTTTTATCCAAATGCATTTTTGGGGTTAACCCTCTTCTTTCCCCTCAACCCTAATGACCATTGTTTTGCCCATAACAACAGGTAATTTGTCGATTTCTTCCAATGCCTGCCGGACATCTTTTTCCTTTGCCTCATGGCTGAGAACCACAAGCGGGACAGCCTCACCAAGTTTTCTGCCTTTCTGGATCACCGAGGCAATACTGATGTTGTAACTGCCGAGGATCCCTGAAATCTTTGAAAGGACACCAGGTTTGTCCAGGGCAGAAAATCTGAAATAATACCTGGACACAACATCATCTATATTTTTTATCCGGGTTTCTTTCAAAACTGGCGGTATTGTCGGAACTCTTCCTACAGCATTCTTCTGAATATTTCTTGCAATGTCAGCAATATCGCTTACAACAGCGCTTCCTGTTGGCACAGAACCGGCGCCCCTTCCGTAATAGAGCGTTGAACCTGTTGCATCGCCCTCAACATAAATTGCATTGAACGGTCCATCAACTTTTGCGATCAGATATTCTTTCGGCAGCATCGTCGGATGAACCCTTAGCTCTATTTCTCCTTCTGCCTCTTTTGCTATAGCGAGCAGTTTCACCTTATACCCAAGCTCAGATGCAAACCCTATATCCTGTGAAGATATCTTTGAAATTCCCTCTATGTATAAGGATTTATACGAGAGGGGAATCCCGTATGCCAGTGTCGCAAGGATGGTGAGCTTGTGAGCGGTGTCAATCCCTTCTATGTCAAACGTTGGATCAGCTTCAGCATATCCGAGGGCTTGCGCCTCTTTCAGGGCGTCTGCGAATTCGACATTCTCATCTGTCATTTTCGTGAGTATATAGTTTGAAGTGCCATTAATTATCCCGTACACAGCCTTAATCCTGTTTGCGACAAGGCCTTCCTTCATTACCTTAATAATAGGGATGGCTCCAGCAACAGCTGCCTCAAATCCTACTTCAACTCCTGCCTTCCGGGCAGCAGCAAAGATGTCAGTCCCTTCAGTGGCAAGCAGGGCTTTGTTGGCAGTAACAACATGCTTGCCTTTCTGAATCGCCTTCAGGATGAAATCTTTTGCAGGCCTGATGCCACCGATAAGTTCAACGACTATCTGAATATCCGGATCATTGAAGATATCATTCACATCTGTGGTAAGAACTCCCGCAGGTATCCTAATCCCCCTGTCTGTTTTGATATCAAGATCAGCGATCTTCCTCAGATTTATCTCAAAACCAAGTCTCTCTCTGAGGACATCCTTATTTTCAAGAAGAACCTTTGCTGTACCGCTGCCAACAACACCGAAGCCTATAATTCCTACGTTTATCATTTTCTTGGCACCTTCCTTAAACTTTTTGTGGTATGTCTATCCTGTTACTATTTACTTTAGTTATTATTAAACATCTCCTCTGCATTCATCGAGCTCCTAACCAGTGGAGCTGACGCAGCATACTTAAACCCCATGGCAAGAGCTGAAAGACGGAGCCTCTCGAAAACATCAGGGCGTATATATTCGACAACAGGCAGGTTCAGTTTCGACGGTCTGAGATACTGCCCTATGGTGATTATATCACAGCCTGCATTTCTCAGGTCTCTCAGAACGTTCATAACCTCAGCTACTTTTTCTCCAAATCCAAGCATGAGACCTGACTTTATATATATCCCCGGAGCTCTCTTCTTGGCGTTTTCCAGAACGTGCAGTGAACGCCTATAGTCTGCGAGCGGCCTGACAACAGGATAAAGCCCCGGGACAGTTTCTATATTATGGTTATAGACATCAGGCCCTGAATTCAGGACCGTATTAAGGCTATCGGGATTCCCCTGAAAATCCGGCGTAAGCACCTCTACCTTTGCTTCCGGCAGATACCTTTTGACGGCACAAACAGTCTTCGCAAAATGTCCGGCGCCGCCATCATAAAGATCATCCCGTGTTACAGAAGTTATTACAACGTAACGCAGCCCCATCTCCCTTGCAGCCAGTGAAATCCTTGCAGGTTCTTCAGTGTCAACAGGTTCAGGGGCTGAAGATTCTACCGAGCAGAAACCACAATTCCTCGTGCACTTTGAACCGAGTATCATAAAGGCAGCAGTCGGCTTTGAGAAACATTCGCCTGCATTCGGACATCTTGCCTCTTCGCAGACAGTGGAAAGACCATAGGCCCTTAATACCTGCTTTGTGTTGTGCAGTCCTCCGGCATGTTTTGTCCTTATCCAATCAGGCAATCTCAAGATAAACTCCTTGTAAAGATAGTCATTAAAAATATATAGAAATGTGCAGCTTTGTCAAATACTGCAGAGTTTCCCGAATGACGATTTACTGCTTCACATAAGGGTACTTAGCACCTGAGTTCAAGACGATTCTAAAGAACAAACGCTCTACCGCTCTACTGGTTGCTCACCCTTGATTAGGACCCGCTGAACAAACGTGCCATTACGATAGAGCGTCACATTATTCTCTCATTTTTACTTCCAAGGCATTTTTTCAAAATAGTTCAAATTGTGTAGATAACAACCAGATATAAATGCAAGAATCAAATCGAGGCGTCGCTCTCTTCTCCCATCTCACTTCATCTTGCTTATTGTTGAATTCTGCATTTTATTCCCTGATTTTTTTAATGCATTTGCTCTCGCCAAATTGTCCCGGAAAAATGAATTGCCCGGGTCCAATTTCACCGCTATCTGGAAATATTCGATAGCCTTATCCATCAATCCCTTGCGTGCATAGGCTATTCCCAGATTTTCATATGCCTTGCCAAATCCAGGGTTTAATCTGATAGCGATTTTATACTGTTCAATTGCCTGATCCGGCAGATTCTTATCATGGAGGGCAACCCCTAAATTATAATGAGCTTCTACAGAAGCAGAGTCAAGCTTTATAGCGGAATGATATTCTTCTATGGCCTTGTCTAAGAGACCCTGTTTAAAAAAAATATTTCCTAATTTCAAATGGGCCTTAGCATTATAAGGATTTAGTTTCAGGTCAGTTTGATGTTGTGGTATGGATTGACCTGCCAGATCATTCTTATATACAGACCTGGTAAAATTATTATATGCACTCACGTAGTCAGGCTTCAATCCTGCCGCGATCTTCAAGTGCTCACCTGCTTTATCAAGTGAACCAGTCTTTTCGTAGCCAATGCCTAGATTATAATGGGCTTCAGCTAAATCAATTTCTAATTCTGTTGCGCTTTTAAAATGTTCAATAGCCTTATCCAAGGCACCCGACTGGGCGTAAGCAATGCCCAGATTTACATGGGCTTTGGCAAACCTCGGGTTCGCTCTTAAGGCCGCCTTAAACTCTTCAATTGCTTTGTCGGTAACACCTTTCTTGTAATAAGCGCAGCCCATGGCATAGTGAGCATAAGAATCATTTGGTTTTATTGATAGCGTAATGTTATATTGTTCAATGGCCTTATCGATAAAACCTTTCTCTGCATAACAAAGTCCCAAATCTACATAGACATCATAAAAATCTGGCTTTATGCTCAAAGTAGCCCGATATTGTTCTATCGCTTGGTCGATTAACCCTTTCTCGGCATATGCGGCGGCCAGATTGAGATGTCCTTTTAAAGCATTGGGGGATTTCCTAACAACATCTTCCCATAGACTTATGCTGTTTTGCCAGACAATATTTCTGGCATATGTCGTAACTGAAAGGAAAAGGATAATAACTGCGATTACGGAGAAAGCAATCATCTCTCTGCTTCTAAGTTTATTGAACATGAGAAATATCCCTGTCGACATCCCCATAAAGATTCCAACTGAAGGAAGATACATTCGGTATTCTTGTGCTAATAATTCTAATGGAAAGATGCTTGATTCTATCGAGTGAGCAATGAAAAACCAGAATATGCCGAATGCAACAACTCTGAAGTTACAATCAGTCCCTTTCGAACGGAGGAAGAGATATATTCCGAAAAGTAATATCCCTATCAGCAGCAAGAACGGGAAAATGACTCTTATATCAAAGAATGACAGGGAAACCGGAAAATCATAGATGACATTCTGACCTACCGGAAAGAAGAGGAGGCTCAGGTAAGTCGCAAGCGCCTTGAACTGCACAAGAAGATAAGCACCCCTTGAAAGAGCGTTGGGGATTTTTGTTGCAGAGTCCATTGCCCCGACCAGGTTGCCGGTTGTATTATGAATATTTATTACAGTTACGGGTATTATGAGAAGAGTTAGAAAGATAGGGAAGAGAGTGAGGACCCTTTTTCTTACCGGACCGGAGAAGAAGAAAAACTCATAGAGGGTTATGACAAAAGGAAGAGTAAAGGCATTTTCTTTTGTCTTCATGGCGCAGACGGCAAAAAAGACTGACAGCCCGTAGGACGTATAGCGCGATACCGTGCTCTCAGACAATCTTGCCATTGAATAGAAGACAAGGGAAAGAAGGTAGAAAAAAGTAATAAGAGATGCTAACCTCTGGTAAATATATGTTACCGCCATGGTCTGGAGAGGATGAGAGACAAAGAGCAGTGCTGCAAAAAGTGCTATCAGTTTCGAGTTGTCTCTGATCCTGGATTGATTAAGAAAAGGCGTCTTAAAGATAAGATTCACAAAAAAATATACCAGGAGTGCGTTCAGAAGATGGATAGAGATGTTAACAATATGGTAGCCTATAACATGGAAACCGTGGATTTTGTAATCTATAGCAAATGAAAGGTAACTTATGTATCTTCTTACAAATGCATCATAGTATGGCAATCCTTTTGCGCTTGACGGCTCTGAAAAATAATGAAGATTCTTGACAATAGGGTTCCCCTGGATATAACCAACCTCATCCCACTGGAAGGGAACGCTGAAGGTATTGGAATAGACAATCAGGCCGATTGTGCATATCAACGCATAGTGCAGGAAAGATCTGTTCAGAAACCTCAACTTAGCCGGGAAGCCCTGCGCTTCTGACTGCTTGTTCGTATGCCGCATAATTAAAGATAGCACATGATGCGAAATAAAATTAAGTCTCTTGTATCAGATTCGCCGTTATCCGGGAGAAAAACAGATTCCATGAGATATCCGCATATCACCATTCTTGGAGGGGGACCTGCAGGGCTGGCAGTTGGATACTATGCGCGAAAGCATCATATCCCCTTTACGCTTTACGAGGCAACAAATCACATAGGCGGAAACTGCATAACTTTTAGACATGGCGATTTTCTCTTCGACTCAGGAGCTCATCGTTTTCATAATAGAATCCCTGATGTGACAAATGAAATAAAGACTCTCCTGAGTGTTGAGTTTGAAAAGATTGAGGCACCAAGTTCAATTTACTTTAATGAAAAGTTCATAGATTTCCCTCTTTCTCCTCTTAATCTCTTGAAGAACCTTGGCCTGTCTGCCTTTTTTCAGGCAGTGATTGAACTTCTTGCTGCCCGGCTTTCCCCGAAGGATAAAAACGACAGCTTCGAACATTTTGCTATCCGTACATACGGAAGAAGTGTCGCTGAGTGGTTTCTCCTCAGTTACTCGGAAAAACTGTGGGGGCTCTCCTCTGCCGAACTGTCACCGAAGATTGCGGGCAATAGGATGAAAGGTCTTAACCTGCAGACATTTATCGCGGAAGCTCTTCTTGGCCGGAAGGCAAAGACAGCCCATCTTGACGGCTCTTTTTATTATCCGTCCGGAGGGATCGGGACTATTTCAGACAAGTTGGCGGAATTCTGCGGAGAAGAAAACATCAGAAAAGCCTATAGGGTCACGAGAGTTATCCACGATAAAAAACGGATTTGTGCTGTTGAGGTAAACGGAAGTGAAAAGATCCCGACAGACTTTGTTGCTAGCACTTTGCCGATTAACCTTTTTCTTGGCATGATGGAGCCTCCACCTGACACAGACACGTTCGACCTCGTTAAAGATTTACAGTACAGAAGCATGGTATTGGTAGCCTTTTTCCTGAACAAAAATCGTGTTTCAGAGAACGCCTCAATTTATTTCCCTGACCCGGACTTAGAATTCACAAGAATATATGAACCAAAAAACAGGAGTTGCAGGATGTCTCCACATGGGAAAACTTCTCTTGTAGTCGAGATACCCTGCCAGCAAGAAGATGCCGTCTGGAAGAAATCCGATGAAGAACTTATCATGCGTGTCAGACCGAAACTTGTTCAGGCAGGTCTTATAAAAAAAGACGAGATTATTGATTCGGTTGTTAAAAGGATTCCGTATGCCTACCCGATACTTGACGCAGGTTTTGAAGAGAAATTACGGCATGTTGTCAACGTTCTTGCCAGGTTTTCTAATCTCGGACTGTCGGGAAGAAATGGAATGTTCGTCTATGGGCACATCCACGACATGATGGCCATGGGGAAGGAAATTGTTGAACGATATCGTTCTGAAAACCACTGAATATCCTTATCATTATCACTGCCTATGATTATGTTACGTAGCCACGGAAGAAAGAGCGATAATGAGATGGAAAGGCGCTCAGACTTGTGGTGACCCGAAAAACAGTGTCCCTTTCCCCTCATAAACTTGTTTTTCAGGTACCACTCTTTCATTGTTACAAAAAGGGTAACTTTTTTTAGCCTCTCTTTGTCTTGATAGTATTCTGTTCAGATGTTAAAATATTAAAATTTTAAGGAGTAATTCACTGTCAGTTAATCGGGAGGTCCCTTGAAAATTAACAATTTTTTTCTCAAAAGCATTCCTCCCACGCTGAAAGTCCTTCTCGGGGCGAAAGTCCCGCTCCGCGTCACGCAATATATCACTGAGCGCTGCAACCTCGACTGTCTTTACTGTGGGAGGCATGAATCCGGTGGACAGGAACTCGCAACCGATGAGGTGAAATCCTTGATGTCTTCCTTCCGTAGAGCCGGTACCCTTTTCTGGGCATTTAACGGTGGAGAGGTCCTTGTCAGGGATGACATCGGGGACCTCGTCAACTTTGCCAAGAGCCTTGGTCTGTTCGTGAATATCTCAACAAATGGCACTCTCCTCGCCCGTAAATACCGCGAGATCCGGAACGCCGACTTGATCAATATCACCCTTGAGGGGCCGAAAGAGATCCATGACGAGATGCGTTCCCGGAGCTATGACCTGATGTGTAAAGGGGTCGAGGCACTTGCCGGAAACGGGATTAGGTTCACATTCACGACGCAAATCAACAACCGCAATATAGATTCTCTTGGATTTATCCTGGATTTCGCTGAAAGATATCGAACAAAGGTCGTCTTTCAGCCCATCAGGATACAAAAAGAGGATAGCGAAGGTAAATCCCAGGCCTTTTTCCCAACGCGGGGAAAAATGCAACAGACCATGGATTATCTTCTTAAGGAAAAAGCCAGGGGAAGACGCGTCGCCAGCTCTGCGAACTTCCTCCAGCAGATCAAGGCGTCATGGCCAGCCGGACGGCCTGACATGAGCTGCTTTGCTGGGAAGCTCTATTGCTCCATAACGCCCGAAGGAGCAGTCACGGCCTGCTGCGACACTTTGCAGGCAGCCCGGAAAGAAGGGAACGGACGAAAGCCGAAGAACGCCGTTGAAGATTTTTACCTGTTACCGGCCTTCCAGTGCTCCACGTGTTATGCCTCGACGCCACTAGAAGCAAACATAGCCATGTCCACGTGCCTGAAGAGTCCATTGGCTGCGATCCGTCAGGTTGAGTCTTTTCTTCCAAGACCCTTCTGGAACGCCCGCAGATGACTAAACCCTGAAGTATTCCCAATCCCCGGACAGTATGCTCCGGCATAATAAAGTTGTTACAAATAGATTATGAAGATTATTAGTTGTACTCCGCACCATTATACCAAACAATAAAGGCGAGGACTCCAGGAAGAAGGTTTCCCTCTTTCTTTATCTTTCCCTTGGGATTACAGACTTGATATTCATATCCACTTTATCTGTTCATAAATAGGCTGCCGAAAAAAGCCAATCATTATCCATAAGCCTTAAACCTCTCTCGGGGTTGCATTCGGCACTTCCCGCTTATCCCTTTTGCCTTTCGCACGACTTATTTTTTCAGGGGCATCGGCTGCAGCACAGGATGATCGATTACATTGACCGTTATGCTCATACTGTTGTTCTGCTCGTTGAACTCGGTAATTTCGTTTTTGCTATCTACGGTAATTCTCAGGGTGTGGGTTCCCTTTACCGCTGTCCAGGAAGCTCCTACAGATTTACCCCACCCGGGAAACCCTTGTCCTGAGGGCTGATTGTTACATGATGTTTTGACAGCACAGGGGGGGGGCAGAGGGATTATAAGATCCTGGAGGTGTTAGCTGGTGCTCATGGATAGTTTGTCCGTCCACATCGAATTTCACCCACACAGGCCTGTTAATACATCCGCAGAGCAGAACCATTGCTGACATCTTTACCGTAGCCTCGGTAAAAATCATGCCTGTCTCCCCCACCCCAATAAATCGGTCACCAATATGAAGCATAAACCTTTCAGGCCGGCTGTCTGTCATCGATACCAAGGGTTGCTGTTCGCTGAACTGCGATGTGCTTTGCACGGGAGTCGTCTGCTGCGGCTGCCCACCGGGCGGTGCGGCGACTACAAAAGAAGCCATAAGCCAAAAGCAAAGCAAGGCTGCTGCATGAAATATCCCCATTACCTTGTTCATCTTTCCTCCTCCTTGGTTTTACTATCTTTTTATTTGTAATTGCTTCTTTCAATGATTTTGTATATGAGTGGTCATTTCCTTCAAAAAGGTTCATAAAAATTTACTATAGGTCATTTGATTTCTTATAAAAAGAAAAACTATGAATTCTTTACTCCAGTTTTTGCAGACATAATCACAAGCAGGCAAAGATCCTTCCTTGCTGTTTGATAAATTGTATGATAATTTGCGACAGTAATACACACAATTATATCAATTTTTGATTCTGTTTGTTACAGGAAGTGATGACTGTTCTGGTAATGTCTGCAATCTGAACTATTAACCTTTGCTCTCTCTGCCTTTTGCCTCATCCCACAATTTATCCATCTCATCAAGTGTCATATCAGACAACTTCCTTCCCTGTTCTGCTGCTTTCATTTCTATATAGCGGAACCGGTGAATGAACTTGCTGATGGTTTTTCTGTGGGCATCTTCCGGGTTGACCCCGATGAATCTTGAAATGTTGACAAGCATGAAAAAGATATCGCCAAGCTCGTCTTCTATCATGTCCTTATTTTTTGTTCCCAGCGCTTCTTTAAACTCTTTCAGTTCCTCATCGAGCTTTTTTAAGACATCGTCGACCCTTTCCCACTCGAACCCGACCCCGGCTGCCCTTTTCTGCAGCCTGTGTGCGCGAAGCAATGAGGGAAGTGTTTCAGGGACTCCTTCGAGTATGGATTCGCGCAGCTTGCCCTCGCGTTTTTTCTGCACCTCCCATTGTGCAACTACCTCGTCTGATGTCGAACAGGTTGTATTTCCAAAGACATGTGGATGTCTTGATACCATCTTTTTAGCGATCTTATCAATAATATCGGGCATGTCAAACTCTTTGTTCTCTCTGGCTATCTGGGATTGAAATACTATCTGAAAGAGCAGATCACCCAGTTCCTCCTTTATTTTTTCAGGGTCATTCTCTTCGATCGCCTCAAGAAGCTCATATGCTTCTTCGACAATGTAAGGTTTCAGGGATTCCCTGGTCTGTTCCTTATCCCACGGACAGCCCTTCTCACCCCTGAGTTTCTCCATTATGTTTAGTAATTCCTGAAAATCCATGATGTATTTAAAAATACTTATTTTAGTAATCTCCCCTATACCCCTTTTTAAAAAAGAGGGGAATTAGCTATCGTGCTTTTATTAAAAGCCCATTGAATCACCCTTTTCTTCCGCACTCGGGCGGATTCGCTGAGGCGAAAAAGGGGGATAGAGGGGGAATACTAATTATTTTTTCTTTCTTCCATAATAAATATATACTGTTATTGAGACAAGGATAATCGTTAACACAAAGATTATCACAGGTGTCAGTTGAAGATAAACTACTTTCTCAATATAGTGAATAATGAATGACCCTCTGTACGTAAGGAGCGGGTCATGTTTCTGCCTCAGCCATATTTCAAGATGTGTCAGGGGACAATACCATCCAAATATCTGCATGATAACCGAAAAAACAAGACCTGTGATGTGGGATATCTTTATCAGGAGATATTTTCTGCCTATGAATGCACCGATGATCAGGAAAATGATCCAGAGAAAATGGATAAGGACAACAAAATCTGCTGCTAATTTATAGAGCATCTGGAAATCATATTATATCCAGTATTATCTCCCGCTCTTCCATATCAATCCTGTCGATTCTGACCTTCAATTCTTTCCCTATGGTATAGGAACGTTTTGTATTTTTCCCAATAAGGCTTATGCGGGATTCATCGAACCGATAGAAATCATCGGTCATGAAGGATACATGGAGAAAGCCCTCAACAAAAAAGTCTTTGAGTCTTACTTTTAAACCATAAGGAGTTATGTTTACAACCCTTGCATCAAACTCCTCTCCAACTTTATCCTTCATGAACCAAACCCTCATTGCGTCAATGACCTCCCTCTCTGCTTTCTCAGCAAGACGTTCTGTCTGTGAAGAAGTGAATGCAATATCAGGAAGGAGTTTATTGAATTCCTGGATCCGTTTTTCCGGCAACTGCTTTTTATACAGCGCCTCCCGCAATATCCGGTGAACAACAAGGTCAGGATAACGCCTTATCGGTGATGTGAAATGTGTATAACATTGAGATGCAAGGCCGAAATGGCCGACATTTATATGTGAATAGCGTGCCTGCTTTAAACTCCGCAATACCATATAATTGATGATCTCTTCCTCGGGTTTCCCTTTTATTGCCTTGAGAATATCCGGAAAATCTTTTGGTTTTAACGGATGTTTCATCCTGCCGGAAGATTTTATTACCTTCATGATATTCTCAAGCTTTAATGGGTCAGGTTCCTCATGAATCCTGTAGAGAGCAGGCATGCCGGCAGCTTCGAGATGCTCAGCAACTGCCTCGTTTGCTGCGATCATGAATTCCTCTATGATCATATGGGCATAATTTCTCTCTGCGCTCAGGATTGCTTCAGGCTTTCCCTGCAAGTCAAGCAGAACCTCAGGCTCAGGAAGATCAAAGTCAAGGCTCCCTCTCGCAAGCCTCCTGTTCCTTAGTATACTGCAGAGTTCTCCCATCAACTCGAAGTCCTGCAAGAGATAATCATATTTCCTGCGTTCATGCAAATCGTTATCAATGAGGATTTTCTTTACTGAGGTATACGTCATTCTTTCATCACTAACAATAACGCTCGGATAAAATTTCGCTGCAACCCTGTTCCCATCTCTGTCAAAATCCATTTCTACAGTAAAGGCAAGTCTCTCAACCTTGGGCTTCAGGCTGCAGAGATCTTCAGAAAGTTCCCTGGGCAGCATCGGAAGAACCCTGTCCGGGAAATAGACACTCGTCCCCCTTTTCCTGGCTTCAATATCGATTGCCGAATTCCAGTCGACATAAAAACCGACATCCGCAATGTGAACAGAGAGCGTATACCCATGTTTTGATATCTTTATAGAGACAGCGTCATCAAAATCCCTGGCACGCTCACCATCAATAGTGACTGCAGGAAGCGACCTCAGGTCTTTTCTCCTATGTGCCCCTGGTCCTGTGCCTTCTGTTTTACGCTGAAACAGGGGCATTGTAGACTCACGAACAGTACGCGGAAACCTTCTCGGAAGATCGAATTCATCAATAATAGCCTCGACCTCTGCCCTGGGATCTTCAGCTTTCCCTATAATCTTCACCACCCTGCCGGAAGGCGGCTTCCTGTCTGACGGATAACTTATTATCTCAGTAACAACTGTTTCTCCATGTTTTGCCCCTCCCCTGTCCTTCCGGGCAATGGTAAGGTCAAAATTCAGCGCCTTGTCTTTCGGCCTTACATAGAGCGCTGTTCCTGTCTCCTCAAATGTGCCGGCTATTTTTGTGCATGACCTCTCAAGAATCCTGATTATTCTTCCCTCACGTTTATGGAAATTTTCAACGCGTGCAAGAACCCTGTCATTATTCATTGATCCGAGCGTTGCTCTGGCCGGGATAAAAATATCTCTCTCCCCCGGTTTTTCCATTATCACGAAACCGTAGCCTTCCTTGTGGGATTCGAAATATCCGGTTGCAAGATTCATATCTTCAGAAGGACCGTAGAGACCTTTCCGTGTAATGACAAGGTCTCCGGATCGTACCATTATTCTCAGTATGTTCTTCAGTGCCCTGGCCTGTTTATGATTCAGCTTCATGAGAGAAACGATATCCCTGAAACAAAGAGGTCTCCTGGTCTCTTCCCGGAAAAATGTGAGAATGGTTTCCTTATTCAGCATCTTTTTATTGAAGTTTTATACAGATTCTTTTAAAATATTTATTATTAAAAATATACTGTTCTGAACTATTATAAAATATTCAGTTATCATTACCAAGTATCTTCTATGCAGGATAGCCGCCAAAATGCCTTTAATTGACAGTTTTAGCCATTTGTGATACTTTCAATAGACACGCAATGATAGATAAAGCAGCCACCATAAAAGAAGCACAGAAGTATCTTGCCCGCGGACAGTTAGATAAAGCTATTGCTGAATGGGATAAGGTGGCGAAGGAACATCCTGACGGCAATACCTTTAATACTGTTGGTGACCTGTATCTTAAAAAAGGCGATAAAACAGAAGCTGTAAATTCATTTCACAAGGCTGCAGATTTTTTCCGGCAGGAAGGTTTTGCTCTTAAGGCTTTAGCGCTATATAAAAAGATACTGAATATCAATCCCTCAGACGCTTTGGCACTCCAGGCCCTTGGTGAACTCAATGAAGCCAAAGGACTTGTTTCAGATGCAATAAAATTTTATCTTGCAGCTGCTGATACGCTTTCGAAAGAGGGGAAAAAGGATCAACTTCTCGAAATATATGAAAAGATCCTTGCTCTCTCTCCAACGAATATACCTCTCAGGAGCAAGGTTGCAGAGATATACGGCAGAGAAGGACTTATCTCAGAGGCAGCAAAACAGTACTTCACTATTGCAAGGATTTATGCTGAGAAAGGCGAAGCAGAAAAGTCTATCGGATTCTATCAGAAGGTCCTTGAAGTCCAGCCGTTAAACAGGGAAGTGATTATCGAGTTAGGCAACCTTTATGAGAGGACCGGTAATCTTGAGAAGGCGGTTGCACAGATAAGAGAAGCGGCCAGCCTGTTCCCGCAGGATGTGGATATCATGCTGAAGAGCGCTGAAATCCATATGATGATCGATAAATTTGATGAAGCAAAGGAGTCTCTCAGGCAGATTACCGAAATTGAGCCGGCTAATATTAAGGCAAGACGCATACTCGGGGATATATATATTAAAGAAGGGAATAAAGAAAAAGCATGGTCTGAGTATAGTTCTGTCCTCGACGAAATACTACTTGAAGAAAATTATGAAGATGCTATTAAGCTCCTTGCGAATTTCAGGGATATAGCCCCTTTGGAGACCGGGAAAAGGCTTGTTTCACTCTATATGCAGCTTGGAGATCAGCCACAGGCAGTCCGTGAGCTTTGTTCTATCGGGGAGTTATTTATTGAACAAGGTAAGCAGAAAGAAGCGCTCAATTGTTACAGAGAAGCCCTTAAAATCTCACCTGATGACGATTCTGTCAAGACAAGGGTAATTGAACTCGAGAAAGATATCGGGAAAGAACATATCTTAATCGGCGCTGAAAAAACAGTCGATGAAGCTGTTATTGAAATAGATATCTACCTCAGGTACGGTCTTTATGACAATGCAAGGAACCTCCTTGAAAACTTCATACGGAAAGAGCCTGATAATATAGACCTCCATTTAAAACTGAAATCTTTATATGTTGACACAGGTGACAAGGAGAAAGCTGTTGGAGAATATCTTATTTTACATGAACTCTATATAAAGGGTGGTGAAGTTGTAAACGGTGAGCGGATGATTCAGGAAGCTCATGAAATAAGCCCTGAAGACCCGAGACTCGCCGGTATGGTTGTGCCTCAGGCATCTGAAATTGCCGTCCCACCTTCTGAAATGCCTTCTATAGAGGATTATAGTGAGGAGATAGCAGAAGCAGATTTCTACTCAAGGCAGGGATTGATTGATGAGGCCCGGGAGATTCTGGAAAGACTGCAGTCCCTTTTTCCCGGGGATAGAG
>Ga0315295_10002866_pt1 | contig 14596 bp, 24 predicted proteins | sample YL17G14_0_MG_FD_204453 | JGI IMG/M metagenome (GOLD analysis project Ga0315295, IMG submission 204453) | Sediment microbial communities from Yellowstone Lake, YNP, Wyoming, USA - YL17G14_0 | ecosystem: Environmental > Aquatic > Freshwater > Lake > Sediment | place: USA: Wyoming | collected...
TACGGCCCCAATCCGGGCTTTTGTTGACGGGGTTAACTGTGAGGTTACAGCTCAACCTATCGACGGTCTAGGACGATTACAGGCAGTTTTAGGGCAGGGGGCTGGGGCTGGGTTAACTCAGCAGGCGGCTGCAATCCTGGATCTGCAGACTAGAGGGGTCTGGCGGGAGACGGTCTACCCTCTCCCTGGTCTGTATGGAGATATGCTTCGGACGGCTACTACAAAACTCTTTGAGGATTTCCAGGACGGGACTATCTACCTGGTTCGAGCCCCCGAGCAGGACTGGAGTTTAGCTCGAGGGGATTATGTATCTGTAGCCAGGCCGGGCTACCAGCCGATAACCAGACGGATCAAGCATATAGCTCATAAGACAAATGGAGAGATGAAGTTAGAGATAGGCCAGAGGCTCCGGACGTTAGAGGAGCTGCTGAGGGGCGAGCAGGACGTTTTATCTACACTTCAGAGTTTTTACGGAGCCCATACGAGTAATGCTTTTTCATGGTCTTTCGGCCCGGATAATATAGATACCAGTGTCCCCTTAGAAAAAGATTTCGAGCTGAAGGATTCAGAAGAGAATGGGACTATAGACCCCGATTATCCCTATATGGTAACTCTTAACCTCTCTATAGATTGGTACAAAACTGATGCAGACGGCAACGATAAATCAAAAGCTCATGGCGGTGTAGGCAGTCATGGAGGATACGGAGGCGGTGGTGGTGGTGGTGGTGGAGGAGGCGGGCCGCAGAAGCATAACCTAACTTCTAAACCTGTAACTTCTGCCTCTGCTTTTGTATCGGTAGTTAATAATATAGAAAATATTGGCGGGGCCTCTGGTAGCGAATATGTCTTAGTTAATGTGTTTGGTAGTGCTTCCGAGTACGGAGGCTGCTCTCCTTATGACTGCCTAAGTTTTGTAGATATAGAGATAGATGGAGATTTTACATCTGTAGCCTCTTATGGGCATACTCATTCTGCCGGAGCTTCAATGGGCCAGGCCGCTTCTAAAGACCATATCCACACTTACCCCGCTGGAGCTACAGAAGAGGCAAATACGCCCTATATGTCCCCTCAGGCTAGAGCCGGATCCGCTACCCACCCTGCAGAAGCTATAGAACTGTTAGCCAGGTTAGCTCAGTTTTCGACAAAAGCCAGTATAGCCTACCTAACACTAGCTATCAAGGTAAACGGTGTCCATGCATCGGGTAGCCCCTTCAGTGGGGAAATGGGGACCGGACTCTACATAGGAGACCGATTAGATAATATCGATATTACAAACTTGGTTACGGTAGGCCAGTCCAATAAGTTAACCTTTGAGGTCTCGGAGTTCGGAGGTAGCCCGGATGTAGTCCGGTGCGCTTTGATGGGTTCGGTTAACGTCTCCGGGGTGATATCGTTTTGATTTTGATTCTGATTCGGAGATGTGGAATAAATAAAAGAAAAAGAGGGTTTAAAAAATGGTAATAGTTGACGGATCTTTCCTGAATATGAATGAGACCCCCATAACTCAAGCTAAACTAAAGAAGTTTATCGAATACTGGGAGGCCTATAATCTTAACTGTAAACTATTTAGACAGTTCGATCCGGACGGAGCAGAGATACCTCTCAAATATAGAGGCCGGAAGAGATACCATCTGCAGGAAGGTATCAGCCAGAACGAGGAGGGAGAGTATACTCAATACTACCTTTGCGATATGGATCCCGAGGATCCTAACGGCAAAGTCCAGATTGCTATCTATGTAGTTACTGATACGGCAGGTCAGAGGCTTCAAACTGACTACCAGATCCAAAAACACATCAAAGCAGCCCAGCTCGAGTACGAGAGACAGAGACGGATGGAGTTAGCCCGGCCCGAGTTAGCCCATACTAAGATAGATATAAAACTCCCGAAAGTCAAAAGACCTGCAACAGGTAGAAAACAGTTAGCTGATAGGGTAACTCAGTTTGCGATAAAGGATACCGATGAGGACGCTACCATCCTATTTGAGGGGCGTAAAGAAGAATGAAAATAAGATGCCGACTGAGAAAATGGGGTAGGAATCTAAGAAATAGAATAATCAGATGGAGCCAATACCGTAGGATCCAGATTATTACCTGGTTTGCTCCTAATTTACTTCCAGAACTTAATAGGTTAGTATGGTTGACTGACGCTAATTTAGACCTGCACTCGGCTCTAAATATTCCTTATAACCCCGTTACCTTCAAGATAGCTTTCGATAATGCCAGACAATACGATCCACTGATACGGGTGGGGCGGGCTACAGCTAATGAGAGGTTAGTTTCTTTTGTTAAGATCTGTGAGACCCATAAAAGAAATGAAATAAAATCAAAAGGTGATAAACCGATAGTAGAGGGGGAATAATTGAAATGGTAGATATCTCTCGAGTAGATCAGACCCTTATAAGAGGGTTTACGAGCCAGGCTCTTTATTTTGCAGCCATATCTAGAGCCCTAGCCAGCCGAGGTATAATAACCGGAGGCAAAGTCCAGCAGAGAGCAGCCGGGGCTAATATGTCCGTAGATGTTGACGAGCTGTATTATGTGGTCTCGGGTAAAGGTCCTACAAAAATCTCGGCTACTAATATGGCAGTAAGTACTGCAGACCCCACCAATCCAAGAATCGATTTTTTACATATCAATAGTGGAGAGATTTTATATGTAGCTCCAGGGGTCGCAAAAGCCGTTAAGCCAATAGGTGAGAATACCTGGCAGGAGTATGAAGAGCCCTACCCCGTTGATTTTAGCCCATATGAAGGTATACCGTTAGCACTAATTCATGTAGGGGCTGGAGTAACCTCTATCACTAATGCTAATATTCAGATGATCGGTCAGCTAATAGATCTGAACGTCTCGGGCTGGATCCCCTGGAGAGGGACCTGGACTTATGCCGGGGTCCAAGATGAGTTCTCTACATTCACCGTCTCAGGAGATCAGACGGCTATATTCACAGAAGCTACTAAAATCAAGCTGACTCAGACTACCGAGAAGTTTTTTGTGGTAGTCAAATCAGAATACAGTTCACCTAATACGACCGTTACGGTTTGGGGCCATATAACTTTCTCACTAGTCAACGCGGCTATAACTAATCCTGTTTACTCGAGGGAGGAAAGTCCCGCAGCCTGGCCCGGCCTTCATTGGGAATCTAACGGCTGGACTCCGTTTTTCCTGCCAATGGTCTACGTCTCCTATGATGCAAGCGTCAGGACGGGAGTCGTCAAATGTGTAGGCCATAATATAGCTGTTGGAATGATGAAAGAGGGCCAGAAGATCAAGTTTTACCAGAGCGGATCTATGAAGTTTGCTTTTGTAACTAAAGCTGAATATAGTGGCGGGGATTCATATATCACGCTGTTTATGCATTCCTATTATTCGTTGGCTAATGCTGCTATCGATAACTTTTTTACATCTGATATAGCCACCCCCCAGCTTTTTCCGTTAGATAGAGCTGACTGGAGACTCTACTGGGGTGATGCAGACACCCATAGTCAGGCTACCCCTACCGCATGGACCTACTACAACCTCAACAGTGAGATGTCCTATGTCCCAGTGGGCCTTTTCAATATCGAGTATGGGGGAGATTGCCAAATTGCCGCTAGTGCAGAAGGAGATAAGTCGGGCCTTATCGTAATAGCGGAGGCTGTAGGGGGAACTGGATGGGTTCTGAGTCATGCGTTATATTTCTTTAATACGGATGCAGCTAAAGACAGAATCCCCTTGTTAGCAACTCAAAAGAGATATGCAGCCAAACAGGCTATCTACCTTCTGGCTATGACTATGGACTCCGGACTCAGTTCAATAGGAGTAATAGGCCATTATTGTTCAATCATTCCGGCTTATCTGCCAGGACTTTGATTATGTAACTGATATTAGAGATATGCCGATTAATTTTTATAATCGGTAGCAAATCCTTCCCTCTTTAACGAGGGATTGAATATTAAGAGGGATCAGAAATTAATTCCAGTTAGCATCAAGCTTCCTCCGGAGCATATTGAACTAATCAAATCTACCGGAATGCAACGGTCAGAATTAATCCGAGCGGCACTAGATAACTATTTTGGGCTAGAGAAGAAAAAGGAGACTTTAATAGAGTTAATCAGGAACATGATTATAGAGCAAAAAGAAATTCATCTTGCAGAAAGCCATACCAAAACTCCTACTGCTGCTACCAGAGCCAGATCTTTTGAGCCCCGAGTCGGATTTGAATCTGGATCTCGATCTGAATCCGAAATGATAGGAACCCGGGGAATCAAGAAAGCTTATTTTTTGAAAGACGATCCAGAAGCTATAGAGCAGATCAAAAACCTTTACTCTGGAGGGGAACCTGTCTACAAGATAGCCTTAATAGTTAACTATGATAGAAAGAATGTAGCCAAAATGATTAACAAACTTAAGGATGCAGGAGAACTCTGACTTTTAATATACTATGGTTGGCTGGAAACCATAGATATAAATAGTTATACTGCATCTAAAATAAGTTAGGGCTTTTTCCTGGCGTGAAAAAAAGAGAGCCCTAGAAGGTATCGAACTATGGCTAGAAGAATAGTGGATCCTCTGACTGCAGAGGTGAGGCTCCCCCGGAAAGAGAATGAGACTCAGGAGGAGACCTGGGATAGGCATTGCAGAGAGCTGCAGGCAGACCCGGAGAAGACCTCTTTTGAATCTACGATCTCTAACCCTGCGAAAGCTAAGAGAATTTTAAAAGAGGCAAAAAGAGTCATGGGAGGAGCTGGGGCTGAATGATAGTTAATTCTAATCTGTTGGTCCTTCTTTTTGTGGTCTGCTTTTTGATCTTTCTTTTATATGTTCTATATCGGCTGGATCAATGGCATTACCTGAACGAGCTGGAACTGGAGCAGAGGAGGTCTGGAAAATGATCGCTGAGGCAGATATCAGTAAGGCTTATAATGCTTTATCGGTTCGCCGGGAGGAGCTGTATCATTATACTGAAAAGGAGATCCAGGCCAAAGAGAGACTTAAAGATGCCGAAATGATCCTATTGAGTTCATCCGGGACTATTATAGGCAAAAATTCTGAGGCCCGAGAAGCTCAGGTACGGGGGGCCACAAAACTAGAGCGAATAGCGATAATAGAGGTTGAAATCGAAAAAAGGAGAGCTCAGGCTGATTTTGATATAGCTCTGTTGAGGGTCCGGGAATATCGGGATCTGCTGACTCTCCGGGGTCTGGAGCTGCAGGAACGGGGGGTAGGATGAATGTCATATCCTGATCTAAATATTCCACAGGGGTTGATAGAACTAGATAGCGATTTTGCAAAGCAAATTGGGTTCACCACCGATCTTTTTAACGAGGGGTCCTACCTTTGGGGCGAGACTGATAGGATTATTATTTCAATGATCTCATCTAAAGTTCCTGGGACTGGCGCGTTTAGATCTCTACTTAAAGCTTGTGACTATCTCGGGTTTAAAGTTGCCGTCCCTTCACCCTTGGCAGGAATGAATGCCATTCTGAAACATTACGGATTTGAGGAGACAATAGAGCAAAGCGAGCATTTTGGGCCTGTCGATGTTTGGATTAAAAAGGAGTCGATCTGAATGACTAAGAGGGACGAGCGACTGCGTGAGCTGGAGGAATATATTTTTGTGCATCTCCGGATCTCTGTTAAAGGGGCTGCTCGGCTATTAGCAGTCTCTAGGGCTACAGTATACTCCCTATTCAAGTTTGCTGAGGTAGCGGGGGGTATTTTTGTTAAACAGAAATACGGTAGACGGGGCCGAGTATTCCTGGAACTTACTCCAAAATACCTAGAGGCAAGAGGACTTGAATCGAACGGAGCGAAGGGCTCAAAAAAAGCTGCCTAAAGGATTCAATCCAGCGGCTATGCCCTCGAAAAAAGGTAAGCAGAAAAGGCGATAAGAAAAATGGAGGCATCGAATTATGGCGATATGGGACATTATACGGATAGCTTTAATCGTTTTATTAGTAGGCTTTTTGGCCTATTCGTGGAAGGCCCAAGGCACAGACGTAGACGGCGATATCACGGTTATTATTGAAGCCGGATACGAGATGAATCTATCAGAAATGCACATTTTGGCAATGCTCCAGAATGATTCTCCTGGGTTTGGGGGTCCTGCAGAGATGAGATGGACCAAACTGGAGGAGATGAGAAACTGGACTGTTAAGACGGTTCTGATAAAGTTGCCTATTAAACCGGGGGCTTTGCTGGCTCAATATGAGGAGGGTTTGATCAATGGCCAGGAGTAAAATTAATGAGTTTACTCCCGAGGAGCGATTGAAATCCTCTCTAGTTTTGGTATCGATACAGGGAGATCTCGAATATTTGACAGATAGGGAACTGAGCCGATTAGTAGAGCTGATCCGGCTGGAGCAGATGGACCGGGAGGACAATAAGATTGAGGCCTATACTTATTCTGGCTATTCCGGGGATGAGATCCCAGTCCCGGCTGAGAAAGTTAAAGGAGAAGTGGAGGGGACGATATGAACAATAACAAAACTGAGAGTAGCTGTAGTAGTTGCATAGGAGTGAGCCCGTCGATCAAAACAAAAAAGGATGGGGCTCTGGAATCGATTATAAAAAGTGTAGTCCGAGAAGAGCTAGCCAGATTCGGACTCATCTTTTATAAAGATGTAGCCACGATACAGAATAACCAAAAGCAGACGGAACTACCTGTAGAACTGAATAAACGGGCTGAACTTGAGAAAGCGATCTTTAGATATTTGACTACCCCACCCCCAAAGCTAAACGAAATGCCTCCGGAGGTAGTATACAGAAATTCTACTAAGACGGCTACCGGGCTGGCTAAAGCGATCCTAGGCAGTGACGGGAAAAAAGAGGTCAGCTACATAACGGCTTTGCTGCATATCTTTACTGAGCAAAGGAAGCTTGTCCGGTTTAAAGTAGAGTGCAGGTATCCCCCGGCCCTGGGTTATCATAAGAAATCTGGCCGAGTGTTTGTCTACTATTTAAATCCGGATCCAGCAGGTTCTATCTTCTGCCAAAACTGCAAAATCGGTAAACCTAAAACAGAGGCGGCTCCTAATAAAAAGGACTTATGCATGAACTGTTTTAATGAGATCAAAGAGTTACGCCAGCAGGAGAAGGCGGCCTGGATCTCATTTCAACAGGCTCGCCAGGGTTTAAAGAAATATTCGGGGGGTGTGAGCTGATTGGAGCTGAAATCCACGGATTCAAGTTATGTTAAACGAGAGTTCATGCAGGCTAGAGCTACGATCCTGGAGCTATTGAACACACAGCCTACCGCAACTACTTCCGAGATAATGATGATTGCAGCGATCTCAAAGGGAACCGTTAACGCCCTGGCTAGAAGAATGATAGAAGCTGGCGAACTTAGACGGATAAAACGCGGGATCTATGCCTTATGAGTCATGGACGGAGAGAAGCACTTTCGTTCTGTGAGGAGTGTAAGAAGCCCCTGCATTCAGAACGATCTAAAAAAAAGGGCAGGTGCGGGAGATGTGTAAGACTCGAAAAGAATAAATCGAGACGGTATGATCTGTGAGAGTTGCCAGGGGACAATGCTGGATCTAGGCTACCAGGCTAGAGATGAGGTCCAGCATGGAAAAGAGTGGTATTGGTGTCGGGATTGTGGTCAGTGGATCTCTGTAAACCTTTGCGGTCCTGGGGCCGTCCCTCCACCTTTCAGGTTTAGGTCGGCGCCAGGGATCCAGCAGAAATCCTCCGCTACAAGACGAATCCGGTCTAATTTCGGAAATTCGGAAGGATTAAATTCAAAGGTAGCGGTTTTGTTGGGAGATACTTTCTCCTCTTTAAATGAACAAATATGTTCGGATCTGACCCAGCTCTCCGATCCAGATAGATAGATCCCGGTCACTACTCCTTTTTTCCAGGTTTTCCTGCCCGTATTTTTGATAACTATTTTAGCTCTGGTTTTATTGATCTGTGAGTCTACCACTTCTGCCGAATAGAGCGTATACGGATGAGGACCAGACGGAAACATATTACAGGAGTTACAAGTCCCGGAAAGGTATCCGGTGAGGAGTTCCTGCCTCAATGATTCTATTTTGGAACCGGACCAGATCTCTTCAAAACTTTGCTCTAGAATATTGCCTACAATAAGCTCAGGAACCCTGGAGCAGCAGGCATATACATTACCTTCCTTACTTACGACCGGGACCTCCCACGGAAAAATGCATTGTTTTGTTATCGGCGGGCCGGGGTTCAATAATTCTTTAAACCTCTGGATGAACGAACTCACCCCCTGCTCTTCCTTTTTTTGTTGGACTCCTGCAAGAGCCCCGGCATCAAGAGCGATACCATATTCTCTGCAGGAAGTCTCGATCCTCTTAAGTGTGTTATCAAGTTCTACCGGATCTACTATCTCTGCATCGAGATTGCCGGGGTTATACAGGCCCCGTAGAATCAATAGTTTAATTCCCAAAACGTCTAGCATAGCAGGCAAACTGAGAAGACTCTGGAGGTTGCTTTTCATCACGACTGCAGAAGCTGTTACAGATTCCGGGTAATTTGTAGCTTTCATCAAAGCACTGATACCACTAAATACAGTTAGAAGATCGCCGCCAGGCCTCATGTATCGGTAGATATCTGCATTAGGAGTCTCGATTGATACATTTAATTGGGCCAGATGTTTAAGAGCTACTATATCCGGGATGAACTTTTGGAGCAGCAATCCGTTAGTCGAAAAGGCGGTTCTAACCCCTAGATCATCTAAGGATTTTATACGGCTCAGAAAATTAGGATCTGTTAAAGGTTCTCCAATACCAGCTACTGCAATAAATCGGAAATAAGGAGTTAATCCAACTATTTTGTCCCAGACTTCATCGCTCATATGGGCTTGGTCCAGGCCACTATAACGAGCAGGACACATAATACAATTGAGATTACAAACCGTCGTAACCTCAGCCATGAGTAAACTGGGTCTTAAATGCATCACTTCTCCCAAAATCTTTAGGTCTATAAATCAGTAATCCTTTAGGTAACACAACTTGTAATCCTATTACCAGACGCTTTTTATTTAGACAATATTATAAACTCATTTCTCCCCTCATAAGGCAGGGGGTTGCGCTACAGATTCCCTATATGCCTATAGTCTATAGAACCGAGCAGTTACCATCATAAGACCTGCCAGCATCTAGCGGGCTTGAGGTTTTGAATGGTCTCATCCTGGAGGGATTCTACTACGACATATGCCGATAAATAGCTGGATCGATTTTCGTGAGGGGTATATATACTGGGTTTGAGAGAGAATTGTTTAGTACAATTGTACAGGACGGCTAGTTATCGATTTGTTCTTTGACCTGGCCAGTGAACCCTGCAGATCGTCTACTTTTGGGTTGAATCTGTGCATTTTTGGGTTATAATGCTCGAGCAGTTTTACCCCTTCCGTCTTACTGGCGGTAATACTATAATCATTACCTCCTTTTGCGCCAGGGTAACTCCGAGGGAGGCCCGACCTAGCCTATCAAGTGTCTTTTGAAACACTACTAGCGGCTCGATTTTTGATCCGGTATTATCATCGATAATACTTATGGGGATATCTTTTGTCTTAGCAGCCCGACTATCTACGATTACCTCCAAGTTTGTATTCCTCCTGAATAATCTATTATGCAGAGGTTCTATATATATGGTTGCCTGGTTAGTAAAGCAAAAGCTGAAATACTAATAGGATTATAATTCGTATTACCTTTTTGGCGGGTTCGGGTCTAGAGGTGAGATCTGGATCAAAAAAAGGCATACAGAACTATGGATACATCAAACATTGAGGAGGGTCTAGATGACCGTAGGGAGACGATATCCAGCCTTCCTGAGTTTAGGAGAGCTGGTCTAAATGCCTAATCTGCATAATAAAGAGAAGGTCCTGGAGATATTGCCTGTCAGCCCAGAGGCGGCTCTGGATGTCCGGGATATCTCAAACCAGTTGGATATGCCCATATATACCGTAAGAAAAGCACTAAAAGTTCTTAGAAACTTTAAGGATGTGGATGAGACGAATAGAGACAAAACTATCCCAATGAGAGGGGGGTTTAAGCAACGGGTTTTAGTTAAAGTGTATTGGAGACTGTGATAAATGAAGACTAAAATTCGCGTATTACCCAGGATAATACTTACGGGCATATCTCAGATTTTTGATGAGACTGAATGGAATATTATAAGGAATACTTTCGGGCTGGGAGGTATATTTTAAGTATTACAGAGGGTAATACGTTTAAAAACTTGTGATAAGCTATATATCCCTACCCTTTTAGAGGAAAAATGTAGGCCTGATGAAATTGTACATCAATGATGATATAAGATTGTGCCGGGCTATCGACGGTTGGCGAAACCTCCAGCCCGGCAGGCATCGAACTATAGACACCTCAAGAGGAGGTGTCTAAGTTTATGTTTACTTTTTTTACTATTTATAGATACCTTCGTAAAGGATTGACACGGAAACTTAAATATAATCAAGTTACCAATGGCTGCATAACAAATAACCGAAAAAATATAGTGGAACATAGACAGGAGAACAAGCAGCCAGAGAGACTGACGATCTCCAGGCTGAGTATAGGGGACCCGCTATGCAAGATAACGATATAGATATTAAAGATATAAATCTCTTTCTACCTCTACCTAGCTCGAAGATCGCCAGTTTAAAAGATCTTAAAACTTGTGTAGAATGTGGAAGAGAGCTGCCGTATTCTGATTTTGGGTTTTTAGTTAAAAAACAGAAGCATAGCTCTTGGTGTAAGAGATGTACAACTACACTTAAGACAACAGCGATTAACAATAATAACGAAGATAACGGAAGCCTGCAAAAGCTGGAGGAGATGATAAGAGAGCTGCAGGCTCAAATTAGGGAGCTGCAGATAGATAATGAAATTCTGAAGGCCAGGACTATACCTACTCCAGATGTATCTACCCGTTTACCTACAAGTCTAGAGGACCTTCCAGATAGATTAGAAGCCATCTCTAAGAAGCTAGTCAGCCTTGATAACCGAATTGAAATTATAGAGCAACCCCAAGTCTACGACGCTATAGTTAACCCAGGAGAGACCAGGAGGGAAAGGGGGGAGTTATTGATAGCATTGATCCAGCAGAATGGAGGAAAACTGGATCTTAAGGAGGCAAGAAGAAAGATGAACTTATCAAGCGATCTGATGAGCAAATTACTATTATCTATGGGGGATAAAATTTTAATTATAGAATCTAAATTAGATAGAAGAAATAAAGTATTAGTATTAAAGAATAAAACTCTGTGAATTAGTTGAATTCAAGTTTCAACTAATTTAGGGGGCAACTATAATATCCTAATGAAATGAATAGGTTTGGCCTGATTTGGCTTTACCTTTTGATACTACTTACTTTGAGAAAGAGAAATAAAAGAAAGAAATATATTATAATTACTTAGTTAGTTGATTTAAGAGCATAATAGTTGAAACTTGAATTCAACTAATTTTTTTAGGGTAAATTTCCCTTTAAGTCTGATTTATATTTAATTAGATTCATAGCTCTGGGCTGCAGCACTATTATAATAATAATCCTTAATAGTGACATCCCCCTCTTTTTATTATGGGGTTATCGAACTGTCGGGGCTGGATCGTTGTAACCCTTCCAATCCCTTCATTATTGATCCAGCCCCGCTCCCTACTTTAGAGGTAGTGTGTAGTATATGGGTAAACATGCAGTGCCATCAGAATGGCAAACCAGACATCAGAAAAGAACCGAAGAGCGATGGACGCGAAAGAGACAGATACTAACTAAATACAACAAACAAGGGTTTGATGGATTTAATTCTAATATTAATATCGATGAATTTTAAAAAAGTGAGGTTCGACTTTGCCTAGACCTTCTAAGATAGATAAGCATCCTAAAGGAAATCAAATCGTAAGGCGGTTAGTTAGAGGTGATGAGTATCCCTCTATATTACTCGATTTTCCAGAGCTTACAAAATGGGATTTAGATTATTATGTAAAAAATAAATTACCTCAGTTATTGGCTGAATCCCCCGAACTTAAGACTTACCTTGCAGATGATTCTTTCAATGAGATTAAAGATCTGAAAACTAGGACTATGCAGATCTTAGATGAATCCCAGCAGGCCGGAGATCTGAGGACGGCGCTCTTAGGGATCCGGGAGGCTAGAGAGTGTCTCGAGCTGCTTTTCAAAACCGAAGGCAAAATTAGAGAGCAGCAGATCAATATCACTCAACAGCAGATCAATATCATAACTCAGCCGGAATGGATCCGGCTCCGTGAGAAGATTGTAAGATTGCTTCAGCCATATCCTGAGGCATCGAGGGCATTAGCAAATGGGCTTGATGGAACGTGATATTAAGTATTGCCTGAATCCTCTGGCCTGGGCTCAGGAAATCTTAAACTTCCAGGTAGACGATATCCAACGCCAGATATTTGATTTGAATAATAAACGTATAATCATAAACTGTCATAGACAATGGGGCAAGTCTACAATCAGCTCCCTTTTATGTTTCCATCAGGCTTTATACCATCCTAAAAGTCTATGTCTCTTGGTAGCTCCATCGTTGAGGCAAAGCTCGGAGAACTTCCGAAAAATAAACGACGCTTTAGAAGTGATAAGTTCAGCCGATTTAGACGAAGATACTAAACTTAGTCTGAAATTGAATAATGGATCTAGGATCATTAGCCTCCCTGGGACTCAGAAAACAGTCCGAGGGTTCTCTGCTCCGGATCTCATCATATTAGATGAAAGTGCTCAGGCCGAGGATGAGCTATTCTATGCATTATTCCCTATGTTAGCATCAAAACCTACTAGCCGGATCGTTCTCGCTTCTACCCCCTGGGGTCAACGTGGTTTTTTCTATAAGATCTGGACCGAAGGCGGCCTAGAGTGGCTGAAAATCAAAGTTAAAGGCTCGGATAACCCTCGGATCCAGCTCGAGCAGCTAGAGGAAGCCAGACAGTCTCTAGGTGAGTTCATGTATAGCCAGGAGTTTGATTGTGAGTTTGTAGCTTCTGAGACTCAACTTTTTGGCTTGGATTCGATTCGGAGAGCCCTGGATCCCAGTATCGAGATAATTTCTTTCGAGAGTGAGGTCTAGATAAGAATGGAAAATAAACGACGAATGTATATCCTGGCTCTGGATCCGGCTCAGTTGCACGACTGGAGCGCGTTAGCAGCTCTCCAGGTAGACCAGGACCTCAATTTTACGAATCCACCTCACTACCGACTCGTAAATCTGGAGCGGAGACAGTCTCTCCCTTATGATAAAATTGTAGCATGGGCTATAAAAGCCTTCCAGGTATCGGCCTTCCAGAAGAATGGCAATCTTATCACGGAGGAGCCTGCTTTTGTGTTAGACAGCACTGGCGTAGGTGTCGCTTTAACTGATATGATTCGAGCAGTAGGAGTCCGTCCTAAAGCCTGCACAATAACGGCAGGCAATTCATTTACTGCTGAGAGAAGCTATTATCATGTAGGTAAGGCTCGGTTGATCGGCAAGTTTCTAGCTGCTTTCGACTCGGGCCGGGTCCTGCTAAACCCCAATCTTCCAATTTTTCCATTACTCCAGCAGGAGTTACTCAACTATCGAGCGGAGATCTCCAGTCAGGGAGCGGCTAAATTCGAGGCCGCTCCTGGCGCTCATGATGATATGGTTTTTGCGTTAGCTTTGGCGGTATGGTGGGGTGAGGAGAAGTACAACAGATTCCGGTCTGTAGAGGTGGAGGAGATGATCTGGAGTGGTTAAGGCTATTTTAGGATATGATCTGTTAAAAAGAATTATTCCTTATTCATTATTAAATACAGAGAAAGCAGACCGCTACCATGTTTATGAAGTCTATGCAGATGGAACTAGCAAATTATTAGGTATATTCTATTATAAACACCATGCAAAGGAGTTTAAAAAGATGTTAGAGAGGCAAGGAAAAAATGGCTGAAAATTATGGGATATGTTGTATTTGTGGGGGCGAGCTGCAGGAGGAAGGCCAGTGTATGCACGTTAGGGAGCTGTCTTTATCTCCTGGGCTCTTTGAGCAACCCACGATATACAGGGGGCTATGGATCTGTTTTGATTGTAACGATCAGCTAGCCCGAAATGTAACCCGAAATGCTAGGACCTTTAATAGAGCGGTAGAAGAATGATAACAGATCTAGAAAGTATGTTTAAAGAAGGGGGCTCCTGGCCTCCAGACTCGGAAAAGGACCGGATCAACCTATATACTGAAAACAGAAAACTTCGAGAGGGTGAGCATAGTTCGGTTTTCAAAGATCTAGCCCGGTTCCAAAAACAAGAACGTGATCTTGATCTAGAAATAATCTTAAATTATTTCTGGTTAGTTACTAAAAAAACAGCAGATCATCTATTTGCCCCGCCTCCTCTCATATCGTTAGGCAAACAGACCGATACAGAAGATACATACCTGCAGGATCTTTTAACTCGGCTGGAGTTCAATAAACAGTTACGAGAAAGCTGTTATGATGTATCACCCTTCGGAGAGGGGATTATAAAAGTCCGGTTACTCGATGGAGTAGCAGATTTGGAAGTAACTAGCCCGGACCTATGGTATCCTGTAGTTAAACCGGGATCCATCCGGGAGGTCCTGTATCATGTTCTAGCCTATCGGTTTACCCAGGCCCTCGAGACGGGAGCAGCCTCGTATCTCAA
>Ga0315295_10002867_pt1 | contig 14596 bp, 19 predicted proteins | sample YL17G14_0_MG_FD_204453 | JGI IMG/M metagenome (GOLD analysis project Ga0315295, IMG submission 204453) | Sediment microbial communities from Yellowstone Lake, YNP, Wyoming, USA - YL17G14_0 | ecosystem: Environmental > Aquatic > Freshwater > Lake > Sediment | place: USA: Wyoming | collected...
ACGAACCGAAGCATCAAATTGCCTCCGCGAAAATTGATGAGTTGATCCAGAAGGATAAAGTACATAAAGAGCTGAAAGACATTAAGATACTTCTTGTGGAGGACAACCTGATAAACCAGAAGATCACCCTTCTCACCCTCAAGCCACTTGTAAACAGCATTGATACGGCCTCCAACGGGAAGGAAGCTCTTGATAAATTCGGTTCGGCAAGCTATGACCTTATCCTGATGGATATTCAGATGCCGGTAATGAGCGGGCTTATGGCGGCAGAGAAGATAAGGGCCCTGGAAGCCAGCACCAATACTCATGTTCCGATAATTGCAATAACTGCAAATGCGATGATTGGCGATAAGGAAAAGTGTATCTCTGCAGGGATTGATGATTATATCAGCAAGCCTTTCCAGCCTTCAGCTCTTATTGATAAGATCAAGAAATTTATTTAGTTGAGCCCGACAGCGGCTTGAAGCCAATTACCATCATATCGTCGAGCTGGGGATTTCCGGCCATCCACGTTTTAATATTATCCTCCAGAATTGCTTTCTGATCGGTCATGGGAAACCTGTGAATGGTTGTCAGCAGGTGCCTGAAGCGGCGGTACATGAATTTTTTATTCTCAGTGCCACCGAACTGGTCGACATACCCGTCGGAGAAAATGTAAAGAATATCATCTTCCTTAAGGTCGATCTCATGGTTGGTGTAAGAAATACCGGTAGGATTCATCCCGATTATAAGCTTGTCGCCTTTTATTTCTATAAGCGAATTGTCGCGGAAGAGATAAAGGGGAAAGAAGGCTCCGGAGTATTCAATTTTCTTTTTAGCCCTGTCAATTACGCAGAAGCCTATATCCATGCCGTCCCTGATTATGGTTCCGAGATTTTTTTCCCTGCTGAATGTCTTTTCGAGACCTTTATTCATTATTCCGAGAACCACTGAAGGCTTTTCAATATTATCTTCATTTATCGTCTTTTCAATGATTTCAAGGCCGATCATCGACATCAGCGCCCCGGGAACGCCATGACCTGTACAGTCTGCTCCTGCAACGAATACTTTGTTACCCTTCTCTCCTATCCAGTAGAAATCTCCGCTGACTATGTCCCTGGGTCTGAAGAAGATAAATGAATCCCTGAACCGGCTGCGGAAATAATCTTCCGAAGGAAGCAGAGCCTCCTGGATCCTCTGTGCATAATTCAGGCTGTCGGTGATATTCTTTTCCCTGGCTTCCAGCTCGAGCTTCTGACGCTCTATCTGATCAAGAGCCTGCTCCTTCTCCCTGAGCAGCCTCCTGGCCTTGATAAGGCTTCTCGTCTGCGACATAACCAGAAGGTAAACGAAAGCGATAAGGAGGGCACTGTAAAGGATAAACCTGTATGGCGAAGCGTTAGACTCCGAAAGCGAATTATCCTGTGAGCCGATATAAAACAACCTGCTGCCGGATAAAATCAGCCTGTAATAATATGTATAGAAAAAGAGTAACATCAGATAGTGCAAAAATAGTCGAAAATCCGGTATTTAAAACCCGCAGAACTGGTACTGCTGATCAGGATTTTACCAGCACCTCGTCATTACCCTGACAGGATAGTTTTGAATATTTTGCTGATGGCGAAGACAGCAGCGCTCCGATTCCCAGGTATTCCCAGATCTGGTCGGTTTTCCTTATGGTTTCATCCGATGAGCAGACAACATTCGGCCATTTCCTGGGAAAGCCTCCGTCCCTGAATGCCTTGATGGTTCCGTCGATATGGATTGTATGGTCAGAAATGAATCTTATGTCGCGTCCGGGATCCGAGTTACCGAGTATCTGCCATGCCACCATGAAAAGATCTTCAGTATCAACAGCATTATCAACTCCCAGGATAATTCTGGCATTGATTTTCAAATCATTTTCGGTGATACCGGATTTTGTTTTTTTCACAACAGTAAAGTCTGCCGGACGGTCTACTCCGGAAATGGCAGCACCTTTTCCTGCCTGCAGCTCTTCTATCAGCTTAATTGTTCCGTCAATGCCGAGCTTGCCGCCCATTGAATTAATTTCTGATGTATGATCGAGAACATCGAGAGGTCCCGAAGTGAATAAGAGATCCGTTCTGAAATCAGTGTTTTCAAGTACATGACGAAGGAGTGCGGAATAGTCCCTGATATCAATATCACCGCTTACGACAACAAGATATTTAGTAAACATCATCTGACCTGCCCCGAATAGCGAACTGATGACTTTTTTCCCCTGGCCGGGGAAGGATTTATCTATTTTTACTATGACAAGGTTATGAGCCACGCCGGCATCGGGCATATGAAAATCGGTGATCTCGGGCTGGACAGTCAGCTTCACAGGGGCCAGAAATATTTTTTCAGTTGCTTTGGTGAGCCAGGCATCCTCATGCGGAGGGATGCCGACGATCGTTGCCGGATAAACTGCTTTTCTGGAATGGGTAATACAGGTGACATGGAATTTCGGGTACCAGTCGGCAAGCGAATAAAATCCTGTATGATCTCCAAACGGTCCTTCCCAAACCATTTCTTCAGAAGGATCAACATATCCTTCTATCACAATATCTGCATCATACGGGATCCAGAGGTCATTGGTAATGCATTTTACAAGGCTTACTTTCTTCTTTCTGAGGAATCCTGCAAGAATATACTCGTCTATGTTTTCGGGAAGCGGAGCAGTTGATGCCCAGGTATATACCGGGTCTCCTCCCAATGCTACGGATACAGGCATTTTTTCTCCCTTTTGCTTCCATGCCTCGAAATGGTTAGCGCCTGTCTTGTGCCTCTGCCAGTGCATGGCGGTGGTCTTTCTGTCAAGTATCTGCATCCTGTACATACCGACATTAGTTGAACCCGTGACGGGATGTTTTGTATGGACCATGGGAAGTGTTATAAACCGTCCGCCGTCATGGGGCCAGCATTTAAGCACCGGGAGTATCGAAAGATCGGGATCTCTGTGAATGATCTGCTGGCATTTGCCTTTCCCTCTCTTTCTGGAAGGCAGGTAACCGGAAATTCTTACCAGGTCCGGCAATGACCGGAGATAGTCGAACAGATTGTTTTTTGGCCGGGTAAGCTGTCCGAACAGTGACATGATTTCGCCGGCTGGTTCATCGAGGTTTCTTCTTCCCAGGGCTGCTGTCATCCTGGTATCCGATCCGAATGCATTCATAAGTACTGGGAATGCTGTGCCGTTATTCTCAAAAAGGAGGGCTTTCCCGCCATTTTTAACCACACGGTCGGTTATTTCGGTTATCTCGAGCTGAGGGTCAACGAAATGTCTGATCCGGTCAAGCTCACTGGATTTTTCGAGAAGGGATATGAAATCAGATAATCCTGAGAATGGCATAAAATAAATTGAAGGGTAAAGATATTTAATTTCCTCGCTAAGCGAAGTTTGAAACTTCGCTTTAATTAAATTAAGTCTGAGACAACTTCAAATAAAAGACGAAGTCACAGACTTCGCCCATCACCTACTGAATATAAAACAATAATGGGAACTATTCGCTAGGATTAGTTCCCATCCACCGTTTGCAACCGAAGCCGCTAACGGCGTCGGGTTACTGTTATTCTGGCCGGCTGCATTCTCCCGCCAAGGCGGGATTCCTGCAACCCCAGGCTTTCCGGTTCTGCTTGTTACGGCAGTACCTTCCAGCTGTCCTTTCTTTCCCGCCTTTCGGTGGGACTTTCCGGGACGAAGTGTCATTCAGGCTCCGGTGCGCGCTTCCCGAAGGAACCGGCATCAGTTTCAGATCATGCCTGGCCGAAGCCATTTATTCTCTGAGGCCCTGTGACTCAGTCGCTGAAAGAACGTTTCCGGTTTCTGCGGCCTTCCTGACATCCGGGATTGGTCTATGACCAGGTTCCTTTTGTCAGGCCTTCGGCTCTCCTGATGCGCAGACCCGAGGGTCTGACCGAACCGGATTGTGTTTCATTTAAGTAACCTTTTCCGGTTCCACATCTTTCGAGCAGCCTTTTATCGCTCACCCGATAGATCAAATATACATTAAGAATGTCAAAAAACCTTAAAAAGGGAATCCATGTTGTGAACCCGATATAAACAGAAGTTATCAACAATTGTTAATAACGTCTGAAAGCCCCTCTGTCCCGCCCTTTGGCGGGACTTCTCCCCTGAAGGGGAGTTAGTTCTTTGGATTTATGACAACTCCTTTATTTAATCAAGATTAGCCCCCCTTTAGGGGGGGTGGGGGGCTATTTCTTATATCCGTACACTGCAAGGTCGCCCAGCATCTCCTCGATCCTCAGCAGCTGATTATACTTGGCAATTCTGTCTGTCCTGCTGCATGAACCCGTCTTAATCTGGCCTGAATTTGTGCCAACGGCAACATCAGCTATGGTTGAATCTTCAGTTTCACCTGAGCGGTGCGATGTTACTGTTGTATAACCTGCCCTGTGAGCCATCTCAATACAGTTAAGGGTTTCAGTAAGGGTACCGATCTGGTTAAGCTTGATAAGAATAGAGTTGGCACAACCCAATTCAATGCCTTTCTTCAGATATTCAACGTTGGTTACAAACACATCATCGCCCACTATCTGGATCTTCTTGCCAAGCCTGTCAGTCATCATTTTCCATCCGTCCCAGTCGCTTTCGGCCATTCCGTCTTCAATTGAATCAATAGGGAACATGCCAGTCAGTTTCTCGAAATAGTCAACCTGTTCCTTTGAAGTTTTTCTTGGCCCTTTTGGGCCCTGAAATTTTGCATAATTGTATATGCCATTTTCATAGAATTCCGAAGCAGCAGGATCCAGGGCTATTGTAACATCAGCACCCGGTTTATAACCTGCAGCGCTAATTGCCTTGACAATAGTTTCCAGGGCATCTTCCGGTCCGTCAAGGTTTGGTGCAAAACCGCCTTCGTCGCCAACCGCCGTGCTGAGCCCGCGTCCCTTGAGGACTTTCTTCAGCGAATGGAATACCTCTGCGCCCATTCTCAGCCCTTCGGTAAAATTAGGCGCACCTACAGGCCTTACCATAAATTCCTGGAAAGCGATCGGTGCATCGGAATGTGAGCCACCGTTGATAATATTCATCATGGGAACAGGAAGAATCTTTGCATTGGTACCTCCGATATAGCGGAAAAGCGGAAGTCCGTGAGCCTGTGCGGCAGCCTTTGCACATGCCAGGGAAACACCCAGGATTGCATTGGCACCCAGATTGCTTTTGGTTGGGGTACCATCGAGATCGATCATTTTCCTGTCGATGCCGACCTGGTCGGTGACATCCATGCCGTTTATCTCTTCTGCAATTACATTATTGACATTATGGACAGCTTTAAGGACTCCTTTGCCGAGGTAACGCTTTTTATCATCATCCCTCAGTTCGAGAGCTTCATTTTCGCCTGTCGATGCGCCTGACGGCACTGCTGCACGGCCAAAGAAACCGCTGGCTGTCTGGACATCAACTTCAATTGTCGGATTGCCGCGGGAATCAAGGATCTCACGAGCATGTACACTAACTATTTGACCCATAGGAATTTAATTTTTTATTAAACAATCATGCAATATACAAAAAAAAGGGATAATGACTTAATGCATTATCCCTTTCACCTTAAAATATTTTCTTTATTTTTCTTCGGTTCAGGCAGGCTCTTCAGAAGCGGTTTCCGGTTCCTCAGCCTGTTTTTCTTTCTTTTCAGCAGCGGCTTTTACATGTTTCTCAGCACCAGCTTCTTCGCCTTTTTTCTTGGATAGTCTTCTTCTCCTGGTTGTCTTTGTTTTTGCACCTTCGCCTCCGCCCATCATGGCTTCGTTGTAATCGACGAGCTCAAGGATGCACATCTCGGCATTGTCGCCGATACGGTTGCCAATCTTCAGTATACGGGTATATCCTCCGGGTCTCTCGGCTATTTTTGGAGATATTTCCCTGAATAATTCAGATACAGCCTCTTTATCCTTAAGGGAGCTGAATACCACTCTCCTTGAGTGGGTTGAATCTTCCTTCGACCTGGTAATGAGCGGTTCGATATAGGTCTTCAGCGCTTTTGCCTTGGCTGTTGTCGTGGTAATCCTTTTATGAATGATCAGTGACGAAGCCATATTTGCGAGCATCGACTTCCTGTGTGAACTCGTCCTTCCCAAATGATTTATAACTCTAGAATGTCGCATTTCTCTTAATCCTCAAACAATTATCAAATTAGTCTTTCTCCAGTTTATATTTGCTCACATCCATACCGAACGAAAGGCTCATGGATTCAAGCAGCTCGTCGAGCTCTGTGAGTGATTTCTTTCCGAAGTTCCTGAATTTCAGCAGGTCGTTCTTGTTGAACTTGACAAGATCGCCAAGTGTTTCAACCTCAGCAGCTTTAAGGCAGTTCAGAGCCCTAACGGAAAGGTCGAGGTCGATAAGCTTGGTTTTAAGAAGCTGTCTCATATGCAGAACTTCCTCATCAAATTCCTCATTAGCAAGTTTATCATCTGAATCGAGGGTAATTTTCTCGTCAGAGAAGAGCATGAAGTGGTATATCAGGATTTTTGCTGCTTCCTTGAGAGCATCTTTCGGATGTATTGATCCGTCGGTCTCGATCTCGAAGAGAAGCTTCTCATAGTCTGTCTTCTGCTCAACACGGTAATTCTCGACTGTATACTTCACGTTCCGTACCGGAGTGAAGATCGAATCGATAGCAATAAGTCCGAATTCACCGTCGGCAGGCTCGTTCTCCTCAGCAGGGACATAGCCTCTGCCCTTGCTGATGGTGAGTTCGATCTGAAGCTTGACATCAGATTCCATCCTCATTATAACCAGTTCGGGATTAAGCACTTCAAAGCTGCTGAGAGCATTTTCAAGATCGCCGGCTTTGAAGGCTTCCTTATTATGAATCTTGACTGTGACCTTTTCATGATCAACATCCTCGACGGTCCTTTTAAACCTGACCTGCTTTAAGTTGAGGATAATCTCGGTCACATCTTCGATTACGCCCGGGATGGTTGAGAACTCATGGTCAATGCCCTCGATCTTTACCGTTGTTATGGCAAATCCTTCGAGTGAGGAGAGAAGAATCCTTCTCAGTGCATTTCCAACAGTAATACCATAGCCAGGTTCGAGAGGACGGAACTCGAATTTTCCGAGCTTGTCGTCTGCTTCCAGCATTATTACTTTGTCGGGCTTCTGGAATGATAGAATGGCCATAGAATTTATCTTATATGATTATTTTGAATACAATTCGACTATAAGCTGTTCCTTTATATTTTCAGGAATATCAGTGCGTTCAGGCACACTCATATACTTGCCTGCCATCTGTGTGTCGTCCCATTCGAGCCATGAAAGCTTGGAAGATTTCCTTGTTGTAAGTGAATCAACTATTGTCTCGAGGGATTTTGATTTCTCGCGTACTCCGATAATGTCGCCTGGTTTCAGCTGGAATGACGGGATATTGACCACCTCGCCGTTTACAGTGATATGACGGTGCGATACAAGCTGACGGGCGCCTGACCTTGTCGGAGCGACACCAAGACGGTAAACCACGTTATCAAGACGCGATTCGAGAAGCTGAAGGAGGACTTCACCAGTAACACCTTTTGTCCTTGAAGCTTTTTCAAAAGTATTGCGGAACTGACGTTCAAGAATGCCATAGGTATATTTAGCTTTCTGCTTTTCCCTGAGCTGAATGCCATATTCCGATGTTTTCTTCCTCTTCTTGTTCATCCCGTGCTGTCCGGGAGGGAAATTTTTCCTTTCCAGGTGTTTATCAGGACCGAAAATAGGATCTCCGAATTTTCTTGCGACTCTTGATTTTGGGCCGGTATATCTTGCCATTGTACTATTTAATTATTTTCAGATTATTATTATTGTGTCATTATACTCTTCTTCTTCCCGGAGCACGGCAGCCGTTGTGTGGCATTGGAGTAACATCGACTATTTCAGTTACTTCGATGCCGACATTGGAGATTGCCCTGATAGCCGATTCGCGGCCTGAACCGGGTCCCTTTACAAATACCTTCACTTTTCTGAGGCCAAGGTCATAAGCTACCTTTCCGCACTCTTCCGATGCCATCTGGGCAGCATAAGGGGTGTTTTTCTTGGAACCCTTAAAACCCATCTTCCCTGCGGAAGCCCATGAAATAACCTGACCCGAATTGTTTGTCAGGGTTATAATAATATTGTTAAATGATGAATGGACATGTGCCTGACCTGACGGTTCAACCTTGACGATCCTCTTCTTTAATGCTCCAGTCTTCTTTGCCATATACCAATTATTTAGTAGCTTTTTTCTTGTTAGCGACAGTCTTCTTCCTGCCCTTGCGTGTCCTGGCATTATTCTTTGTGCTCTGGCCTCTTACAGGCAGGCCAAGTCTGTGACGGACACCACGGTAACAACCGATATCCATAAGCCTCTTGATGTTAAGCTGAGTTTCTGAACGGAGCTCACCTTCGAGCTTATAGTTATCGTTAAGGATGCGGCGGATTGTATTTATCTGCTCATCGGTCCACTCTTCAACCTTTGCATTCCTGTCGACACCGGCCTCATCAAGTACTTTCTGGGCAGTGCTTCTGCCCACGCCGTAGATGTAAGTAAGGCCGACTTCGCCTCTTTTATGTCTTGGTAAATCTACCCCAACAATACGTGCCATATATAACTTTTCTTAAATTGAGTTGCAAAATTAATCAAATTATCCCTGCCTCTGTTTGAACTTGGGATTTTTCTTGTTTATAATGTAAATGCGGCCTTTCCGCCTGACAATCTTACAGTCGGCGCTGCGCTTTTTTACAGATGCTCTTACTTTCATTATCTTAATATTTCTATTTGTACCTGAATGTTATTCTTCCTTTTGTAAGATCGTAGGGTGACATTTCAATCTTCACCTTGTCGCCTGGCAGTATCTTGATATAATGCATCCTCATTTTCCCCGATATATGTGCGGTAATGATATGCCCGTTTTCAAGCTCCACCCTGAACATAGCATTTGAGAGAGCTTCAATGATCGTACCGTCCTGCTCAATTGATGGTTGTTTAGCCATACGCTTACATTTTATTTAATACTTTCTCAATAAATTCAAATGTTGTCAACACGTCTGCCTTTCCCTTATTGACCGCAACGGCATATTCAAAATGTGCCGAAGGTTTTCCATCAGCGGTTCTTATTGTCCATCCGTCTCTCATCTGAACGGTCTCCTTTTCACCCAGGTTTATCATGGGCTCAATGCATATCACAAGTCCCTTCTCCATTTTCGGGCCTGATCCTTTTTTGCCGAAGTTTGGCACTTCAGGGGGCTCGTGAAGTTTTTTGCCGATGCCATGACCAACCAGTTCCCTTACCACGGAATAGCCGCCGCTCTCAGCTTTGGCCTGAACGGTTGCTGATACATCTCCCACCCTGTTGCCTGCAATCGCTGCCTTTACTCCTTCCTCAAGGGATGCTTTGGTGAATTCAAGCAGCCTTTTTACTTCCGGCTTGATCCTGCCGACGGCAAAGGTATAAGCTCCGTCGCCGTACCAGTCGTTAAGGATCACACCGCAGTCGACAGAGATGATATCTCCCTCTTTCAGTGCATATTCCGACGGGATGCCGTGAACCACTTCATCATTGACGGATGTGCAGAGGGTTTTTGGGAAACCACCATATCCCTTGAATGCCGGAACCGCGTTATGTTTGCGGATAAACTTCTCGGCAATTTCATCGAGATAAAGAGTTGTAACCCCGGGTTTTATATGTCTGGCAATCTCGGCAAGCGTTTTTGACACCAGTAAATTGCTCTCTCTTAACAACCCGACCTCTTCATCAGTCTTGAAATACAACATCAAAGAACGCAATACTTAATTAAATAGATGTCACGGCACCTGACCGGCCTTTGACGCGGCCCGATTTCATCAGACCATCGTAGTGGCGCATGAGCAGGTGACTCTCGATCTGCTGGAGGGTATCCAGTACTACCCCAACAAGGATCAGGAGTGTCGTTCCACCATAAAATTGTGCAAACTGAGGCGTTACGCCTATTTTAACCGCGACAGAGGGTAAAATTGCGATTATTGCCAGGAATATTGAACCGGGAAGAGTGATCCTCGACATTATTGAATCGAAGAAATCCACGGTTTTCCTGCCGGGTTTTATCCCCGGGATAAACCCTCCGTTCTTCTTCATATCTTCAGCCATCTGAACCGGATTGATAGTAATGGCTGTATAAAAGTAGGTAAATGCCACGATAAAAATTGCTGTCACCAGGTTATACCAGAACCCGTAAGTATTTGAGAATGCGATCATAAAACCCGATGTGTTTTTGGCATATCCCGAAATAATTGCAGGCAGCATCATGATTGCCTGGGCAAAGATTATAGGCATAACACCGGCGGCATTAACCTTCAGCGGAATATACTGACGGACGCCTCCGTATTGTTTGTTGCCTACAATTCTCCTGGCATACTGAACCGGAATACGTCGTGTGCCCTGAACCAGCATGATGGTTCCGAGGATCACAACGAACCAGATGACCAGCTCAACAATCAGTGCAATCGGACCTCCTGCACCATTAAGCCTGGTTCCGCTTTCAAATATGAAATTCGCCGGCATTCTTGCAATAATGCCGATCATAATTATGAGTGATATACCGTTGCCGATACCTTTATCGGTGATCTTTTCACCGAGCCACATAATAAATATTGTACCAGCGGTAAGTATTATAACTGAGGACACCTGGAAAAAGGTACTGGTCATAACAAATGCCCGTGGATCGAGGATCCTGTTCAGACTGACCAGATATGTAGGAGCCTGAAGCAGCATTATTATCACTGTCAGGTATCTTGTATACTGATTCATTTTGCGTCTCCCGCTCTCCCCCTCTTTCTGAAGTTTCTGGAAATAGGGGAACACGATACCGAGAAGCTGGACCACGATTGATGCCGAAATGTACGGCATTATTCCAAGTGCAAAGACAGAAGCCTGCGAGAAAGCTCCTCCCGAGAACATATCGAGAAGCCCCATGATACCTGAGGATGTTGAGTTCTGCAGGTTACTCAGGTATGCAGGATCGATGCCGGGAAGGGTAATATATTTCCCAAGCCTGTATAACGCAATTATTCCAAAGGTATAGAGCAATCTTGCGCGGAGATCTTCAATCTTGAAAATATTCTTTATGGTCTGGATCAGTCTCATTGAATTTGAATTACAGTTTTACCACGGTTCCGTTTTTTGCCTCGATCGCTGCAACAGCCGATTTGCTGAATGCATGAGCATGAACTTCAAGTTTTTTATCAAGTTCGCCTTTGCCGAGTATCTTAACCATGGCATTCTTGGAGACCAGACCTGCAGAAACAAGCACTTCCATGTCAATTTTGGCGAGCTTGTTTTTTTCAGCCAGAGCCTGAATCACACCCAGATTAATTGCTTTGTAATCCTTGCGATTGATATTCTTGAAACCGTATTTCGGAACACGTCTCTGAAGAGGCATCTGGCCGCCTTCAAATCCTTTTTTCTTGCTGTAACCTGATCTGGACTTAGCGCCTTTATGACCCCTTGTGGATGTTCCTCCCTTTCCTGAACCCTGACCGCGGCCAAGACGCTTGTTTCTTTTAACTGATCCTTTTGCAGGTTTTAAGTTACTCAAATCCATTACTTTAAATATATAGAAAGTTTATACCCTAAATATTTTCAATTTTAATCAGGTGCCTGACCTTTTCCACCATCCCGAGGATCTGGGGTGTGGCTTCATGCTCAACACTATGGTTTAATTTATGAATACCCAGAGCTGCAAGAGTCCTCTTCTGTCTCTCGGGCTTCCCGTTTTTGCTTTTGACCTGGGTTATGCGAATTTTTGCCATTGTATTCTGTTTTACTAACCGTTAAAAACTTTTTCCATTGAAATGCTTCTGTGCTCGGCAATTGAGAACGGATCACGCATCTCGATCAGAGCGGCAAAAGTAGCCTTCACCAGATTGTGAGGGTTGGAAGAGCCCTTTGATTTGGCAAGCACATTCTTTATACCGACACTCTCAAGAACAGCACGCATGGCACCTCCTGCCTTTACTCCGGTACCTTCCGAAGCCGGCTTTATGAACACCTTTGCGCCGCCGAATTTTGCAACCTGCTCATGAGGAATGGTACCATTGATAACCGGTACTTTTATCAGGTTTTTCTTTGCATCTTCGATACCTTTGGCAATGGCCGTGGTGACTTCACTTGCTTTTCCCAGCCCGTGACCGACAATTCCATCTTCGTTCCCGACAACAACTATTGCCGAGAAGCTGAAGGTACGCCCTCCCTTTGTCACCTTGGTAACTCTCTGAATGCTTACCAGCCTGTCTTTAAGTTCAAGATCGCTGGTTTTAACTTTTCTTATTCCTTCTGCCATAATCCTTTAGAATTTTAATCCGCCTTCGCGGGCTGCATCAGCCAATGATTTTACTCTGCCATGATATTTATAACCGCTTCTGTCGAAGACAACCTGCTCAATGCCTTTCTCCCTGCATTTCGATGCCAGGAGCTTGCCCACGAGCTTAGCCTGTTCGGTCTTTTTGATTCCAGACTTGTCTGCAACCTCTTTTTCCTTTGATGATGCAGATAAAATGGTGATTTTGTTCAGGTCGTCAACAACCTGGACATAAATCTGCTTATTGCTGCGAAATACCGCAAGCCTTGGGATCTCAGCGGTTCCGCTTATCTTCTTACGGATCCTCATTTTGATCCGTGTTCTTTTTTCCAACCTAGTTAAAGCCATCTTCTTAAACTTTTACCATATTAAAATACACCCTACACGCTTGCAGATTTCCCGGCTTTTCTCCTGAGATGTTCCCCTACGAACTTGATACCCTTGCCTTTATAAGGTTCAGGCGGACGGAGAGATCTGATTTTTGCGGCAACATGCCCGATAAGCTGCTTATCTATGCTTGTCAGGGTAATAACAGGATTGCTCCTACGTTCAGTTTTGGTTTCAATCTTCACCTCCTGGGGAAGCTGAAGAATGATATCATGGGAATAACCAAGACTCATTTCAAGCTGCTGTCCCTTGGCTTCGGCGCGATAGCCGACACCCACGAGCTCAAGCTCTTTCTTGTAACCCTGTGACACGCCGGTCACCATGTTTGCAATAAGAGCCCTGTAGAGTCCATGAAGCGACTTATGATTTTTCGATTCAGTAGGTCTGGTCAGAATGATCTCGTTATTTACAACTTCAACCTTCAGGTCCTTGTCAACAACCTGGTTCAGTTCTCCCAAAGGTCCTTTCACACTTACCACGTTGGTGTCGCTGACACTGACAGTGACTCCCTTTGGCAGGTTTACAGGTGATTTTCCTATACGTGACATTAAGCTATCCTCCTATTAGTAAACATAACATAAAACTTCACCACCAATTTTCTCTTTCTTTGCCTCTTTGTTGGTCATCAGACCCTTTGAAGTTGAGATTATTGCTATACCAAGTCCATTCAGTACCCTCGGCAGGTCGTCGACTCCCGAATAGTGTCTCAAACCCGGGCGGCTTACCCGCTGCAATTCCTTGATAGCAGGCTTCTTGCTTTTCGGATTATATTTCAGGGCGATTTTCAAAACACCCCTGGCTCCTTCTCCCTCAACGACCTTGTAGCCGAGAATATAACCTTTTTCAAAAAGTATCCTTGCAATCTCCTTTTTGAGACTGGATGCAGGAATTTCGACAACTTTATGACCGGCCATGATGGCATTTCTTATTCTGGTCAGTAAATCAGCAATTGGATCAGTCATCTTATATCAATTAATTCAGTTAATACTACTTTAAATTACCAGCTGGCTTTCTTTATACCCGGGATCAGGCCGAACGAAGCCATTTCCCTGAAGGTTATCCTGCTGACGCCGAACTGTCTCATATAACCTCTTGTACGGCCGGTAATTTTGCAACGGTTGCGCTGCCTGTTCGGATTTGAGTTCCGGGGCAAACGGCTTAATGCGACATAGTTGCCTTCGGCTTTGAGCTGCGCTCTTTTTTCAGCATATTTCTTTGCCAGCTTTACGCGTTTTACTTCGCGGGCTACCATTGATTCCTTAGCCATATAATCAGTTTTTAGATGTTTTAAAAGGTAAACCAAAGTTCTTCAGAAGCGAAAGTGCCTCCTCATCAGTATTTGCAGATGTAACAAATGTTATCTGCAATCCCATGATCTTCGTAATCTTGTCGAGATCTATCTCAGGGAAGATTATCTGTTCAGTGATTCCGAGTGTGTAATTTCCGCGTCCGTCAAGCTTTGCATTTATGCCTTTGAAGTCGCGTATACGTGGGAGCGCAACGGAAATAAGCCTTTCGAGGAACTCATACATCTTTTCTTTTCTCAGGGTAACCATAATGCCGATAGGCATATGCTTTCTGAGCTTGAAATTTGAAATATCCTTCGATGAATAGGTAAGAACTGCTTTCTGTCCGGCAATATCGCTCATCTCCTTAATTCCCGATTCAAGCAGCTTTTTATCTGCAATAGCCTGTCCGACACCCTGGTTAAGGACTATCTTCTCGAGTCGTGGCACTTGCATTACGGTCTTGTAACCGAATTCTTTCATCAATGCAGGGACGATCTCGTCTTTATACTTGTTTTTCAGTGCAGGTACGTACATTACTTGATCTCCTCTCCTGATTTTTTAGAATAACGCACTAATTTATTTTTAATATTCAGTCTCTTGCCGATACGTGTCGGCT
>Ga0315295_10002868_pt1 | contig 14595 bp, 11 predicted proteins | sample YL17G14_0_MG_FD_204453 | JGI IMG/M metagenome (GOLD analysis project Ga0315295, IMG submission 204453) | Sediment microbial communities from Yellowstone Lake, YNP, Wyoming, USA - YL17G14_0 | ecosystem: Environmental > Aquatic > Freshwater > Lake > Sediment | place: USA: Wyoming | collected...
GACCGCGGTATAGGTGAGACGGGCATGGCTATGGATTACACTGGGGCAAAAATGAGCGTCGATCATTCCCCCCTGGCTGTCAAATTCCATGGCTACCGTCATGCAGAGCCGGTCTTCGTCAGGGTTCAGGCTGCAGATGCCGTTGGATAGGCGGTGCGGCAGCATGGGCAGGGCGCGTTCCGGGAAATAGACGCTGGTCCCCCGCCGGAACGCTTCCTTATCCAACCCCGATCCTTCTTTCACATAATGGCTGACGTCGGCGATGGAAACCCAAAGCCTCCAATGGCCCCCTGCCTGGCGGGAAATCGCCACCGCATCGTCAAAATCGCGGGCGGTTTCTCCGTCTACGGTGAAGAAGTTCAGGCCTCTCAGGTCTTCGCGGGCAGAAGTTGCCTCCTCGGATACTTTTTGCGGAATCGCAGATGCCTCCTGGAGGATTTCGGGGGAGAAAGCCTCCGGCAAGTCATACTTGTGAATGATGATTTCCGAGTCGAGCTGGGGGTCATCGGGATCTCCGAGGACCCGGAGAATTCTCCCTTCGGCCCCTTCCTGTTTGGTCGGATACCGGGTGATCTCAGCCAGGACGACTTTGTTTGCCCTGGCTCCGCCCGCAGCCTTCTTGGGGATGCGGATCTCTTGGACCAGCCTGGGGTCATCGGGGACGATGAAATCGTATTTCGTACCCACTTCATACCGGCCGACAACCCGGCGATGAGCCCTTTCCAAGACTTCGAGAGTCCGGGGGCCATGCTTACGCCCCCCTTCTTTTTTGTCGAGATGAAGTGCCACCCGGTCGCGGTGCATTAAGTCGCGGGCCTCCCGCTTGGGAAGGAAGATATCCGGTAAACGCGAGTCCTCAGGAATCAGAAAACCATATCCGTCCCGATGGGCCTGGACCCGACCAATGACTACTTTCGCCCGCGAAGGAAGGCTGTAATGCCGGCGGTCGAGTTTGGTGATTTGGCGATTTTCGATTAAATCGCGTAAGGTGCGGCGTAATTCCGTCCGCTGGTCCGGGGCCACGTCGAGAGCTTGGGCGATCTGGGGAAAGGTAATCGCCCGGTCCTGGCGGGTTTTGAATAGTTTCAGAATTTCCAGAGGAGAAAAAGGAGGAAGAGGAATCTTTCTTTTGGATTTTTTGGCCAAGGTTATTCTTTCCTTAAAAATTGTAGCCGGCTTTTTTGTAATCCTCCATGGCCCGTTCTTTTAGACGGGCTTTCTCGGGTTTCTCACTCTCCTTGTCGGCCAGCTCGGCAGCGTGGCTGTACATTCCCTGTCGCTCGTATTCAGCCACTTTCATTTCTACCCGGTCGCTCCCTTTGGCAGACCCCGGCAAGATCACCCGTGGGCGGGAAATCTTGCGCCTTATTTCTCCTCCGCATTCCGGGCAAGTTGCCAGAGGTGGCTCCGAGAGGCGCTGGATGACTTCAAAGATCGAGGTGCATTTTTGGCATTTTCTTCCTGGAGAGATAGCTTCATATTCATACATGGGCACGGGAATCAACCCTCCTTCCAAAAAAGTCATCTCCATTATACCGAATTCCAAGGTAATTTTCAGGGCGAATGTAGAAACTCATGGGGGATTAAAGGGATAGAGCAACCGCTTCCTGGGGTTGATCGGAACGGCTCTCCTGCGGGAGGAAAAGCTTCTCTTCCATCGCCCGCAACAATCGGGGAAAGGTCCCCGGGTCCAAGGCCGAGATGCAAATGGCGCCGAAGGCGCGACCGAGGCCGTCAGCCGTCTCCCGGTCCACCTGGTCCGCCTTGTTGAAGACCCTCAGCAAAGGAATGCGCTTCAAATCCAGATCTTCTAAGATTTTTTCCACTGCTCCCATCTGCTCTTCAAACCGCGGGTGGGCGATGTCGATCACGTGCAAAAGCAAGTCCGCATCTTTCAATTCCTCCAGGGTAGCCCGGAATGCATCCATTAAATCCTTGGGGAGGTCCCGCAGGAATCCGACCGTGTCTGTGATGATGACGTCTCTTTCCCGCGGAAATCGAAGGCGCCGGGTCGTAGGATCCAGAGTGGCAAAGAGCTTGTCCTCGACGTAAACCCGACTTTTGGTGAGCGCATTCAGAAGGGTAGATTTACCAACATTCGTGTATCCGATGATGGAAACCACCGGCAACTGATTCTTCTGGCGCTGAATCCGGCGCAAACTCCGACTGCGATTCAAATTCTCCAGCTCCCGACTCAACCGATGGATGCGGTCTCGTACCTTCCGGCGGTCGATCTCCAGCTTGGTTTCTCCGGGTCCGCGGCCCCCGATTCCCCCGGTCAACCTAGAAAGGCCGCTGTCTTTGGCCGTGAGTCGGGGGAGCAGGTATTTCATCTGGGCCAGCTCCACTTTAAGCTTTCCTTCCCGGCTATGCGCTCTTTGGGCGAAGATGTCCAGGATCAGTTGCGTCCGGTCGATGACCCGAAGCTCGGTGAGGTCGGCGATGGAGCGCATCTGGCTGGGGTTCAGCTCCTGGTCGAAGATCAGCAGGTCCGCCCCCCGCTGAAAGGCCCGGATGGAAAGGTCCATCAGCTTTTCTCGACCCATGAGAAAACGGGGGTGAAATTGATGGCGTCGCTGGCTCATCTTATCCAAGACGACCACACCCGCCGTGTCCGCCAGGTCGGCCAGCTCATTCAGGGAATCCTCGATGACCCACTTGGGGGCTGAAGAAGCGTGAACCAAAATGGCCCGGTCTCGATGGTCTCCCGCTTCCCGACCTTTTTGGGTCCTGGCGAATTCATCCTCCAGGGCCTGGATCAACTGCTGGCAGTCCACCTCCAAGTTGGAAACTGGGAGAGGGTCCCAGCAGCGCCAATTCTCCCCCTGATCATTGAGGGGGATAAGGTTCGCCAGGAAAATATTTCCGGGCAGACCGCCGTCTCCCACTTCAATCGAAGCCATCAGGTCCAGCCGCAGCATAGCCAGGTCCGTGAGGTCATCATGGGTCAAGAATTCTCCGCGCAGGTGGGTATGCAGGCAACGCAATCCCCGAAGGCGCGGCCCTCTTCCTAACCGGAATTCGGAAAGGTCGGGGATCCAGATCCCGAAGAGATCGCCGACGACCACATATCGCACGTTACCTCCGCGGTCCACCAAGATAGCCAATTGTCGCTGGGTATCCCAGGATAGTTCGGAAAGGGTTCGGGCAAGTTCGGGAGTGATCACCCGTTGGGGGGGTATTCTCCGGTGGTAGAGCGATAAGATTTTTTTCGTCTGGGAAGACTTCAACCCTAAAACATTCCCAAAAATCTTTTGGATTTTTGTTGACCTCCTTCAGGATGGTTTTTTCTTAAAAAGGGCCTCGAGTTTTGCCAGGGCGTTCTCTCGGTCTCGAACCTTTCTACCCGGGGGTCGGGATTCTTGAAAGATAAAAAACTCGCAGAAGTTATTCTTCTCCCCGTTACCCACCCACTCCGCCGATGGCTCCCGACATTTATTCTGGGCGTACTCATCATACAGACTACAATTCAGGCAGCAATGTAGGTCGCTACGGCAATGGGGACAGGCTTCCTGCCGCCCGACTTTTTCTCGCACCGCCACCTCTTTCCCGCATGCAAAGCAAACCTTCATAATTCGTATCAATTTAGCGTTTTGAAGAGAACCGCTAAATTTCATTGAAAAATGAAAACGGCAAGATGAAAAATGTTAATTTCAGGGGGAAATGCCCGTTCTTTTGAAATTTGTAACTTAAATCTTGCATTTTGTCCCGCTGAGGCGGGAAAGCTTAGCCAATTTTTCAAAGGGCTAAACTGTTACCATAATTCATTATACACCCAATTCGGAAGCAAAGGGAATAGGCTTTCCAGTTCGGAGTCATTGGGTTCGGAGTTCGGAGCGACGCGAAAACCCATTTTTTGCTCCGAACCTCGCACTTCCCACTCCGAACTTCTTACGCGGGTCTCCATGTGGTCCCCTGCGGTCCATCTTCCAAGACGATCCCCATCGTAGCGGCGCGGGCCCGGATCTCATCCGCCTGACCCCAGTCTTTGGCTTTGCGGGCCGCTTCCCTTTTGTGGATCAGAGCCTGGATTTCTTCCTCCAGCAGGCCTTTCGCCCGAAGATATCTTTTCTTTTGATTGGCGAAATACTCTTCCGGCCCCTCCTGAAAGAGGCCCAGGATCTTTCCACTCTCCAGCAAATGTTCTCTTCCTTCCCTCAAGAGCGCCGCCGCCGCCGGGTCTTTGCGGAAACCTCTGTCTCCCAGAACTCGGTTCAGAGTCCGGGTCAGCTCGTGAAGGTGTCCAAGGGCGAGCGCTGTGTTGAAATCATCCTCCATGGCTTCTTGAAATTTTCCCCTGACCGTGGAGACCTTCTCGTAAACTTCCTGGGCTACCCCTTTGAGTTCTTTCGGGGTCGTTGGAATGATCTCCTGCCGGCCGGCCAAGAATCCTTCGATTCCCAACAGGGCGGAATAGAAACGGTCCAGGTTGACCCTGGCCTCGGCCATGTTCTGAAAAGAGGAATCTACCGGACTGCGGTAATGGTTGGAGAGAAGAAAGAGGCGCAGGGCTTCCGGATGATGTTCCATGAGCAAATCGCGGATGGCCAGGATGTTGCCCAGGGACTTGGACATTTTCTCATGGTCAATGTTCACAAAGCCATTGTGCACCCAGAAGCGTACGAAGGGCTTTCCCGTAGCCGCTTCTGACTGGGCAATCTCGTTTTCATGGTGGGGGAAGATCAGGTCCTTCCCCCCGCCATGGATGTCAAAGCTCTCTCCCAGAAACCGCTGACTCATGGCTGAGCATTCGATGTGCCAGCCGGGTCGCCCTTTGCTCCAGGGGCTATCCCATTCAGGCTCTCCCGGCTTGCTGGACTTCCACAGGGCAAAATCCAAGGGGTTATTCTTCCGCTCATCCACTTCCACCCGGGCCCCCGCCTGCATCTCGTCAGGGTCGCGCCCAGAGAGCTTTCCATAAGGGGGAAATTTTCCCACCGAGAAATAAACATCCCCCCCCACAGAGTAGGCGAAGCCTTTATCCACCAATTTCTGGACGAGGGCGATGATCTGGGGGATGTTTTCCGTGGCCCGGGGCTCATGGCTCGGCCGTTCCACGCCCAGAGTTTGCATGTCTTCTTCGTACTCCCGGATGTACCGCGCGGCGATTTCCTGACAAGACACGTCTTCCTGGTTCGCCCGCTTGATGATCTTGTCGTCCACGTCTGTGTAATTGCGCACGTAAGTCACCTCATAGCCCAGGTGGCGGAGAAAGCGGAAGATAATGTCGAAGACCACGGCGGCTCGGGCATGCCCGATGTGACAGCGGTCGTAGACCGTCACCCCGCAGACGTACATCGATACCTTCCCCTCCCGCAGAGGGGTAAACTCTTCTTTCCTCTTGGCCAGGGAATTGTAGATTCTAAGGGACATGAGCGCCTCAAGTTTCTATGGAACATTGGAATAATGGAATGATGGAATGATGGGTTAACAACCGAAGGCTGCCAAAAGGTTTTCGTTTTTTCTACCCATTATTCCCCTATTCCATTTTTCCAACATTCCAATTTATATTGGACTGCGATTCTCCAAGGATTTGCTCAAGGTGACTTCGTCAATGTACTGCAAATCCCCGCCCATGGGCACCCCGCGGGCGATACGCGTCACCCGGATTCCCAAAGGCTTGATGATCTGCGAAAGGTACTGGGCCGTAGCTTCCCCTTCAACTGATGGATTGGTGGCGAGGATCACTTCTTTGACTTTCCCCCCCCGCAAACGCGATAGAAGCTCGCTGATCCGCAGGTCTTTGGGGCCCACCCCTTCCAACGGAGAAAGCACCCCGTGGAGCACATGGTAGAGACCCCGGAAGCCCCCGCTTTTTTCCAGGGCGATCAAATCCTCCGGCCCGCTGACCACGCAGATGACCTCTCCATCTCTTTTCGGGTCCCGGCAGATTCGGCAGGGATCTTGATCGGTGAGGTTGAAGCAGAGAGAGCATAACCGGATCTTCTCTTTTACTTCCAGGATGGCTCGCGCCAAGCTCTCCGCATCCTCCCGGGAAACCCGCAGGATGTGCATGGCCAGTCTGGAAGCCGTCTTCTCCCCCACTCCGGGAAGCTTGGTTAATTCCTGAATTAACCTGGAGATAGGCTGGGCGTGCTGGATGGCCATCTCTCGATCACATCAAACCCGGGATGTTCATCCCGCCGGTGAGTTTCTTCATTTCCTCGGAAACCATCTCCTGGGCCTTTTTCAGGGCCGCGTTGACCGCAGCCACGATCAGATCTTGGAGCATCTCTACATCCTCCGGGTTGACCACTTCTTTCTCGACCTTAATGGATACGAGCTCCTGCCTACCATTGGCCACGGCGGTGACCATTCCTCCGCCGGCCGAGGCCTCTGCCGTGCGGGCGGCCATCTCCTCCTGCACTTTGAGCATCTTGGCCTGCAGTTGCTGGGCCTGGCGCATCAGATTTCCGAATCCTTTCGTCATCGCAGCCTCCTCATAAATTTTTGATTTCCACCACTCGCCCCCCGAAAATATTGATGGCCTCCTTGACGAGGGGATGATTTAAAGCCTCTTCCGCCTTTCCCCGTTCAGAATTCTTTCCTCCGCCTTGCTCTTCTTTTTCATCAAGGGGGGGATTGAGGCGAGGGATGGAATTGGGGTTCATGCCTGAAACCCGGACCCTCATGGGCCTTTTGAAAAATTCCGAGCCCAGGGAGCCCAAAAGAGAGCGGGTGTCTGTATCCTGCATGCGGTCCAGATAGAAGGATTTTTCCGGGTAGCCGATTTCCAGCAAGCCTTCACCCAAGGCCAGAGGATAGCCGTGCTCTAAGAGGGAAGCCAGAGGCGGTTTTTTCTTCTTGGCAAAGTTGACGAACTCCTTCCATGCGCCTTGCAACTCTTCTGAAACTCTCCCTGGAAATCCCGCGGGTATTTTCTCCGTCGCTCTGTCTGTTGCTCTTTCGCCCTCCTCTGCTGCCAGCATTTCTGATTCTTTCTTTTCAGCCATTGGCGGATTGACCGGTTGGATGCCTGTTTGAATGGCGGGCGGCAATGGGGCGGAAGGGAGGGACAGGGCTCCACCGCTGATCAACCGCTCTTCCATGGCTCGAAGTTTCTCCAGGACTTCTTCTACAGAGAGGATTGGCTTCCTCCGCGCGACCCTGGTCAAGGTCATCTCCAGAACCAGTCTGGGGAAGGCTGACCTGGCCACTTCCTCGTGGGCTGTCAGCAAAGAGCGAAAAAGGCTGTGGATTTCTTCCAGAGAAAGCTTCTCCGTCTGCAGCGCAAGATCCTGGATTTCTTCTGCGGGCAGGCCAATCAATCCGGAAGGCTCGGCAGTGACCTCCGGGAAGACCTTGAGGACCAAAAGGTCGCGCACGAGTCTGGCCAGCTCTTCACAGAACTCTTTGAGGTCATAACCGAAGCTGTGGACCTCGTCGACGATTTGCAGAAGGCGCCCTTTATCCCCATCGGCTAAGGCTCTGACCGCCTCATGCAGGATTTTACGGTCGATGACCCCCAAAACTTCGATGACTTCTTCATCGGTCACCTTCGGCCCGCTGAAAGAGAGAACCTGGTCCATGAGGCTCTGGGCATCCCGCATCGACCCTTCGGCTTCCCGGGCGATAAGATGCAAGCTCTGGTCGCTGATCTCCATTCCTTCCTGGGTGCCGATCTTCCTCAACTGCTCCAGGATGGAAGCCAGGGGGATGCGCTTGAAATCATACCTCTGACAGCGGGAGAGGATGGTGAGGGGAATCTTGTGGGGTTCGGTGGTGGCGAAAACGAAGATGACATGGGGCGGAGGCTCCTCCAGGGTTTTGAGGAGGGCGTTGAAGGCCGGCTCGGTGAGCATATGCACTTCATCGATGATGTAGACCTTGTATTTGTTCTTGGAAGGAAGATACTTGACGTTCTCCCGCAACTCCCGGATTTCGTCGATCCCCCGGTTCGAGGCTCCGTCAATTTCCAGAACGTCAACCGAGATTCCCTCGCGGATTTCTTTGCAAAAAGAGCAATGATCGCAAGGATGGGGGGTGGGGCCCTCCTGGCAATTTAGGGCCTTGGCCAAGATCCGGGCCACTGAGGTCTTGCCCACGCCTCGCGGACCGGAAAACAGATAAGCGTGGGCCACCCGCTGCGTGGCAATGGCATTCTGGAGCGCTCGGGTAATGGGCTTCTGCCCGACGACTTCCTCAAAGATCTGGGGCCGCCACTTTCTGGCCAGGACTAAATAGGACATATTATAAATCTCGCCAAGCGAGATACTCTTTGCAAATGCACCTGCGAACCATTTTCGAAGTCATGTGTAATTCTTTGTTTACCATAAAATTTGATGATCTCGTAAAAAGTCGTCACTCCGGTGAAAACCGGAGTCCAGAGAATTTAGAACTACTTGAAAGAACTGGATTCCGCCCCGGATCAGGTCCGGGGTTCGCCGGAATGACAGAAAACGGCATTTTCAGACTTCTTACGAATTCATCGAATTTTCTTCCGCAAATTTGGGGGATGATAGCCAGGCTCCCCTGCGGCACACGGGGGCAGTTACGGCCGCTGCTTCCTTCCGGACCTGACGGGGTTGGTAACCTTCCGTTGCGCAGGACCCGGCTATCATAACCGTTTATTTAGGACGCTGAATCTCGCAGATGCTCTCAGAAAAAGATTCCCTTCAAAAAATTCAATCTTGAAAATCTGCGTCCCAAAAAATTCCTTGGCAAATTTTCTGGCGCCCTAAACTACGTAGAGTTCAGGGCTGCCATGAACCTTACATGGTTCGTGGCGGAGAGAGAGGGATTCGAACCCTCGGTCCCGCTTTTGGCGGGACACACGATTTCCAGTCGTGCCCCTTCGGCCAGCTCGGGCATCTCTCCGCAAATCTCTAATTTCATTAGGACGCAGATTTTCGCAGAACCACGCAGATAAAAGCATAAATCGTCGAAAAAGATCAGAGAAATGAAGGCTGTTCGGTTCTTGTCGTTATTCTAAATTCTTATCCTGAAAATCTGCGTTTACCTAAACGTTGCATAAATATTCGCATAAATCAGGGTTGTCATTCCCGCGAAGGCGGGAATCCAGACAGAAATCCTGGATTCCGGGTCAAGCCCGGAATGACGGATGTTGAAGGCCTCCAAAAGTGATCTCCAGATACAGCTTCATAATTGCACTGAGACGCAATCCTAACGGGTGTTTTCATGATCACTCTCAATAAATTTATGCACCTGGTGGGTTTATCTGCGTCCCATGATTTCGTTTCTTGGCGGAGAGGGTGGGATTCGAACCCACGTGGGAGCTTTGGGCCCCCAAGTCGATTTCGAGTCGACCCCGTTGCAACCACTTCGGTACCTCTCCGATCCAACAACTTTTTCACCGCCGAGGACGCTGAGCGCGCAGAGAAAAATAAATTCATCAAAAACCCTTTTTTATTCTGTTTCAATTCTCGGCGCTCTCTGCGGTCTCTGTGGTTAATTTTTTTATCTTCGTTCCTGGAAGAACCGACGCAGCATCTCCCGGGATTCTTCCAGGAGAACGCCCGCAGTCACCTCTACTCGATGGTTCAAGCGTTCATCCTCTAACAAAAAATAAAGCGATCGCACCCCGCCAGCCTTGGGATCCTCGGCGCCAAAAACTAACCGCCGGACTCGCGCCTGGAGGAGTGCTCCCGCGCACATCGTGCAGGGCTCAACCGTAACATAAATTGTGCTGTCCGCGAGCCGATAATTTCCGACTCTGGCCGCCCCTTCCCGAAGGGCCAGGATTTCGGCGTGGGCCGTGGGATCGGATAGTGCGATGGGTCGGTTGTGGCTCCGGGCAATTACTTGGCCCGCAGATATTAAAACCGCCCCCACAGGAACTTCTCCTTCCTCCCCAGCCCTTCTCGCTTCCTCGAGGGCCATGTTCATGAACCGCTCATCTTCGCTGTATACAGGTCGAAGATCGATGGCCGAATCTCCGTCTCTCGACGATCGCTGCCGGCAGGAAAAGTCCCCCGCTAAAAAGGGACGGCTTCGCGGAAAATGACAATCGATGCGAAAAAATTCCATTATCTTTATATCATTTTCCTTCGTTTTGTCAAGGGAGAAAGGACCATTAAAGATCCATTGATTTAAGGCCTTTTTTCTGTTAGGTTAAAAAAATCGAATGACCCAGATTTCCCCCACCCCAGAATTTGTCATCATCGCCGACGACCTCACTGGATCGCTGGACACGGGCTTGCAGTTCCGAAAAAAGGGGCTGACCACCCTGGTACCTCTCCATGGGCAGCATCCTCTGCCTAGAGCCCAGGCTCTGGTTTTGAACACCAATAGCCGAAATCTTCCGGGAGAAATCGCTTACCAGAGGGTAACCAAAGCCTCCCGGTATTTAAGAGCACGGGCCATCTACAAAAAGATCGACTCCACGATGCGGGGGAATGTCGGGCAGGAGGCTCTAGCGATTCTCGACGCTCGAAAAATCCCCAAGGCCATCATTGTCCCGACCACACCGGGGCAGGGGCGCACCGTGGACCGAGGGATCCTTCGCGTCCGCGGAGTTCCTTTGCTCCGCACCCCTTATGCGAAAGATCCCTTCCATCCCCTCTGGACCTCCAGAGTACCGGATCTGCTGCAAAAAGAAACGGGAATGCCCGTGGATCACCTTTCCCTGAGAGAGGTAAGAAGGAGCCCGGCCTACATAGCTGAGAGAATCGAGAAAAGCCCGGCGCACATCCTGACTGTAGATGCAGTCTTAGAATCAGATTTGCAATCCATTGCCCTGGCCTGGAGAGCATTATGCGGGCAGGTCCTGGCCTGCGGTTCTGTGGGGCTGGCCGATGAGCTGTGTCCTTCGTTTCAAGGGGAGAAAAATTCAAGGAGCCAAATTCTTCGCGGACCTTTATTGGTCATCTCAGCCAGCCGCGACCCCAGAACCGCAGAACAAATACAGGAGGCTCGGCGACGCCTCTCCCTTTCCTTGGTTGAACCGGACATCCTCCGCTTAACCAACCCGCGATGGGCAGGATCTGAAGTCAGGACCCTATCCGCCGAACTTTTAAAAATTATTTCCACCGGCTCGGGTGCCATCCTCACAACTACCTTTCAAAAGCACTTTTCGGGGAGGGAACGAACGATTCCGGCAGCTCTGGGGAATGTGGCGATCCACCTTTTGCGAAGGGTGCGCCTCGGGGGGTTGGTTCTCACGGGAGGCGACCTGGCCATGGGAGTTTGTGCTCGCCTTTCCTCCTCAGCCCTGCGCATAGAAGAAGAAGTGTTGCCGGGAATCCCCTGCAGCACTTTGACGGATGGGCCCTTTAAAGGGCTCCGCCTGGTGACCAAAGCCGGAGGGTTTGGCGAAAAAGAGGCCCTCTGGCGGATTGTCCAGTACTTGCAAGGAGAACATGAAAAGCAAAAAACCTAAAATCCCCATCGCCATCACCATGGGGGACGCTGCGGGCATCGGGCCCGAGATCATTGTCAAGGCGCTGGAGCGGAAAGAATTACATCGACAAGCCATTCCCGTGGTGGTCGGGGATGCCAAGACGATGGAACAGGCGGTCTCCATTGCCAAAAGCCGGCTGAAAATTCTGGCCCTCTCCGACTTGCGCCAGCTTCGAGACGATCCGGAAATCATCAATGTGTTGGACCTGGAGAACATCGACCTCTCGAAGCTCAAACATGGGCGCGTCGATGTCATGCCCGGGAAAGCAGCGGTGGAGTACATCCAGAAAGCAGCAGCCTTGGCCTTGGACGGTCGGGTCGCGGCCATCGTCACTGCCCCCATCCACAAGGAGGCCATAAACAAGGCCGGGTTTCGTTATTCCGGCCACACTGAACTGCTGGCCGATCTCACCAACACAAAAGATTACGCCATGCTCCTGGCCCATGGTCCCTTCCGCGTCTCCCATGTAACCACTCACACCTCCATGAGAAAAGCCTGCGACCGGATCAAAAAGGACCGGGTTTTCACCGTCATCCGCCTAACGCATGAATTTCTAAAGCAACTTGGGATTGAGCATCCCCGGATCGGAGTTGCCGGCCTGAACCCGCATTCCGGCGAGGATGGACTCTTCGGGGATGAAGAAATAAAAGAGATTAGCCCGGCCATCGAAGAAGCTAAGAAAAAGGGCTGGACTGTGGATGGGCCGGTCCCTCCCGATACAGTTTTCATTAAGATGAGAGGTAAGCAGTACGATGCCGTCGTGGCCATGTACCATGATCAGGGGCACATCGCCGTGAAGCTCGTGGGCTTCTCCATGAAGCCCGGCGGTAAGGAATGGGATAAGATGAGCGGGGTGAACGTAACCATGGGGTTGCCCATCGTGCGCACCTCCGTGGATCATGGGGTGGCTTTCGGAAAGGCCGGCGAGGGTCGGGCCAACCCCCAGTCCATGGCCGATGCCATCAAGCTGGCGATCAAGTTGGCCTCCAAGAGCCCTCAGTTTGACTCAGCGAATCCTCGCTAAATTTCCCATGAGAATATGTTTTGTTTTAAAATAAATAATGATGAACCGAGCCTAAGAAACCTCTTGTCATGTTTTTGAAGACGTGATTAAATAGGGCGTCATTTCCCCACCCCACTCCTGGGGTTCCTATCAGCAAAGAGGGCTTTTTTCGGATCCGTGATTTACTATTGGAGATTTTCTTCAATAGATAAAAAATGGAGGTAAAGAGCGATGGAAAACAAAAAGCTTTTGGAAGAGGAAAGCAAAGGGTTTAGTCGCAGAGATTTCCTCAAGACCGGTCTGGCCGGAGCCGCAGCTGTGGGCCTTGCCGGGATGCCTTTGGATGCTCTGGCCCAGAAGGGAAAGAAAGCGGCTGCCGGAGGTCCAATTGCTCCACCCGACCTGAAACCGGAAAAGGGGGCCGTCCTTCGAGTTTTGCGATGGTCCGTCTTCGTCAAGAGTGATTCGGAATACTGGGACAATAACACCAAAAAATGGGAGGAGATGACCGGCAACAAAGTAATTACTGAATATATTTCCTGGGAGGATGTGCGGACGAAAGCGGCCATGACCGCTTCTGTTGGCGCTGGGCATGATATCGTCCTGGGGTGGCATGACGACCCCCATCTCTACCCGGATAAGTTGGTAGATGTCACCGACCTGGCTACCTACCTGGACAAAAAATATGGCGGGTGGGAACCTGTATGCCCCATGTACGGGATCAACCAGAAGACGAAACGCTGGATTGCCCTGCCTGTAGGGGCACCAACATTGTGTGCTAATTACCGGGTAAGCTGGATGAAGGAAGCTGGTTTTGAAAAATTCCCGGATAAGATCCCCGAATTCCTCAAGCTCTGCAAAGCCTTAAAAGCCAAGAACCATCCCACCGGCTTTGCGTTGGGACATGCTGTGGGCGATGGAAACAACAACTGGCACTGGTGGCTCTGGTCATTCGGTGGAAAAGTCGTGGAAAAGGACGGCGTGACCCTGGTCCTCAACAGGCAGGAAACCTGGGATGCCCTGGAAGCTGCCAAGGAATTTTACTCCACCATGATTCCCGGCGTGGGTTCCTGGCTTGATCCCCACAACAATAAGGCTTTCTTGGCTGGGGAGATTTCAGTCACTGGCAACGGGATCAGCATCTACTATGCGGCTAAGGAAAAGTTCCCCGAGATCGCCGCAGATATGGACCATGCCAACATGCCGATTGGTCCAGTTGGAAGGCCAACGGAGCTTCACCTCTTTAACCAGGCCTTTATCTTCAAACACTGCAAGTTCCCCCAGGCGGCCAAGCATTATCTCCTCTACATGTTCGAAGAGCCACAATACGGGCCCTGGATCGAAGCCATGAGGGGATACGTTACCCCCAGCCTGAAGGATTACAAGAAATTGCCTGTCTGGACGATCGATCCCAAGCATACCCCCTTCCGGGATTCCCTCTCCCGCATGCTCTGGAACGGCTATGCCGGACCGGAGGGGACGGCTTCGGCCGCCACCATGGCTGAGTATGTGGTGGTGGATATGTTCGCCGATGTATGCGTGGGCGGAAAATCCCCCAAGGCAGCCGCGGCCGCAGCCCAGGACCGGGCGGCCAGATATTATAAACCCAAGGCCCCGGCTAAGAAGGCCTAACCGCAATACCGCAAGGTAAAAGAAAGGCGTGGGAAGAATAGAAAACATCGCCATTAATCCGAGAGAGAGGGTGGGCCAGCAATGGCGCTGGTCCACCCTCCTTGAGGACCGCACGGTAATGGGCCTGGCCTTTGTTGTCCCGGCCATGGGTCTGCTCTTTTTGTTTCTGGCTTACCCCCTTGTGTTGGGCATATGGCTTGGCTTCACGGATACTATGGTCGGACGAAAAGGGGACTTTATCGGCCTAGCCAACTACATCAGCCTTGTCCAGGACCCACTCTTCTGGCGGGTCACCTACTATACTTTCCTTTATACGGGCGCGGCCGTTCTTTTCAAACTCATCCTGGGATTTGTGCTGGCCATCATCCTTAACCGGGAATTTCGGGCCAAAGGATTTGTGCGGGCTATTGTCCTTCTGCCCTGGATCATTCCCACAGTCCTATCCGCGATCTGCTTCTGGTGGCTCTTCGACACCACCTTCAGCGGGATCACTTGGGTCCTGATAAAAGCCGGACTCATTGGACATAAAATCGACTACCTGGGCGACCCGACAAACGCTCGGATTTGTTTGATCGTGGCCAATGTCTGGCGGGGGATTCCT
>Ga0315295_10002869_pt1 | contig 14593 bp, 12 predicted proteins | sample YL17G14_0_MG_FD_204453 | JGI IMG/M metagenome (GOLD analysis project Ga0315295, IMG submission 204453) | Sediment microbial communities from Yellowstone Lake, YNP, Wyoming, USA - YL17G14_0 | ecosystem: Environmental > Aquatic > Freshwater > Lake > Sediment | place: USA: Wyoming | collected...
GGCGAGAGACTGGGCGAGAGCGATGGTGATAAGGAAGGACTCAAAGACATCGGGAACGTAGTAATCCCTGCCGCAACTTTAGCCTCAATAGACCTAAGGGCATTTAATATCTCCTGTGGATTTGCCATAATGTAAATGTTAATAAAGCCTTCGACACCTTTGCAAGTAATCAGCTAATTCCTCTATAAGTTTTGTGTGTTCCCGATTGAAACAGCCTTCCTCTTGTTCCCCCACGGTAAGTTCTGTAAGTTTTTAACCTCGAATTGTAAGTTCTTCTTAATCTATATGAAGGTCTATAAGTAGCTCCTTTTCTTCTAAAGTCGTGCTGGTAAATAATAGTCGGGGCCGGAGAAGGACTGGGTGAGATACTAGGCGACTCGGAAGCTGATGGTGAAAAGCTCGGACTAAGACTTGGTGAGAGAGAAGGAGACTTGCTTCCACTTGGGCTGGGGCTGATAGAAGGACTCAAACTGGCACTTGGGCTGACAGACGGGCTGATAGATGGAGATAGGCTGGGAGATAATGAGGGTGAAAGACTAGGGCTTAAAGAAGGAGAGAGGCTGGGACTCAACGACACGGAAGGAGAAACGCTGGGCGATATACTCGGCGATAAAGATGGTGATAGTGAAGGACTAAGAGATACAGATGGGCTTACCGATGGGGAAATTGACGGACTTAGCGACGGGCTTAGAGAAGGGGAAATGCTAGGTGAAAGACTAGGGGATAACGATGGACTAAGTGAGGGTGACAAGGAAACTGAAGGACTAACTGATGGGCTGATACTTGGTGACAGGGATGGGGACAAAGAGGGTGAGAGGCTGGGAGATAAACTTACACTCGGACTAACACTTGGACTAACAGAAGGAGATAGGCTTGGTGAAAGCGAGGGGCTAAGGGAGGGAGACAAACTCGGGGAGAGTGAAGGACTTAGACTGGGTGAGAACGATACCCCCACCGACGGGCTAGGTGAGATACTTGGGCTAAGACTCGGTGATAAGGAAGGACTTAAGCTAGGTGAGAGCGAGGGCGAAAGTGATACCGAAGGGCTGACGCTCGGGCTGATAGAGGGGGAGAGGGACGGACTAAGGGACGGACTTAAGCTGGGGCTTAGAGAGGCTGATGGACTTACGCTCGGCGAGATTGACGGGCTTAATGACGGAGATAGACTCGGAGACAAAGATGGCGACAAGCTAACACTAGGGGATACACTTGGAGAGATAGACGGAGAATAATAAAGGACTGTTAAAGTAACAGTGCTATTCGCCCATGCCCAAGAAACCGCATCTGCGGGCGCACTATTACCAACATCTTTATCTACCTCTAATAAACAGAATTTTGTCTTTCCTGTAAGGTTTATGCTTGCGATTCCTGTTGCGTTTAATGTCCAAGTAACCGTACCCGCACCAGCGGGTAAATCTTCTTGGGCTTTGGAGTCGGATTGAACTGTGCTTCCTTGATTATTGAAATCGTCAGCTCCAACTGTGTCGCCACAAGTTGAGTTATAAAAAGCGTAATGCCTACCAGTGGTTCCACCTTTGGCTGAAGCACTACCAAGAGCAATAGTTGCAGAAGTTATCGTGGCATTGTCAGGAAGTGTTGATGTGTCAAAAACAAAGAAGTTTCTTTCTATATAATAGACACCACCAGTAAGTGTTACCTGAGTATAACTATTATTTCCACCTCTTACGGTTCCCGTTGTTGCTGCTTTTACGGTGGCCCATGTAGCACTCGACGCATAAATATCTCCATAACTAGAGGGATTAAATGTTGCCATACTCTAACTTTAGAAGAACTTACTAGAGGTTTGCTAGTTTCCGCTTTCTTGAAGTTTTTGAAGGTCTGCGTCTTCCCAGCCTTTTACCGGCCAGAACTTTTCTACTAACCAAGATAGTTTTTTCGTCGCTTGAGGCCACTTGCCCCTGAAGAATAACTCTCTAGCCATCTCTTTAGCATGAGCCACCTGTCTGCCTGATAACTGATAGGGGAAACCAAATTCTGCTTTAGTACGGAAGCAGTGAGAATACCAGGTACGCTTATTTACAAGTACCCTTCCCCCCGACAACCAAAATTTACAAGCAACTTCAATTCCTTGACTCCCCCACGAACCAAAAGCCTCATCGTTTAGGTTAAGCTCTTGATATTTTTCTTTGGTACACATAAATGCACTCCCTTGTAAACTCATCGTCTCGACTATCTCCTCTTCTTGGGTTTTGGCTTTCCACTCGCCGTGGTATTGAAAATGCGGCTCGGGGTCAAAACAATAAGCCCAGTTTCTCGTTCCTGGTCTAGGTTGCCAGAGTATTTTTTTACGCATTTTCTCGCCATCCACGGGGCAAATATCTCCTTTATCCTGATAGGTTCTTTTGCCACACTTATAACACTTCCAATCGTAGACGTGTAAGTTTCGCATCATCGGGGCCATTACTACATTGTCTCCTGTTTCCTTAAAAGCATCTAGCATTTTGACATCAAATCCTTCATCAAAAGAACAATGACTATCTGACTTCATAATGTATTTAGCCTTAGATAATTTAACGCATTGATTGGTGATGGCACGCTGGCCTATACTTTCGGGGTAGTAAACTACATTAACATCTGGGTGCCGGTCTATGGGGGGGTTGGCCCACGCACCGTCTAGGCCAATGATAATTTCAGTATTTCCTTTTTTGTGTTCTAATATATCTTGTGTTGTACGGGATAAAAACTCCTCGTTTCTTGCGGGTATTATAATTGATAAATCCATTTTAGTAGGGATAAAACTTATCTCTAGCGGGCGGTTCTCCCTCTCTGGGGCGAATCCACTCAAATTTACCAGTCTCCAAATTAAAGATAACTTTAACATCCTCGCCGTGGATTTGACTAACAAATTGTTCGAGTGTTTTCTTGTCGGGCATCTCGGTTATTTCGGTTCTTTCTTTCATAAATTAAACAAACTCTTTAAGTCCCACCCCGGAATGTCTTTAATGTTTGTTTCCTTCCAGCTCTCGGTGGGTTTGTGCTTAAATTCCTCCAAAAAGGTCTTGGGATGGCTAAAAGTTCCATGGTGTCTAATGTCTATGTTGGGATACTCAGACCACCACTTAACATATTCCTCATCCGAAAACCCCCCTCGTCTTATGGGTTTGGTTCCTGGTTCGTATCCCCATCTTCTTGCCCATCTCGGCTCCCGACCTCTTTGGGCATCCATCCCCATATCAAGAATATGCTTCATTCTGCGTTGATAGTGGTCGATTGCCAAATCCCTATCACAACACAACATTGAAAGGGAAGTCAGATAGTTATAAGTCACCGCCACTTCGGTTGCCCATCTCCACCGCCAATTATTAACATTATAGTAAAAGGCATCAGACCTCGTAGGATTGATTTCAAAGTGTGAGGGGTGGTAAAGCACATCGTGTTCACAAAAGAAAACAACATCAGCAGTAGAGGCCTCCAGTGCGGTTAGGATTTGTTCTACCATCGTAGGGTAACTTCTTACTCGGTTTTCCAAGACGATATTCCTCCCAAAGTCCATTGGGACTAGGGTTACAGAAACTATTTCCCCATCAAAAGCCTCTCTAAGCTGTTTTTGGCAAACATTCAGCATATTAGGGTCTAGTCGGCCATCGGAATAGTAAATACAGCCTTTCATTTTATCCAGAACCAACTCCTCCATCTATCCCTTACTTCTTTTTTATCTCCGAACCTAAATACATCACTATATGCTCCTGCCCCTAGGTCTTCTGCTTGTATCCTCTCCCCCTCGGGGTGCTTTCTTCCTAAAACGTAAAAGTTATTTACCCCGAAAGCATCGACAAAGGCGTGTAAGACATATTTGACCTGTAAAACATAAGGGTCGCGAGCACCTTTCCTGTTTAGGGCGTAGTCGTGGCCCGAGACAATCCCACCTTTTCGGACTTTGGGTGTCCACTCGCACAAGTCCTCGGCCACATATCTGAACCCGTGGTGTCCATCAATATAAACAAAGTCTAATGACTCGTCCTTAAAATCCCCAACGGCCTCCATTGAGGTCTTTCTAATCAATTCACAAAGTCCGCTTTTAAGGTGATTTTCTAATAGTCTTTGCGTGTGTCCGTAAAGGAAATCTTGTCTTGTTTGGAATTTGCTTAGACTTTTCCTCAAGCCGATATTTCTATATTCCGAATCTGGGTTTAGACTTTGGTATTCGTTGTAGTTGTTGTAGGCCATCCAAGGGTCAATGCCATACATTTTTAATCCCACATCTAGAAACTTTTTTGTGTACTCACCTTTATAAACTCCTATTTCGGCTCCTACCTTGTAACCCATGTCTAAGAAGAATTGCGGAAGGTCATCTCTGCTACAATCCGGTATCTCCGCCGGTACACCTCTTAATTTCAATCCCTCCATTATGTTTTTAACTGACATATTTTTCTTCCACCCCTTTCATATAAAACTCTCGAACTTTTTTTCCTTCTCCCCAGTAAGGTAATTCGTAAATAGGCACTCTTTGACTATGGGTAAAATACCGCATCGAACGGTGGGTCTTGATTTGAAACACGGGGTTCGGGGTGCGGTAGTAGATAATCTCGTCAAAAACATCTTCCTTCCCCGACCTCTCTTTGGGGAAGTTCTTTTCCTCTGGTGACCATTGTGGCGCACCCGTAAATAACTTATCTAGGGTTTTTAAGTAAAACTCCCTGCCTACAATCTGGGCGTGGGTGGCTCCCTCCTTCTTATAGAACCAGTAATCCCTGTGGTCGCCCATGACATATAAGTTGGAGTTGCGGTAGCACATGTCCTCGATTGGTTTATCAAAGAAAGGTGCTGTTCCTGGGGCGAAAGTAAAATAATCAGGGGGATAGACACAATCCGCCTCGGCTGAAATCACAAACTTGGCATCGGTGTTCTGAAGGGCTATCTGCACCTGACGAAACATATTAAACCCGCTAACGCCTACGTCTCCCACGACTATATTCTTGCCTAAGTCGGTGGGTTTTTGGGTAACACTGATAATCGGTAAGTCTCCGCCGCTTTTAAGTAAAGCTTCTTGTATCCTTTTTTCAAATAAAGGGTCTTCTTGGTTGCTAGAATAGTAAATAACCGCTAAATCTGCCATTTGGGATGCACCTCCTTTTCGTAATAATCCTTCCAGGTGTCTAAAGCATACCTCCACCCCATCTCCTTATTTGCGGGGTTTTCGGGCGTGCCGTCGTTGTGGGTGCGGGTGAAACTTCTGTGCTTGTGGGCGAACCAAGTGTTCTTATTAAGCATCATCTTCCCCCCCGCCTGCCAAGTCTTGAATATCATCTCATGGGAGTCTTGATACAAAGGCCCGTATCCTTCGGTTTGTAACTCACCGATTACTTTCCGCCACCACGCCCTCGGCATTATCCACATCGAGCCCTGCATCGCCATCGTTTCGTCCAAGAGAATGTCTTTTCTCTCCTCGTCTCTACTTCTCCAGGGTTGTCCGGAGAACTTTATTCCGCCCTGAATTACTAGTTTCTCGTATTGAATAGGAGGTAAGTCCATCACTTCCCACTTGTCGGGGTCTAGAAAGTAACGGGTGGCGGTCATAATCCAGTTAGGCTGACAGCTCTCGGTTAAAATCCTGTCGTAACCCTTAGCAAACATACAATGCTCATCTGTCCTTAAGAGAAACTCCCCCCTCGCCACACTCACGCCTGCGTTTATCGCCCCCCTCATTCCCCGATTTTTACCCAAGTGAACTACAACAACCCTGGGGTCGTCTTTGAGGGCTTGCCAGTATCCGTCCATTACAGCGATTACTTCTATCTGGTCGCCTAACTCGGAGTTCTCCAACAGCGAGTCTATCGTCTTTTGCAAGAGGGGGTCTTTATATGACGGAATTACAACAGATAGTTTCATTTGTTTTTAACAATCATCAGCCTGTCTTTGGGTATTTTGTTCTTCATATATCCCTTCTTGTAGGTGGTGTATGGAAGTCTTGGGATAGAACACTTATAACCCTCTAGACCTTTGGTAAGGTGGTCAGGGAAACCCACATCTTCGATAATGTAAATTACATCCTTTTTAAGCAGAGGTAGAATTGTTTGAGCTAAGAAGAATTGGTGTTGCCACCGATGGGAGCCGTCATCAATAAAAATATCTATATCCGACCCGACTTCTTTTACAAGCTGTTCGATGTCTTCTTTTTTAGTTTCATCGCAATAAAAGGTAGATATTCTCTCATCTCCGAATAGTGTCTCTGGCTTCACGTCAGCCCCGTAGACGTGTGCGTTAGGGAAGAAGTCCCTCCACATCTTTAGGGACGCTCCCCTACAGTAGAAGCGATTAAGGCCAGCGTCAAAGATGATTTGTACCTCTTTCATGGTTTTATAGTACCCAATACCCATTTCTAGGACTTTTTTGACATTATTTCGGATAGGGTTAAACATTTCGTAATACACGGGGGTGTAGTGGTGTTTAAGTTGCGGGCATTTGTCGGTGCCGTATTTATAGGCTATTTTACAAAGTTTGGTGTATTCCATAATTCCTCCCACTTAACTGGCCAGCCTGGTATCGGCCAGAACTTGTTGACTAACCACTTCATCTTGTGAACCATCTTCGGTTCTTCGTCACGCATCCAGTGCTTAGCCGCCCAATCCCACCCAGCGAGGGTTTTTAGTTCCTTTTTATAATCTCTGTCTTGTCTGTTCCCCACGTAATACTTTTTGTTCTTAAATAGGTGCGCATACCATGTATTTTTATTCACCTTAACCTCTCCCCCGCCCAACCAGTATTTAAGTCCTACTTCCAACTGCTCCCCCGAAAAGGTTGAATAGGTTTCGGGTCTGTCGTCCAAAAGCCCGACGAGCTTCATAAAATAATCCTTATTCGCTAGATAACAACTTCCCTGTATGCTCATCGTGTCGTCAATGTCGTAACCCCTCATGCGTTCGCGTGTTCTTTCTTTCCACTCTTGGGGAAACATACAGTAGCCATAATTGGAGTCAACCTTGGGCCAGGATAAGTAGTGATAGTCTTTAATCGGCATCCTTAAGTCCCTATCCCAGTTATCGGCGTGGAGGGAGTAGCGTCGGGGGACAACCAGCCAGTCGTATGACATCTCGTTCAATACTGTGTCGTAACCCTTAGCGAAAACGCAGTGGTCGTCGGTCTTCATAATATATTCACCCTTGGCTTTGGAGAGGCCGACGTTTATCCCCGCCCGCATACCTATCGGAGATAAGGAGTAGTAATAATGAACTCTGGGGTCTTTGACTTCCTTTTCTTTGGGGGCTGGCTCGTCTACGTGGACAATTATCTCAATCTCACCCTCCGCACCATCTAAGAGACTTTGAATTGTCTTTTCAACATAAACACATCTTCTGTGGGGAATGATTATGCTTAGCATACATACCAATCACTACCTCCCAAGTCTCCGTTATTTATTATCCAAGGATGGATGGTTTCCTCTGCCTCACCAGCTTTGTGGATTTGAAGAATGTCGTCTTTTAATAAACAATAAAACCTCTTGTCTTTCCACTCCGCCCGAGTAACTTTCTTCCCGTCGAGTAAGGCAACAACAGCTCCGTTGAAGTCTAGCCTTTGAACAACATCGGCTTTTACGGGTCCGTTGGTTATAGGCAGAGGAGATTTATCAAGTATTTCCATTTCACGGATAATTGTTTCATACATTCGAGGGGTTGTCTAGTTGTAATTTTTAAGGAGACCATAGAATATTTAACTCCATGTTCACAAAGTATAATCCCCATAATAAAGGGGTTAAAAAACCCGATGGACTACCAACTTGTTGTAAATATCACCACGACCACCCAGAAACACTAAAGACGTTTAGAGTTTAACCCCCTTTAGCTTCGGGGCCCTGACTAGCTTAATACCTTTTTTCTTGGTTAGACCTGTTACTTTCTTCCTTTTGCCAAACTTAATAGGAACGAACTTGGGCTGTTTGACCTTGAGCTTTTTAGGAGCAGATAAGGCTACTTTAAGTTTGGCCAATTCGCCGACTTGGACAGAGGCTTGTTCGTTGGTAATGATACCTTTGTCTAAAAGTATGCCGATTTCTTTCATTCGGGCGGTAATGTCTGATTTAAATCCGCTTATTGCCAACTTGTCCAACTCCTTAATTCCTGTAAGTTTGGGTATTTGGGGGGTAAACGATACATCAACGCTTTTCACCGAAGCACTTTCTTCATCCCAATAGAAGTATTTATTATTGGCAACTTGTTCTCCTCCTTGGGAAGACTCAATGTCTTTCTTGATTTTATTCTCAACGGCATTTTGCTGAAGTTTCTCTGTTCTGCCTTGTAACATTGGTTCGTATTGGGGTTGGTCGGTTGAGATGTCGTAGGGAGTAATTAGGTTTAATCTCTCCCTTTTTGACGGTTCCCCCATAGGATTTGTATAAGGTTCTAGGGTTTTGCTTACGAAAGGAATGTTCTTTTTTAATCCTTCGGTAAAGGTGGTTCCTTTTCTATAAACAGGGTCAACCATTGTCGTTATCCATCTAATCAATCCTTCCATTGGAATAACCTGTCCTGCCGTAAAAGCAAGATTCCCCGCCAAAGAGTAATCCGCATCTCCCGAAAAGAACTTGACGAAGTTTCCTATTCCCTCCATAAAAGTTTGACCCGAGAGAAACTCCGCCATGCTCATCGTTATTTTTCCTAGTTTAGCCATTTGGCTATCGGTAAGGGCGGTTCTTGACTCGTCTTGGTAGTATTTAACTGCGGCAGGCAAGGCAAGCGCCATCGCAAATGGCCCGGCATACATCATCGACACCCACTTATCCCCTATCCTTATTGAGTAGGGTTTTCTCCCCGAAGCGTAGAATAACTCTTTCTGTTTTGGGTCGGTTGGTGCCGACCATGTGGAATTATCCTCAAGGGCAAACTTCGCCCCAACTGCGGTTACAACCGAACCGAAGATGACTTTCCCCAACTGTTCTCTCTTTGCCACCGAGCCGGGAAGGGTTGCTACTCCCGCAGGCGAGTATTCTACCCATTGTTTAGCGAAGTTCATCGGAGTTCTGATAAAAGGCACGAACCATCTGACAGCCTTGGGAGCCTTATATGTCCAAGCTGTTACAGAGTCTATTGCGTTTAAGATTTTTCCTTGACCTTCGGGGAACAATCCTTGTCTAAAGAGGGAGTATTCTGCGGTTTTGGCTGCTTCCTTCGCGGTTGCACCCCTTGCCAGCTCTCCGCCTTCAATAAGCGCCGAGAAGAACTTGTCCCCAGCCTCCATAGCCCTCGTAGGAATAGTCAGGAGTTTAGGGAGCTTGTTTGTGCCGATATGGGCTATATCGGGCTTCTCAATCGCTTTGGTTCCCTTAAACGACTTGGTAAAAGCCTCTACCGCTTTAGGAAAACTCTTTAATGCCCCTGTGTAGTATTTCACCGCTTCAATCGGCCTACCGCTAAAAGCCAGCGTTCCTGGTCGGGTAACGAAAGTCTGGGTAAGGTTTGAGAAAGCGTTTCTTAAATGAGTTCTCGGATTAGAGAGCATATTGTTATAGCGGTATTCATCCAAAATCTCCATTGCCGAAGGTTTGACGAACTTTCGGTAGAAAGAAGTAATGCTATTCGCGTCGTCCCAATTAACTTTCATCGCTTCTGCCACAATCTTTGAAGTATCCGCCTCTGTTTTACCAATCTCCTTAAGAAGAAGTTGCCTGACCGATTGGTCTTCGGCTCCGATGGCAAAAGATTCCAGTTTTCTTCCTGCGTCTGCGGCACTACTTGAAACCACCCTTAAGGATTCAACCAAGTCCCGCATCTCGTCCGCTAATTGTTTGCTGTTTCCCTCACCCGCCAGTCTGGTGATGTTTTTATCCAGTTCGACCAGTCTTTGTCGGGCTCTTAAGATAGACGCTTCGGCAGCAAGTGTTTCGTCCCGGGTTGTAACTTTGGTTAAGACATCCGACTTCTTTGCCTCGGCTAGAACCTCGCTATGAGACAAGGTTCTTCCTTTAGCCTTTTGTAAGATTGGCTTGACCGCCTCAATGGTAGACTTTAATGCTTGTTTCTCTTTCGGATTAAGGTTTAACCTGTCTAGGTTAATGTTCTCGGCATACTTTTGTGATATAATTCCCTTAGATGAAACTGCCTTCTCAAGAGTTCCAGCGGGACTTTTCAAAGGTTTGGAAGGAGCAGAAACTTCGATACCACTCGCACCCTTCGTTCGGAGAGCAACTCCTGGGGACGCTGGCCGTGTTTGGAGTTTTCCTGATAGTTCCGGGGATATTTGGGCTTCTGGTCTGGCTTCTAATGTTACTTTTCTCATAGCCTCCGTTTGTGGTATTTCTTGAGGTTGAGGGGCTAGTTTTTCAGGGTTTATTCTAAGTTTAATCTTTCCCCCTACTCCTTTAGTAGCTTGGGTGTAGAAGTCGGAAAGGCTAGGGATTGATTGAGCTTGTTTCCTCAAGTTAAAATAATCACTGATATATTTATAAAGTTCTGGTAGTTGTTTTTTGAACTCTTTATTGTTATACACAAACTGTTCCAGAACTTGAGCATCTAATTCCCCTTCGGTATGTATTCCAACGACCTTGGGCATCCTTCCAATTACTTTTTCTACTCTACTCATCTCTTTATCAAAACCATCTGGTCCTTTTTTCATAAAATAACCCATTACTTTTTCTGAAATTTGATGTCTTTGTTCATGTCCAATAACTTCCTTTCTTTCCCCACTACTTAACCCCGTCGTTTTTACTTTTATCTTTCCTTCTGGGGTATATTCTCCTAGTGCTCCCGCTATTGGTTTTCCCTTTGTTATTTCTCTTGAAATTTTCCCATAATCATTTACAAAATCCTCCGCACTCTTATACTTCCTTGCTTCTTGGGCGAGGGGTTCTAGTTCTTTGGGAATAACTACTCCTTTAGGTTGGACAGACTCTGGTTTAATCCTTAATTTAATCTTTCCGCCTTTAGAAGTGATGATGGGTTCGGTTACTCCCCCTACTCCTTTAGGTTGATATTTAATGTTAATAACTGGTTCTCCACGACTATCTATGGTTTTGGTAGTAGAAAGTATTGTATCGCCCCTTTCAACCATCTTTTGTTTCGCAATATCTATCACCTTAGGATTATCGCTATATACTTTCATTACTTGAGTTTCCACTCCCCCTTTAGGTACGGACAATGGCTGTTGTGCGACGAACTTTAAGGGCACTTCTCTGTTGCGAACAACCAATTCCCAATTCTTCGTACTTCCATCAATCGCATCATAAAAAGGAGCTTTTATGGCGTCGTATCCTTTAGTCATATTGTCAACAACTGCTCTTATTTTTGTTTGAGCCTGAAGGCTACTTCCTTTTGTGGGTTCGAGTTGCATCTCCATCCATCGCAAATCATCATATAGACCTTGACCCTGTGGTTCATAAGGTATTCCTAATTTATTGGCTACTTTTTCGGCAAACTTCATTCCAACAGCACCCTCTTTTCCTCCTGTCAAATCAAGAGTTTTTAAGCCTTTTGGTACTTCTACTTGATATTCATTTGCACCAGGGTAACCACCCTTTTGATTAGTAACATAGACCGCATCCCCTAGATAGTTCTGTGGGTGTGGTTCACCTGGCTTCAATACACCGCCTGTTATTTTGGTATCGGAGTAATGATATAGGGGTTGGTCGTACACTCCAGCTTTTGCGACGGGGGGTACTTTCTTTGTGCTTGGTAGAGTAGGGGAGACCCTTGCGGTAATTTGCGGAGATTTACCTGCACTTATTTTATCCAACTTAGCTAATAGTTCTTCAACTTTAACTATTTTGGGACCGAGAAAAGGATTGAGTCGGGCCACCTGCCCTAACGCTTGTCCTCCTCCTTCAAAGGCTTGGTTTATCCCCATCCTTCCATAAGCAGTTAGAAGCCTTGATTGCTCAAATAGAGAAGAACCTATCTCCTGTGCTTTATTTTGAGGCTGGAATTTTAATTGCGGTTGTGGTTCAAAATTTTGCCCGCCATATTGTCCCCCTAAAAGACCCTTCGTTTCCCCCACAAAACCTCTCCCCACGTCCACAACATTTCGGCCGAATTGTTTAGCTTGTTCCTTATATTGCGGAGTCCTCATCTGTTGAATTGCTTTATATGCTTGAACAGGGGGAACGAGGTCAAGGAGTTTTTTGACTTTGGCTTTTGCCGCCTCAATTAGATTTATTGCCATTAGACAATCTTATTTAACTTGTAGTGAGGTTTGCAAAAGACTAGGCGTAGAGATAATCCTCGGGTCTCTTGGTAGGAGTGATTTGACCTGTATAGGTCTGTTGTGGGGCTTGCCTGCCACCAGTTATCGCCAATGCCGTCTGGGGATTGGTCGTTGTTGCACCCATTAGGTTAGAGGTTGCCGTTCCCGCTCCCGTCTGGGCTGAATTGACTGCGTTTGTAACCGCCGAGAGTTCCTGTTCTGCGTTTTGCTTCTGTGCATTAAGCTGGGTTTGAGTCTGAACCGAAGCAAGGTTAATCTGATAGACTTGGTTTCTTAACTGGGAGAGTAAGTCTAACCTCATTGTAGATTTATTTTGTCCGGCCTCTGCCCTTAAAGCGTCTATCTGGGAGAGTCTCTCTTGGAAGGTCTGCCTGACCTGATTAAGGGCACTATTCTTCTGGGTTTCTAGATTAAATATGGCCGAGTCAAACCTTTCTCTTAGATTGGCTCCCAACTCTGTTACTTTAGTCATCGCATTTTGGTAAGCCTGTTGGGTTGTGGCCTGACCTCTTTGGAACTCCCGACCCGTTAGCTCGCCATAAGCCTGTCCTGCCGAGGAAGCCCCGCCAAATCTCTGTTGTCCACCCATCTGAAGCTCGCCAAATAGTCTTCTGCCTGCGGTTAAAGCATCTTCTTTCCTCTGTCCTGCGGCGGTTCCTGCTGTGGCGAGTTCTCTTTCCCCTACACCTTTTTCTGTTTCGGCTGACTTTCTGGTAGCCCCATATTGAGCACCTATGTCCGCTTCTACACCTGGCTGATTAGCTCTTAGGGATTGTTCTTGTCCCCCAAGATAACTCATTGTAGAGTTATAGATGTTGTCTATTTCAGCGTAGAGAGCAGAGAGGGGGTCGGTGCCAGTAGTGCCAGTAGTGCCAGTTGTAGAAGTTCCTGCGACTTGACCAGTTCCAGTTGGAGTGGGATTCGGATAACCTTGTGTGGACTGCATAGGAGTAGATTGGGCTTGAGAATAGTCGTAAGTGGGTTCGGCGGCAGAGACTGGCGGAGCCAATCCCTGTAATGCCTCTGAAATTCCCCACTCTGGCAGGTGCAAAGCTGTTCCCACTTTGGCAGCAGCAGCTCCTGCTCCGCTTAGCCAGTTACCTCCTTCGAAAATATCAAGTAATCCCATCTTTCTTATTTCCTTTCATTTTGGTATATAATTCTCATAATGGTTAAAAAATTATTTCTTGTTTCCTGTGTTTTGTTCCTTATTGGGTTACTACTAGAAATCTCTCTAGGCCAAATTTTTCCTTTTCGTCAAGGACAACCAGCTACTCTAGTTGACCTTTTGTTATTACCGCTACCCTTTTTTCTACTGATAACTTCACTCTTTTATATTTTTATCGAAAAACTTAAATCCAAACTCCACTAACTCCTTAGATTGTCCTAAACTCGCCGAGAGGTTTGCAAATCTATACCCTCGACGCACTTGATAAAGAGCCAGAACTTTGCTTGCTGGCTTTCATTTTTATCTTTAATAGTTCAAAATTAGAGTTGGCGGATGTTGAGGTAACTTCTACCTGAAAAAGGGCGGACTGCTTAAAGAGAGAACCCCATTTTTTGATTTCGTCCGAAGAAACAACTGCTGTGGTAGATTTAGACTGCCCCCACTTTACACTTCCCCAAGTATCCATTCCCCATCCTGTTGAACCTGCTACCTCCGCACCGCTTATCGTGAATGATTTAATCGTTGATGTAGCCCCTGCTCGGTTCTCGGCTAGGATATTAACGGTGGTTGAGCCGACTATTGCTCTAAATAATATGTAGAAAAATTGGAGAATATATAAACTCGTCCAGTCATCAAACGAACTCTTACCGGTTCTAATCGTTTTAATAATCGTTGTCCCGTCATCTGAATTGGAAGACGCGTCGAAGGTATAGACTTGATTGGAGTCGTAGCTTCCCACCACCCACTTCTCGCTGCCGGAACTATCTATGTATCTCATTATCTTCGATATACCGAAAGGCATAGACCACTTGGAGACAAAACTTCCCCTCTCTCTGTCGTAGACTAATAATTCTTTTCTTAACGGAAAAGATAAAATGTATTTATTATCAATATATGTAGCATTGGCGGTTGAGTAATCGTCGTCGTTTAGCATATCCAAGTAAGGTCGCATCCGTGCGCTTACTTCGTTGGTCCTTATTATGTTTAAGAAGTTGGGTTCGTATCCTGTTACATAAATTCCATCCCTCCCGAAGTAAAAAGTATCGTTTTCTACTGTAGCGATAGTATCCTGTGAGGAACACCCCACCGCAGTTGAGATGGGTAGATAGGTCGGGTCTAAGACTACGAAGTTGCCTATGTTAATAGTCGAGAGTTCGACTAAATAAGAGGCTCGTTCCTTGTAAACTACTATCCTGTCTGCAATCGGCTGGACGGCTAAGCCTGTGATGTTGTCTCCCGAGTCAGGGTCGATGTAAATATATCCTCCCCCGAATA
>Ga0315295_10002870_pt1 | contig 14591 bp, 11 predicted proteins | sample YL17G14_0_MG_FD_204453 | JGI IMG/M metagenome (GOLD analysis project Ga0315295, IMG submission 204453) | Sediment microbial communities from Yellowstone Lake, YNP, Wyoming, USA - YL17G14_0 | ecosystem: Environmental > Aquatic > Freshwater > Lake > Sediment | place: USA: Wyoming | collected...
CCGCCCGCCGCATCTTTTCACTGCTGCTGCAGCTCCCGGATCAGGGCGACCAGGCTGCTCGTGAGACCGAGCGCGATCTGCGGTTCGTCCTTGAGCAGCTTCTGGAAGGCGCTGCGCGGAAGACGGGCGACGGTCGTCTCGAAGCGCGCCGTGATCGTCGCCGCCCGCGGCGCCCCGTCGATCAGCGAGAGCTCGCCGAACCACTGCCCGCCCTCGAGTTCGAAGCTCTTGATGCCTTCACGCTCAACGCGGGCCCTGCCGCCAAGCAGGACGCAGAAGCTGTCGCCGGGGTCGCCCTCACGCACGAGCACGCTGCCGTCGTGGTACTTCTTGACGTCGAACAGCTTCGCGACCTTGCGCAGGTGCTTCTCGGAGAGCGGCACGAAGAGCGGCACGTGGCGCAGGGCGAGCGCCCACCCCAGCAGAGCGCGGCCCTCGACGGCCGTCGCCGTGGCGCCGCCGGCTGCTTCGCCCAGCGGCGCCCCCTTCGCCGCCGCCGAACACTCCGGGGCGGCCTCGCCTTCGAGGTAGCGGACGATCCCCACCAGTCCGGGCAGTAGACCGACGGTCACCGCGGGCTCCTCGCGGAGCAGTCTCCTGAAGTCTGCCCGACCTATGCGCCCCGTCGTCAGATCCCCGCTCGCGACGACGGTGGCCGACCGCGGCGCACCGTCGATCAGGGCCAGCTCTCCGAAGGCGTCGCCTGGCCGAAGCACGATCTCCTCCCCCCCGGGAGGCTCGACCAGCGCCTTTCCGTCGAGGACGATGTGGAAGGCTTCGCCTTGCGAGCCGAGGCGCGCGACCCGGACCCCGTCCCCGTACTCCCGCACCACGACCAGCTTGACCAAGCGGCGCAGATGTCGCCTGCTGACGCCCTTGAAGAGCGGCACCGACGCCAGCGCGCGGACGGCCCAGTCGGGCTGACCGTGCGGCGTCCATGGCTCGCCCCCGCGGGTGTCCTTCATGAGCAGGAAGTCCCCTCGTATCATGGCCTCTCCTTCGCGGCGCGGATCGACCGCTCGCCTCAGCCTTGGTCGCGGTCCGGTCTGTAGCGCTTTCTACCCTGTCGCCGAGTATATCCGCCACTTCTCTGGCACGCCCTTGAGCTCGTGCTCGCCGCGGTCGACGAAGACGAGGCCCGAGCCGGCGACGAGGTCCTTGACGGTGGAAGACACGAGGACCTCGGAGGGCCCGGCGAGGGCGCCGACACGGGCGCCGATGTGGACGGCGATGCCGCCGACATCGGCGCCCAGCAGCTCGATCTCGCCGGTGTGGCAGCCGGCGCGCACCTCGAGGCCGAGCGGCTTGACCGCCGCGCAGATCGCCTGGGCACACCTCACCGCCCGCGCCGGTCCGTCGAAGGTGGCCAGGAAACCGTCGCCCATAGTCTTCACTTCGACGCCGCGGTAGCGGGCCAGGAAGGCACGGACCGTCGCGTTGTGCTTCTCCAGCAGGTCCTTCCAGCAGGCGTCGCCGACCTCACAGGCCTTGTCGGTCGAACCGACGAGGTCGGTGAACATGACGGTGGCGAGCCTGCGATCGAGAACGGACTCCTCCTTGCGCACCGAGGCGACGAAGCCCTCGATCGCCGCGAAGACCTCGTCCTGGTCGCCCACGTAGGGCGGATAGTCCTCGCCGTGCAGCACTGCGACCTGCGCTCCCGGAACGAGGCTCGCCAGGTGTCGAGCCTCGTCGGGGGACTCCCTCGTTGTCATGAGCGTGGGCACGTACAGCGATGGCAATACGCCACGCACGTCGATCGCGTCCCAGATGTCGTTGATGTGCCGCACCTCATTGGGCGCCGCCGAATTGCGGCACAGCTTGGCGAACCAGGGCCAGACGTTCACGTCGTCGGCGATGGAGACAAGGCCGCAATCGCGCATCAGCTCTCCTGCACGGTCCTCATCTCCCCAGCGGGCAAGTATCAGGTCGCTACTGCGCGCCTCCTCCTCATGGTCGTTCCACGGGTAGTCGGGCGCCCACGCCGCTCGTGCCTTCGCTCCCCACCACACGAAGGCGCACACGCGCTCAGGGAAGCTTGCCGCGAACAAGGCGCACGGGCCGCCACCCATCTCGCCAAAGCCGAAGAGCACGCTTCGTCGCGAGTCCGTCGCATCGAGCACCGCGCGCACGTCGTCCATCATGGTCTGCAGGTCGGGCAGCGGCGCCTTGCGTTCGGAGAGCCCCCATCCGCGCTTGTCGAAGGTCACCACGCGGAAGATGGTGCTGAGACGTCGCATGAACCGGGCATAGTGCGGCAGCTCCCACATGATCTCCAGGTGAGACCACACGTTATTGACGTAGAGGAAGTCCGTGTCTCCCTCGCCGAAGACCTGATACGCCAGACTCGTGCCGTCGGCCGCCTCCGTGTAGCGGGTCCTGGGAGCGTCCATCGCAGACCCTCACGCGGCGGCTGACGCCACCGCATAGAGGTGCCAGGCGTCCGGAACGCCCTTGAGCTTGTGCTCACCGCGGTCCTCGAAGACGAGGCCGGAGCCGGCGACGAGGTCTTTGACCGTCGAGCTGACGAGGATCTCGGAGGGGCCTGCGAGGGCGGCCACGCGGGCGCCGATGTGGACGGCGACGCCGCCCACATCGGCGCCCATCAGCTCGATCTCGCCGGTGTGGCAGCCAGCCCTGACTTCCAAGCCAAGCGGTCGCACGCTCTCACAGATGCTCTGCGCACACTTCACTGCACGGGCTGGTCCGTCGAAGGTGGCGAGGAAGCCGTCACCGGTCGCCTTCACCTCGGTGCCGCGATAGCGGGTCAGATAGGCGCGAGCGACGGCGTTGTGCCTTTCGAGCAGCCCCTTCCAGCAGGCGTCTCCGACTTCACAGGCCTTGTCCGTGGACCCCACGATGTCCGTGAACAGCACGGTCGCGAGCATGCGGTCGAGCTCGGCCTCCTCGTGCCGGACAGACGTAATGAACTGCTCGATCGCGGAGACGATCGGCGCCGGATCGCGGACCCAGATCACCTCCGACGTGGTGGCGACTGCGATGAACTTGGCCGTCGGGATGGCGCTGCCCTCTGCGCGCACGTCCTCCTCATCTTCTGGGTCGAGCGAGCTGTAGAGGCATCCGGTCGGCACCGTGATCGTAGCTAGGAGTGGTCGTGCGTCGGTCGCGTGCCACATGCGCTCGAAGGCCTCGTAGCTCGCCGGAGTCGCAGCGAAGCGCGCCAGCTTGGCATTCCAGGCGACGAACTCCGCCTCGTTGTACGGCGGGGAAAGCGGCTCCTCGAGGCCACCGTAGCCCACTTTGATGAAGGCACGCGCCCCGCACTCGGTGCCCCACGACGGCAGGACGGTCGCCATCCGCTCCTCGAACTCCTGGTCTGAGAGGCCCCACGGGTAGTCGACTTCCTTCCTGCGGTGGAACGTTGACCAGAAGGTGACGAGGCAGAGGCTGCGGTCGGGATGGGTCGCGGCGAAGAACGCCGCCAGTTCAGGGCCGGGAGCGCCCCATGCCAGCAGGGCGGCCTTCTCGACGCCGGCGGCGTCCATAACTGCGCGCACGTCATCGGCCAAGGTACCGATGTCCGGGGTCCCGTTGACGCGGTCCGACATGCCGACGCCGCGCTTGTCGAAGACGAGGACGCGCATGTTGCGGGAGAGCCGCTTCAAGAAGCGCGCGTAGCGCGGTTGCTCCCAGTACACCTCGAGGTGCGAGACCCAGCCGTGGATGACGACCAGGGTGACAGGGCCTTCGCCGAGGTCCTGGTAGGCGATGCAGGCGCCGTCGACCGTTCGCGCCCAGCGCGTCTGCGGGATCTGCTCGGTCGGTAGGTGAGTCATCGCTCGGTCCCCCCGAACGCTCGGCAACGATGACGACCGTCCCATACTACTCTCGTGGTCGCGCGTCGTGGCGTTAGGCCGCGGACGGGCCTTGGTCGCCCGGTCCATCCGTCTACAAACGCAGACACTCGGCGCCCTGGTCGGGTACAACAAGGGCATGGACGCTACGGTGGACAAACCTGCATCGGTGCTGGTCGTCAGCGGCCCCGCGCGAGAGCGCCTCGCCGGGTTGTTCCGGCGTCTCTACGCCGGGCGGGACGACGTGTGCGTCGTCCTCGACCGGCGTAGAGCCGAGCGGCGCCGGGTGGCGGAGCGGCCGCCGGTGCAGCGGCGGCGCGGCGAGCGTCGCGTATCCGCGCCGTGGCTCGTCTTTCCGCCAGGCTGAGTACGCTGCGCCGCCCCGCTCGCGGCCCTCGCGGCCTGTCGGTTCTCACCTCCAGAGCCTTCGCATATACTCCGAGGAGCAGGTTCGTCCCGACTACGTTGTGTGGAGGTCGTTGTCTATGTTCCTGATGGGTGAATCGATCAACGGGACGCGCAAGCAGGTCGGTGACGCGATCCAGGCGCGCGACGCGGAGTTCATCAAGGCCCTCGCCATGGAGCAGGTCGAGGCCGGCGCGTCCGTGCTCGACGTCAACGGCGGCGTCGCCGGCGGTGATGAGGTCGCGGACCTCACCTGGCTTGTCGACACCGTGATGAGCGTCACCGATACGCAGCTCATGGTCGACTCGGCGGGTCCGCAGGCGCTCGACGCCGGCGTGCGCGCCGTCATCGACAAGGGCGGCAAGGTGCCGTTCATCAACTCCATCAGCGGCGAGCAGCCGCGCATCGACGCGGTGCTGCCGCTCGTCGAGAAGTACAAGTGCCCGGTCGTCGGCCTGTGCCTGAGCGACGCCGGCATCCCGCCGACGGCCGAAGACCGCTTCGCGGTCGCCAAGCAGCTGCACGACCTCTGCACTGGCGCGGGCCTGCCGCCCGAGGACCTCTGGATCGACCCACTGGTGCTCGCCGTCTCGGCCGACCCGTGCGCCGCGCAGGTCAGCATGGACACGCTCAAGCTGATCAAGGAGCGCCTTCCGGTGCGCACGACGGGAGGCCTCAGCAACGTGAGCTTCGGCCTGCCGAACCGCCCGCTGCTCAACCGCACCTTCGTCTCCATGTGCGCCGGCCTGGGTATCGACGGCGTCATCGTCGACGTGCGCAACAAGCAGATGATGGCGACCATCAAGTCGATCGAGGCCCTGCGCGGCGAAGACAACTTCTGCGGCATGTACCTCAAGGCCCACCGCGCCGGGATCCTGGAGTAGACGGGTGGCCCAGTCGGACCCGGCGGCGGGGCCCCGCCGGGCGCGTGCGAGAGACCTGGGCATCACCGTCGGCACGTTGCCGACCGGACCCCTGAACGCGATCACCGACGTGCCCGGCGTCCTGGTCGGGCACTGCACCGTGTCGTGGGGCGGGCCCGAGCTGCCTCGCGGCAGCGGGCCCGCCCGCACGGGCGTCACGGCGGTCCTTCCGCACGGCGACGACATCTGGCACAAGCGTGTCGTCGCCGGCGCCTTCGCCGCCAACGGCGTCGGCGAGGTCGTCGGTATGAACGCGATCCGCGAGTGGGGTCTCATCGAGACACCGATCATGCTGACGAACTCGCAGAGCATCGGCGCCGTCTACGACGCGACCGTGCGCTGGATGATGGCGCGCGACCCGTTGTGCGGCATCGAGGACGCCGTCATGCCGGTGGTGGGGGAGTGCGACGACGGCATGCTCAACGACATGCGCGGCATGCACGTGCTCGAGGAGCACGCGCATGCCGCGCTCGACGCCGCCGCGTCCGGACCGGTGGCCGAGGGCTGCGTCGGCTCCGGCACCGGCATGACGTGCTTCGACTTCAAGGGCGGCATCGGCACCTCGTCGCGTCTCGTCGAGCCCTATCCCGGCGCGCGCCACACGGTCGGGGTGCTCGCAATGACCAACTTCGGCAACCGCGAGCGCCTCTCGGTCGACGGCGTACCGGTGGGCCGCGAGATCCCCGATCTCATGCCCCGCGAGCACCGTGAAGGGTCGTGCATCGTCGTCCTCGCCACCGACGCGCCGCTCAGTGCGCGGCAGTGCGAGCGCGTGGCCAAGCGGTGTGCCCTGGGGCTGGCTGTGACCGGTTCCTTCGCGTCGGACAGCAGCGGCGAGTTCATGCTCGCCTTCACGACCGCGCATCGCGTGCCGCGCGAGACGTCCGCGCCGGTCCCCGTGACGTCCGTCGGCAACGACGCCATGTACGGCCTCTTTGAAGCTGCCGTCGACGCCACGGCGGAATCGGTCTACAACTCGCTGACTGCAGCGACCGACACGGACGGCAGGGATGGGAACAGGTCATACGCCCTGCCTCTGGACCGACTGGTGGCAGCTATGGGTAAGTTCGGTCGAGCGCCACATTTGCATGACGTCGGGTAGGCCGAGCTTGCCCCTCTCCGGACCGGATGGTATACCAGTGAGGCCTCGCCGCTGGGGCAACACGCGCGGTGAGGCGGAGGTGGGGACGCGGAAGCCGGAGGGGGCTTCCCGGTCCGCTTGCGCGGCCGGCGTTCCCAGCGGTGTTGAACGAAGGGAGCTGGTCCGAGCGTGATCACGTCGCCGCCATCGTCCGGCCACGCCGCTGGCCGCCTGCTGTCGGCTGTCTCCCCCTGCACGAGCGTGCCCCAGTCGCGCGCCGCCGTGTCCGTCACGTGCTTCGACCGTCCCGCTCACCCGACGAGAGCCGAAGGAGGTGGGGCCACGCGGTCGTTCGCAGTCGGGCGACCGGCGGGCCGCTGACCGCATTGGACAAACGACGGTACTTCGCCAAGAAGATCGCCAACGCCCTCCTCACCATCATCCTCGTGGCGTCGTTCAACTTCGCCCTCTTCCGTATTCTCCCCGGTGACCCGGCGCGTCTGCTGCTGCCCAAGGGCAAGCAGCCCCCCGAGGCGGTCGAGAAGCAGCGCAAGGCGTTCAACCTCGACAAGCCGATGTGGCAGCAGTTCGCCTACTACTGGAAGGACACGCTCTCCGGCGAGTTCGGGACCTCCTTCGCCGAGAAGCGCCCTGTCTCCGAGGTGGTGAGCGAACGCATCTGGCCGACGGTGTTGCTCGTCGGCGTCGGCACGCTCTTCGCGACCGTCTTCGGCATGATCAGCGGCGTGTTCGCCGGCTGGAGGCGCAACGGCACCTTCGACGTCGTCACCACCAACTTAGGGATGGTCTTCTACGCGATGCCGACCTTCTGGTTCGGCCTCCTCATGATCATGCTCTTCTCGACGAAGCTCCGCTGGTTCCCGACGGGGCGCATGGAAGAACCGGGCGTCGAGTTGAGCGGGTGGGGGCAGGTCACGTCGATCACCAGGCACCTCTTCCTGCCCGCCTTCACCTTCGCCATCGCGTACGTCGGCGAGTATCACCTCATCATGCGCAGCTCGATCACCGGCGTGATGAAGGAGGACTTCACGCTGACGGCGCGTGCCAAGGGCCTCTCCGACAACGCGGTGCTGTGGAAGCACGTCGTGCCGAATGCGATGCTGCCCACGGTGACCATCGTCATGATGAACATCGGCTTCGTGATGTCGGGCGCGATCCTGTCGGAGACGGTGTTCAACTGGCCAGGGCTCGGGCTGCTCTCCTACGAGTCGATGGAAAAGCGTGATTACCCGGTCATGCAGGCGGTCTTCCTGATAGCGAGCATCGCCGTGATCATCGCCAACCTCATCGCCGACATCATGTACTACTACCTCGACCCGCGGGTGCACTCATGATCCCGCGCCGCTTCATCAACTGGATCCTGATCTGGACGCCGATCGCATGGCTGGTGCTCGCGCTCTGCACGTACCCGAAGGACCGCCCGGTCATCATCGACCCGCAGATCTACCCTCCGGGCGAAGCGCCCTCGGCGAGCCTCTCGAGCATCCTGGGCGGCTTCTTCGACCCGACCGTGGCCAGCTACCCGGCGTGGGTCATGGTCTCGCTCGCGGTGATCGCCTTCGCCGCCGGCGCTGTGGGGCTCATCCGGCACAGCAAGGCGCGGACCATGAACCTGCTGTTGCTCGCCATGGGCGCGGTGTTCACCGTCTGGGCCCTCGACGCCGGCGGCTGGGGCGCGTGGCAGGCGCGGTCGCACCTGAGCGTGAACGCCTGGGCCTTCCAGACCGTGGTCGTCGCGCTCGGCGGCCTGTGCGTGTACTTCTGGGCGCGCGCCAATCCCGAGCGCGCCACCCTGACGACCTGGAACGCCCACCAGGTCTGGATGCTGTACCGCGCCAACTGGCAGGGCATGCTCGGCCTCTACATCATGCTGTTCTTCCTGCTCCTGGCGCTGCTCGCCCCCTTCCTCGCCGACCACATGATGCTCGACCCCAACTCGCAGGTCGGCGCCCCGTACGAGCCGCCCTCGTGGCCCTACTACCTCTGGTCGGGCACCGACCAGGTCGGCCAGTCGATCCTTGCGGAGTTCATCTGGAGCGCACGCATCTCGCTCGTCGTCGGTCTGCTCGCGACCGCGATCAGCACCATCCTCGGTGCCGGCATCGGCATCGCCGCCGGCTACTACGGGGGCTGGCAGAGCGAGGTGTGGATGCGGCTCACGGACGCCTTCCTTGTGATCCCCTGGCTGCCCCTGGCCATGGTCCTGGCCTCCGTCTGGGGGCAGAACTTCTGGATGATCATCATCATCATCGGCGTCACGAGCTGGCCCGGGACGGCGCGCGTGGTGCGCTCGGACACGCTGCGCGTGCGCGAGTTGCAGTTCATCGAGCGCGCCCGGGCGATCGGCTCGAGCAACGGGCACATCATGGGCAAGCACGTGATGCCCAACGTCTTCCCGCTGATCTTCGCCAACACGGTCCTCGTGGTGGCGATCGCAATCCTCTCCGAGACGACCCTCTCGTTCCTCGGCCTCGGCGACCCGCTCAACTTCAGCTGGGGCACGATGTTGCACTACGCCTGGGCGAACGGCGCCGCCGGCCTGCCGGCTTGGTGGTACCTGCTGCCGCCGGGCATCGCCATCGTGCTCGTCGTGCTCGCCTTCACCTTCATGGGCACGGCCTTCGACGAGGTGCTCGACCCGAAGCTGCGCAAGCGCGACGCGGGCGGGGAGCGCGTCAAGCCGCGGATAGGCACTCCCGCGACGACGGTCGCCGCCGCCGGCGGCGCGGGCGTCGGCGGAGGTGGCATGATCTACACGCCAGGCCAGCAGACTGACGACGCCATGCCCGGATTCGGCAAGCCCTCACCAGGCTCGATCGATCACGAGGGCGGCGGCGACTGGGTCGGGCCCCATATGCACGACGACGAAGGAGGCGAAGAATGAGCGCCACAGCGACGCCGGCGCCCGCCAAAGCCCCCGAGCGCGTCGAGCACAAGGGCATCCTCGAGGTGCGCGACCTGTGCGCCTACTTCAAGCTCTCGCAAGGCTGGGTGCACGCCGTCGAGGACGTGAGCTTCGTCCTCGAGAAGGGCGAGAGCCTCGGTCTGGCCGGTGAGTCCGGCTGCGGCAAGACCACGGCGGCCCTCGCCGTGCTCAAGCTCCTGCCCGAGAACGGGCGCATCGTCTCCGGCGACATCCTCTTCGACGGCCGCAACCTGACCAAGCGCACGGAGTACGGCATGTCGAAGATCCGCTGGAAGGAGATGTCGATGATCTTCCAGGGGGCGATGAACGCCCTCAACCCCGTGCAGGAGACCGGCAAGCAGATCGCGGAGCCGATCATGCTGCACGAGGGGCTCTCGGAATCGAAGGCCATCCAGCGGGCCAGGGAGCTCTTCGAGCTCGTGGGCATCAACCCGAAGCGCGTGATGGAGTTCCCTCATCAGCTCTCGGGGGGCATGCGCCAGCGCGCCATGATCGCCATGGCGCTGGCGTGCAACCCCAAGCTCGTCATCGGCGACGAGCCGACGACGGCCCTCGACGTCATGGTGCAGGCGCAGATCCTCGACCTCATCCAGCGCCTGCGCACGGAGCTGGATCTGTCCTTCATCCTCATCAGCCACGACCTCTCGGTCATGGCCGAGACCTGCGACAAGGGCGTCATCATGTACGCCGGCAAGCTGGTCGAGTCCGGGACGACGGAGCACCTCTTCCGCAACCCGCTCCACCCCTACACTCGTCGGCTCATCAAGGCGTTCCCCAACATCCACGAGCACCGCGAGATGGTCACGTCGATCGCGGGCGACCCGCCCAACCTGCTCGAGCCGCCACCGGGGTGCCGCTTCGCGGCACGCTGCGACGAGAAGACCGGCGCGTGCCAGACCGAGGACCCGGCGAGGGTCGAGGTCGAGCCGGGCCACTTCGTGAGCTGCCACCTGTTCGAGGAGGGGAGGTGACCATGGCGGGCGACGAGCAGTCCACCATCGCGACCCCGCCGGTCGACCGGCGCGCCCCGACCGAGGCCGGTTGCACCTACGACGGCGGCAAGGTCACCTGCGAAGACCTCGAGACCGCCGACGTCACCGACGGGGTGCTCTTCAGGATCGAGGGCCTCGAGGTCTACTTCCCGATCCACGAAAGCTTCTTCAAGGCCCTCGTCTCGACCGAGAAGAAGTGGGTCAAGGCGGTCGACAAGATCTCCTTCGAGGTCAAGCAGGGCGAGATCCTCGCGCTCGTCGGCGAGTCCGGCTGCGGCAAGACGACCACCGGCCGCACCATGCTGCGCCTCGAGGAGCCGACCGGCGGTCACATCCTCTACAAGGGTCTCCCGGTCGAGCTCTTCTCGCAGAGGACGCTGCGTGACTACCGCAAGAAGGCGCAGATCATCTTCCAGGACCCCTACAACTCGATCAATCCGAAGCAGACCATCTTCGACATCGTCGCCGAGCCGCTCGAGGTGAACTCGCTTGTCACGAGCGAACGCGAGAAGGAGGAGCGCGTCGTCAAGGCGATCAACGAGGCGGGGCTGCGGCCGGCGCACGAGTACCTGTACCGCTACCCGCACGAGCTCTCGGGCGGGCAGCGGCAGCGCGTGTGCATCGCCGGCGCGACCGTGCTCGAGCCCGACGTGATCGTCGCCGACGAGCCGGTGGCGAGCCTCGACGTCTCGATCCGCAACGACATCCTCAAGCTGATGGTCGAGCAGAAGGACAAGCTCGGCGTCACGTACATCTTCATCACCCACGACCTCTCGCTCGCCTGGGTGATCAGCGACCGCATCGCCGTCATGTACCTCGGGCGCATCGTCGAGATCGGCGACACCGAGGAGGTCGTGTCCAACCCCAAGCACCCGTACACGAAGGCGCTGATCAGCGTCATCCCGGTGCCGGACCCTGTCGCCAAGCGCGAGCACGTGATCCTCAGCGGGGAGACGCCGAACCCCGTCGACATCCCTACGGGCTGCCGGTTCCACCCGCGCTGCCCCGAGGCGATCGACGCCTGCAGCGAGGTGGAACCCACAGACGTGCACATCGAGGGCGACCACGACCACTACGCGGCCTGCATCAGGTTGACGTGAGACGCCGCCGGTGGCGTCGCCCGCAGCTGACGCGGCCGCGGGGGAACGGGGCCGCTTGAAGGGGTCCGTCGACCTCTGGCCGGAGGCGGCCATCGAGGCGATCCACGCCGCCTCACTCGCCTTGCTCGCGCGAGCCGGCGTGCGCGTGGAGTCGCCGGCCGCCAGGGACCTGTTCCTGGCGGCCGGCTGTTCCGCCGCCGGCGACCGCGTGCTGATCCCCGCCGCTGTGGTCGACGAGGCGCTGGCGCGCTGCCCCGAGCGCTTCGCGCTCGCGGCGCGCGACCCCGCGAAGTCGCTGGCCATGGACGCGGAGCCGGCTCAGACCTACGTCCACAACCTCGGCGGCGCCCGCGACGTGATCGACCCGCGGACCGGCGCCGGGCGCCGGGCGACGGTGCGCGACCAAGTGCTGGCGTCGCGCCTCATGCACCATCTGGCCAACCAGCACCAGGTGACCTCCCTCTGGCAGCCGGGCGACGTGCCGGACCTGCTCGAGCCTCTCTACTCGTTCCTGATCCTTGCCTGGGAGACCGACAAGGCGGTCGGCGGGCCCGGCATCTCTCACCCCTTCCAGGCGCGGTACCTCACCGAGATGGCCACCGTCGTGACCGGCGCCGACGGGTCGGGGGGGACGTACCCGGTCGACCTCGCGTTCTCGCCGGTCAGCCCGCTCATCCTGGGGGGTGAGGTCACCGACGCGCTCGTCGACCAGGTGCGGCGCGGCGGCGCGGCGGTCGAGATCCTGCCCTGCCCGGCGGCCGCCACGACGGCGCCGGGCACCATCTCGGCGGCGGTCGCGCAGCAGAACGCCGAGGTCCTGGCCGGCGTCGTCCTCACCCAGCTGGTCGCGCCCGGCACGCCCGTCTACTACGGGCCGCGGCTGAGTGCGGTCGACCCGCGCAGCGGCGTCGTCGTCTCGGGCACGCCCGAAACGGGCGTCGCCTCGTTCGCCGCCGTGCTCCTGGCGCGGCGTTACGGTCTCGCCTGCGACTGCTACGGCCCCTGCAGCGACAGCAAGGTGGTCGACGCGCAGTTCGGCTACGAGCGTATGACGAACGCGCTGCTCGGGCTGGCCGCGCGCCCCCGGCTCCTCTCCGGCATCGGCGAGTTCCAGGCTGGCGTGGGAAGCTGCCTCGAGGTGATCGCGATCGACGACGAGGTCCTCAACAACGCCTTCTACGCGCTGTCGCCGCGCCCCTGGGACGCCGACGCCCTCGACGTCGACGCCATGGTCGACGGCGTCCTCTCGGGGCGCGGGTTCCTCGGCACCAAGCACACGCGGCGCTACATCCGCAGCGAGTTCGTCACACCCCTGCTCAGCTACCGCGGCTCGCTCGGCGACTGGCTCGCCGGGGACCGCCACGGCGTGGTCGATCTCGCCGAAGAGAAGATCGCCGACCTGGCGGAGCGTCCGCCGGTCGGGCTCCCGGACGACCTGCTCGCGACGCTCTGCGATCTCATCGCGGGCGCCGCGCGCGAGGTGGGCCTGGACGAGTGGCCCGACCCCCGGCGCCTCCTCGACGTCTAGCCGCCCGTGGCGATCCCGTTCATCCACGTTCAGGCCGGGGGAGACTACCGCGAGCTTGGCCGTGCGGTCGGCGAGACGGCGCGCGAGCAGATCCACGCCTCCGTCGCCTTCTTCGCCGAGAACTTCTCCGCCATGACTCGCGGGCGGCTCGCGTTCGCCGACGCCGAGGCGCAGGCCGAGGCGTATGCGGCGCACGCGCGGCGGTGGCTGCCCCAGTACGTCGACGAGCTCCAGGGCGTGGCCGAAGGGGCCGGACTGCCGTTCTCGCGGCTGCTCGTGCTCAACTGCGGCGAGGAGTTCACCTCCGACGAGCCCGTCGCCGGCGAAGCGCCCGTCACCGGCGCGTCGGCCGCCGGCAGCGCCTCCGGCGTTGGCGGCGATCACTGCACGGCGGTGGCGATCGCCGCCGGCGGGCGCCACGTCGTCGGACACAACATGGACTGGTACGCTATCGACGCGGTGAACAACGTGCTCTTCGACTTCACCGTCCCCGACGGGACGCGCATCATGGGCATCGCCGGCGCACCGTATCTGCTCATGCTCGGCATGAACTCGCATGGCATCGGCAACGTGAGCAACTCGGTGCACTCCACCGACAACCGCGTCGGCGTCCCGAACGCCTTCGTGCGGCGCTGGACACTGGAGGCGGTCTGCCTCGAGGATGCCCGGGACCGGGGGCTGCTCGGTGCGCGGGCGCGAGGTACGAACCACGTCTTCGCCGACACCGGAGGCCGGGTCTGGGACATCGAGACCTCGGCCACCGGCAGCGCCTTGGTCGATCACTCCGCCGCCGGTTTCATGGCGCACACGAACCACTATGCGGCGGCGCAGATGGCGCCCTTCGAGGGCTCGCAGCACGAGGAGTCCCGCGTCCGCCTGAGCACGGCGGAGCACCTCCTGGCCGACGGCATCGCGCGTGCCGAGGACCCGGTCGAGCTCGCGGCCCGCGTCCTGCGCTGCCATGAACCCTCGCTGGACCAGGCGATCTGCGGACACGCGGACGACAGCGATCCCCCGGCCGATCGGACGATCACGGTGGGCAGCATGATCTGCGACCTCGACGAGCGTCGCGTGTACGTCTGCGCCGGGCCGCCCTGCGAGAACCCCTTCCAGGTGTTCTCGCTATGACCCGGCGAGCGGCGAGCCGGTGCGCGGCGGAGCGGCGGCCGGCCCGTGGCTGAGCACGACCTCGTCATCGCCGACGGCCGCATCGTCGACGGTTGCGGCAATCCCTGGTTCCGCGGCGACGTGGGTGTCCGCGGTCGCCGCGTGACCGCGATCGGGCCGCCCGGCTCGCTGCGCGGCCGACGCGTGATCGACGCCGCCGACCGGTACGTCACGCCGGGGTTCGTCGACCCGCACACCCATTCCGATCTCTCGATCCTCGCCTACCCGCTGGCGCAGTCCGCCGTCTACCAGGGCGTGACCACGCACGTGACGGGCAACTGTGGCATGGGGCCCGCGCCCGTGGTCGAGCGCTTCCGCGACGACCTGCGCCGCGAGTGGGACTACTACTGGCGGGCCGACGTCGACTGGAGCTGGCGAAGCTTCGCGAGCTACCTGCGGACGATCGAGGCGCGCGGCGCGGCGATCAACATCGCCCCGCTCGTCGGCCACGGCGCCCTGCGCATCGGGGCGATGGGCTACGCCGAGCGCGCCGCGACGCCGAAGGAGCTCGCGGCGATGCGCCGGCTGCTGGCCGAAGGCATGCGCGCCGGCGCCCACGGGCTCTCGACCGGCCTCGTCTACCCGCCGGGGTGCTTCGCCGACACCGCCGAGATCGTCGCCCTGTGCGAGGTG
>Ga0315295_10002875_pt1 | contig 14583 bp, 14 predicted proteins | sample YL17G14_0_MG_FD_204453 | JGI IMG/M metagenome (GOLD analysis project Ga0315295, IMG submission 204453) | Sediment microbial communities from Yellowstone Lake, YNP, Wyoming, USA - YL17G14_0 | ecosystem: Environmental > Aquatic > Freshwater > Lake > Sediment | place: USA: Wyoming | collected...
CAAGATGAAGAGCAGACACAAAATCCTGTTGGGAATAATTACATTTTTTATAGCCTGGATTGTGATATGGAGTATCTTGCCTGTTGGTAGTGGTAACTGGAATGAAAAACAAATGCAAAAAATCAATTCTTTTCCACGCTCTTATAATTTCTGTTTTGCTGTAATGGGAGACAACAAGGTTGGTTTTGGCACTTTTCGCAGAATTATAAAAGATATTAATATTAAGAAACCCTTATTTGCTATTGACGTTGGAGACTTGGTTCCCGATGGCGAGAAAGAAAAATACCGGATTTTTTACAATGGAATTAAGAATTCTGAAGTTCCTTTTTTAGTTGCTATTGGCAATCATGATATTAGAGAAGGCGGCAGGGCTAATTACTTTGATATTTTTGGCCATTTTTATTATGCTTTTTCTTATGGAGATTCTTTATTTGTAGTTTTAGACGATGCTAACGAAGAATATATAGACAAACAGCAGATGGAATTTTTAGAGAATGAATTAAAAAAAGATTTTAGCCATAAATTTGTTTTCTTGCACGTGCCGCCTTTTGACCCCCGAAATTATACTTTGGGTATTCCTGAACTTATTCACAGGGATATTAAACCAGAGCACTGTTTAGCTGACAAAGAAAATGCAAAACAATTTATGGATTTAGCAAGTAAATATAGTGTTACGGCCGTTTTTGCTTCCCATATCCACGGGTATTTTAAGGAAATCAGAGAGGGTGTTGCTTATATTATTACAGGTGGGGCTGGTGCAGAGCTGTGGCTATCTAATCCAGAACACTATTTCTATCACTATGTGAATGTTTGTGTAAACGGTAGTAATGTGGATTATAAGGTTATTAAATTTCCTTCGCCTGATGCTAATTTTGCGGACAGGTTTAGTTATGCAATCTGGCTTTACATCTGGTATTTTATAGTAACCAATAGAGTTGCAATTATTCTTTCAATAATAATCCTGGCATTACTTTTAGGTATGTTCTATGGGCAAATAAGAGCATTAACCGAATCTTTGCAAAGTGCGCTTTCCAAACTAATTAGTCGGGATAAATAATACCAGGATTGCGAAAAATTTTTCTGAAAGACTGGAGAGCTGCCATGCAAAAAGTGGTTGCTGATTTAGGAGCCGTTAAACAAAAACATTGATACAGGATGGTTTAATGGGTTCGATGCTGATATTCATTGAGATTCTTGCGGTGTTGTTTATCGCTTATTGGGGTTTGGGGCTGGTGCTCTATTTTATGCAGCCGGCGTTTCTATACAGTCCTGTTAAGGAAGTTACTTATACGCCTGACGAATTGGGGCTGGACTTTGAGAAGGTGATTTTTAAAAGCGGCGACGGGCTGATGCTGAGCGGGTGGTACATCACCGCCAAAAGCTCTGATCTGACAGTTCTGTTCTGCCACGGCAACGAGGGCAATGTGATGCACAGCTTAGACACTATAAATATTCTTTATAATATGGGATTGAATTGCTTTATTTTTGACTATCGCGGTTATGGGAACAGCGAAGGCAAACCCAGTGAGGAGGGGACATATCTGGATGTCAAGGCCGCATATAAATGGCTGACTGAAAAAAAAAGGGTGTTGCCAGATGATATTATTGTCTTCGGCAGGTCTCTGGGCGGGAGTATTGCGGCATATCTGGCAAGCAAGGTAAAGGTCGGGACTTTGATTATAGAAAGCACTTTTACATCATACGTTGACATCGGCAGGAAATTTTACCCTTATATGCCCGTACGGTGGTTTGCGCGATTCAGCTACAGGACGATAGATTATATTAGAAAAGTTCATTGCCCGGTAATGATAATTCACAGCCGAACCGATGAGACCATACCGTTCGAATTCGGTTTGGAGCTGTATGAGGCGGCGAATGAGCCGAAAGAGTTTGTCGAGATTTTCGGCAGCCATAACGACGGCTTTCTGGTCTCCAGCGAGACTTACAAAAGCGCCTGGACGAAGTGGCTAAAATCCTTAAAGAAGCATAAAAGCCATACAACCCGCACACACGCCTCTTAGAAGTTCGCATTTCGTGTCTCGCATAATGAATACTTCGTTCGTTGGAGGTTTGATGCTATGAAAGTCGCAGTGATTGAATACAACAAGAAATGGCCGAAGCTGTTTAACCAAGAACGGAATTTGCTCCTGAAGGCGTTGGGCAAGGCAGCAATTTGTATTGAACATATTGGCAGCACATCCGTGCCAAGCCTTGCTGCAAGGCCGGTAATTGATATTATGGCAGGATTGCGAGATTTTGCGGATGCGGATAGTCTTGTGCCGAAAGTTGTGGATTTGGGCTATACCTATATTCGCGAGTATGAGAATGTAATGCCCAACAGGCGTTTTTTTCGAAAGATGCAAAACGGAAAGGACACCCACCATATCCATATGGTTGAAATAGGCGGCGAGTTTTGGGAAAGACATTTGTTATTCAGAGATTATTTGAGAGAAAACCCAAAGATAGCAGCCGAGTATGCTTTGTTGAAGAAGAAATTGGCAAGACACCAATGGAAAGATGCAAACGATTACGCAGAAGCTAAAACTCAATTCATCAAAGGGGTTGAAGAGCAGGCACGGGTGCGTAAAAAGCCCCGGTGAAACCAAGTTAAAGTTTTCTTACCAGACCCACCACAACGGCCTCGATTCGGCAGTTGTCCGAGTAAATCGGGTCGTAATTGTCGTTGGCGGGCTGCAGGCGGATGGCAGATTTTTCCTTGTAGAATCTTTTCAATGTCGCATTGTCATTATCCACGATTGCGATAACCAGTTGGCCGTTGTCGGCGGCGCTGCATTTGCGGCAGATTACAAAGTCACCATCTATTATTCCATCACCGGTCATACTGTCACCTTTAACCTCAAGGGCGAATATATCGTCGCTGTTTCCAAAACAAGAATTCAGGGACAACGACTCAAGGTTTTCGATGGCTTCTATGGGGACACCTGCGGCAACTTTGCCTGCGAGCGGTATGTCTGCCGGCGGGCGGCTGCAGGGGTTCGCGGTGTCATTGTCGAGGCAGCTAAGCAGTTCTTGCGCTTTTGAAGTCAGTTTCAAAGAGCGAGCCGCGGCCGGCGAAGCTGACAGCAGGTCTTTTTTTCGCAGTTCTGTGATATGCTCGAATGTGGTGCTTCGGCTTATGGTCAGTTCCGAGGCCAATTCTGCAATCGTCGGCGAATAACAACGGCCTGCCTGAAAAACGCGAATCGCTTTTAATAGCTGCAGTTGGCGAGGAGTAAGATGGTGTTCCAAGTCCGCTTTCAACGACATATTCTAAATTCTCCTTTGAAGTTGAGCCGAGTAATGCGGTTATTATTCCGTTTTGCGGGCCGAGTAATGTAACCGGCTGTTTCTTTCCGACTTCGCTTACGCTACGCCGGACAAGTGGGGGCTGGGATTGCGGCGGCCAAACAGAGACGAAATCGCCGCCCGGTCCGAATCTGCATACAGGCTCAATTTGTTTTTTTGGATTACTGTTCATTTTAAGGACTCACAATACAGGGCCAAAAATATTTTACTCTTACGGTAAATGCTTGTATCGGTAATATGGTGGTAAAAACCCTAACAAAAACCGAACAAAAATCGATGTTTTGAGGGTTTTTTTCGGTTTTATGGTTTGTTGTTTTATAGCGGCGATAATATAGGGCGGTGGGGTGATATTTTAGCGGCCAAACGGTAGAAAAAAATTTTATTTTTTTGAAATTTCACTTGCCAAGGCCTATTTAATAGTACATAATGTATTAGTAGCACTAATACACTTTTAAGTATTGAGAGTTTTGTAATGCTTTGTAGAAAGGTCAAAAAAGAGTCTTAAATGGCACTGTGGATACAAATATCGCCCGGTTCGGACAAGCCAATTTATGCCCAGATTGTGGAGCAGATAAGCGAGGCCATCGCAAAGAATGAGCTGGCAGCTGGCGACAGACTGCCAGCGGTCAGAAAGCTGGCGGCGGAACTGGTGATAAATCCCAATACGGTCGCCCGCGCCTACAGCGTTTTAGAGCAAGCCAAATTAGTTACGACCAAGACCGGTTCAGGGACGTTCGTCAGTGACCCGAGGCTGCACAGCCGTGATGCTGCAGATATTAATATGCTTGCCGAGAGAATGGACACACTCATTACGCGGGGCCTGAATCTGGGTCTGGAAGCCGGGGATTTGGATGCTATGTTCAGAGACAGGACAAACAAATTTGTGAGTAAACACAAAAGTGAGGAAAAGAAAAGATGATTGATGAGATTGTATTGGAGACACAAGGTCTTACTAAATATTATGGTAATGTCCTTGCGGTCGACCACATAGATTTGAAGATTCCGCGGGGCTGCATCTGCGGCTTTGTCGGCCGAAACGCAGCAGGGAAAACCACGGCTATCAAGCTTATGCTGGGATTGTTGAATCCCACTGCAGGCTCATCGAAACTGCTGGGCTGCGATTCGACAGCATTAACACCCGCCATTCGCCAGCGTATAGGTTATGTAACAGAAGGCCATCGACTGTTTGGCTGGATGAGTATCGTTGAATTAGAAAGGTTTCAGCGAGCGTTTTTCCCGGAGCAGTGGGACGGGAAGTTTTTTGCCGAGATGATTGAGTATTTTGGTTTGAGGAGAAAGCAAAAGGTAAAACATCTCTCAAACGGGCAGCGTGCCCAGGTTTCATTGGCCCTTGCACTGTCGCCAAATCCTGAGCTATTAATTATGGATGACCCGACGCTTGGGCTTGATGCGGCAATCAGGCGCCAGTTTTTGTCGGGCATGATTGAGATTATTATGCGGGAGGGAAGGACGATACTTTTTTCCAGCCATATTCTCGGTGACGTTGAAAGGGTCGCCGACAGGATAGTGGTCATTGATAAAGGCGTAATAAGAGCCGATTGCAAGCTTGAGCAGTTCAGAACAGCGGTCAAAAAGGTGATACTGGCGTTTGAGGATTCTGTGCCGCTACAGGTTGACATCGACGGTTTACTGCACTGCGGACGCAGTGAAAATGAGCTCGCCCTGATTTTGGTCGGAGCCGGTGACGACAAAATCGCCGAATTGGCCAAATCTACGGGGGCAGAGAGATACCACATCGTCAATATGAATCTGGAAGACCAATTTATCGAATATACGGCACCGACCAGCCGTGGAAAACTATTCAGATGGGAGGAAATATAAGATGAGATTCCTGGCGTTACTCAAAAAAGAGCTTCGTGAGTGCCTGCCGTGGGCGGTTTCGGCAGCGGCATTTTTGCTGCTTTTCGGCAGTCTTGAGCTTCGGAGCAGGTTGCAACGTGATGTGGATGAGTACCAGTATCGTGTTTTCGAGCGATATTCGGAGGTTTCAGGCTATGAACTCGGAAAGTATCCGCTTGGCGATGTTGGTTTATTGGTATTTGTTTCGGCTGTGGGGCTCGGCCTTGCGCTCGGTGTGCGCCAATTCTGGTTCGCCGACTTTACCGGGACGTGGGGCTTTATTTTACATCGTTCAACACACAGAACAACAATACTTGCGGCCAAAATATGCGCAGCCCTTATATCACTAATTGTGGCCGTCGGTCTGATATTGTGCTATCTGTTCTGGCGTGCGAGCTTGCCCGACTATTCGCCAGTTCCACCGCCCATAGGATCTTTAATTGGAGGATGGATGATTTGCGGTATTGGTCTGCTATTTTACTTAGGAGCCGGTCTTGCCGGCCTGAGTAAAGCAAGGTGGTACACGACAAAACTGGCCGGACTCGGTTTCACAGTCTGGATGTTCTTTACCTTCACACAGCAATGGACGCTTTGGTGGAGCTTCGGCACGCTTGTGATTGGTACGGGCGTTCTGCTTTATTTGATGTGGGAGACGTTCCTGAAGAGGGAATTTTAGTAAAGGGGACCAAACAATGGCGAAACGAAACGTTTTAGAATATGTTTCTCGACCGGCAGAAGCTGTTATCGCGCTGATTCTGATTATGTTTATTGTGTTCTTTGCGCAGTTTCTTGTGACAGAGCTGGTATGGCTATATACGTACGAGAAGCCATCGCCCCCAATATACCCGGATGACCCCCAATGGAGGATTCATAGAGCGGCCAAACATTTCCTTCCGGATGGAACGATGCATCTTGTTCACAGGACAGATGCGCAAGATGACGGTGATTATACGAAAGAGGAAATCACGGATGTAAACGGCGATATTCTTTGGCAAGGGATTCGCAAAGAACGTCCTTTTAAGTATCTTGAGTGGGAGTCATCGCCGCGAGAGTATGCAGAGTTTTATGGCGAGCAACAGATAAGCCGTATGCTGTTGAGTCCCCCATTGCCTTGTGTCCTGGAGGTGCCTGTCAAGGTCGGGGAAAAAGTTAAGGAGGTTTGGCAATACGACCTCGAAGCACAAGTGTTTGCCGGCTACAGTATTAAAGTCGGCCTGATGGGTTATCTTGGGGCTAATGGATTTGCCTTATCAAAAGCACAGGCACAACCACTTGGAAAATTTGAGGGCCTGGCGTTGTGGACGGACGAAGACCCCTCCTCTATCGTGATGCTTGGGGTAACGAAACGACGAATTTATCAGATAGATTTTCGCACCCACAAAGTCGAAACAGTTTTCGACAGCGGCCAAACCGATATTGAATCTATACGGTGGCATCGGTGGAGACCGATGAATCCTAAAGACAGTAATAGCTCCGATATTCAGTATCGACCGTTGATTGACTGCCGAACCGCAGACCGCAGACAACACTTGATAATGCGCGAGCCGAACCAGGTACTCACAGTGGAGCTGCCTGAGCAAATGCAGACAAGGCAGACGTCTGGGCATTGGCCATTTAAAGTAGACTTCACAGCCACCAGCGATGCTTTGTTTATGCAGTATCGTGAAAATCACTTCAATCCGCCGAAATCGCATAAACTCCTTGAGCAGTATCAGCGTGAATATGCCAGCAAGCCGCGACCACAATCGCTGCAGCTTTACAAGGTCATAGATGACGGCAAAATGGAACTTGTCAAACAGCTCGACTGGATAAGACCTGTCTGGGAGAAACCATATCCCGCAGACAGCAGAGAAATAATTATGAAGTGGGCAAGCACAATGTCGCCGCCGGTGTTCGATTTGCTATGGTATCTGTTCGGCGACAGCTTGTATGAGTTCGGCAGCGAGGGGGTGAGTACGATGCGAATGATGCAGGCGTATGCCGTTATAATCATAGAATTTCGGCCGCGTTATAGTTCGCTGAACTGTGTATTAAGCACTGCAATGATGATGATAGCTTTTTGGCACGGCTGGTCGAGGCGGACTTCATGGGGCAAACTATTTGTCTGGTTAGTTCTGGTGGGTGCGTTCAATTTGGCGGGCTTATTAGCGTATTTGGCCTTGAACCACACCACCGTTATTAAATGCCCGGTTTGCGGCAGAGGCCGAGGACTCGAAAGGGTCGATTGCGTCAGATGCGGGGCCGAATTGCCTGTGCCGGAGCGAAGAAAGCTCGACTTGATATTCGATACTTAATCGCAATTGCGGCGCAAAAGACGAACATTAATTTTTCAGGAAGGCCGTTGGCAGCGAGTCGATTATGTCAGTAGCTATTAAGCTGACCTGGCCGAATTTTTCTGCGGCGATGTCGCCGGCTAATCCGTGGATGTAAACGCCGAGAACCGCGGCGTCGAAATTGCTCAGGCCCTGGCCGATAAGTGCGGTTATAACGCCCGTGAGAACATCTCCTGAGCCAGCTGTCGCCATACCGGGATTGCCGGTTTTATTGATATAAACCTTTTGGCCGTCGGAGACAATTGTCCCTGCGCCTTTTAATACTACGATGGTTTTAGTGTGCTTCGCTAATTTGCCCGCCTGGTCGCAGCGGTCGGGCGGCATCTGTTCTCTAAAGAGGCCAGACCATAATCTTTTCATTTCTCCCGGATGGGGCGTGAGAATCAGGTTTGCTTTTAGTTTGGCAGGCCAGTCTTTTATCCCGCATAAGTTGTTTAGGCCGTCGGCGTCTATAAGCAGTCGCAATTGCTCCTGTTCGAGGAGGGTTTCGAGTATTGAGCGCAGCGCCCCGCTGACACCGATACCGGGTCCGAAGGCGAGACAATCATTTTCGCCGACGGCATCGAGTATGGTATTGATTGCCTTTGCGGATATTCGGCCGGCACTGTCTTCGGCAAGCGGTATAGTGGTGTAGGATGGTTCTATTGAGGCGACTATCGGCAGAACGCTTTTTGGGACAGCAACTCTCACAAGTCCTGCGCCTGCGCGCAGGGCGGCCCGACCTGCAAGGGCGGCGGCTCCGCTCATACCGATACTGCCGCCTATTATGCAGACTTTGCCAAAGGCGCCTTTGTGGGCATCAATTGCTCTTGGTTTTAGTTTCGGGATGGTTTCTATTATCTGCATTTTTTCTCACTCGATGTAGAGCATACACAGGTTTCCAAAATTATTTATTTTCTTCTATTTTTCTGTTTATAAGTGTGGCGGTTACACCTGCAGAAAAACCATTGTCTATGTTAGTGACAGTAACGCCGGCAACACAACTATTAAGCATCGTCAAAAGGGCGGCAATACCACCGAAACTGGCGCCTGTGCCGATGCTGGTGGGGACAGCAATTACAGGACAGCTTACAAGGCCTCCTACAACGCTGGCCAAAGCCCCTTCCATTCCTGCTATAACGATGATGACGTTGGCCTTTTGAAGTTTTTCCAGATGTCCGAGTAATCTGTGTAGGCCGGCTACGCCGACATCACAAATCAGCTCTGTCCGCTGGCCCATAATCTCAGCGGTAACTTTCGCTTCCGCTGCGACAGGCAAATCAGCGGTGCCGGCTGTAACTATCGGAATAACAGATTTCGAAGGTTTGATTTTTTTCTGCTCCAGGACAATCGCTCTGGCTAATTTTTCGTATCGGACCTGGGGGAATTTTTTTGTTTTGGTAAGTGCCTTGTAAACTTGCTCTTCAGCTCTGGTGGCCAGGACATTATTGCCTTTCTCAGCAAGGGCTGAAAATATTTTAACTATCTGTTCGGTGGTTTTGCCGGGGCAGTAGATGACTTCCGGGAAGCCGCAGCGAATCTGGCGGTGATGGTCTATGCAGGCAAAGCCCAAATCCTCGAACGGCAGGTGACGGAGCTTATCAATGGCTTCGTCGATGGTGACCTTGTCATTCTTCACCTGTGATAACAATTTTTTCAGTTGCTCAACTGTCATAAAATCAAATATCAAAAATCAAACATCAAAATTACATATCAAAATGCAAAATTACTTCCTGCCTTTAAGCGTAAGAATGCTTGAGGCAAAGATATTTGCAATTTCGTTGAGTTCATTTAAAAACCATGAGACATTCTCCGGTTTTGCACGCCCACTGTCACGAAGCAGTGCAAACCATAACTTGCTTTCATTTGCTGATTTAAGCGAAGTATTAAAGAAGTTGGTGAAATCTTTTTTGCTGCTTGCCGCCTGACCTTCAATATAGTTGCCGATAATACTTGTACCACTTCGTAATAGTTGGTCGCCGATTCTTTTTGAAACGTTATCTTGTGGCAGTTCGTCCAGAAACTTTACCATTTTTAATGTGAAATCATAGAGCCGTTTCTTGAACTCGTTTTTGAAATTTGCTCTGTTTTTTGCATTTTTATATGTCATTTTACTTTTTGCATTTTAATTTTTGATATCTTTCTTATTCGCTGGATGCTTTCGGCTCAAGGGTCAAGTCAGCAAAAAGTCCTGCTTTGAACTTATGATACGCCAAAGAGGCTACCATAACCGCATTGTCGGTGCAATATTGTTTCGGTGCGACCAGCAGTTTTTTTGCCGGCGTTGTCAAGTCGCACATCTGTTGCAAACGGGTTCGCAGCTCGGTGTTGGCTGCGACTCCGCCGCCGAGAAGGACTGTTTCCGCACCGATTTTTTCGACGGCACGCTGAGTTTTCTTGACAAGCACATCAACCACCGCCGCCTGGAACGATGCTGCGATGTCGGCTATTTGCTCACTCGTCATCGAATCGACCTTGTTTTCGCCTTTCATATCCTTGCCGTGGCAGTAATACAGCACAGCAGTTTTGATACCGCTGAAGGAAAAATCCAGCGAATCGGGGCTGAGCATTGAGCGGGGGAATTTGATTGCCTTTGGATTGCCGTGTTTAGCTGCCTTTTCGATAGCTGGGCCGCCCGGATACGATAATTTTAAGATGCTCGCGACCTTATCAAAGGCCTCGCCTGCGGCGTCGTCAATCGTGGAACCCAGCAGCATCGGCTGCAAAGGTGAATGATAATCGTAAAGACAAGTGTGTCCGCCTGATGCTATCAAAGCCACGGCGGGCAATTCCGGGCTATTTTGCTCAAGAAGCGCCGACTGCAGATGTGCGTGCAGGTGATTTATTGCTATCAGCGGCTTTTCCCAGACAAATGCGATGGTCTTGGCGGCGGTAACACCGACTATCAAAGCAACTGTTAACCCAGGCTGATTGGCAACAGCGATTGCGTCAATATCATCTTTGCCGACATTTGCTTGTGCAATTGCTTCCGCTATAACCGGATATATTTTTTCGATATGGGCGCGGGAGGCGATTTCGGGGACAACACCGCCATATTTTTCGTGCAGCTTTGTCTGCGAGGCTATTATAGAGGATTTGACGAACCGGCCATCGGCAACAACGGCCGCGGCCGTTTCGTCACAACTGGTCTCAATGCCCAGAATATTTACGGATTTATTTTTTGATTGCATGAAACGGATATTAGCTAAACAAGCCAATTCTGTCAATCTCGAAGGGCTTGTGCATGCTTTGGCGATTTCTTATCAAAATTTCTGTGTTCCCTGCGGCTTTGTTTTTACTGCGGCTTTGGCGAGCAGTAATATCTGTTTACAAATGCTTTTGCAGACGTGCGGCAGGGAGAACCTGATTGGAATAAGCTCAGGCAGTTCGAAATCCGTGCATGGATTTTGTGGTAACGAATCGCCGAGGATTTTTATGCTGTCTGCGTCCGGGCAGTTTAATCCCATCTGTTTTGCCGTTTTGATAATCGGCACATTTTCAGGATTGATATTTACCAATCTGGAGCAAATAACTTCCAGCGCGAATGGTTCTGTTCCGCCGAGAAGATAGCCGAGCGGCCTTGCTCTGCCGCGGATTGGGCCGGGGCCGTCCATTACCGTAACGGCATCGATGATGGTCAGAGCGGGATTCAGGAATTTGTATATTTCAATGAGCAATTCGCAAAACTCGTCGGCATTTTTGCCTTTCGCAAAGTGCCAGAGGGCTTTTCGCTTGCCGCTTACGCAGCCGAACATATTCTTAACTGCAAACGTCGTTACCAGCTGCTGATGTGTTTTGAACTTCGGCATATTTATAATAACATCTGCATCAAGAACAATTGAACTTATGCCGACCGGGATGTTTTTTGTGCCTATTCGGCAGTTTTTCGGTTTATCGAGCTGCTTTACCGGTATGGATAGTTTCTTCAGGGCATCTTCCATCTCCAATGCTTTTACGCAGGCAAAGACATTGCTCCAGGCGGGGGAGTCGCCGATGAAAGGCCTTGCACCGAAATCTTTTAAGAGAGCGGCGGTTTCGAGCAGCACCGCCGGGTCGGTCTGGGTGGCACAACGGCGGGGTTTGGGGGCAATGAAATTCGGTTTAAGCAGGACGGTGTCGCCTCGCGTTACGAATTTTTCCAGTCCGCCGAGAAGCTTGAACTGTGCTGCAATCGCCTGGGCGATTTTGACCTGGCTGTAATCGCTGCATCGAGTTAGTGTCACCGTTGGATTGGGCATACGGCGGCTCAGTCAATTATCCCGGTACAAACAAGCAGGAACATTCTGACAGATGGCTTGCGTCCGTGCCTGCTAAAGAATAAACTGCCTAATGTTATTTGGTGGCCGATATATTTTTCCGGTCCGAGCAAGACAAAGTCACCGGGGCTCATTTTCAGGCCAAAGCCGGCGGAGGTAAAAAGGAACTCGGCTGATTTTGCGCTGGCGGCCAATTGCGGAATTGGACTTGTTATTGGTGATGGAAATACCGGCAGGGCATTAACATAGCATACGCCTCTTGAGCCGGGGATTTTTTCAACTTTTATTCGCAGAGCAAGCTTGCCCGGGCCGATGGTCGCACCTTCCATTGAACCGGCGGTTGAGATATAGAAGATGGTCTGTTCCTTATTTAACCTTGCAATAGTAAAGTCGTTGGTCTCGCCGTCGGGCAGCAGTAGTGAAACTGTTTCTATTTTTTTGCCGCCGGCGTCACGCAATACATTGGCGATTGTATTCCACATTTGGATTTGGCCGAAGCCGATTGAAAATGAGTTGGCTTTGAAAGCGTCATAATCGTTAAATTGCAGCGGCTTTGTGTACATCATCTGCCAAACAACATTCAGTACGTTGATGTCTTCAATCGGCATTTCAAAAATATGGATGTCGAGATTTATTGTCTTTAACAGTCGGCTGGCGGGCTGATTTGCGTTAGAAGAAGGGGCTAAATCGCTTAACTTGACCTGCTCCCATATAGGTTTTTCCTTTTCAGGGGCCTTACAGCTTGTAAGTAAGGCGGCCGTGCAAATTAAAACCATAATTTGGAAAAAGCGAATCATAAAGATAAGTTAGCGGTTGTGCGGGTGGCTGTCAAATCAATTGACAATTCACAATTTACATTTTACAATTGGAAATTGAGTTGGGGAATAGTGTAATGGTAGCACAAATGACTCTGGATCATTTAGTCAAGGTCCGAATCCTTGTTCCCCAGGTGCTTTTGACTCCGTCTTTTAGCTGATTCTGAAAGGGCAAAGTTACATAATGCAACCCAAGGTAATTTCTCTTGTAGTCTTTGTTTTAGCATACATCTTATTTGTATTCTTCTCAACGAAGAGGACTTTGATTGCCGTTTGTGGTTCAGCGGCTCTTTTGCTCCTCAGTGCAATTTCACCTAAACAAGCCTTCTTTGCCATTAATTGGAACGTTATGGGGATATTCATCGGAACACTAATAGTAGCAGACATCTTTATGGAAAGCCGGATGCCTGCACATATTGCCGAGGTCATTGTCGATAAAGCGAAAAATACCGCCTGGGCGATACTGTTTATTTGCCTCCTGACCGGCTTTATCTCCGCTTTCGTGGAAAACGTCGCCACCGTCCTGATTGTTGCACCTATTGCCCTGTCGCTGGCGAAAAAATTAAAAATAAGTCCGGTGAATATGATGATAGCTATAGCTGTTTCGAGTAACCTTCAGGGCACCGCTACTTTAATAGGCGACCCGCCGAGCATGCTCTTGGGCGGATTTGCTAAAATGAATTTCTGGGATTTCTTCTTTTATAAAGGCCGACCCAGCATTTTCTTCGCGGTTCAAATCGGGGCAGTAGCCTCATTTGCAGTTCTATATCTTATCTTCAGAAAACACAAAACAAAGACACAAATCATCGCTGTCGAAAAGGTAAAATCCTGGGTGCCTTCGGTTATTTTGATACTGCTGATTATCACGTTGGCTCTCTCATCGTTTTTCGACGTCAGCTTCTCGTATCTGGCAGGCGTAATCTGTGTAACATTCGGCGTTATTTCAATATTATGGGAAAAATTCATAAACAAAGGCTCAATCATAAAAGGCATAAAGTCTCTGGACTGGGATTCCACGTTTTTCCTTATGGGTGTTTTTATTCTCGTAGGCAGCATTACCATAAATGGCTGGATTGGCACAATTTCCAACTCCCTGTCGGGGTTAATAGGTCAGCATATATTCTGGGGTTATACGTTGATTGTATTTATCTCCGTTTTTCTCTCAGCATTCATCGATAACGTCCCCTTTTTGGCTGCTATGCTGCCTGTCGCAGTTTCCCTGTCGGGCAAACTCGGCATCAATCCATCGCTTTTACTTTTTGGCCTGCTTATAGGTGCAAGTTTAGGCGGCAACATTACTCCCATAGGCGCCTCCGCCAATATCGTGGCCTGTAGTCTTCTTAAAAAGGAAGGTTACCACGTAAAGTTCGGGGAATTTACGAAAATAGGCCTGCCTTTTACTTTGGTTGCGGTAACCGCCGCTTATTTGTTTGTCTGGTTCATCTGGAGCAAATAAGCTTTATAAATTTATTCGTTTCCCCTCGGCACGCGTAGTACCGGTTTTACCCAATCCGAGAGTTAATCGACAAGGTTTCATTTGACCTGTTCCGGCGGGCGGGGTAGGATGTTCGCTGATATAACACCAAGGCGTTTTATATGAAAATCATATAATACATAGTTAGATATTAACGCATTGTGCGAGTTTTTTTAAACTTTGAAACAAAAAAGACCTCATTGTCGATAAAGGAGATTAAACGATTAACCTTTATTTGACAAGGAGGTCTAAAATGAATCTTATTGATTATATCGTCCAAGTGTTTGTTATGGCTGATGATTTTTGCAAAATTTATTGTCCGGCTCGAAAACTTAGAGCCAGAGGGCCGCTGCCAAGACTGGCTGATAGCGAAGCTATCACAATGGAACTTGTTGGCGAATATCTGGGATTTCACACCGATGAAGCAATTTATCATTATTTCAGCAGGCACTGGAGACATCTGTTTCCATACCTTCCGGATCGCAGTAATTTTGTCCGGCAATGTGCAAACCTGTGGGATGTAAAACAGCGTTTTTTTGAGCACCTGAGCCACTTTCAAG
>Ga0315295_10002877_pt1 | contig 14576 bp, 9 predicted proteins | sample YL17G14_0_MG_FD_204453 | JGI IMG/M metagenome (GOLD analysis project Ga0315295, IMG submission 204453) | Sediment microbial communities from Yellowstone Lake, YNP, Wyoming, USA - YL17G14_0 | ecosystem: Environmental > Aquatic > Freshwater > Lake > Sediment | place: USA: Wyoming | collected...
GGATTCCATGAGAGCCTTGCGTTTCAACATAATGCACCTCCTTGTGTCATAAGGGTTTATCAGAAATCGAAAACTACCCCTTATATCGTTATGCACAAGGAGTGCGCCTTCAGTGAATCCCCCCCCCCAAAACACTCTTTCAAAAATCCCCTAAGTTTGAGAAATGCCTTCGTTGAAGAGCAGTTGAGCGAACTCATGCAGGCTGCGACGCCAGGACTGGAACTCGTGGGCCGTATCCGGGGAGACGTAAAAGACACTATTGATGCCGACTTGTTTCAATTCGTCGGCGTTCGTCTTAGGGTCGCCACCAAAGCCGCGACGACCGCCATCGAGTTCGCGGCTACCGTAGCTAACGAATACCAGCTCGACTTTCTCCTTGAAATCGGGCGTGTTGTTGACATCATCCAGGGAGATGGACCCGCCGCTGAAGAGGCCGATGTGGGAAAACTTATCCAGATTCTTCAGGGTAATCGACTTGGTTTCCATTCCGCCCATGGAGAGCCCGGCCATGGCGCGATGAGGTTGATCGGAGAGCGTACGGAAGTTAGCATCGACGTAGGGGATCAATTCGTCAACGAGAACCGTCTGGAAGGGACCGATATCGAAATTCCTGAGGCCGCCGAACCGGATTTCGTTGGTCATGCCGTAAATCATCACGATGATGAAGGGTTTGGTCTTGCCCTCGGCGATCAGGTTGTCCATGATCAGGTTGGCGCGGCCTTGGTTGCTCCAGGCAGTTTCATCCTCGCCCCAGCCGTGCTGCAGGTACAGTACCGGAAATCGTTTGGTCAGGTCCTTGTCGTAGTCAGGCGGCGTGTACACAAAGGCGCGGCGTGAGGTGTTGGTACTTCTAGACGGGAAAAGAATCTGCTGCACTCGGCCGTGTGGAACGTCCTTGAGGGCGTAGAAATCCTGGTCATGAGCGGGTATCTCGATGCCGCTTTCCCAACGAGTAGAACCGTAGAAATTCAACGTGCCGGGATCGTTGAATGTCCCTCCATCAACCGCGAGATGGTAATAGTGGAAGCCTTCATCCAGCGGCTTCTGGGTGACACCAGTCCAGACGCCGTCCTCGCCTTTGTCGAGCGAGAAGCCGCCCCGTTCCCGTCCGCCCAGGCTCACCCTGACGCTTTGGGCCTCGGGCGCCACGATGCGAAATCGAGCATAGCCCTGAGAGTTAACCTGCGGATGCTGCTGACCGGGTTGGTTCAACGTCGATGGCTTGAAGTCTTCTTTGATCTCCGCCAGGGGACGGCTTGCGCCGGTTGGCTGGTCTGTCTGAGCTAAACAGGTTCCACCCGCTATTACGGCGGCCAACAGAATTCTTGTAAGCCTATGATTCATTTTACGACCTCCCAAGTTACTTAGGCTTTGTCATATTTGCTCGATACGCTGACTCTAATTTCACCTATTCTATCGCTCGATCCTTTATAGAGAAAAGATCTTTCATCTCGCTGGCAGCAAAATACGCGGGTATAATCTGCATAACGGTCTTGGAGACAGATGAATATCCTCTCAAAAGGAGGCTTCTACCGTGATCGATAAACATACGAAGCTACTGGTGCTATTCCTGACCATATTCGGTAGTGTAGCTGTTGCACAGCCGCCTACGGAGCCGCTGAGCCTGTGGTACCGCCAGCCGGCCAAGCAGTGGGTCGAGGCCCTGGCGGTGGGCAATGGGCGACTTGGGGCGATGGTCTTCGGCGGTGTCGGGCAAGAGCGTATCCAACTGAATGAAGATACGCTCTGGGCAGGCGGACCGTACGACCCGGCGAACCCCGATGCGCCTGAGGCATTGCCGAAGGTGCGGGAATTGATCTTTGCCGGCCAATACCGGGAAGCGCACAATCTGATTGGCCAGAAGATGATGGCCAAGCCCTTGACCCAAATGCCCTATCAGTGCGTGGGGGACCTGTTGCTGACGTTTCCAGATGCTAACGGGATGACGGATTATCGGCGCGACCTCAACCTGGATACGGCCGTGGCCACCGTCGCGTATACGATCGATGGGGTACGTTATGCGCGAGAGGTCTTCTGTAGCCCCGTGGATCAGGTCATCGTGATTCGCCTGAAAGCGGACAAGCCCGGCAAGGTTGCGTTTACCGCCAGCATGAAAACACCACAGAAGGCGTCGGTGATTGTAGAGTCACCTAATACGTTGGTCATGCAAGGCGTCAATGGAGGAACTCGCGGCAATGCCGGCACACTCAAATATCAGGCCCGCGTGGCCGTTGCGGCTTCGGGCGGGCAGATCGTGCCAGGTGACGGCCAGATTACTGTTGCCAATACGGATTCAGCCTTATTGCTGGTTGCGGCAGCGACCAGCTACAAGAGCTTCGACGACGTGACGGGCGACCCCGAGGCGTTAACCAAAGAGACAATCGCCAAGGCGAGCAAGAAGTCTTTCGAGGCAATGCTCAAGGACCATACGGCTGCGCATCAGGCGCTGTTTCGGCGCGTCACGCTGGATCTCGGCACAACCCCCGCTGCCCAACGTCCAACGGATGAGCGGATTCGAGACCCCAATAAGTTGAACGATCCACAATTAGCGGCCCTCTATTTTCAGTTCGGCCGGTATCTGCTGATCAGCAGCTCGCGGCCGGGGTCTCAGCCGGCCAATCTCCAGGGCATCTGGAATGACAGTATGAATCCGCCCTGGGGAAGCAAGTACACGATCAATATCAACACCGAGATGAACTACTGGCCCGCCGAGCCGACAAACCTTGGCGAATGCGTCGAGCCGCTCGTGGCGATGGTGATGGATCTTAACGAGACCGGCGCTCGCACGGCCAAGACCATGTACAATGCCGGCGGCTGGGTCACCCATCACAATACCGACCTGTGGCGGGCCTCCGCTCCGATCGACGGTCCCCAGTGGGGCATGTGGCCGATGGGTGGCGCGTGGTTGTGCCTGCACCTGTGGGATCATTATGATTACTCCCGTGACAAGGAGTACCTGGCCAAGGTCTATCCGGCCATGAAAGCAGCCGCGCAGTTCTTCTTCGACACGCTGGTCGAAGAGCCCAAGCACAAATGGCTCGTGACGTGTCCGTCGCTGTCGCCGGAAAACGGACATCCGTTCGGCACGAGCGTCTGTGCGGGGCCCACGATGGACATGCAAATCCTTCGCGACCTGTTTGCCAATTGCATCCGTGCGGCGGAAATCCTCGGCGTCGATGAGGACTTCCGAGAACAGGCGGCTGCGACCCGCCAGCGCCTGGCCCCGAATCAGATCGGCAGCGCCGGCCAGCTCCAGGAATGGCTGGAGGACTGGGACATGAAGGCCCCTGAGATTCACCACCGGCATGTCTCACATCTTTACGGTCTGTATCCGAGCGACCAGATTCACGTGCGGACCACGCCCGACCTGGCGGCTGCGGCACGCAAGAGCCTGGAGATTCGCGGCGACGAAGCCACCGGCTGGGGCATCGGCTGGCGTCTGAACCTCTGGGCGCGCCTCCATGACGGCGAGCACGCCTACGTGATTCTCACGATGCTTTTGCGGCCCGAGCGAACCTATCCGAACATGTTCGATGCCCATCCGCCGTTCCAGATCGACGGCAACTTCGGCGGCACTTCCGGCATCACCGAGATGCTCCTGCAAAGTTGTGCGGGTGAAATTGAACTGCTGCCGGCCCTGCCAATAGCCTGGCCCAATGGGTCCGTCAAGGGCCTTCGCGCCCGCGGCGGCTTCGAGTTGGGCATTCAGTGGAAAGACAGCAAGCTCGTAAATGTGACCATGCGGTCGCTCGCAGGCGGATCGTGCCGGCTTCGCTATGGCGCTGCCACGCGGGACTTGCACTTGGCCAAAGGCCAGAGCGCTCAATGGGATGGAGCCAAATAACGGATGATCGTCCGCCTGCCGGCCGCCGCGGGCAACACAGGCTCTGGGACATTCGGACGAGCCGCGTCTTGACAGGGACGGCACTTCTTGCGAGGATTATGCCCATGAATGCGACAAGACTTCTTCCCATCGGTAAAGCCGCTTCCGTCGGACTTCTGGTACTTGGGTTGTTTCAGACCGCCGCGCTCGGCGAGTGGCAACGTGACGACAAAAGCCTGGCGTGGGTCAGCGGCACCAATGTCTTCTGGCGATTCAGTTTCGATCCGAGCAAGGGCAAACCGTTCTTTCATCCGGTGGCTCCCGGCGGGAACACATCCCTGACCAACTTCAAACCCGCGGACCATCCGTGGCATTACGCGCTGTGGTTCTCCTGGAAATACATCAATCACCCCAACGACGCCAAGCATGTGAATTATTGGGAGGAGGACCGCACCACCGGCAACGCACAGGGCAAGACCCGCTGGGACCCGCCAATGATCGAGACGCAGACGGACGGGCGGGCCACCATCCGCCTGAAACTGAGCTACGTGAATGCTTCCGGCGCGACCGATATGACGGAACTGAGGGAGCTCCAAGTCTCCGCGCCTGCGGCCGACGGGGGTTTCTCCATTGACTGGTCGGCGCGCTTTACGGCGGGCGACCAAGACCTGGTGCTCGATCGGACGCCGATGCCGGGCGAACGCGGCGGTGCGGTGAACGGCGGCTACGCCGGGTTGAGCGCACGCATGATTCCCCTGCCCGTCACCATGTCGGTGGTCACTACCGCCGGGCCGGTGGAGCAGTTTGTCAGCAATCGCGCCCGGCCCAATGCCGCAGCGGTCGCCTGCAATTTCCGTGATGGCGCGCGGGACATCGGCAGCCTCGCCTTCTTCTCCGACCCGGCCAACACCGGCGGGGACGCGCCGTGGTACATCATTGATTCCCGGCAAATGCCGTTCATTTGCCAGGCACTGCTCGCGCCCAAACCCCGCTCGGTGCCGGCGCACGGCGAATTCAGGCTCCGCTACCGCATCGCCGTGAGCCCAAGAGCGTGGACGCAGGCCGGGTTGGAGGCCGGGCAGAAGGAATGGGTAAGAAACAAGTGAGGCCCGGAAGCTGCCGGTTCTCGGGCGTTCGAGGCCCGGGAAAGCGGAGGTTCCTGCATGCTTCAGTTCATTTTGTTAGAGGGACGAAATCATGAAAGCGACGCAAAAAACCAAATCCCCGTCAATGTCCCCACGCCAAAGTAGACGTGAGTTCTTGAAATCCACGCTGGCCGCCGGCGCGGCAGGAGTGACCGGGTTTTCCATTGTGCCCAGCCATGTGCTCGGCGGCGCAGCGACGGCCGCCCCCAGCAATAAGGTCATCATGGCGGCCATCGGTACCGGCGGCCGGTCCTCTGCCGATACCGGGGAACTAGCCAAATTCCCGGATGTCCAATTCGCCGCGGTGTGCGATGTGGACCTGGCCCGGGCGCGGCAGAACGCCAAGAGACTGGGCCTGGACGAGAAGAGCGTCTGCCAGGACTACCGTCCCATGCTGGAGCGCAAGGATATTGATGCCGTCGTCATCGCCAGCCCCGACCATTGGCACGCGCTGCACTCGATCGACGCCGCGCTTTCGGGCAAGGATGTCTATGTGGAGAAGGCCATGACGCTGACCGTCGTCGAGGGGCGGGCGATGGTCAAAGCCATCCGCAAGAACAACCGGGTGCTGCAGGTGGGCAGCCAGCAGCGTTCCAGTGCCAGCTTCCACCGCGCGTGCATGCTGATCCGCAACGGATACATCGGCAAGGTGACCAAGGTGATCGGTGTCAACTATGCCGGCGCCTGGGAGTGCAAGCTGCCCGGCCAGCCCGTGCCGGAGACCCTGGACTGGGACAAGTGGATGGGGCAGGTGGAGCCCAAGCCGTTCAACGAGAACATCCGCACCAGCCGTTCCCGGCCGGGGTGGCTGTCGATCAAGGACTTTTGCGGCGGCGAGATTTGCGGCTGGGGCTCGCATGACCTGGACCAGGTACAGTGGGCACTGGACATGGACGAGAGCGGGCCGACCGAGGTGTGGGTGGAAGGCCAGCCGTACAAGCCCTGGGTGGCCGATGAGAACTCGAAATACGGCCGGTTCTTTGGCGCCAAGGAGACCATCATCCACATGATGTATCCCGGGGGCATACACCTGGAGCTGTCGGAAAATGCCGACCCCACCGGCGGCGCCCTGTTCATTGGCGAGAAGGGGCAGATCCGCATTGACCGCGGGCGTTTTGAGGTCAGTGACCCCGGGTGGAAGACCATCCCGCTGGAGAGCATGCCCGTGCAGTTGTACACTGCCCGCAACCACTACCGGAACTTCGTGGACTGCATCAAGGAGCGTAAGAAGTGCGTGTGCGACGTGGAGACCGGGCACCGCTCGGCCACGGTGTGTCACCTGGGCAACATCGCCCGCTGGGTCAGCCAGCAGACCCAGACGGTCGGCACCAGGCTGATCTGGGACCCGATCAAGGAACAGTTCAAAGACAACGCTCTGGCCAACTCGATGCTGGACCGGCCGCGTCGCAAGGGATACGAGTTGCCGAAAGCCTGAGGAATCGAAAGGGAGCTGTGGCCGTATCAGAGGAGGACTATCGTGCATCGATTTCGACATCTTCAGGCACTTGTGAGTCTGGTCTTGCTGACCGTCGGTGTTATCGCCGCACCGCCAGCCCCTGCGTCTACCGACGCGAGCCAGGGCGGCAGGCCGGCTTTTGCCGGGACCACCACTGACGCGGCAAAACATTGGACCGCTGACAACGGCAACGGCACTTACTCCAACCCCTTGTTCTATGAGGAGTTCGAGGACCCCGATATCATCCGCGTGGGCGACACGTACTACCTCGCCGGCACCACCATGCACATGAACCCCGCTGTTCAGTTGATGCAATCCAAGGACCTTGTGAACTGGGAACTTGCCGGCTACTGCATGGATCGCCTTGATTTCGGCCCCGCCTTTCGCCTCGAGGGCCAAAATATCTACGGCCGGGGCATCTGGGCGCCTTGCATCCGCTACCACGAGGAAGTTTTTTACGTCTTCTCGAATGTCAACGGCGTAGGTCTCCAAGTCTTCCACTCCAAGTCGATATATGGCCCCTGGGAGCGCAACCAACTGCCCGGAAGGCATGACCTGTCGGTCCTCTTCGATGACGATGGCAAGATCTACCTCATCTCCGGCAACCGCAGCCCCTATCCTATCGAAGAGCTCGCACCGGACCTCAAGTCCTTCGTCCCCGGCGTCCGCCGCCAGCTGGATGCCAGGATGGGTGAAGGCCACCATCTCTACAAGATCAAGGGCAAGTATTACGACGTTTCCGCCATTCCCGGCGCGACGACGGACCAGATGGTCGCCCGCGCTGACTCCATCGACGGCCCCTGGACGATCGAGCGCATGATCCAGGGCGAATCTCTGGGCGTTCCCACGGTGGCGCCCCTGCGCGGCCGCGGGCCGGGCCCCGACGACCGAGGCCTGACCCTCCACCAGGGCGGCATGGTCGATACCCCTTCGGGTCAGTGGTGGAGCGTCATCATGCAGGACCATGGCAGCGCCGGCCGCATGGTCGCCCTGGTACCGATCACCTGGGACAACGGCTTCCCGCTCATCGGCCTGCCGGGTAATCTCCGCAAAGCGCCCAATACCTGGGTCAAACCCGACACCGGCGTCAACCATGAGCCCAAGCCGGCATTCATCCATGACGACAACTTCGAGAGCGGCAAGCTCAATCCGCACTGGCAGTGGAATCATGTTCCCGATGACACTAAGTGGTCCGTCACCGAGAAGCCCGGCGTGCTTCGCCTCCATTCGCTGCCAGCCAACGATTTCTACAGCGCCCGCAACAGCATCTGCCAGCGGCCCCCTGGACCCGAGTCCATTGAGACCGTCGAGCTGGACACGTCGGGTATGGTCGCGGGAGATGCGGCGGGTCTGGCGCTCTTAACCTCACCCTATGCCTGGATCGGCGTGGTAAAATCCGCCGAGGGCACGACGCTGCAGATGTACGACAACAACGGCAGCGGCGGACGCCGAGGCGCCCCGGCTGGCCCCGCCAAGCCCCCAACCACAGGACCGGTCAATCCCCCCAAGCGCCTCTGGCTGCGCGTCCACTGCAACTTCGACACCGACCAGGCCGTCTTCAGTTGGAGTACTGATGGCAAGGAATTCTACCCGCTGGGGGATGCATTCACCATGACCTTCCAGCTCAGGACTTTCCAGGGTGTGCGTCCGTCCCTGTTCCACTACAACACCTCCGGCCAGCCCGGGGGCTATGTCGATTTCGACAATTACACTGTGGACGAGCCCCGCGCGCGGGGCATCGAACGCGAGATTCCCATGGGTAAGACCATCGTGCTGACCAGCGGCGCCGACGGCAGCCTGCTCGCCGCCGAGATGCAGAACAACGCACTGGTCAATGTAACGGCCTATCCGAACGAGCCGGCCGATCAGAACGTGAAGTTCCAGGTCGTCGCATTGGGGAAAGGCCGCGTGGCGCTCAAGGCCGCCAACGGCCGGTTCCTGTCCGTCGTCGGCGAAGGTGTTTCATTGAAGGACCTTGCCGAAACAACGCCCGGCGACGCAGAATCCTTCCAATGGGTCAACCTGATGCGCGGCGACACCATGCTCATGTCCCTCACCAATCATCGCTACCTGGCCACCGAACCGAACGAACCCGGGCCGGTCACGGTTTCTTCTGCCGGACCGCGTCCAGACCGCAAGGACGGCGCCTGCTTCAGGTGGCGTGAGGTCCCGCCGTCGTCCCCCGCACTGTCAGCCCCACAGATGCAAGCGGCGAATCGGCCCCCCGAAGGAAGTCTCAGGCTGGCGGCCGAGGGCCTTTTCGAGGTCGGCGTGGGCGTTAACGATCGCATCGCTGCTCGTGTCGCCGATCATGATCTCCTGTTGACGCAATTTGGCATTGTGACGCCGGAGAACTGCATGAAGCCAGCTAAGGTTCAGGCCGCCGAAGGCAGGTGGGACTTCGCGCAGGCGGACCGCTTCGTTGACTTCGCCACGAAGAACGGCCTGAAGGTAGTCGGCCATTGCCTGGTCTGGGCCAAGGACGACCGAACCCCTGCATGGTTCTACCGGAACGGGGAGAAACCGGCCAGCCGCGATCTTCTCCTGGACCGTATGCGGAGGCACATCGAGACTGAGGTGACGCGCTACCGCGGCCGCATCGCTGTGTGGGATGTTGTCAACGAGGCACTGGATGACGGGGCCGAGTACCTGCGCATATCAGGCTGGTCTAAGGAATGCAGTGAGGAGTTCATCGCCAAGGCATTTGAGTATGCCCATGCGGCCGATCCAGCCGCCATGCTTATCTACAACGATTACAACAACGAACTGCCGGCCAAGCGGGAAAAGCAGATCCGGCTGGTGCGATCACTACTTGACAAGAAAGTCCCCATTCACGCCATCGGCCTCCAGGGCCACTACGAGATCGACCGCGTGCCGTTCAAGGAGATCGAAGACACTCTTATCGCGATGCGCCAACTCGGGATCAAGGTGGTTATCTCAGAGCTGGACATTGACGTCATCCCGCGCAGCAAGTGGTGGGCTGAAGGCGGAAAGTACCGCGAGGAACTCTCGCGTCTCGATCCTTATCGCGACGGTTGCCCGATAGAAGTTCAGAACCGGCAGGCCGACCAATATGCGCAGCTCTTCCGCATCTTCCGCCAATACTCTGACGTCATTGCACGCGTCTCTTTCTGGGACCTCCACGATGGGCAGAGCTGGCTGAACGGCTTCCCGTGGAGACGCGTCAACCATCCGCTGCTTTTTGACCGCCAAGGCCAGCCCAAGCCTGCGTTCGCCGCTGTGATATCGGCACTGAAGCAGCCCTGACCGTCGGGCAGCAGGAACGCGCAGGTTTCTTCCGTTCCTTTTCAAGGGCATGTCCGAGTTGTACTCTGCCTGGTGCACCATGTCCTCAGTATCACGCCGATCGCTGCAGCCGAGAAACTGACTGGTTCACCGGAGGAACGCTTGCGGGCAACCGGGTGATGAACCATAGACACAACATCTTGCAGACCTCGACGACGGGGCTTCGAGGTCTGCCCGGGGACTTGTACATTAGAGCCAATCCGACACCGGCAAGAGGTCGACTGCCTGCCGCAGCACGGGATCGACGTTGGTGTACACATCATTGGTGAGATGGGGACTGGAATGTTCCAGCAATCTCTGGGTGACTGCGGTTGATACACCCCTTTGGGCCAGCAGAGAAGCGAAGGTCTTCCGCAGATCGTGGAACTTCAGATCCGGCATATGGATAGTTTTCCGCATTCTCTGCCACTTCTTTGGGCTGAATCTGTCACTGAAAAGTCTCTCTTGACCATCGGGAAGCGTGGCCACGTGATTGGACAGCTCCGTCATGATCGGTTCGGGGATTGGACGCTCGGGCATGGTCCTCCCTGCCTTGCGATTCTGCGTGGTGAGGGTGTTTCGGTCGAAGTGAATATCACCGACGCGGATGGCTTCTATGTCACCGCGACGCAGCCCTGTCGTCACGGCCAGAAGTACCCGCAGGCGCAGAGTTGGATATCGCGCCGTAGCTGAGAGTAGAGCGCGTACCTGTTGCGTGGTCAGAGCCATCACTGGCTTCTGGACAACTTTGATTTTCTTGATTTCCAGACCCGGGGCAATGAAGCGGTTCTTCACGGCCCAATGGAGGAATGCGTTAAGGTTCCTGATGTCCTTGTTGAGAGTTATCTTCTTGACCTCGCTACCACGATCAAGGACGAATTTGTCCAGAGTATTCTGGCTGATCCGTTTGGAGGAACCCGGCTCAATCAACCGTTCAAAATGCCCGAGCGTCAGCAGGCACTCATAGATGGATGTTTCCCGCAATCCCTGCACTTGCTTGGCCTTGCGGTATTCCTCTACCATCTGGTGCCAGTCAGAGTTGACAACACCAGTAAAGACGTCGGAGTTCAATTGCGTGTATTTGATCTGGCAGAAATGTTTGGCCAGAGTCTTGCTTGGCAGTGCTTTAGCCCTTTTCTTGCCTCCTTCGTACCAGCCGACCCACCATCCCTTGATGTTCTTCCGCTTGTAGACCCATGCCTTCTTCATGATTCCCATTGTATCGGTGGTTTTTAGGGGCAAGGTGAGCAACTCGCGTCCACGCCGGGGGCGACAGTGACAAAATGGCGACAGAGACTGCAGACAATGAGGTTCATTAGATTGTAAAGCCCTGTACAACAAGGAGTAGCATCGACCAAAGAATGAAGGCGCATCGGTCTTGTTGTCCGGTGACCCTTCGCCACTCATTTCTCAATTCGCTCTGATATATACCGCATCGGATCAAACGCCTGCCGATACGTCCGCTCGATCCTGCTGTACAGCAGTTCTTCCCAATTCGGCTGGATCAAATCCTTGGAACACAGCAACACCGCCAGTATTTGATTGTACCGGTAGATCTGCTCTTTTCGCCGAAGCTCATCGTTCTGGGCCTGCCTACTACAAAAACCGGCAATATGACAAAGCCTGGGAGGATGTCCAAAAAGCAGAGCGTCAGGGGGCCCAAATTCCCCCAGCATTTCTCAAGGCTCTTCGTCAGGCATCAGGAACAGAACAATGAGACCATGCCTCGGATTCTTTGGGGCAGGCTCACAAAGTTCACTCGCGTGAGTCGACGGGGGGTACTGATTTGACCTGCGTTAGGCGCTACACACCCCCTATGCTAATCCGTGAAAAAATATTAGTCATGCTTCATCCTGCATAACCCACGTTTTCCCATTGCCCCCCATCTCAAACAATGGTAGTTTTCCGATGTAGGTCGCATGTAGATGCTTCTTATTTGTGTGCAGCAATGGCGTTCGGGTACAATATTGTGATGAAACTGTGAGCCCGTACCGGATGATGTTCTGCCTGACGGGGTCAAGCTTGGGTGCCAAAGTATGAGTCGCTGGCACCGACGGTTAGGGCAGAACGATTACTGAAAGGAGAATAATGATGAATGCTCAACGAATGACCATGTTACTCACGGCCGTCATGATGCTGGGAGTATTGGCTCTGGAATCTACATCGGCACAGCCTGCGGCCGAAGCCCCACGTTTTCGTGGTCCGCAGGGTCCCCGGGTCAGTTCACCTGAAGTAGCTGCGGACCGGCGGATCACATTCCGCATCCTGGCTCCAAAAGCTCAGGCCGTCCGTCTCACCGGTAGCGACATTCCAGGCAACGGGCAAGGTGCAGAAATGACGAAGGATCCCAACGGAGTCTGGGAAGTAACGCTTGGCTCAATTGACCCCGGGGCGTACCGCTACACGTTCAACGTGGATGGCGTGTCAGTCGTCGATCCCCGAAGTTCATCCATCAGCGAATCCAACATGAACGTCTGGAGTCTTGTGTACGTGCCCGGATCAGATTTCATGGACACCAAGGACGTGCCGCACGGCGCCGTCGTGGAGGTCACATACTACTCGAAGTCGCTCCAGCGTTTTCGCCGCATGCACGTGTACACACCGCCTAGCTATGAGTCGGGCGAGGGTAAATATCCCATCTTCTATCTGTTACATGGAGCGTCTGACTGCGATGATTCATGGACGTCAGTAGGCCGTGCCAGCTTCATCCTGGATAACCTTATCGCGGCCAAAAAGGCCAAGCCGATGGTGGTCGTCATGCCAGCTGGCCACACCGGTCCGTTCACGTTCCGGCCGCGGACCTAGGAGGCGTCAAGGCCGCGTGTCGATGAATTTGTGCAGGACTTTCTCAACGACATCGTGCCGTATATCGAGAGCCACTATCGCGTCTACACAGACCAGGAACACCGCGCCATTGCCGGTCTGTCTATGGGTGGTGGCCAGACACTCAATATCGCGATCCCGAACCCTGGTAAGTTCGCCTACGTCGGCGTCTTTAGCTCTGGTATTTTTGGCATTAGCGGTGGCCGAGGCGGCGCTCCGGCACCCTCGGGTCCCACGTGGGAAGAACAGCATAAAGACGTGCTCGACAACGCCGAGGCAAAGAAGGGATTCAAGCTGGTGTGGTTTGCTACGGGCAAAGAAGACTTTCTCGTCGAGACTTCCCGTGCCACGGTCGAGATGCTGAAGAAACACGGTTATGATGTGACGTACAACGAGAGTCCGGGCGCCCACACGTGGATCAACTGGCGCAATTACCTCAACGAATTCGCCCCGCAACTTTTCCAATAGGCGGGCCGAACCAACTGAACACCAATCAAAGGACCAACCATGGCGATGATCAGCATCAGAAGCAGGTGGCTGTCGATGATCCTACTCGGCTTTGCCGTTGCGGCTAACGTTGGGGCTGTCGAGGTCACCGGCGTGTGGATGGCTGAGTTCGATACGCAGATCGGCCTTCAGAAGTATACATACACTCTTAAGCAGGATGGAGACAAAGTAACGGGTAAAGCCAACTCCGACATCGCGGGTGAGAAACGCCAGGTCGAGTTGAGGGAGGGCAGGCTCGAAGCAGATGCGATCACGTTTGTGGAGGTCTTTGAATTCCAGGGCATGGAAATCCGGATCGAGTACAAGGGCACGGTGTCCGGTGACGAGATCCGGTTCACCCGCACTGTGGGCGAGTTCGCGACGGAGGAGTTCGTGGCGAAACGCGTTGGGGCGGCGGTCGCTACGCCTTTCGAGGGGGCGGCCCGTCAACCCGATCGCTCGGGCGGGCGCGGCTTCGGGCCGCCAGTCGAACTTGGGCCGAACGACAAAGCAGCATTCCCACCTGCTCCTGCCGGCTTCGACATCCGCCGCGACCGGATCGAGCGAGGCAGGCTGGAAGTTGTCGAATACGACTCGAAGACGGTTGGCATCAAACGTAAGATGATGGTCTACACGCCGCCGGATTACTCCCAGGCTCAGAAGTATCCCGTACTCTACCTGCTCCATGGTATCGGTGATGACGAGTCGGGCTGGTCGCGGACGGGCAAGGCCGATATCATCCTGGACAATCTCTATGCGGATAAGAAGGCCGTCCCAATGATCGTCGTGATGCCCAACGGTCGTGCATCGGCCGAACCGGCCCCCGCCAACCCGTTTGAGGGCAATCCCTTCGAGGCGTACGCACGCTTTGAAAACGACCTGTTGAAAGACGTGATTCCTTACATAGAATCACATTACTCCGTCCAGGCCGATCGCGAACACCGCGCGCTGGCGGGATTGTCGATGGGAGGGGGACAGTCGTTGAACTTCAGTCTGCGAAATCTGAACACGTTCGCTTGGATCGGGGGATTCTCCTCAGCTCCTAACACCCAGGCTGCACGAACGCTGATTCCCGAACCGTCGGCTGCCAGAGAAAAACTCCGTCTGCTGTGGATCTCCTGCGGCGACAAGGATGGCCTGATGAGAATCAGCAAGCCATTCCACGAGGAATTGACGAAGATGGAGGTGCCACATATCTGGCACGTAGATTCTGGTGGGCATACATGGCCGGTCTGGAAGAACGATCTTTACCTCATAGCTAACCTGCTCTTCAAGGACGAGAGGAAGTGGCAGGCAGCATCAACATCGGGCCGGATTCTTGCTCCCAGTCACTCCATACAAACTGCCTCCCGGCTGTCGCAGGGCGGGGTGTGGGTGGTTGATGGGCCAAGAACAACGTTTTTCCCAAAACACGTAGATGTTCTCTGTGTATGAAAGAGCATTTTTTGATATTTCCTAACAATTTTTCTAACAGGTCATTTGGAGGCAGTCAGGGCCAGGACCCAGGACCCATGCTCGATCTGATTCCGCGTGTGCATTTGCTCATCGTAGGGCGTCT
>Ga0315295_10002878_pt1 | contig 14575 bp, 31 predicted proteins | sample YL17G14_0_MG_FD_204453 | JGI IMG/M metagenome (GOLD analysis project Ga0315295, IMG submission 204453) | Sediment microbial communities from Yellowstone Lake, YNP, Wyoming, USA - YL17G14_0 | ecosystem: Environmental > Aquatic > Freshwater > Lake > Sediment | place: USA: Wyoming | collected...
CCAGCCCAAGCAATACCAGCAATACGGCCATCTGGCACGCAAGAATAAGCCAGCCATACCACCTGCGCGAAAGCCATATAATTACCTGCCCCGCCTTGGCCTTCATCAGCGTGCATAGATATTCGAAATAATCACCAGCAGGGTCACGAACACATACAGCCAATAATACCACTTCATAGAATAATTATACGATATTCAAGAAGGCCATATTACTTATCGATTTTCTTAAAGGGAAGACAAGCGGGGGCCAATAATCGGCACGGGAAAATATTAAAAAGACGGGCTTAATAAAAGAGCCTTAATTACCGGAATGATTCACGACAGGGGGTACCCCCCCCCCTACCGGCACGGAGCGAGGGGCCCGAACCTTATGAGACGTCTGAGGGGGTAGGGTAGGCGAGGGAGGCCTGACACCCCTCCGGGGGCTGGTAGGCCCGGTAGGCCTACGCTCCCCTATATGACAGGAGGTACCCATGGGTAAGCCTAGGAACTGGACGATATGCCCCCGTGAGAAGTGGCTGGTGGTCAACGACCTGACCGAGTACCAGCCCGTAGACAGGGGGGTAGTAGACAGGGGTAACAAGGCGGAGGCCTTGGTAGCCGCCGCACACCCCGAGTGGACCAGCCAGCAGGTAACGATCACGCTACCCACTGGCAGGAAGGGCCGCGTGGACATGCTGGACGAGCAGGGTGGCCCGGTAGAGATCAAGGGCGTGACTGACCATAGCTTCCAAAAGATGACAGGCATAGACACCTTGGCCACTGGCTACAAGTACCAGATGGAATACGTGGTGCAGTTATCCGGCTATTGCGTTACGGTCAACAAGCCGGGACGTTTCGTCATAGTCAATATGGATAATCCCGAACATCCCATCAAGGAGTTCGTCCATTCCCTTGAGGATGCCAAGGCCGTCTGGAACGTTTTCATGTGCGACAAGATACGTCCTAATTCCTGCCAGTTCTGTAACGTCAAGCAGTCCTGTTTAACGGCTTCCAAGCTTTTGGATTGGAAGCCGGGTTACGAAGTACCGGTCAAGGAGGTAGCACATGCGCTACATTGCAACCCCGGATGGGAAGGGTGAACTGATAGGGGAAGGGCTTCTGCCCGTTTCCTCTTTCCCCAATCCGAAGGCCGTGATAGCGTTCGACACGATTCTTGACGGGCCCTACGACAGTTTCGATATGGGGCCTAATTCGACTCCTGCCGACTACAAGCTTTATCTGGCAAGGCGGGGAGAGATCTCCTGTAGCTTCTGCTCCTATCATAAGGGGGAGAATGCCAGCAGGCCGGACAACGGTTGGAAGACCCACAGGGTTTCGCAGTATCGAATCAAGGAAAGGAGCTTCGCATGATCGAAGTACTCAGGCTCGACAGTTTCCCGGCCAATTCAGATCCGTTCAGCCACGATGCGTATCACATGGGGGTGAAGGTGGCCGAAAACGTGATGGTCTTGCATCCCTCGTTTTCCCACCAGTCTACCGACTACATCATCGTGGTCAATACGAAGACGGGAGAACGCCTTCGTATAGCATTCGCAACCAAGGGCTTGCTACCATCGTTGTTCGAAAAGACGATGCAGATTATCAGGGGAGGATAGGATGACGCAGACGCAGGCCGACAGCTACAGGATTGGCTACCAACTCAGCGATTACAGGCCAGTAGGCGGTTCCCATCTCACCCTCTTCGGGGCCATATGCGCGCTGCGGGCCAGCCTGCACAACGCCCGCCGGGGCGGCGATATGCAGGGCATCCGTATAGTCCGGGGCGATGGGCGATGGCTATCCGCGCACGATGAGACGACGTGCGCGGAGTGGATAGCCCGGCTGGCCTGACCGATACTCCCCGCCCACACACGCGGCATACAGCCGGGGCGGGGGATAGGACGGTAAACAGCCCGAGGGGGCGAGGAGGACAGAGGATGGCACACAAGGGGATCGTATTAAGCCCCATCGAGGAAGCCGGGGCACGTATGCGCAGAGCGATACGGGAGCTGCTGGCGCGCAGGCTGGCGGGGAAAATTAGCCGGGGGACATTCGACCGATTGCGGCTTGCGGTGGGGGACCAGTACGATGCCGCAGTGCCCACCGGGAAGGGGGAGTAGGCCTGACCGATACTCCCCGCCCACATTCGGGCTGATGGCCGGGGCGGGGGGTAGGACGGTTGACATACTGCCCCAAGAGGGGCGAGGAGGACAGAGGATGAAAAAGAGATACCGCGTATCGGTGGTGGGGTCGACGGTGGTCCTGCGGGTGACTGACGAGGACCTGATGGCGGCACTCTGGGAGATACCCTTGCTGGCGGATGGCTCCATGCCCGCGACGCTGGAGCGCCACTACATCGTGGTAGGGCGGGACCGCGGCTATGTCTACGACGTCACCGACGCGGAGGGCACGCTCGGTGTACAGGTGGGCGCGGGGCTCTGCGGGCAGGGCGAAATGCTCATCTCCGGGGTGGCCGGGCTGGCGTCGGTCATCCGGCGTGAGGTCCGGCGGGTCATCCGGCGCATGGAGCGAAACACATAGCCCCTGCGGAGGCGAGGAGGAGGGAAGTAACCATGCAAAGATCGTGGTTGGTACAACGACTTAAGCAGCCTTGCAAGCAGCCGATGGGGATGATCAATCCCTTTTCGTTCGGTGGTGGGAGCGGCGGGTTTGGCGAGGGGGCACAACGGATCCTGTCTACCATCTGCAACTTCGATTACATGGGAGCCGCAGAATTCGAGGATGGCATCGTGGCAAGGACATTTCATGCCATGGTGCAGCGCACGCCTCCGGACATCTGCTTCAATTTCAGCCTGCCTACCACGAACAAGAAGATGGCGTTAATCACGATGGATATCATCGTCATCTGTCCTGCCGACTGGAAGGAGGAAGTCCGGAAGCGGATCACGACATGGGCTATCGACGAGAAGGAGGATTATGACGGGCTTGAGGAGCCTACGAATCTTCGATACATTCTCGCGGATAAAGGCGGACGGTTCCCGCCCGTGGGCTGGTTCGAACTGGACAACGGGTTCATGTTCTTCACGGACCCGATGATGGCCGAATCGTTCTACAAACTGCTGACACAAGAAATATCGGCAAAATAAAAGAAAGGAGAACAAGTAACATGGCGAATGACAGGCAGAAGCAACTCCGCAAGGCGATCCACCAGTGGGCCAAGACGGGCAAGAAGAAGGGCGTGTCCAAGCCGGGGCACGGCAGGAAGACGAACGTTGGTGATCCCGGCAACCTGAAGTAGGAGGATAACATGGCAAAGTCTCCTAAGATGGAAAAGGTTCTGAACGAATTCGCAAAAAACCTGTTTGGTCGGGAACGTACCGGCAAGCAGTGCGTGGCATGCGGGTCCGGGAAGGTGAAGCCCGAAGACTTCAGGGACGATATATCCCGCAAGGAATTTGGGCTATCGCACATGTGCCAGCAGTGTCAGGATTCAGTGTTCGGATCAGGAGGGTAACATGGCTACCGAAGTCGAACTGCTGGATATCATGCTCGGCTGCCGGATCATATCAATTGATCGGAAGCTGACATGGGACAAGAAGGCAATCGAATCAATAACCCTGACCGTGGTATGCAGTCAGGCCACACACAAAATAGAGATTACAGCCCATACCGACAAGGGTTGCAGCATGTGCGATCCGGATCCCGGCGTGACGAATGACTACCTGTCATTCGAGATATGCAAGCAGCGTCCGACATGAACCTCGAACGGGCGATCTCAATAGCGGCGGATGCCCATTCGAGACAGGTGGACTTCAATGGCAAGCCGATTATCCTGCATGCTTTGAGGGTAATGCTCGCGGTACCCGAACAATTGCAGATAGCGGCTGTACTGCACGATGTGGTCGAGGATACCATCATCGATCCTAGGGATCTTGAGGCCCTTGGTATTGGCTATCCGGACCTAGAGATCGTTGACGCCTTGACGAGGCGCAAGGACGAGACGTACTTCGATTACATCAGGCGACTGCAACTGAATCCTGATGCCGTGAGGATAAAAATTGCGGACATCAAGGACAATATGCGTCCGGAACGGGCGCATCCACGATCCCCAACAAGCAGGTACCTAAAGGCATTGGACATGCTGATGCCGTTACTTAGTTAAGGAGGATACAATGGGAATTGCGATAACGGTTTCTGAGGCGCTGGACGTGATCAAGAGGGCTGAAATGGAGGTCGCCATTCAGCAGAAGCAGATCATGGGACTGGAACTGATGCTGACTGTGACGCAGATAGCTGCAAAGCGGGAGCAGGATATCAGGCAGGGATTCCAGCGGTTCGCGTTCAACACTCTGTGCCAGACGATAGCAGTCTAGATTACAAGGGCCAGTCGCTCACCGGTCGAGCAGCGGACCTTTAATCCGCCCAACAGGGTTCGACTCCCTGCTGGCCCAAGCTTCATGGCGCTGTCAGCTAACGGTTAGGCTAGCAGACCTTCAATCTGCATACGCGGGTTCGACTCCCGCCAGCGCCAGTTCTTTTCAATCCCACCAATAACAAGGAGGATCGTATGGTTGAACACTATCCGGCTCAGTTCATGACCGCAGAAATAGACAACTTTTGTGAACGCATCAAGATCATGCGTAGGCAATGGCTTGTCTTCAAGGACGAACCGAATTTTATCTCGCTAAAACAGGCCAATGATTTAAGGGATTGGCTTGTTGACGGGATCAACAAATTCGTGTCAGCACCCGCACCAAGGAGAGAACTATGACCACGATGAGCATGATGACTGTTGAGAACGATCAACTCAAGCCCCTGATCACATTTCAGATGGAGATGCAAAAGGCACCAAGTGACGATCCGATAGCGTATTGCTACGGGTTTATGCATGGATACGCCGGGGATTCACTGGTACAAAAAGGGGAAAAGAAAAAGGACATGGCCAAGGCTTACATCGACGGCCATACTCATGGCTGCAATGTAAAGTCGGGCAAGATGCCAATGCCTGCATGGGCAACACTGACGGGATAAGGAGGATACCAATGGGCGGTATAGAAGTTCTGGAACGTGAAGCTGCAGCCGAAAGGGCTGGCCAGAATACGGAAGCCCTCAAGGCCAAGGTGATCAAGGAAGAAGCGATGAAGCTGGATACCGAACGGCGATTCGCAGAAGCCCAGATCATACTTGTTGGCTTGAACGAATGCGGAATCAAGTTGCAGGCGATCTACGACAAGGTGGATCGGAGTGGAAGGGACAGGTTATATACCGTGCTACAACAGGTTTGGAATTCGCAGGAAGAACTGCGGCAGGTCTATCCGAATTTGGCAAAGAGGAAGGACACCAATGGCAAGTGAACCGAGCGCGCCAAAGCGGGAGTGGTGTCTGGCTTATCAGCGCGAGGGATACAAGCCAAAGCGCAAGATATTCCAAGTCGAATCCACCGCACGGGAGCGCCTACGATGGCTCCGGGCTGTGGATGCCGACGAGGACCTGCGCCCGGATGGGATGTCGCACCTACCCGGCCTGCAATCGAGTGCGCTCTACTCGCGCGAGGTAGGCGCATGGTCTGAAGTTCCCGTACCACCCGTGCAGGGTGATGGAAAGGGGGAGAAGTGATGAAGGCAAAATGCAACTGCACCTTTTGTAATACCAAGATGAAATTGGCATGGCCGGGTGGTGGCGGCACCAAAGACATCTTGGCTTGTGACCAGTGTTTCGCCACGTGTCTTCGTGACACTACCCGCAAGAACCCACGGTTCTACGATTGGCGACCGGGCCGCAAGACCGCACAGATAATGGGAGTTGAACTGACCGCAGACGATCAAAGGAGGATGCGATGAGTATACTTTGGGGGATGAAAATGGTTCCACCTCGGTGGTTCGCCGCTTGCTGGACGAAGGAAGGCAGGCCGGTCAAGGTCGTAGCCACTTCTCCTTCACTCAAGGAAGTGCTTGAGGTCATGGAGAAGAACAAGTTCGACCCGGAGGTCAAGGTGTTTCGCCATGGGTTCCGTGGGCTGCGTCGCTGGATCCTTCCGGGTGACGGCTATCCCATCAGCGAATTGGTAAAATGATCCGGTTCTTTCGTGCTACACGAGAAGGTCGGAAGCGTGATCGCAAACGCCAAAGATATATCCTGAAGGTCGGAAGCAAATCGTTTCACATGAGTCGCAAAGAAGCTACTGCATTGTGGAGCGTAATGGATACGATTATCGGTTTGGGCTACGGCAGTACCTATAGATCGGGAACGATCCGATCACTGGAGAAATAAATGAAGGAGATAACGCCGGAGTTCGAACAACTACTGCGGAAAAGATACGTCTCGATCTTGCAGATGGCCAAGCGGGTATCCAATATACGGATGGCGGATCTGGCGGTGATCGTAGCCGCGTCCAAGCTCAGGACGGATGTTGTACCGGAACATATAGAAATGCTGGCCGACATCCTGATCAAGGATTCCCGTGCTGCTAAGTGAGTTCAAGGAAGACTTCAATCTGTTGATCGGGAAACGTGTACGGACATTGCATGGATGGCCCAACGTTCCGGGCCTGACCGAGGGAGTAGTGGATGAAATCTATCATGGCGATTCCGTCATGGTAGCGTGGGATCTGCCCGACCAGCCATTGCCTGCAGGTTACTGCCAGTACGAAGGTCAATGGGCTGCGTTCTCCGGCATCCTGCGAGACGGATTTGCCAAGGACGAACTCAAATGGCTTGAGCTAGTCTCGTTCAATCTAGTTTCAATTTAGTCAAGGAGGAAACCCCGTGAGCAAATATATCGAGGGGATACCACGTTCCAAACCAAGGGGGCGGGATTCCATGATCGACTATCTGAAGAACCATTTCAGGTACAACACGATGAATTCGTGGAATGGTTCGACGAGCTACGCAAGGTGTATCAAGTTCAGCAAGCTGGACCTGAACACCGAACAGGTCAATGCCTGCTACCGAATGTTGCAGGTCGATTCCGCTTGGGAAGCAGTGATCGACATACAGCACCAGTTTGCCCATCGTCACCAGCATGAATGGCAGATGGGATTCAATGGCAGGTCCGGTGGCTACATCGTCCTGTATATGGGCGGTGTACGGGACGGCAAGACATTCTGCTGGCCCGGCAAGTCCATAGACCAGCATGAAGATTTCGCAGACTGGACTGACGAAGACTTGGGAGAACGGATTCGTGTCGTATGGGATTTCGACAAGACATGTGAGCATATGGTGGCAGCATTCGTGGAGTATGCCACCAACCATACGGTAGAAGAAGAAACGGTTCTGGTTCCGAAAAAGATTTTTGTTGCCAAGCCCAAAGGAGGATCCAAATGAAGGATGCAGTGTTGGACGAAGGACTGCGGAAGATCATCGAGATCGCTGAGCGCGAAGGGATTATCCTCGTGCAGGACAGGATAACGGACGTCAAGATCGTCAGGCTTAACGAGCATGGCGATGTGGAGTCCATGGTTCTAACATTCAACCCGGAACCCGTCCGGTAATTTCAAGGAGGATATATGGCACAGGTACTTCGGAAGATTACACAGACCGAACTCGGTGAGTTCATAGCTTTCCAGTCTGCTGCAGAGAAATATTCCAAATTGCGGAGGGACATCATCGAGCGCAATGAGAAGGGTGCTGGCGTCGAAGCCGGAGAATTATCCCTTCAGATCACGACCGAAAAGGGCGTTTCCGTTTCGTATGCCGGGGCAATCGAGGCCCTGCTCAAGGAGCATCCTGCGATGGTGAAACCATTCGAGGCCATCAAGCGCAAGTTCACCAAACCCAAGACCAGTCACGAAGTGGTGGTCACGGGTGCGGAATCCATCTGAGGTATATAACTAATGGGGGGCAGGTTTCCTGCCCCCCTGTAGCCGAAGGAGGATAGATGTATCCAAATCAGGCAAAGAGATTCATGCATTGGGGCCTTAACAATTATCCAAGACAGGCGATCTTTCTGGTAGGCCATTCAGGAATTGGCAAGACCATGACGCCTAAGCAGGTAGCCAAGGAGAACGATACGTTCTATGTCCGGTTGAATGCAACCGGTATGGACAATACGGATCTCACGGGGCTGCCCAAGATAACGGACGACCTAACTTCATGGCGTCCACCTGCGATGCTGATGCCGTTGGCGGGTAACGCGAAAGCGATCCTGATCATAGACGAGATCAATCGCGTTCCAACGGAAACCCGTCACGTGCTGATGCAGATGCTGGACGAGCGAGAGGTTGGTGAACTCAAGCTCGGGCCGAACGTGCTCATAGTTATCACTGCCAACCCGGACGATCCGGGGTATCAGGTCGATGACTTGGACATAGCATTCTTGCGCAGGTGCTGCGTGCTATCGTTCGAGTTCCACTTCGATGCGTTCCTGCAGTACGCCATGTCGGAATACGAATCGCCCATCAAGGGTCACGAGGGGCAGCGTATATCCGCAAGGGTACTGGCAGCGATGCAGAGAAACAAGACGGCGTTCGTCAAGGACATCAAGAACAGGGAGAAGTTCGAGAACACTCCCAATCCTGACAACTGCGTACGCTGCTCTGAAATGGAACACGCAGGCCTGTATGAGGTTGGATTCAAGGAGGAAGAAATCATCCAGATCTTGGCAGGGATGGTTGGCTCGACCCTTGCGACCTCGATGGTCAAGGATCTGAACGACAAGCTGTTGTCGGATTACAAGAAGCTGATCGACAAGCTGGAACCCCTGCCGGGTTCCGTGCCGCATCCGGTACAGATAGACCTCCTGTATTACGTGTGGGAGGACTATGGTTCGGATCCCAACAAGTACGCCAAGCAGATCCATCATCTGTTCCTGCAGATGAATAACGACATCAAGTTACTGATGGTCAAGCTGTGCCACAAGTTCTTCAACAGCAGCAAGACCAAGGTGGCATTCATGCCCATGAAGGCAGACTGGAAGAAGGTCTGCAGCGAGATAGCGTTACGGTCGAAGGGCGTGAACGAGGACGAGATACGGGATCTTCTCAACAGCCTGTAAGGCGGATGGTCGGGGCCGGGGTTTAATCCCCGGCCCCATCACCGCACTGGAGGTACGATGTTCAACATTCTGGACTTAATCATGTATGAGTTTGCCAAGAACGATGACTACCTGACAGGCATATTCGCCCATGCCGACAAGAAGAAGACGGACAAGCTTGACGTCCCGACGCGGTTGAATGGGGATAAGATCGAGTGGCAGCCCGACCTTCTCAAGGGCATGGTTGACGGCCAGAGGGAAGTGCAGTTCGCTGGCGAGTTGGTGCATCTGGCGCTGGGACATCCGGAACGGATGAAGCAAATGACAGGTGGCATAAGCGAGTTATGGACGCTGGCTGAAATGGCGATGATGCTTTCGACATACCATATGTTGGAGCATGACAATCGTCTGGTACCGCCAGAAGTATTCCTTCGACCGGAACAGTTCCAAGATAAGGACGGCAATCCATTCCCTAAGAATGAAAGTGCCGAGAAGTATTTTCAGTTGCTCGTTGACCTGTTCAATAGCAAGAACAAACCCATACCTATGCCGGGTGAAGGGCAAGGAGATCAACAGCAGCAGCAAGGACAGGGACAAGGCGAGGGAGAAGGCGAGGGAGAAGGCGAGGGAGAAGGTGAAGGAGAACAGCAGGGTCAGGGCGAAGGAGAAGGCGAAGATCAACAGGATGGCAAGGACCAAGGTCAGGGTCAACAGGGTCAGGGTAAGGATCCTGTTCGGCAAGCCCTTGATTCCTTGGGGATCAAGATGCCAAAGTATCAGCCACAAGATATGTCGAAGTGGGGCAACGTTCCCAAGACTACGCAGGAAATGGCAAAGATCCTGTTGAAAGAAGCGTTGCAGAAATATCGTGGTACGCTGCCTGCCGGATGGAAGCGGGTACTCGAACAGCTTGAGACGCCGGAAGAAGACGATTGGAAGCGTCTCGTTGACAGGATGATCGGTTCGAAGTTTGCCATCCGCAAATTCCGCCGTACCATGAAGCGACCAAGCCGCAGGTTCGGTGTGGGATGGCCGGGCAAAAAGCGGATTCATCGGGGAACATTGGTGCAGGCAATCGACTCATCCGGTTCGATGGGCGACACTGAATTGGCTGTCATCGTCAGCAAGGGTAAGCAGTTGGCTAGGAGATATGGTGCGCCATATCTGGCAATCGTTTGTGATGCAGCCATACATACCATCAAGATGGTTCGCAAGGTGGTAGACCTTGACGAGCTTGAAATACTTGGTGGCGGGGGCACGTCATCGTTGCCGGTGTTCAAGTATCTGGAGGACAACAAGATCAGGACGGACCTGCTGGTATACTTCACGGATTTGGAGATAGACTTTCCGCAGAACAAGCCAGCAATAGTTCGTGACATGGTATGGGCAGTGGTCAACAATCCCAGCCGCAACGAGGTTCCATTCGGAGAAATCCTGCATGTCGAAATAAAGGAGAAGTAATGAGCCTAGTTATAACGGCAGACTTCCGTGGGTTTCGCATCAGGGAATCCACGGATTATAAAGAATGCGTATACGTTCTGGATGACGGCATGACTGTCAGCACGGATCGATGCTGGCCTGCCACACTGAATAACGTGGTGATGGCGGGCCAGCTATATGCTACCAAGCAGATAGACCGTGCCAAGAAAGAACTCAGGAGCATGGAGCAGGCTTACGACATGTCCGCTGAAGCTGCAGAGATATTCCTCGTGCTGAAGAAGCAGGGCTTTACTCTGGACGAAGAAACCCGCATCAGGACATTGATGCAGCCTCCGTTCACGGAAGTCCAAGAGGATGATATCGTTCCGCTGATCATGTCACACGTGGACAAGTGCGAGAAGATCAAGAAAGATCCGGCCAATGTACCCCTTGCTTTTGGATGGGTAGAACCTGAGCCGGGGAAGGGCACTATCGTATTCGAACACGAAGGCAAGCTTGCTGCAGGCAAGCATGCAGGCGGGGTGATCTCGTTGTTTAATAAGCGGCAGGTCATCCTTAGCTTTCAGGATTGGCATTTGATTCCGAAAGGTTCCAGCGTCGGAACGCTGGTCCAGTTCCTGAAGTGTGAACCAACAGGGGCTAAGTCGATAAAGGAATTGTGCGGCAAGCATAGGGCCGTAGTAGAAGACGGGGTATTAATAACGACAGGATTAAAGAAGCTGGTCTTTACTGACATCAGTATCGATCAATTTCTTTAGGAGGCATCATGGATATCAAGCTGCTCTCTACCCGCAGCCGGGTTAATTCTCTGCTGCAAGTGGGCACGGATATGTACAACGTATATCGTATCGACTTGACGAGTGGTACGTTACGGGTTGCAACGGTAATACAGGACAATATCGAAGTCGTACCTATCGCAATGGATACTCACGGCATGACGACGGACGGGATCATGTGCGAGATAAAGCATGTTGTATCCCATGCAGATATGCTTAAGCAGGTCAGAGAATTGCTCACGCAAGAACCCAAGCTTTATACAGGGCAGTCATTCATTACAACTGATGGATACTATCCAGCCATTGCCGTCGGAGAAAATGGGGGCTTTGGGATCAAGAAGGATGAGTACGATAAGTGGACCGGATATAGCCTGCTCCTCAAGAAAAATGGTTACAAGCCGTTGATCACGGATCAGTGTTATTTTTCGGATGTGTGGAGGCTGCTCATACCATGCAATCGAATCCTGAAACATATCGTAGAAAACTTCGGATGGCTGGCCGATCCATATGACTGGCAGGAATTCGTGATGCAGAACCAGAAGAAGTGGGTAGAGTTCCCGCCTTTCACACCATGAAATACTGGATCTATACGTCGCCATCCTATCAACGATTACAGGTACGACGGAAGAAACTAGTCATCTTTCGTACGCATGCCGTGCCGGGTTCAAGAATCAGGCTGCTGCTCGGCGACTCGATTTTTATATATCGTGATAATTCATGGGCCAAGATGTTCCGCATACGGAAAGCCAGAAGGCGTCCGGCAATTCATCTTGGCAAACTATATGGAGATTGTTGGCACTGGTTACACACACAAGCAGAACGCTTTCATATTACGGAGGTTTAAATGGAATACGGAACGCCGGTTATCTTTGCGATGATACGTTGCAGGGGAAAGGGCATCGAGTCTCACGAAAATTATATAGGCATACTGCATGGCATTTTTACGCAGGACATAAACAGCATCAAGGTACGACGGGCCAAGGTCTATTGTGCAACGGACGATAATCTGCATACCTGCGACTTGAATAAGGTCAAGACGCTGGATAACAAAGATATCAATCTGGATTCAATATTGATGCCTGCTCCGGAAGCAGTGGCAAGATCCGCACCAAAGGATCTCATCATCGAATCCGATGGTACGATATCATACATTAAGGAACTGGCAATCAAGGTTCGGGCAGGGCACTTACTTGAGCTTAAGCCCACTGAATGGACCGCCAATCCTATAGCATTCATACTGGCAAAACCCCCATTACAATGCCATGTTATGTCCATAAGCGACTTGGTTTATATTAACGGCAGGGCAATGGCAATCAGTCAAATCAGTGTAGATATTTATAGTGGTGGCAAACATACCGTACTACCTTCGAATGCCTTGGCATACGATCCTACCCTACTACATCAAGCGTGGGAACAGGCAACGACTGAAAAACTGATTCAATATATGGAGAAGTACAAGGCATTCGTTGTCAAGTATCGTAAACATATATCCACACTGTATGAGAATCGCAAGGATCAGAAAGGAAAATAATATGAATGGAGAAAATACCCGTATGGTAAACGGTTTGATATTCTTCAAGGGCTATTTTAACGACGACTTTAAGGCAATGTTTCTGAAACGTATTCAGGAATTGCGGCCCGCTTTTTACATAGCCAACATGAAGACGTTTGACGAGCATGGAAACAAGCTACTAGCAGGAGAACGTTTCGAAGATGATCAGCGAATACTTGATCGCATCTTGGGAGGTATCGCCGATCTTTATGGAGACAAGTTCATGTGGCCTGACGTGACGGTTGAAAACGTGGAGCGTCATCACATGGATCATTGGATTAAAGAAGGGCTACGGGATGCTGCTGAAACAGATTATTGGTATGCATACGAAAAAGATTATGGATTTTAAGGAGGTAACATGAACGACGCAGTAAAGGAAATAATTAATACTGTCCTGACGGACTTCAAGGAACCGGACGCACTGGACCGAATCGCGGCACATATCATTCCACGGGATGATCGTCCGTGTGGCAGGTGGTCATTGCTCAACCGCTTCATAGTGAAGCATGGCAAGACCGAGGATGCACGTGGATTCGAACAGTGGAATAAGCTTAACCGCAAGGTCAAGAAGGGATGCAAAGCCCTGTACATTCTGGTCCCATTAAAGGTACCGAAAGAATCTACAGATACGAATGGAAAGAAAAAGACCGACATGATACTGATAGGCTTCAAACGTTTCCCGGTGTTCCGTATGGAGGATACCGAGGGCGATCCTATCCAGTATCCGGACTTCACGCCCAAGGTCTTGCCACCCCTATTAAACGTGGCCAAAACATGGGGATTGGATATCAAGTATGGGCCTGACTTTTTCGGCACTCATGCACTTGGTTACTATGGTATTGAGTCGAAAGATATCAAGCTCATGTCGCATGACGTGAAGATATTCTTTCATGAACTGGCACATGCAGGACATGAAAAGGTTATGGGTGCCAAGCTCAAGCCGGGGTCTGACGCACAGCAGGAAATCGTGGCCGAGTTTGTTAGTTGTGTTCTACTACGGTTATATGGATTCAAGGGCGAAGGCAATGCCTATGACTACATAGCGCACTATGCGGAGGCTGACAAGAAGGATGTGCTTGGAGCCTGCACCAAGGTACTGTCAACAGTCGAGAAGATAATGAAAGCAATCGTGGCCGTCGAGACGGGAGAGGATAATGAAGATGCCGATACCGCTTAATTTAACTCCAGAAGAACAAACTCATATCAAGATACAGGCTAAGGCCATAGACTTGCTGGAACAATACGGCACCAAGCTATTGGCTGCCGATCAAGAAATCGGGATACAAATAGGTAATGGAAGATTAACTTTAAGAATTCAATTAACAAATCCCACAAGTCCTGACTGGAATATACAGTTATTGCACAGCATTTTCTGGCCGCTGTTCGAGCAAGGTTACGAAAAATATCTTGAAGCTCTCAAGCATATCGCTGAGACTGGCGAACTTTAAAAGGAAGAAGACGTGTATGTAATCATCGTTGGTAATGCCGAAAAGATTCAGGTGTTGAATGGTGCTACGGAAGACGAGGCTCGTGCCGAACTGGTGAAGGCGATTCAGGATAGCCAACTTAATTGCGTGCTATTAAATGAATCGCAGGCTCGTGAGATAGGAGAGGCGGCTTATGGGCTGTGACATCCACTTCTTTGTAGAGGCACGCAATCGTTGGATTCCGGCCAATACAAGAACTTCGCAAAGACCCTGCGAATGTACGCATGGTATTTTGTTTCGATAATTAGCGATGAAGAAACACTATACGTTCGCACGGAACTTTCATAGTGATCACGCAGAGGACATTAGGTGGGAATGGATTCCGAGAATAGAATTACATATTACACGCCACAACTTAAAACGATATGAACCAGTTTGGACATGGTGTTCGATAGACCGTTATGGAC
>Ga0315295_10002879_pt1 | contig 14572 bp, 14 predicted proteins | sample YL17G14_0_MG_FD_204453 | JGI IMG/M metagenome (GOLD analysis project Ga0315295, IMG submission 204453) | Sediment microbial communities from Yellowstone Lake, YNP, Wyoming, USA - YL17G14_0 | ecosystem: Environmental > Aquatic > Freshwater > Lake > Sediment | place: USA: Wyoming | collected...
GTCCGGACGAACTTTCCGGATGTCATCTACAAGACAGAAGAGGAAAAGTTCCGGGCCGCCGTTCGAGAGATCGAAGAACTCCATCAGGCAGGACGACCTGTCCTGGTCGGAACGATTTCGATTGAGAAGTCGGAGCGGTTGAGCCACCTCCTCAAAAAGAAGGGGATTCCCCACAACGTCCTGAACGCGAAGCATCATGAGCGGGAGGCGGAGATCATCGCCCAGGCAGGAAGGGCAGGGGCCGTGACGATCTCAACCAACATGGCAGGAAGAGGGACCGACATCCTGCTGGGCGGGAACCCCAAATTCCTTGCCCGGACCATGGTGAGCCCTGAGCAGGCCGCAGACCCTGATGCCGCGCAGAAGGCCTACGAGAAGGCCTATGGGAAGGCGATAGACATTGTCCAGCAAGAAAAGGGGAAAGTGATCGAGGCAAGAGGCCTCCATGTCCTGGGTACGGAACGTCATGAATCCCGCCGGATCGACAATCAATTGCGGGGAAGATCCGGGAGGCAGGGCGATCCGGGATCCTCCCGGTTCTATCTCTCCCTGGAAGATGACCTTTTGAGGATTTTTGGCTCCGAACGGATATCGAACATCATGGACCGATTCGGGATCGAAGAGGAACAGCCCATTGAGCACCGGATGGTGACGCGGGCCATCGAGAATGCCCAGAGGCGCGTGGAGGCCCACAATTTTGAGATCCGGAAACACCTCCTTGAATATGACAATGTCATGAACCAGCAGCGGGAGGTCATCTATACCCAGCGGAGAGAGGTTCTGGCCGGTCAGGACATGAAGGAATCGGTCAAGGAGATGATCGAAGAACAGTCTGAAGGGATTGTCGATCTCTTCGCGGATGAAAAGGCGCACCCAGAGGATTGGGATTTCAAGGGGCTTCAGGATGCCGTCTATGAACAGTTTTCGTTCTCCTGGACTCCTCCATCGATAGAAGAGGATGGGTTAACCCAGGGGCGCCTGAAAGAGAGGGTCATTGCAAAGGCTGAAGAAGTCTATGAGAAGAAGGAGAGGGAATTCGAGGCGCCCATGCTCCGGTACCTTGAGAAGATGATCATGCTCCAGGCGATCGATCACCACTGGAAGGATCATCTGCTCGCTGTCGATCAACTCAAGGAAGGCATCGGATTGAGGGGATACGGCCAGAAGAACCCTCTGATCGAATATCAGAAGGAGGCCTACCAGATGTTCCTTGAGATGATGGACCGGATCAAGAAGGACACCCTCCAGAAGCTCTTCACCGTCCAGATTGCCAGGGAACAAGATGCCAAGGAGTTGAAGGTGGAGCGGAGGCAGAACTTTGTGCTGAGTCGCGGGGCAACCCCGCAGGCCGGGGGACAGACGGAGGCCGGAAAAGGGGTAACCATCCGCCGGGATGGAAAGAAGGTTGGCCGCAATGATCCCTGTCCCTGCGGGAGCGGCAAAAAGTATAAGAAGTGCTGCCTGCCGAGGGAAGAAGAGGCAAGGGCCTAAATCAATTGTGGATGTCAGATTCCAGAATGCGGAATGGAGAAACAGGAGTGGATTTTGCTACGAGGTTCTTACTCCGAAATCTGCAATCCGAAATCCGAAATGAATGGGGGACAAAATGAAGCCGCTCGATTTCAGGGTTCCGGGTTTTCTCTTTTCGGGGATTTCAGCAGGGATCAAGAAGGATGGGAGAAGGGATCTTGGGTTAATCTACTCGGAGATTCCAGCCCAGGTGGCCGGGCTTTTTACGACCAATGCCGTGAAGGCGGCCCCCGTCCAACTGGACATGAAACGGATCAGGGGAGGCCTTTGCCAGGCCGTGCTTGTCAACAGCGGCAATGCCAATGCCTGTACCGGAATGGCAGGGCTGCGCAATGCCCAGGCCGTCTCCAAAGGGATAGCAAAAGGGCTCCGTATCGGTGAATCGCGGGTCCTTGTTTCCTCAACGGGAGTGATCGGAGCTCCCCTCCCGGTGAAAAAGATCGCGGAGGGAATTCCGGAGCTGCTTCAGACCCTTTCTCCGGATGGTTTTTTGAAAACCGTGGAAGCCATTATGACGACCGACACCTTCCCAAAGGTGGAGGTGGCCACCTGCCGGATTGGAGGGAAGCAGGTGAAGTTGTGCGGGATGATCAAAGGTGCGGGCATGATTTGCCCCAATGTGGCGACGATGCTCTCTTTTCTGATGACCAATGCAAGTATCCCATCTCCCTTGCTCCAGCGAATGTTAAAGAAGGTTGCCGAGGGTTCCTACAACAGGATCACCATCGACGGGGATACCAGCACCAATGATACGGTCCTTCTATTGGCCAATGGGAAAGCGGATCATCCTTCCATTCATCGCATGGACCGGGACGGAGAAGTCTTTCAATCGATGCTCTCGGAGGTTTGCCAGAATTTAACCAAGAGTCTGGTAAAGGATGGAGAAGGGGCGACCAAGTTCATTGAGATCGAGGTCCGGGGAACACGAAACCTTGACGATGCGAAACGGGCAGCCTATGCCGTTGCCCATTCCCCACTCGTCAAAACCGCTTTCTTTGGAGAGGATGCAAACTGGGGAAGGATTCTCTGCGCCCTGGGCCATTCCGGGGCCAGGATCAATCCCAACCAAATCGATGTCTTCTTTGACCGGTCCCCGATCGTGAGAGACGGAATGGGGGTTGGGGGCCAGTTGGAAGAACGAGCCGCCCAGGTCATCAAGAAACAATCCTTCAAGGTCACCGTTGACCTCCACCAGGGAAAGCATCAATTCTCCGTTCTCACGACGGATCTTTCCCTCGATTATGTGAAGATCAACGCCTCCTACCGATCCTAATCCTTTATCCTCTCCCTCTCCTCAGTGGGAGAGAGGGAGAGATAATAAGAGCTGCCTAAAAACCTCCCTATCAATTCCCGCCTTATGAAAAAGAGATGACAACAGGCGGGGCGACTTCAGATGTTCCAAAAACTTCAATAAGAAAAACGAAATGAAAAGAATCTTGATTGTTTCGGTCCGTTGTTATACAAAAGAAAGCGGCTCAGATTTCCTGCGGTCCTGATATTGGATCTCTTTGCTCGCTGAATTTAGCTCTGGAAAGAATATCGATGTGGCCTAAATGGATTGGGTTCTTAAAGAAGGAGAAGACTGAAGAGAGACTTCCTTCCACTCAGGAAATCCTCGAGGAGGTCAAAAGCCTTAAGAAAAGTCTGTGGAAGCAGGCCGCATTTCTTGATCTCTTCAGGAAAGAGGTTGCGGAAAGACTCGAAGAAAAGAGGGCCGCGGACGTTAGACCTCTTATTGAACTAGCGGAGGCCTTCTTTTATCACGACCATTCCCTCGGAGAGATTTCGGACATTTCACCTAATCAACAGGAGGCGCTCGAAATCGTCTGGCAGAAACTGGAATCCTTGCTGAACTCTGTGGGCATTGAGGTTGTTCGTAAGGTGGACGTCCCTTTTGATCCTAGGATCCATGAAGCCATGGATAGGCTTGCGGAGGGAAATGGAAGCCCTGTGGTGAAAAGAATCCTTCAGCCGGGGTTTGTCCACGAAGGAAGGGTGGTCAAACCTGCAAGGGTGATGATCGAAAGAGAAAATTGCGAATCGAAGGGGGAATCCGATGAAAGATATTCTCTGCGGGATTGATCTGGGAACGACGAATTCCTCGATTGCTTTTCTTAGAGAGGGAAGACCTTTTGCGGTCGATATTGAAGAGGGTTCGGCCATTGTCCCTTCTGTGGTGAGCCTGGATGAAGAAACAGGTCAGATCTTCGTCGGACGATCCGCCAAGAATCGGCTGGCCGCCTTTCCGGACCAGACGGTGCGGTCGATCAAGAGGCTCATGGGGAAGGAGGTCAAGGTCCAGTTTGGAAAACGGTCTTCGTCTCCGGAAGAGATCTCTTCACTGATCCTGAAGTATCTCGTGGACAAGGCTTCAGAAAAGGTCGGTCAGGAGATAAAGCGAACCGTGATCACCGTGCCTGCCTATTTTAATGATGCCCAGCGCAGGGCAACCATTCGCGCCGGAGAGCTTGCAGGATTAGAGGTATCACGTATTATTAATGAACCCACAGCGGCTTCCCTCGTGTACGACCATGTCGCTTCCCTGGGGGGAAGCCCCAGCCCGTATATTCTTGTGTATGATCTGGGCGGAGGGACCTTCGATGTCTCCATCCTGGAGATAAAAGGGGAGATCAAAGAGGTCCTTTCCTCTTGCGGAGATACGGCCCTGGGGGGCGACGACTTCGATGAAAGGCTCGTCGCTTTCTTTCTCCGAAGGATGAGAGAAGAGACTGGACTCGATTTCACGGATCCCGGCAGGGCCTTACATGTCCGACTGAGGGAGATTGCCGAAAGGGCGAAGATCAGCCTTTCGGACCAACCCTTCGTATGGGTGAAAGAGGTGGGATTAACCCACGTGAACGGAGAGCCCGTTCATCTCAACGTTGAAATAGATCGAAGAGATTATGAGGAGATGATCGGAGACCTCCTCCAAAAGACAGTGGCAAAGGTGGAGGAGGCATTGGAGGAGGCTCATCTCAATTTGGGGGATATTGGGAATGTCATTCTTGTGGGTGGGGCAACCAGGACGCCCCTGATCCAGAAAACGCTGACGGAGATGTTTGAACGTTCCATTTCCCACTCGATTGATCCCGATCTCTGTGTGGCATTAGGGGCCTCTGTACAGAGCGGGCTGATGGCTGGGGAGCCTCTGGGCCATATCCTCCTTGACGTGACGGCTCACTCATTGGGGGTTAAGACAGCCGATGAATTCGATCAGGAATCCGGGGATGCGGACTACTTCTCGATCATTATCCGAAGAAATACAAAGGTTCCCGTCCGCAAGGGAGAGCTCTACTATACCATTGTCGACAAACAGGAGGGGGTGGATGTGGAAGTCTTTCAGGGAGAGAGCCCATCCTGTAAAGGGAATACCCTGATCGGGAGATTCTGGTATCCCTTGAAGCCATCGCCTGCAGGATCCCCCGTCATCACCGAATTTGCCTATGATAAGGAAGGGATTGTCCATATCACCCTCGACCAGAAGGGATACAACAACCGAAAAGAGGTGACCCTGGACGTGCGCAGAAGAAGGGTCATTCAAACGGAGGCTGAGGAGAAAGAGCAGGAGATCCTGAACTATATCGTCGAAAAATCACGGCGACTGATTGCCCGGGATGGTCTGCCCGCCCCTTTGAGAAGGAACCTTGAAGAGCTGACCGACCGTTATGAAGATGCAATCAAGAGCGGTAAGGCGGAGAGCGTCATTGACCAGTGTGAGGATGAGCTTCTCGAAAAGATAGAAGAAGCCGAAGAGGGGTTGGGGGCGATTGAGTAAAGCCGCGCAGAAGAGATTCAGAAAAGAGCTTGGAAAGATGCTGAGCGCCGGCCGGTATTGGGAATGGCTGGAGGTGCTTGAGAAAGAGTCCGCGGTTGCCGACTACAGGAGAGAATGGCAGGAGGCATGGCAGACCCTTGCGCGCCGCGCCCTTCGGGATCCTCAGCATATGGAGGATTTTTTGACCCGGAGCGGATCCCTTCAGCAGCACCCGGACATTTCCGAAACCCAGTTCCTCTTTCTCCTGAAGGAGTTCATCCAAAAGGGCGCAGGGGGTGAGAAGCTTGCCTCTCTGAAAGGGTTGAGCTTTCCCGGAGAAGCCATCCGGAGACAGGCGATATCCGGGGGGAACGAACCCTTTCCGGAAGAGAGGTTCCGGAAGAACTTATCGGCCCTCCTCTCAAAGCCCGGGGAGGTGACGCAGAAAAATTACGAGGAGATCGCCCGGCTAGTTCAGGGGACGGCTTTAGCCATTCCGGTGAGGTATCTCGGCGGGCGAGTCACGGCGATGCGGAGTGTCGCCAGGCATCCTTCTAACGAAGACGGCCTCGCGAAGTTGTCCGATATAGAATTGGCCCTGAAAGAGGCTGCGAGGAATCTTTCGCCTCACCTCCAGCGGGTCCTCTTCTACCCGTTTCTTTTCCATATTGAAAAGGTCATTCAGCCGCTTCTGGAAACCAGACAAGAGGCTATCATTGCGACGATCGTTTCCTCGGTCCCTTATCTGTTCGGTCTGCTTGCAGGAGAGCGGGCAGAGGGCATCAAACGTCAGTTAAGCCCTTTGAATCGAGAATTGCCGGATGGCGTTTCTCTGGAGAAGATTATTCATGGCAGTGACTTTGATGAAAAGATCCGTCTCCTTGGAAGGATGAGATCCTCCCACGCGGAAAAGGATGAACGAGGTGGGTTTCTCGATGACTTCCTGGACCTTTACAGAAGTATCTTTTCCGATATCCAGAGGATGGGGCAATCCCTTTCCGAAAGAGAGAGGAAGGATCTGGGGAGGGTCATGGGATCTGCCCTGACAAAGGATATCCACCACCTCTGGAATGGTCTCATGGCGACCGAGCACGACCTTGTGGGGATCCTCCTCTCTGCCGCTCAATCGGCGTGCCTCGACCGGAGGCTAAGCCTGCTGTCCATCCTATTGGCCGAAAAACAGGGTCAGTGGAGGCTTAAGGTGCTTGCCGAAGGTTTTATCAAAGGCCAGCCCTGTCCAAACAGGGAGGATATCTTCTGGCTTTTTGAAGAGTTCAGTGAGATCTTATTCCCCCGCGTCAGTTCTCTCAAGCCCCTGCTCATCCTGTGGCAGAGTGAATCCCCGTTTCTTCATGATATGGCGCAGCAGATTTGGTCAAAGGCCTTGACCGTTCTTGTCTTGAACTCCCTCTCGAAAAAGGTGGATGGACTTTTCCCTCTTCCATTAGACGGTCCTATGAACGAAGAGGTGAAGAGACAGATCCAAATCTTTCGAAAAGAATTGAATACCCTAAGAGGCTGTAAACCCCTGGGTAACGTGGCGGACTTTCTCGATTGTTTTCCCGATGATTGCTTCACGGAAAGCGGATACCATCGCCTTCTTGGAATAATGTTTGAAAGGGGAAGGGGGCTCGATTCGATCATCGAAATGATGGACGGCACCCTTCGTCACTCTCCGATTTCAAAAGGGATGAATCAGTTTCTTCCTGTGGATCTTTTCGGAAATTACTTTAGGGCTCAAGAAAAGGGTTTTTATGCCTTTTTACGGGAGCGTTGGGAGGGTCTAAAGACGACGAGCCTCCAAAGCATCGAGAAGTTAGCCGGGATTCTCTTACGAAAGGAAACCCGGCCAGAGGATCGGAACCTCCTGTTGAGGGTGGGCAACCTGCTTGAGGAGCGTTTCCGTAACGGAGAAAAGGAAGCGGGCCTTCTCAAAGAGAGGTTGATGGGTGAGCTGACCAAGAAGAGTCCAGAACCAGCAAGGGCCCCTTCGCGAAAGGGAAAGCGAAGGCCAAAAGGATTCTGGTAAAACGGAGGGGCACAAAAGTGATGACAGAAGAGAAGGCCTTAGCCGTGCTCAATCTTTTTCCCCCGGCAAGCCGGGAAGAGATTGAAAAGGCTTATCAGCGACTCGTAAGACGGTATCCTCCAGAATTTCATCCCGAGAAATTCAGGGCCCTTGATGAGGCCTATCGTTTCCTGACCTCCCTTGCCTTTCGGGTCGAGCGTTCCCTTTCGCCACAGGCAAGAATGGAGATTGACAAAGAATTGTTTTCCTTTGATCTCACTCCACCCACCGCTTCTTTAGAGGGGGCTCTGAATGAAATTAAGACGAAGTTAAAGATTGCCTTCCTCTGGAAACCCCTCGAAAAGAAATAGAGAAACAATTCCTCCACTTTTTACGATGTCAGATATAGCCTTGGAGTGCGGGAGCTTGCTCCCATTTTGACTGCCCCATGGATTCAAACGAAAATTGCATTTGAAATGCGGGGAGTTTTTTGGTAGAGTATGACCATCTTGCTCTCGTCGGTGGTGAGGGCACGAACGCTCTCGCGACGGGATTCAAGAAATAGGAGCCCTTATCTCATGTCCCTCACGATCAACAAACCCAAGCTCGACAATCTCGCCGGCGACATCTGGAAATCCGCCGAGCGCTTGCGCGGCAAGTTCAAGGCTTACGAATGCCAGGGCGTCATCCTGCCCATCATCGTCATCCGGCGGCTGGAGTGCGTGCTGCTAAAGTGGCGCGAGGACAAGAAGGCGGAGGTTCGTGCCGGGAAACCCAAGATCGCCGACAAGGAACTCGAAGCGCCGGTGAAGAGGTTGGAGCAAAATCCCAAACAGTCGCCCTTCTCAAACAAAACCAACCTGACACTCCACAAGGATGTGCAGCGTGCGACGCGTGCCGACAGCATCCGCTCCTTGGAGCACAGATCATGACCCAACGAAAATCAACTCCTCGATCCACCAAGGTTGATTTGGCCACCCGCAAGCCGAAAGACCTGCTGGCAGAGGTGCGGGAGATGATTCTGCAGGCCCGCGAAGGGGCCGCGCGGGCCGTGGAATCAGGCGTGAACATGCTCTATCGGAACGTGGGGCGGCGCATTCGGCAAGACATTCTCAGGGAGAAACGGGCGGAGTATGGGGCGGGAATTGTCTCCGCACTGGGGAGACAATTGGGATGGACTCATTTCACGATTCTCCCGCCCATAAATGACCCACTCAAGCGCAACTTCTATGCCGAGATGTGCCGTATCGAAGGCTGGAACACGCGACCCCTTCGTGCCAAGATAGACTCCATGCTCTTCGAAGGTACGGCGCTTTCCCGAAAGCCCAAAAAACTGGCCGAGATGGAATTCAAGCAACTGCGGGAAGAGGACAAGGTCATGCCCGACCTGGTTTTCCGCGATCCCTATATCCTCGACTTTCTGGGACTAAAGGACACCTATGCCGAGAAGGATCTGGAGGCGGCCATGGGACGATGGGGAATATCGGCACACAACGATCGAGGTATGACATGACTGTAACGACACAGGATCTCGACTATATTTCGGTCAAAGGTTTCAAGAGCATTGCTTCGGCAAAAGTGAAGTTGATGCCGATTAATGTGATCATCGGGCCGAATGGTTCAGGTAAATCCAACTTTATTGGTGTGTTTTCGTTCTTGCATGAGGTCCGAGAAGGGCATCTGAACGATTACGTGCGCAAGGCCGGGGGAGCGGAGCAGTTACTGCATTTTGGTTCAAAAGTAACGGGGGAAATTCGGATACTTGTCTCCTTCCGTCAAGAGGTGAACCAGTACGAATTGACACTGAAACCGACTGCGGATGATAGCTTGTATCCGGCGGAAGAGTGGGCTTATTTTTGGGATAAAGCACGCTATCCACGGGGACCTTACAATGAGTCGTTGATTTCGCGTGAAAACGGCCGTGAGGCCGGAATCAGCAATCCCAGCCTGAAAAGAACAGCAAACTGGGTACAGAATCGATTGGGAAGATGGCGGCTGTATCATGTACATGACACCAGCAGCGCTTCCCCATTGAGAAAGACCGGCAAACTGAACGACAACAGATTCCTGCGTCCGGATGGGTCGAACCTGCCTGCATTCTTGTATCTTCTGCAACAGAAACATTCGACTGCATACAGCTTGATTCGGCGTACGGTGCAGAGGGTCGCGCCATTTTTCGACGACTTTCAATTGAATCCCGATCCTTTGAATGAAGAAGCTATACGTTTGGCATGGAAACATAAAAATTCAGATCAGTATTTCGGGGCATATAGTCTTTCGGACGGCACGCTGCGCTTCATCGCCCTGGCAACTCTCTTTCTGCAGCCCGACGCATTCCGGCCCTCCGTGATCCTGGTGGATGAACCGGAACTTGGCCTTCATCCTTACGCCATCACAATGCTGGCGTCGCTGGTTAAGCAGGCCTCACGAGAAACACAGGTCATTCTCTCGACACAATCTCCGCTGCTACTCGATCATTTCCAACCGGAGGATGTGCTGGTTACCGACCGTGTGGGAGGCGGAACGGAGTTCACCCGCCTGGACTCATCCAGGCTGGAAACATGGCTTGAGAATTACAGTTTAGGGCAACTCTGGGAGAAGAACGAACTGGGCGGCCGCCCCGGAGGGGAATAATTTCATGGCCAGACTGCATATTCACGTTGAAGGAGAGACCGAAGAAACCTTTGTAAACGAGATTCTTGGCCCGCACCTTTACCGCCAGGGTTATGTCAAAGTCAGCGCTCGCCTCGTCGGGAATGCGCGCCAGCGGGACCGCCGCGGCGGTATCCGGGCTTGGAGTTCCGTTCGCATTGATATCCTCCATCACCTCAGGCAAGACACCGGCTGTCTGGAGACAACAATGGTCGATTATTATGCCTTGCCGCAGACAGGTGGCAGGGCCTGGCCTGGACGGGAAACGGCCGGTCAGCTTCCCTATGCACGGAAGGCCGCCACGGTTGAGAATGCTCTTTTGGAGGATGTTTGCCAAGAAATGGGTGGTGGATTTAATCCCGATCGGTTCATCCCGTTCTTGATGATGCATGAGTTCGAAGGACTGCTCTTCAGCGATTGCGAGAGCTTCAGCCGAGGGATTGGACGCCCTGAGCTTGCGGCCGAGTTTCAATCAATCCGCGACCGGTTTTCCTCTCCGGAGGAGATTGACGACTCTCCCATCACCGCTCCGTCGAAGCGTGTGGAAAGATTGGTTGAAGGTTACGAAAAACCGCTCCTGGGGGCGCTGGCAATCCTTGAAATCGGACTCGATGCTGTTCGCGCCGAGTGCCCACATTTCCATGAGTGGTTGTCCCGTTTGGAAGCCTGGCCACAGTAAGGAATCGCCATGTCCAAGAAAGCCCCCGAAATGAACTTTCAACAGCACATCGCCGATTTCCTCATCCGCGAGCACAAGTATGGCGTGCTCGAACAGGGCGACATCACGGACACCGAGCATTTCATCGCCGAAGATCAGCTCTGGGCCTTCCTCAAAGCCACCCAAACCGACACGCTCAGGAAACTCGTGGATGACTACGGGAGGGACGCGCGGGACGAAGTATTCCATGCACTGCGAAATGAACTGGCGCACACGCGGCTTTGGATGCTCCTGCGCCACGGTCTGAAGGTGCGCGGGCTGGAGTTCCGGATCTACTACCCTAAGCCCCGCTCCGCCGACCGCGCCTCGACAGTCATCGTCGCTCACAACCACCCCAGTGGCGGACTTGAACCGTCACCAAGCGACATCAACATCACCGCCATGCTTAAGGCTGCGGGCGCAATCGTAGGCATCGACTTACTGGACCGCATCATCTTCAACCGAACCGCATACTTCAGTTTTTTGGAAGACGGAAGGCTGTAACAAAATGTGGCGGGTACGCCCTTAAACTGGTTAAGAGACCAAGAAAGAGGGGAGTGATTAACAAGCATCTATTCGAAAATGGGAGAAACAATGACGAAGATCAACATTGAAGAACTCACCGAGGCAGAGCTGATCGACCTCAACCATAGAATCGTGGAGCGCCTCCGTTTCCTGAACCAGATGCGTGCACATGAAAGGATGCTCGAGTTCAAGATCGGAGACCGTGTCACTTTTCAGCCCGAGGGGCGTCCACCCGTTACCGGTATGCTCGTTCGCTATAATAAGAAAACGGTTACGGTCATCACCGAGTTCGGGCAGCATTGGAACGTGCCTCCCAGTCTTTTGCGCAGGCAAGAGTCACCTGGGAACGCGGATTTCGTCATGGCTAACTTGATTCCTTTTAAGAAGAAATGAGAAGGCCACTTTAGAAGAGGAGTTGGAGCACAATGAAGGCCTTGGTTTTTCACGGAGATAATGATCTACGGTTTGAAGAGGTTCCGATTCCCGGAATGGGAGAGGATGAGGCGCTGGTCAAGGTCAAGGCCGTCGGAATTTGCGGCTCCGATGTTCACGGCTATCTCGGCAAAACCGGCCGCCGGACCCCTCCGATGATTATGGGACACGAGTTCTCCGGCGCTGTGGAGAAAATCGGCGCGAATGTTACGCGTGTCAAACCGGGAGATCAGGTTGTCGTCTTTCCATATACGACCTGCGGTCACTGTTCTTACTGTCAAACGGGTGCGGTCAATCAATGCCCCGAAAAGAAATTTTTCGGCGTCTTTACAGCCAACGGCGCGATGGCTCAATATGTCAGCGCCCGGAGTGACCTCCTGTTCCCGCTACCAGGTGGAACAGATTTCATTCATGGGGCCTTGGCTGAACCCTTAAGTGTTGCAGCGCGGGCCGTTGCCAAGGCGGAGATCCACCCTGAAACCACGGTGACCATCATCGGCGCGGGAACGATTGGGCTGATGTGCCTGATCCTGGCAAAAATCCGGAAGCCAACCTATACGGTTGTCGTTGATCTCATGGAGAGCCGCCTCCGTCTGGCCCGGGAACTGGGAGCGGATTTTACCTTTAATCCGAAAGACGATGATCCCACACGGTTCATCCACGAACGGTTATGGGGAGGGACAGGTGTTGTCATTGAAGCCGTCGGGATCGATAAAACGGTTCAGCAGTCCGTTCAAAGGGCGGCCAGGGGCGGAAAAGTGGTGATTGTGGGGCTGTCGCAGAGGATGATGGATCTTGATATGCATGAGATCGTCAATAAGGAGGTGAGGATTGAAGGCTCTTTCCTCTACGATCGCCGAGAATTTCAAGATATTCTTAAACAACTTCCAGCCTTAAAACCCAGCCTGGATAAGATGGTGAGTCTTACCTCACCCTTATCCGAAGGGGTCGAACTCTTCAAACGATTAGCCAAGATGGAGGACAATCTTCTCAAAGTGGTGTTGACCGATTAGTTAAGCTGTAGTGAGCGCCATCGGGAAGTGATCGTTGCGAGTACTGACAGCGACACTTGCGCGATAAACAGGTTCAGCCCGGAGGCGACGAGATCATCCCATGAGATTGCAGAAAAGAGTTTTGAGGTCACAGGAGAGTGGACGGAGTGTCCTCCTCCTCATCAAATTAAAAAATTAAAAGGGGGTCATGAATGAAAGAACAGGAATTTATCGAATCGCGGGAAGAGATGGAAAAGATGTTGCGGGAGGAGGAACTCGGTTATTTAGGATTGTCCCTGGAGGGTCGTCCTTATGTGGTGCCGCTCAATTACCACTATGCGGAGGGAAAGATCTTTTTCCATTGCGGATTTAAGGGAATGAAGCTGGATTATATCCGGTCGAATCCCCAGGTGTGCTTTACGGTCGCCCGTCAGCCAGGATGGGTGCGCGAGCATGCAGGCGGGAATCCCTGCCATGTGGATAGCGACAGTGTGATCTGTTATGGCAAGGCTGGGGTCATTGAAGAGATAGAAGATCGGAAGAGGGCGCTCAACGCCTTTAACCGTCGTTTCCGGCCCGAGGCAGAGGATATCCCTCTGGATAGGGTGACCGGGTGTTGCGTGGTTGAAATTAAGATCTCCGAGATGACGGGAAGACAAGAAAGGGAAAGAAAACGGACGTGCTGGCGCTATGCCTTTTGAAGGGAGAGGGCTATTATTACCTGGAGCACGTTTTGAACCTTTGACGGCATGGAAAGAGAAAGGAAAGGCGGTTTTTAAAGATCTCTCCCCTCAAGTTGAGGATGGCATGGGTGGGAGGGACCTCTTTAGGGCAGGCTTCCACACACCGGAAAACCGTATTACACCCCCAAACCCCGGCTTGACTATCTGCCACTTTAAGAATCTTTTCCACTCTCTGATCCCTTGGATCGATCAGAAAACGATAGGCCTTTGCCAACAGGGCAGGACCTAAGTACTGAGGGTCCCTCCCAAAGGCAGGGCAGACCCCAAAGCAGATCCCGCAGAGGATGCAGTTGATATAGGGATCGATTTCCTTCCGTTTCCCTTCATCCATGAAATATTCTTGCCGGGGGGGTGAGGGATCTCCATGGAGATAGGGTTCTATTGCCCGGTAATGGTCGAAGAAGGTCGACATATCGACAATGAGATCCCGGAGGACCGGAAAGTAGGGAAGGGGTTCGATAGAGACAGGTTTGCCCAAGAGGTCTTCAACACGGGTTCGACAGGCCAAGACCGCTTTGCCATTGACCTTCATGGCACAGGAGCCACAGGCCGCACCCCGACAGGAATAACGGAAAGAGAGGGTTCCATCCTGCTCCTCCTGGGTGCGAAGCAGCGCCTCCAACAGATTCATTCCCTTTCTTGGCTCCAGGGAAAAGGTTTCCGTCCATTGCTGAGGGACTCGATCAGGATGGAAACGCTGGATTCTTAAAGTCAGAAGAGGGAGTTTCATTGAATAAATAAACCCTATTAGCATTCAGCTTTCAGCTTCAAATCTCTTACTTGATACCTGAAACTATTAACTTGCAACTTATAACTTTTTAGTAGGTTCGCTCCTTCGGAGGATAATTCTTGATGGTCACTGGTTTATAGCCCAGTTTGGGTCCTTCCGGTGTTTTGTAAGCAAGGGTGTGGCAAAGCCAATGCTCATCATCCCGCTTGGGGAAGTCTATTCGAAAATGGGATCCCCGGCTCTCCTTTCGGGCCAAGGCCCCCTCCACAATCACTTCAGCCACATGAAGCATTCCTTCCAGCTCCAGATACTGGATCAGCTCATGATTGAAGGCAAGGCTCTTCTGTTTGATCCCGATCCTTCCAAATCTTTCTTTTAATCCTCTGACCTTCTCCCTCGCCGAAAGAAGATCGGATTCCTTTCGAAAGATTCCGACCTGTGAGGTCATCGTCGCCTTCATCTCCTCCCGGAGGCGGAAGCAAGGTTCTTCGTCTTTACGTCCGAAGACT
>Ga0315295_10002880_pt1 | contig 14570 bp, 9 predicted proteins | sample YL17G14_0_MG_FD_204453 | JGI IMG/M metagenome (GOLD analysis project Ga0315295, IMG submission 204453) | Sediment microbial communities from Yellowstone Lake, YNP, Wyoming, USA - YL17G14_0 | ecosystem: Environmental > Aquatic > Freshwater > Lake > Sediment | place: USA: Wyoming | collected...
ATTCCAAGCCGCGGACATAACCGCCCTGGCCGTTCTGGGGCACCTCGTTGTAGCCCGTGAAGATGGCGGGGGTGCCGGTCGCACCGCTCGGGAATCCCGTGAAGCTCACCAGGGTCTTCTGGTTGTAGGTGTAGGAAACCAGCTGCTTGGTGAAGGCGGCGACCGACCAGTAGCCCATGTTGTCCTTGAAGTAGTGCTCAAAGGACAGGTCGATGGAGTTGGCGCGCCACGGCTCAAGCTTCGGGTTGCCGCCGCTGGCGGACCAGGGGCTGTTCAACGGGTCGGTGGAGCCGGCCTTGGTCGAATCGAAGCCGTAGTTGCTGCCGGCGCGCATGTCGTTCATGGGCTGGCGGGCCAGCTGGCGGGCCACGCTCAGGCGGAGCACCTCCTGGGCGTTCAGCTCGAAGTTCAGGTTCAGCGTGGGCACAACATCGGTGTAGCTGTGCGTGCCCTTCACCTGGGTCGTCAGGGTGCTGTTGTTGTTGGAAACCGACGTGCCGCTGCTCTCCTGCCGGGTGTAGATGATCTGCGTGCCGAGGCTGCCCTTGACGGGGATGGAGCCCAGCTTGTGCTCGAGGTCGAATTTGACAAAGCCGGTCCACACCTTTTCGGTCACGTCGAAGTTGGCCGCGCGCCGCGCCGGGTCATTGTTGGCGATCTTGTCGTAGAACCCGCTGTTGTAGAGCGCCAGCGGGTCATAGCTATACATCTTGCCCATGCCGATGAAGCTGAGGTCGGTCAGACCGACGCTCGCCGGCATCGCGGCGCTCGCGACGCCGTTCTTGAGCTGGAGGAAATATCCTTCCATGCCGTTCGGACCGGATTCGGTTTCGGACTTCGTCCGGGTGTTGTAGACTACCCCGCCATGGAAGCGGGTGAAGAAGCCGCCCATATCCTTTTGGGTCGCGAGCTTGTATTGGCCGATCTCGTCCTTGGCGATCGGGCCCTTAAGAAAGCCGTTCTGGCCGAAGGGGCGGCTGCTGGACATGCCCCAACCCTGCGGCATGCCGAGGCGCATCAGGTTGCCGTTGGCGTAGTCCAGCGTATGCGTGAACACGGCTCCCGCTTTGCCGTCCGGGGACAGCGTGTAGCCGATCGTGTCGGGCGTGCCGACGCCGTTGACCCCGTAGCCCGAGTAGGTCTCCAGCACGAAGTCCGTGCGTTTGACGTGCGAGTAGCTCGCGTCGAAGTCGGTCTTCCAGGATTTCTCGTTGCCGAAGGCCACGTTCCACGCGCCGGAGAACAGGTTGTCGTCGCGCTTGACGAAGTCGTTGCGCACCACGCCGAAGAAGTTCGACAGGGTGGCCTTGGTGATGAGGCCGCTCGCGACGGTATAACCCGGCTGCAGGGTCGTGTAGGTGCCCCAGTTCGGGCTGAGCGGCATCTCGATGCCCCGGAGCAGCTGCGTCTCCTGGAACTTCGTGTAGAAGAGATCCACCGACGAGTGGATGTTATTGTTCGGCGCAAACTCGATCACGGCCATCGTGCCGGTGCGCTTGATCTCGCTTGTGCGGACAAAGGGCTTGGCCCCGCCGAGCAGGGAGGCATTGCCGGGGGAGAAGCTGCCATCGTAACCCCAGGCGTTGAACTGCTCGCCCTGGCCGGGTCGGTCGGAAACGGACACGCCGAGGGCGATGCCCAGCTTCCCGTCATCCAACTGGTCGACGTAGGAGAGGGTTGCGCGTGCGCCGCCGCGTTTGGCCCCGGCATTGTCGGGCTTCATCCCGGTCCACTCGTAAAAGACGTTGGCCGCCACCTTCCGGCCGCTCGTGGACAGGGGGCGGACGGTCCGCAGATCGATGGTGCCCGCGAGACCCTGGCCCACCAGCGTGGATTCGGTGGTCTTGTAGACGACGACGCTGCTCAGCAGTTCCGCCGGGTATTGGTCGAACTCGACCGCCCGGCCCGAGCTGGTGCTCACCTGCTGGCGGCCGTTCAGCAAACCGGTGCTGAAGTCGCCGTTCATGCCGCGGATCACGATCGCCTGCGCGCGACCGTTCAGGCGCTGGGTCGTCAGGCCGCTCAGGTGCGTGAGGGAGTCGGCGATGCTGATGTCGGGCAGCTTGCCGATGTCCTCGGCCGCGATCACCTCGGTGATCACCCGGGAAGCCTGCTTCATCTCCGCCGCCGCCGCCAGGCTGCCGCTGAAGCCCGCATAAACGGTGAATTTTTCCAACACGACGACTTGCTCGGCGTTGGGATCCTTGGGGGCCGGAGTGGCGGGCTGGGCTTGCGCCAGCACGCCGGAAAACACGAGGGCGGCGACGAGAGTCGCGCTACGTGGGAAACGAGGGATTGTGTTCATGGATTGCATTGGTGTCGCTTTGGGGTTGGGTAACTCAAACGGGGCGGGAGCCGGGGAGGCTCCGTGTGTGGGAAAAATGTCCTCCGGCCGGTAGCGCGGCGCGACCCGCAAACCTCTCATAAAACCGCGATGGTTCGGACAACTCTTAGGTCGCGGCCGGAACGGCTGGGCCGGGAGCGCCCCCGCCGAACGGGGAATGTTTTGTCATTTCCAGAGGGAAACGCCGGCCCGCGCCCGGATCGGGCGGGGGATTATGCCGGCCCGGGCGTGGCGTTTTTTTGCGCCGGAACCTAGGTTTTTTCCCGGCCAAGCAAGACTTCTCCCGGGCTCGCCGTTTGACCGCCTCCGGGCTCGCGGCTATTTCTTATCCACCCCATGACCCCGCGCCCCGTCCGTCTCCTGTTAATCCTGGCCGCCCTGGCGGCCCTCGCCCGGGCGCAGACTGCCCCGGCGTCCGTGCCCCGTTTCACCCATCCCGGCGCCGGGCAGGTGTATTATTTCCTGCTGACCGACCGCTTTGCCAACGGCACCACCGCCAACGACACCGGCGGCCTCACCGGCGGCGCGGAACTGAACGGCTTCGATCCCGCCCGGATCGGCTACTACCATGGCGGCGACTTCGCCGGCCTGATCGCCCGGCTCGACTATATCAAGGGGCTCGGCGTCACGACGGTCTGGGTGACGCCCCCCTTCCGCAACAAGCCCATGCAACTCGGCAGCGCCGGCTACCACGGCTACTGGATCCTCGACTTCCTGCACGTCGACCCGCACCTCGGCACCGACGCGGACTTCAAGGAGTTCGTCGCACAAGCGCACGCCCGCGGGCTCAAGGTCTGCCTCGACATCATCGTCAACCACACCGCTGACGTCATCCAATACCAAGGCGGCAAGACGGACTACATCCCGCGCAACCTCGCGCCCTATCGCGACGCCGCCGGACACCCGTTCGCCGTGGGCGCCGTCGCCTGGAACGGTGTCAATTCCGCCGCCGCCTTTCCGGCGTTGTCCGCCGCCCGCAGCTCCGCCTACGTGCCCGTGGTCCCGCCCGAGGAGGCGCAAGCCAAGAACCCCGCCTGGCTCAACGACCCGGTCTACTACCACAACCGCGGCAACAGCACCTTCCAGGGCGAGAGCGCCCTCGACGGCGACTTCAGCGGCCTCGACGATGTCATGACGGAAAACCCCGCGGTCGTCCGCGGCTTCATCGGGGTCTACAAGCAGTGGATCGACGACTTTGGCGCGGACGGCTTCCGCATCGACACCACGCGGCACGTCAACCTCGAGTTCTGGCAGGCCTTCGCCCCCGCCATCCGCGAGCACGCGCGCCGCGCGGGCCGCCCCGGCTTCATCCAGTTTGGCGAGGTCGCCAACGGCACCGGCGACGTCTCGCTCCTCCGCGAGTTCTCCACCACGGCCCCGCTCGACACGACGCTCGACTTCGGCTTCCACGTCGCCGCGATCGCCTACGTCTCGGAGGGCAAGCCCGCCCGCGAGCTGACCGAGCTTTTCGCCAAGGACGACCACTACACCGACCACGACAGCAATGTCCACGCGACCACGACTTTTCTCGGCAACCACGACGCCGGCCGCTTCGCCTATTTCCTCCAGCGCGACAATCCGATGGCCACGCCCGGGCAGCTCGCCCAACTGGTGGAGTTCGGCCACGCGCTGCTCTTCCTCGTCCGCGGCCAGCCCGTCGTCTACTACGGCGATGAGCAGGGCATGATCGGCCGCGGGGGCGGCGACATGCAGGCCCGCGAGGACATGTTCGCGGCGCAGGCGCCTGATTTCAAGAACGCCGCGCTGCTCGGCACGACGCGCACCGGCGCGGACGACAAGTTCGACCCGACCCATCCCTTCTACCGCTTTATCTCGAGCCTCGCCGCGCTGCGCAACAGCAGCCCGGCCCTGAGCCGCGGCGCCATGCTGGTGCGGCCCGCCGCCGCGCCGGGCGTCTTCGCCTTCTCGCGCCTCGAGCGCAACGAGCGCGTCGAATACCTCGCGGCCTTCAACAACTCCCGCACGACCGGCGCGACCGTCACGCTCCAGACCAGCCAGCCCGCGGGTGCTTTACTGCAGCGCGTCCCCGCCCCCGGAGATACGACCGTTTATCCCGACGCCGTTCTCACCGCCGATACCCAGGGCAAGGTCGGCGTCACGCTCGGCCCGCTGCAATTTGCGCTCTGGCGCGCCACCCGGCCGCTGCCGGTGCCGGCGTCGGCCCCGGGCATCGTCCTCGCCGCGCCGGGCGCCGGCGCCGTGCTTTCGTTCCCGACCCGCCAGCTGGACGGCAACATGCTCGTCGAGCGCCAGGAGCTCCGGGCGGAGCTCACCGGCAGTGACGGCCTGGCCGAAGTGACATTCACCCTGGAACGCGCCTCGCGCCCCGGCCAGCTTGAGCTGCTCGGGACTGATGATGCCGCGCCCTACCGGGTCTTCTGGCTCCCGCCGCCCGACCTGGCGCCGGGCGAGGAATTTTCAATCATCGCCACCGTCGACGATCTCCGCGGCCACCGCGTCGCCACGTGCGTTTCGGGGCTCAAGCTCGATGTCACCGCCACCGCGCTGCTGGCCGCCAACACGCCGGCCTTCGGCGCCCACGGCGCCACGGTGCCGGTGGTGACGGGGCAGCCGCCCGCCTCATTGTCCGTCGACTTCGGCGCCCCGCTCTCGCTCACGATCCGCGCCGAGGGCACCGGACCGTTCGAATACCGCTGGTTCCGCGACGGCGTGGAGATTCCGGGCGCCGTCGCGGCCACCTTTACCGTGCCGCGCGCCAGCGCCGCCTGGACGGGCCGCTATCGTGCGCTGGTGCACGGCACCGCCGGCTCCGTGCTCAGCGGCGAATGCGCCGGCACCGTGAATCCCGCGACCGCCGGCCGGATCGAGACGCTGCCGCCGCTGGCGTCGCAATTCGTCGCGCCGCGCCGGGTGGATGTATGGCTGCCGCCGGGCTACGACGCCCACGCCGACCGGCGCTATCCCGTCCTCTACATGCACGACGGGCAGAACATCTTCGACCCGATCCTCGGCTACGGCGGCAACTCCTGGGAGGTGGACCAGGCGATGTGCCGCCTGCTGCAGGCCGGCAAGGCCCGCGGCGCCATCATCGTCGGCGTCTGGAACACGGCCGCGCGCTTCGCCGAATACATGCCGCAAAAGGCGGTCACGCCGGAACTCCTGGCGAAGATCATCGCGCAATACAACCTGCCGGCCGGGCCGGTCCAGTCCGACGCCTACCTGAAATACCTGGTGACCGAACTGAAGCCGCTCATCGACCGCACCTACCGCACGCGGCCGGAGGCCGCCCACACCTTCACCATGGGCTCCAGCATGGGCGGGCTGATCTCGGCCTACGCCGTCGCGGAATATCCCGGCGTCTTCGGCGGGGCCGGCTGCGTCTCGACGCACCTGCCCATCGGCGACGGGATTGTCATCGACTACCTGCGCTCGCACCTGCCGAAGCCCGGGGCGAACAAGCTCTATTTCGATTTCGGCACGGCGACGCTCGACGCGCAATACGAGCCCTACCAGCAGCGGATGGACGCGGTGCTGCGCGCCCTCGGCTACACCGAGGGCCGCGACTGGCTCACGAAAAAATTCCCCGGCGCCGAGCACTCCGAGAAATCCTGGCGGACGCGGGTGGACGCCCCGCTGACCTTCCTGCTCGGGCCGTAGCGGCCCGGTGAGGATGCGCTCGGGGAATTTGCCCCCGGTGGTCTTGATCCGTTATTCCGCTTAATCGTGTCGTGTTTGAAATGGCAGATTCAGCGGCATCGTCCCGTCGGCCGGTTGCGGTGCAGGCCGATCAGCGAGGCGACCAAGCTTGTCGTGCAAGTCTGTCACCGGACGAAAGATGTTGAATCTACCTTCTTTTGCCACCGTAAGCAATCCACGCGCAACCAGGTCAAACATGTCGTTGCGGGCCGTGGGAAAACTGATTCCGTGACTGCGTTTGTGCCCCTCGATCACATAGCGGGCCGCTTGCTGTCGCATCGCGTGCGCCAACAACGCTTGCTGCCGATGATTCAAGCCCGTCAGGCCACGCAGTAATTTGTCGGCGTTCTTTAGCTCGGCTGTTTTCTTCGCGGCGTAGGCGTGCAGGGCTTCGACCGCTTGTTGGATGACGTCTGCCTGGTGGAGAATAAAGTAGGTCAGATCATTGTCGTCTGACTCGGTATAAAGAAATGCTTCCGCGTAGCGCGCGGGCGCGCGCAGGAGGATCTGGGATATCGAGATGAACTCGAAAAGGGAATACCCCTGCCGCAACATCGACCAATAAAAGAGCGCCCGCGCGGTGCGCCCGTTGCCATCCACAAACGGATGATCGTAGGCCAGCCAGAAATGCAGGATTATCGCCCGAATGACCGGATGGACAAAAACCTCCGGCGTTTGTCCGTTGGCAAATCGGCACATCGCCTCCAATCGGGCGGGTAATTCCCCGGCGTCGGGTGGTTCGTGGAATACGTTGCCTTCCATGTCCTCCACCCGGACATTTTCTTCCGTTTTTCGGAAACGCCCCGCGGCGTCCGGTCTATCGAGGGTTCCTTCGGTAACGCGGCGATGGAGTTCAAAAACCAGTTCCCCGGTGAGCGCCTCACCCTTCAGCTCCTGAATCCGCCGCATCGTCTGGTAGTTGTTTAATATCATCCTCTCGCTTTTGTCGCGCGGCGGACGCCCGGTGCGCAGCATTTCCTTGGCAACCTCCCGCGTTGTGGCCGCCCCTTCCAGCTGGCTGGAGGTGATGGATTCCTGCACGAGGGCACTAACAACATAACTGTCGCGGGCTTCGGATTGGGCGATGGATTCTGGAAAATTCAGGGCGAACCCCAAGCCACGATCAATTTCGTGCAGCCCCTTTTGCAAACCGTCTGGCGTGCTGAAGACGAACGGCTGGCCTTTTTTGTCCTTCAGCGGAACCCGCCGGTAATCCCTCATTCGCCACCATTTTGTCGTCAACCACCACTCCTCGACGCTTAATCCTGCGGGAGGCGGTTTGTGCCGCAACTCGTTCCAGTGAAGGTAGCGCTTGTCCCCGGATTGGGCGCCGGGGTGAAATAATACTTCCGCCTGCCTCTCTTTGCTGAGTTTACTGAAGGTCGGACCAAACTTCGGCGGCGATTGGGGTAGTTTCATTAAGAATATAAATGTAGTTTAATGAATTTTTATGGAGGTCAATTAAAACCTTTCTTGGATTTTAATGAGTTTTGTGTGTGTTTTAGACCCACTTAAGTAAAAAGGCGCGGTCGGTGAGGATCGCGCCTTGGAAAATACCTGGATTAACTGCTCAGCTGCTGATCTGCGGCCGGGTGGGCTCGGGCCAGTCGATGTGGTAGAACTTGCCGCGCGGCTGGTCGGTGCGCTCGTAGGTGTGCGCGCCGAAGTAGTCGCGCTGGCCCTGCAGCAGGTTGGCCGGCAGGCGGGCCGAGCGGTAGCTGTCGTAGTAGGCGAGGGCGGAGCTGAACGTCGGGGCCGCGACGCCGCACTCGGCGGCGAGGGCGACGACCTTGCGCCAGTTGGCCTGCGCCTTCTGCACCGTCCTGTTGAAATACGGGTCGAGCAGGAGGTTCGCGAGGCCCGGGTTGCGGGCGTAGGCCTCGGTGATCTTCTGCAGGAAGACGGCGCGGATGATGCAGCCGCCCCGCCAGATCTGCGCGATCTGGCCGAAGTCGAGCTTCCACCGGTATTCCTTCTGCGCCTCGCGCATGAGCTGGAAGCCCTGGGCGTAGGAGCAGATCTTGGAGCAGAAGAGGGCGTCGTGGATGGCCTTGATGAGGGCGGTCTTCGAGCCGCGATATTTCTTCTTCGGGCCCTTGAGGATCTTGGCCGCGGCGACGCGCTCCTCCTTCACGGCGGAGATGCAGCGGGCGAAGACCGACTCGGCGATGGTCGGGGCGGGCACGCCCATGTCGAGCGCGTTGACCGAGGTCCACTTGCCCGTGCCCTTCTGGCCGGCGGTGTCGAGGACGATGTCGACGAAGGGCTTCTGCGTGACCGGGTCCTTCTGCTTGAGGATGTCGGCGGTGATCTCGATGAGGAAGCTGCCGAGCATGCCGGAGTTCCATTCGGTGAAGATGGCGCTCATTTCGGCGGGCTTGAGGCCGAGGAGGCCCTTCATGAGGGCGTAGGCCTCGCAGATCATCTGCATGTCGCCGTATTCAATCCCGTTGTGGCACATCTTCACGTAGTGCCCGGCGCCGTTTTCGCCGATGTAGGCCGCGCACGGAATGCCACCGACAATGGGTTTGCCCGGAGCGGCGCCGCCGAGCTGCGCTCCCGTCTGCGCATCGACCTTGGCGGCAACGGCGTTCCAGATCGGCTCGAGTTCCTTGTAGGCCGCGGGGTCGCCGCCGGGCATGAGGGCCGGGCCGAAGCGCGCCCCTTCCTCGCCGCCGGACACGCCGGAGCCGATGAAGCGCAGGCCCTTTTCCTTGAGGGCCTTCTCGCGGCGGATGGTGTCGGTCCAGAGTGCGTTGCCGCCGTCGATGATGATGTCACCCGGCTCGAAGAGCGCCGCGAGGCCGTCGATGACGGCGTCGGTGCCCTTGCCGGCCTGGACGAGGATGATCGCCTTGCGGGGCTTCGCGAGGGAGGCGACAAACTCCGGGAGCGTCTTGGTGCCGACGAGCCCGCCGGGGGTGGCGGGATTCTCGGCGACGAACTTGTCCGTCTTTTCGGTGGTGCGATTGTAGACCGAGATCCGGAAGCCGTGGTCGGCGATGTTGAGGGCGAAGTTCTGCCCCATCACCGCAAGGCCGATGAGTCCGATGTCAGAGTGCGTTTTGGCCATAGGCGCTGATACCTAGCCGCCGGTCGCGTAAAGACCAATCCGATTTAACCTCCCCCGGCATGATAACCCCGCCGGCCGGGCCAAATCAGCGCTTGGGGGCGACCTGCTGCTTGGCGGCGTAGGAGCCGGCGCTGGGGAAGAACGGGGCGATGCGGTTGACCAACGGGGTGAGAAACTTGGGCTCGTTGCGGTTGTAAACCCACGAGAAGAAAACCACGGTCACCACGACGAACACGATCACGCCGGCGACGATCTTGTTCATCTTCATCACCCGGCGGAACACCAGGATGGCGATGACGAAGCCACCCACCACCACGACGACCTTCAGCCAGATATCCGGCGGCAGGGTCTTGAGCTTTTCGAGAGCGGTGACGGCGAGCAAGAGCATGGCCTAGGGGTTAGCCGGAAACGCCGGGGAGACGAGTCCTTTTTGTCCGGGGGCCGGCTTTAACCGGGCTTTGACCGGCCGGCTCAGGTATATCGCCCGGCGATGCCAAAATAATTGAGCAGCCACGCCTCGCGCCAGATGCGGAAGCGGCCCTCGGGCGTGATCTTGCCGTATTCCTCGCGTTCTGCGTGGGGCAGCAGGTAGCCGAGCTGGGTGTTGATCATCTCCATGCGCTGCTGCTGCTGGTTGATGTCGTCGATGGGGCTGGTTTCCCAGGCGACGGCGGTCTCGCCGGACTGCGCGAGCCGGTCGCGATGGTGCGCGACGAGCCGCGCGAGGTGGCGGCGCCACGGGCAGCGCGCCACGTGCCAGTTCTCCGGATAAAAGCCGCCGAAGGGGATGTAGAGGTTGTCCGTCACGTAGCGCCGCCCCGAGGCCGTCTCGGTGGCGAGGCTGTAGCAGACGGTGATGGCCCCGTTCTCCTGCGGCACAAAGAGCGCGTGCAGCCGTGTCTGGTTGGCGTGGCCGTGGTAGACGGAGGTGCGCAGCCAGATGCCACCGCCGATCTCGGCCTTGAGCGCCTGCACGGGGGTGAAGCGGTGGTCGCGCAGCCAGTCGCGCACGCGGAGCAGCCGCTGCTGCGTGGGCCACTCGTCGCCGCCGCTGTTGACCACGTAGCGCGGGAACAGGGGCAGGGGGCTGAGGCTGATGGCGCTGACCTTGAGCCAGTTGAAGCCCGACTCGAGCAGGAACCAGAGCAGGAACACCGAGAGGGCGATCACCCAGAACGGCCGGTCCACGAGCCCGAGCTGCCCGTTGGTTTCCGCCGCGAACAGGGCAAAGAGGATCCAGCGCAGCCAGCGGATCGGGATCGCCAGGATGGGCGAGGCGACGCGCAGGTTGATGTAGAACAGCAGCAGCAGCACCGCGACCGCCGGGGCGAGCAACAATGACAGTGTCTCCGGCATGGTGAGGGGGCGGGCGGGCCCGCGGCGCGGTCAGCTCAGCCGCACGGGCATGATGACGCAGACGAAGCTCTCGAGCGTCTTGAACACGCCGGGGCTGACTTCGTCCTTCAGCTCGAAGAACACCTCGTCCTTGGTGAGGGCCCGGAGCGGATCCATGACGAACTGCGGGTTGAACGCCACCTGGAGGTCGGGGCCGCTGTAGGAAATGGCCATCGACTCGTGCGACTCGCCGAAGTCGGGCGACGACGCGGTGATCTCGAGCAGGTTCGCGGAGAGCTTGATCTTGACGGAATTGGACTTCTCCGAGGTGACGAGCGCGGCGCGGTGCACGCATTGCAGGAAGAGCTCGCGCTCGAGCTTGATGCGCTGGTGTGTCTCCTTCGGGATGACCTGCTGATAGTTCGGGTAGTTGCCCTCGACCACCTTGGAAAACAGGTAGATGCTGTCGGTCAGCCCGCTGGAATCCTTGCCGGTCTCGATCTGGAAGGCGGCGCGGCGCTCGTTGAAGGCGATCTTCAGCTTCTCGCCCTTGCCGAGGAGGCGGAGCAGTTCGGCGACGGTCTTGGCGGGCAGGATGATGGCGCCGGCGCTGCCGGACGGGACGGCCATCTCCTTGCTGACGAGGGCCAGGCGGCGGCCGTCGGTGGCCACGAGCGCGAGCTTGCCGTCCTTGAAGTTGAAATAGACGCCGTTGAGGATGTAGCGCGTCTCGTCGGTGGACTGCGCGTAGGAGACGTTGCTCAGCATCGTGGCCAGCTCGCCCTGCTCGAGGGTGAAGGCCTTGTCGTCGCTCGAGTCCGGCAGCTTCGGGAATTCCTCGGCGCCGATGCCCATGATGCGGAAATTCGAGCCGCCCGACGCGAGCTTGACCTGATGGGTGGTGGTGGAGTCGAAGGTCACGTCGATGTTCGGCAGCTCGCGCACGATGGTGGCCAGACGCTTGACCGGCAGGGTGACCGTGCCGCCCTCCTTCACCTCTGCCTTGATCTTGCAGCGGATGCCGAGGTCGAGATTGGTGGTTGTCAGCGAGATATGATCCTTCTCCGCCTCGATCAGCACGTTGCTGAGGATGGGCATGGCGGCCTTCGAACCCACCACATTGAGGACCTGGGCCAGGCCGTTGCTAAAGTGGTCGCGGTTGATCTTGAATTTCATTCGGCGGGGGCGGTGTTGGTGCTTTAACTAACAAAGGATGATTGGAGAGAGATACAATAATGAAAAGTATCCGTATTATTATGGGGGACGATTATGGCGACAACCCCCGCTTTTCCGAGCGAGACCAGCGGGCGTTTTTGGTGTGAAGTCCGTCTGAACAACCGCGAATAACCGGCGGGTTGTTCACCGGGGAAAGTTATTCGGAACCTTCCTGCTTCATCTTCACAACCTTCCGGCGCAGCGCGCGCATCTGCACATGGCGGACGCCGCGCTGGTAGTGGGCGAACAGGCCGTAGAAAATGTAGGCGAGGAAAATGAAAAAGAACGCGATCTCCCGCAGCCGCCAGATCAGCGCGACCGCGAGCAGGATGCCGACGAAAGACCGGAAGCGGGTCTTGGTTTCCCAGTTGACCTGCTTAAAGCTGGGGTAGCGGACCGTGCTGACCATCAGGAAGGACACCAGGATGAGGATCAGCGGCAGCGTGAGGGTCAGCTGGCGCAGCTCGCGGGCATTGGCCGCCATGTTGAGCAGGAGGAGCACGAGCGACGCCACGGTGCCGGCGGCGGCGGGAATGGGCAGGCCGATGAAGTCCTTGCTGGCCTCAGCCTCGGCCCGGTGCAGCAGCGGGTTGGTGATGACGTTGAAGCGCGCCAGGCGCACTGCGCCGCAGAGCAGGTAGGTGAAGGCGATGAACCAGCCGAACTCGCGGAACCACTGGTAATCCCCGCGGGGCGCGAGGATCAGGAAGAAGACCATCAGCGCGGGGGCCACGCCGAAGGACACCACGTCCGCCAGCGAGTCGAACTCCGCGCCGAACAGCGAGGTGCGGCCGCCCATGCGCGCCAGCCGGCCATCCAGCGAGTCGAACACCACCGCGGCCAGAATGAGCCACACCGCCTGGGTGAAGAGCTCGATCGACGACAGGGACGGGTGCAGGGCGGCGTATTCGCCGCCGTCCGTGATGAGCCGCGCCTGGATGCACTTGATCACCGCCACGAAGCCGCAGAACAGGTTCATTGCCGTCATCAGGTTCGGCAGGAAATAAATCCGGCTCGCCTGGGTGACGTTGTAGGGGTTGTCGCGCTGATCGAGGTCGGACATGCGGGTTACTTCGTGAGGCTCTCGAGGTATTTCCAAAACTTGGAATCCTGCTCAAACAGCTGCTTTTCGCTGACGGGCAGCTTCATCCGGAAGAGGGCGTCCTCCAGGGACGCCTTGTGCAGGATATAGTGGGTGTGGAGGGTCTTGCCCTGCACTTCGAAATAGAACCGGAAATCCCCGGCGCGCAGCCGGTAGAAGTCCTTGCCGCCCCGCGTGAATTTGCCCAGCGGTTCACGCGGGTGGGTGAGGTCGGCCGGCCGGATGTTGGTGATCGGCTCGATCACCTCGAGCTGGGCCAGCATGTCGAGCCGGTTCAGCTCGCGCATGCTTTGTTCGGAAAAGGTAACCTGATACATCGTGGAAAGGGTCAGCCCTGTAACCCTTGAGGGAGAGTCGCGTCTTGTCTAGGCAACATCACCGTCCTAAACCCCGGCCCATGAAAGCCCGCCCCCTGGCCCTTTGCCTTTTGTCCGCCGCACTCTGCGCGATTCCCGCCCTGGCCCAGACCGAGACCGAGACCGAGACCAAGCCGGACGCCCCCAAGGCCGACCGCTCCGGCCAGATGGAAAAACGCCGGCAGGAGATGCTCCAGCGCTTCGACGCGAACGGCGATGGCAAGCTCGACGACACGGAGAAGGCGGCGATGAAAGAGGCCCAGAAACAGGAGCGCAGCGTCCGCGGCATGGGCGACAGCGGCAACCGCAGCAGCCCGGGTGAAGCGGGGCCGGGACCAGGCCCCGGAGGCGACCGCTTCCTCAAGGAAATGATCAAGCGCTTTGACAAGGACGGCGACGGCAAGCTCGACGAGGCGGAACTGGGCGAGGCGATGAAAGCCCGCGCCAATTTCATGGGCAACCGCGGCGCCGGTGCCCCGGGCGCGCCCGGCGGCCGGATGCGCGAGCAGATGATGAAAATGTTCGACAAGAACGGCGACGGCCAGCTTGACGACAGCGAGCGCGCCGCCGCGGAGCAATTCCGCACCGAGCAAATCAGGCGGTTCGACAAGAATGGCGACGGACAGCTTGATCCGGAGGAGCGGGCCGAGGCGATGCGGGCCTTCGTCGCCGATCATCCCGAGCTGATGCCGCCCGGCCAGTAAGCGGGCCGCATCTTTGTTGCACGGGCCGGGTCGCGCGGTAGAACCCCGCCAGCCCATCCCCATGCCCGTCACCCTTTCCGCCATCCGCGCCGCGCGCCGGCGCATCGCCTCCGGCGTCATCGTCACCCCCTGCCGCGAGTCAATCCCGTTGGCGGAGATCACCGGCGCCCGGGTCTTCTGCAAACTCGACAACTTCCAGCGCACCGGTTCGTTCAAGGAGCGCGGCGCCCGCAACGCACTGCTCCAGCTTGAGCCCGGCCGGAAAAAACGCGGCGTCATCGCCGCTTCCGCCGGCAACCACGCGCTCGGCCTGGCCTACCACGGCGGCCTGCTCCGCATCCCCGTGACGGTGGTCATGCCCGACTACGCGCCGCTCATCAAGGTCAGCACCTGCAAAAAACTCGGCGCCCGGGTGATCGTGGCGGGCGGCGACTTCGCCGAGGCCCGCGCGCAGGCTGACACCCTCGGGGACCGCGAGGGCCTCACCTACGTCCACGGCTTCGACGACCCGGCCATCATCGCCGGCCAGGGCACGATGGCGCTCGAGATCCTCGAGCAGGTGTCCGACGCCGACGCCATCGTGTGCCCCATCGGCGGCGCCGGGCTCATCGCGGGCATCGCCGTGGCGGCCAAGGCGCTCAAGCCGCGCCTGGAGATCATCGGCGTCGAATCCGTCGCCACTGCCAGCTTCACCGCCGCGCTCAAGGCCGGCCGGCCCGTCACCATCCCGCGCCGCGCCACACTCGCCGACGGCCTCGCCGTC
>Ga0315295_10002881_pt1 | contig 14567 bp, 6 predicted proteins | sample YL17G14_0_MG_FD_204453 | JGI IMG/M metagenome (GOLD analysis project Ga0315295, IMG submission 204453) | Sediment microbial communities from Yellowstone Lake, YNP, Wyoming, USA - YL17G14_0 | ecosystem: Environmental > Aquatic > Freshwater > Lake > Sediment | place: USA: Wyoming | collected...
TAACTAAATTAGAAAAATTGGTAAGGTTACTTCCTGTTCCGGTTAAATCGCCTGTTCCGGTAAGTGTTGTTCTTTGTGTGCTGCCGTCAGCTCCGGCCTGGTAACCACCCTTCCCGGCACCCACTTCGGCTGACAAATTATTGTTTGTAAGACTTCCGCCAATAGTAACATTCAGCTCATTTGCTTTGAAAACAGATCCTGTACCGGCAGCACCATTTCCATTGATAGTAAGGTTATTCAGGATCGAAAGCGAATTTACTGAAAGAGTTGCTGTTTTGTTCTGCGTTGTACCATCAATTGTCAAATTCCACAAAGGAGCTGAAGAGTTAAGTTTGAAGTTTTGTGATGCAGGGGTTGTCCCATTGCCGATTGTAAGTATATGTCCACCGTTGGAATTATTGACTGCAGAATTTTCCGGTGTTATTAATAAATCGGCATATGTGGTACTTCCAGCTTTTACTATTATCAGGTTACCTCCCGATATGTTAAATCTGCTTCCGGAATTTACAACTTCGAACGACCCTCTTGAAGTATTTAAGTTATTTCCCTTTACAGTAATTGTTCCACCCGACTGGTTAAACCATAGAGAACCCAGAGTATTTGAAGTATTTCTGCGTATCTGACCGTCAACATTCAGTGAGCCTCCTGAAACATTTATTTCAGGATTTCCGGCAGCCGCATATTCGATATCATTGTTGGAACCTGATCCGTTTCCAATATTTACTACCCCTGTATTCCGCACTTCCAGACGGCCCTGAAGAATTAAATCGGCAGCATTGTTGTTGGCAGCTCCGATGTTGATTGTGCCGATATTAGCTGACAAACAACCCGAAACAGGTATTGTAAAAGGACTCGATGTTGTGAGGGTAATTGTAAGTGGAGTAGATAAACGAAAAGTTCCGTTGTTAATTGTCAGTGCTGTAGCCAGTGAAGTATTCAGGGAGAAAGCATTTACAGTCGTCTCCAGAATTGAATTTCTGTCTGTCCCTTTATTTACCGTTAATATATTAAACTCAGTACGAACTGCAGTTGTCCCTTTGATTTGTTTGTTGACTGGACCGGTAAATGTAACATTACAGATTTGAGTGCCTCCTGCAATCATGTCGAATATTCCGTTATTTGTAAGGTCTCCCTGAATTGAAAGAGTATTTGTTGCAGCCAAAGCACCAGCAACATCGAAAATTGCTCCGTTAGCAATGATCACATCCCCATTGGCTATTATATTCTGAGCAGTGCTGCCACCGTTGGTGTACTGCAGGTTTCCATTATTAACAATGAGGTTGCCATTGATGGTTACAGTGCGTGAAGTGTTCAGATTATTAAGCTGGGCAATACCGGTTGCACTTGTTCCGGAAACACTAACGCTAAAATTTTTATAAATTGTAAGATCGGTATTGGGGAGAGTAATATTTTTTCCTGTGGCAGGAGAAAGTATCAGGTTATTATAGTTTGTAATGTTAATGATATTTGAGCCTGAAAGATAGGTAGAGGGAATGGTAAATGCAGCTCCAATGTCAGAGGGAGCAGTTTCTGTATAATACTCTATTGTACCTCCATCCTGCCCCAGGAAAAAACCGAAATCACCGGACGGAAAGTTTACTGAAGCTAAACGTATAGTACCAGTTCCTTTGACTCTCAGATCGGGCAACACAACGAAATTATGGCCGGTCGTAGCTTTTAGGTCCAATTTAGAACCCATATTAATCTGCAACGTGCCAGTGGTTTTCCCATTGGCAGAAACAGTAATAATATGGTTGTTACTCAACCCATCACCAATCACTACTGCATTGTTGCTCCCCGGTAAGGTAGTTGCATCGGGGCTTGCAGGTTCATTGCTGACATTAGACCAGGTACCTGGCGTATCCCAGTCACCGGAACGGTGGCTATAAAACACTGTGACTCCGCCAAGTCCTGCCGGAGTCCCTGCGGTATAATCTCCATCGAGGATATCGATGCCAGGGAAAAGAACATTACTGTTAATTTTATCAACCTGGGCAACTGCTCCACGCATCCAGGCGTACGGATTAAAAACACCAGGTACGTAGGCATTGATTTGCGCTCCAACATCTGCGGCAACATACTTAAAGGTGTTGGAAACAGAACCTGGTTGAATGCCTGTTATTAAGTTCGTGGTTAGTTTCCAATAATAGGTCATTACCTCGAAGCCCTGTATTGCCAGAGGGTGAGCATTTGCAACTGGTTTTACAGTGACATCTCCCCATGTTGCCGGCGCCTGGGAAAAAGAAATTGTACCGGGATGATAACCCGTACCTGCACCGACCGGATAAAGGAAAGAGCCGGTAGCATTGAATGGTTTTGTCAATCCTCCGTCACTCTGCTGGCCCGTAGTAGTTATCATCTTCGTATTCCCAAATGTTGTTGGAGCAGGAGTACCGGTTAATACATCGTAAATATTGCTACTGGCGGAAAGAGCCAGATTATATCTGTTAATATCGAGAATTCCACTTACCAGTCGAAGGTTTCCGGTAATTGACTGCCTGGATGAGAAAGTTGTTGTGCCTGAAGTTTTATTTACAGCAAAATTACCAAACACTCCGTTCCCAGACCCTCCGATGGTTTGAACTCCGGTCCCGTTCAGGATAATGCATCCGTTTGCCTGGCTTGTATGCGTTCCTGAATTTGTTATGTTGCCGGCGATATTTATTGTATTTCCCTGATCATTAAGGAAGCAGGAATTGTTGATTGTCAGATCTCCCCTTATTGTAAGGTTATTGGTAATATTTGTGTTGCTGGCAATTTCAAGGACAAAGTTATTCAGACCTGTTGTTATAGTACCGACATTTGAATAGACCTGACCACCATTGCCATTAAAGGTTGTTGTATTCGCATTTGGGGTATATATACCTCCGGCAGTCAGATTGAAATTTCCGGCAACGTTCAGGTTAACATTTGCTGTACCTGAGTTCAACTCACAATTAGGATTAATGGTTAAATCGCGAAGTATACTTAATGATGGGGAAACAGTATTGTTTAAGTTGATCAGCAAATTTGTAGCACCACTCGCCCTGGTGATATTCATATTATAGAATGGAGCAGTGGAAATTATATCGTATGTATTTGCTTTGAGATTAATATTAACAGTACCTCCGGTCACCTGAATATTCCCGGGATCTGAACGAATGTCAAATATTCTTGTTAACCAGTTATTGTCAGCATGTTGTCCATTCAGGAAGTTGATAGTTCCACCTGACATTTTAAATGCACATTCCGGCCGGGATAATTCAAAAAAAGTACCCCCATGGTTTTCTCCACCTGCCCTCACATTGACAATACCGCCTGATTGTATATAGCTGATATTTGTACCACCGGCTCCAGTTGTCCATATCTGGCTGACATCCAGAGTTCCTCCTTCAACCAATATAGTTGGGGTAAGTCCGGTTCCTAATACAAAGCCGGCAGAACCTCCGGTGGAGAATGAACCTGATGTTATCCTCAGAGTACCTGCCAGTGTAGTGGCTGTGTAACCTGTTCCATTAAGATTTGTCGTGGTGGTTACATCAGCTCCGTTAATCCAGATTTGTGCAGTAGGAACAATATTAAAGTCCTGGCCTCCTTCAGTCAGTGAAGGAATTGTAATATTGGCATTTAGTTTTAGAGTCCCGTTGGCAACATACAGATTTTTCCATATTGATACGGGAGACCAGTTGTTTACTCCACAAGCTGCAGAAGCTGACGCCCCGGGCCCATAATTATTCGGCGCCCATAACCTGAAATTGGATACGTTACTGGAATATACGTCGAGCATATATGTCTGATCTGTACCTTTATCAACAACGAATCTGTGAAAGTCGGTTATACCATTACAAGTAACTGTATTATTGGTTGCCCCCAGGAAAAACATATCTGAAGCTCCAGTGGTTGTGAGGTTTGCGCAGTTGTACCAGGTATTGTTCCATGGCAGGGAGCGATTAGTAAGCCGGATGGTCCCATAATTAGTCAAATCACCGTATAAGTTGATAGTATGTATGGTATTAAACACTCCGACTCCTATCCAGCATCCCGTATTGTTTGTTAAGTTTCCGTTTATGGTTACAGTCCGTGCCGTGGCATTATTCCCGAGTGTAAGAGTCAATGTTCCCGTTCCCTGGATTCGGTTCAGTGTAAGCCCTCCATTTAAAGAAAGATGACTTGCCAGGGTCATTGTATAGTTTGTGGCGTTATTGTCTGTTTTGCTCAACAGAATATTATTGTAAGTTGTCTGTACAGTTGATAAGGTCCCTGAATAATTATAATATTCAATAGTTCCTCCGTCAGCTGCTACAAAACCGGTATAGACACCTCCCGGAAAAGTACCTGAAGAGAGTCTCAAAGAACCCTGCCCGTTAACTGTTCCGAAATTATGGGTATTTGTTGCCTGTAAATCCAGCGTTCCTCCAAGCTTTATCTCCAGGGAAAGGCTATTCTTGCCATTATCATTTATAGTTACACTTCTCCCGTTCAAGATAACCACATTGTCTTCCGCACCTGGTACTGACGCACCAATCCATAATGAACCTGATGGGTCGATTGTCCACGTGTTTGATGAGTTCCAGTCGCCCGACTGGTAAGAATAAAATGTTGTCACCACACTGGTTCCGATAGCAAAATAAGCGGGCAATGTTGCGTTTGCTATAGCCGAGGCTGTAGTAATGGAGGTCCCAATATTTGTGCCGCCTACTGAGACATAATTACCTGATTGTGCAGCAGATTGGCCTATAGTTTTGGTGAAATCTAATCCGTCTTCTGTTAACCTTACAAAAGCACTGGTGAAATTTCCACTTAGGTTTTGGACATACCAGTTTCGTGGTGCGACTTCAGTAATGGTCGTGTCGCTACTGAGAGCACCGGTTCCGATTTCGGATGCTAAAATTACAGGAGGAGTTGCGCCAGTTGTAATATTTAACAACTCCAGTGGCCGGTAGTTCGCTCCATCACCAACTGGAAATAAATAGGGAGTTCCGTAATTTGTCTGACCTGCAAGTAATGTTCTTGCTAATGGGCCATTAATATAGCTGGTAGCTGATGCACCTCCGATGCTTCCTGCTGCTGTATTGGTAATCGTCAATAAATTAGTAGAGGTAGTATTGAGAATACCAGATGTAAATGTAAGAGTTCCGGATGAAAGTGGACCAGAAAGGGAAATCCCGTTTGGATTGCTTATTATTAAATTATTCAGATTGGTAACACTCGAAGGGATAGTGATCCCGGCTGAAGATCCACCAAACACTAAAGTTGATGATGTGGTTGTGGACAGGTTATTGGGGGTACCTGCAATTGCAGGTCCATTGAGTGTGAGCGTATTTGCTCCAACAGTAAAAGTACCCGCTGTAAGAGTTAGAGTTCCATTTAAAGATAAATCTGCTCCTAATGTAATATTCCTGCTTGTATTGAAATTATTTAGCCCGCCTGATATTGCATTCAATGTTATATCTGCACCTGTTCCGATCGTAAGGTTGGATGTTGAACTTCCTGTCAATGAACCAGTGCCATAGTTAAGATTTGCGCCATTAGATAACGTAAGTATATTTGGTCCAATAATAAATGCTCCATTAGTAAGTGTAAGAATACTACTTATAGTCACGGATCCTGTAAGAGTAACCCCCGCTGTGTTATTAATAATAATCCCTCCGGTACTGCTAAATGTTGCAGGAAATTCAATACCGGTTGTCTGAGCAGCTGACCCTTTATACTGGAGTGTAGCGGCAGCACCATAGGTTGGCGTTGTACCGGCTGCTGTTGCAGTTCCCTCTAAAGAAAGAATTCCATTAACAGTAGCTCCGGTAACGGTTTTTGCACCGCTACCGGAAAGCGTTAGATTATTGTAGGTAACACCAGCACATGTCTGTGCACCACCCGCATACCATTCAACTGTTCCTGAACCTGCCGCGAATGTTCCTCCGGTTCCACTCACATTACCTCCGATCTTTAAAAGGCTGGAACCTCCATCTAAAGTGCCATTGGTTCTCGTCCATGCACCGGTAAAAGTGTGTGTTAAGCCGGAACCGAGATTAAGTGTTCCTCCAACTCCATTGATAGTTAATCCGCCCCCGTTCACATTGCCTGTAAATGTTGCAATGCCGGCGGTCTTTGAAAATAACACAAGACCCGTGGTTGTGAATCCATCAATATTCTGTGCCGCCATCGTATTCGTAATGACAATCGGGGAGCTGCCGGCAGAAAGCGAGCCTCCATTGACAAAGTTGCCGCCAAATGTAAGCTGTAAGTTATTTGTAGCCAGGGTGGCTCCGCTATTAATTGTAAGCGGAACAGAAGCATTAAAGACCTTGGCCACATTTATTGTTATCGTGCCGGTATTGGCAATAATTACACCGCCGGTTGCCGCAAATGGGACTATCCATTCTTCGGACGAGATAGTTCTGGCGGTTGCCGTGTTGTATCTGAGAGTTGCGTTTGCGCCATATGTTACAACTCCGGTTGTGACAACAACCGTTGCAGTTCCTTCCATAGAAAGTATTCCATTAACAGTTGGCGTAGTAGCGAATGTCTTTATACCGGTACCTGAAAGTGTAAGATTGTAATACGAACTAACTTTAGCTGTCTGGGCTGCACCTGAGAAATTAACAGTATTTCCGCTATTCGTAGCGGTCAGGGTGGTAATACCTGATGTTCCTCCCAGATTAAGTGTAGCATTCACTGCCTGTGTTAATCCTCCGGTTCCTGCAAGAGCAGTGCTGACTGTCAAAGTACCGTTATTGGTAAGTGTAACGCCCGTCACTGTTACATTTGGTATTGACAATGTTCCTGTTAATGCCTGATTATTTGTATTAAAAGTATAAGTACCTGTACCTGCATTAAAGGTACCGCTGTTTGAAACACCCCCCCTGAAATTAATTTGTTCATTAACAGTATTATTATTCCAGATACCGGTGGCATTAATGGTAACTAATCCTGTAAAGGTTTTTGTTCCTGTTATACTTGTATGATTGATTGTTCCGTTTACTGTTGTTGTTCCGCTTACCGTAATATTGAATCCTGCGACCGATAACGTTGCACCATTGGCTATACTTAAATTGGCACAAGCTGCATCTGCTGCGGTAGTTACTGTAAATCCTCCTTCTAGGAAGGCATTATCTCCTGCAACCGGGAATGATGCACCCGGTGCTCCGCCAGACGTTGCAGACCAGGTAGAATTCAAGTTCCAGTTGCCTGTTGCTACCGAATAACGGTCAGCTGCAATCAATGTAATTACTGAAAATGACAAAGCCACTGCCAGGAAAAACTTCTTACAGCTAGAATTTGGCTTTATCATAATTTTGCTAGAATTAATGCAAATAATGCATCCTTATAGAATATTTCAGTTAAGTGCCAGTTCTGCTTCAGCCAGCCTGACCGGTTTAACATCTGATGAGGCTGTATATATAACACGTAATGTCCCGGTTCTGAAGTCGACTCCAGGAACCATGTTCAGGTTAAACTGAAACCGGCGTTTTGTATTGGGAGTGTAAACTGCAACACCATTTGCCATGCCGACACGGGTAATTTTACCCAGGGTTGAAATATGGTCAACCGTAATATCTCCGAACACTGACATGTTGCCTGATCTGTTAAAGACCAGGGTGAACCGTGGAATGGTGTCATTTGCCATTTCAAACCTGAGGTCCGAAAAGGCAACCCTGGCTGTCGATTCTCCAACCCTGATGATCGCAGGTATAGTAATGCCAAAAACAGGCGTCAGCATGACAGATATCGTAGTCGTATCTTTTGCTTTTTCTTTTTCCCCCAGCGGGGATATTTTAGGTATTGACCTGAAATAAAAATGAGAACGGTATTCCCCGGGTTCCAGTTCGTTTGATCTTATCAGCTGTATCTTTACCGCCTGGGCTTCATTTGGTCCAAGGGTTACTGACCTTGGAAAAAACCGGATAAAGCGGTCAGCAAACCTCTGACCGGGATCAGGGTAGGTAATGGTCTCAAAACCGCCATCTTCCTTCATCCTGATCTGCATCAGAGAAATTGCATAAGTTGCTGTATCTTTTCCGGTGTTTGCCAGGTTCAGGTCCATCGATCTTTTTGTTCCTTCAAAAACAACTCTTCTCGGAGTTATCAACAGATCTCCCTGAGCAATACTATCATACGGGAATATAATTACAGAAATCAACAGTCCCGTTATAAATAATATCATTGACTTCAACACGCGGAAGTGAGACAACTTACTTAAGAAATTCATTTTATGTTTTGGCATAAGCTCGATAGTTTATCAAACCGCTAGTTAAAGTCAAAAGTTACAGTATATGTTCCGGTGTAGATTCCCACCGGATTGTCATACAGGGTGCCAATTTTAAGAGTAGCTCCCACATATACAACCTGAAAACCTTCCTGCAGCGTCCCGGTCCCGATACCTTGTACCGGTTCTGATACCCAGTCCTGTATAAGCATAGTTTTTGTAAACGATGTATGAGTAAGAATAACCGGACTTGTCGGCAGGGAGATAGAATAGACAGCATTGGCATCACCTGAAATGTAGAAACTGCCTGCATTATGTGAACCGATGCCCTTAAAGACACTTCCAATAACAGAAATTGTGCTTTGGGGGGTAAGAATAATCATTCCTCCCTGGGGTCCCGGAGAAAACTTTCCAAAATTCAGCTGTGATGTCTCACTTGCGGAGAATACCGGAATAATTTCAGCAATAACATGTCCTGTCGCGCTGACCGGGGTAGCAATCTGAGCACTTACATTGATTCCGGTTACATGCAATATATATAGCAGGCTGAAAATTAATATCTTAAGCCTTTTCATTATGCCATTTTAGTAGCTCTGGGCTGAAAACCTAATTGTAATTAACAGTCACTGTAAACGGAGTCCCTGAAACATAAGTTCCTGCAGCCTGGCTTGCACCAACATTCAAAGTTGCGCCAACTGTGAGAGTCTGAGAACCACCAGCACTGAGGGTACCAGTACCACTTGGAGTGCTTGTCCAGGTATCAACTGTCATCGTGTTTCCACCGGATGTAATAGTTGTTGCGGCGGCCGGCAAAGTGATTGCGTACGTATAGGCTGCTGCACCTGTAACATTAAAAGAGCCAGCTGCAACAGTTCCGGTGATTGCCGGAAGCGTGCATCCGCCTGTGGTTGAACGAGCAGCGGCAGGAGTAAGAACTACAGTACCTGCAACTGTGCTTACCGCGACGTTACCAAAATTCATATTCGCCGTGTTTGTAATTCCAATAGGGCCAACAATAGTCGCTGAAGCTGTTGCTGTGGCTGATACCTGAGCAAATGCTGCTGTTGTGATTCCGGCAAAAATAATTGCAAATGAGATCAGTTTTTTCAAATGTTTCATTTCTTGATTGTTTTATTAGTTAATAATTGTTGTTTTTGTAATTTCCTCTTTTGTTAAAAAATTTAAAGACTATCTCCCCTGACTTTCACCTATTTACCTGATTTTAAAAACTTCCGGCAAATTAAAAACCAAATTATCAATAGGAGGATAGTTTTATTAACTTTATTTAACAATTTTGGTTATTTATTAACAAAAAAGATGCGGATTTATTGCATTGTATCGTCAGAAGATCACATTTTTAATAGCTTACAGATTGAATGTATAGGTATATTTCAGCATAACTGCCCTTGAGCTGTAGACCGGGAAATTTGGCAATTCACGGTTAAGATCCGTGTTCCTGTCCTCATTAAAGACCAGGTACAGGTCATTCCCCTCCCTGGGATTATATCTTATTCTTAAGTTGGTTATTATTCCATGGAAAGATGTATTGTACTGGATATAGGCATTAACTGAAAACCGGGTATTTAGCATATAAAGAGCTTTTATTCCGATAATATGGTTAGTCATGGAAACATCTCTTTTACTGATGTTAATGTGATCGAAATTATATGTGGCGCCAAGTTCAAAATGTTTCGACATATTCCATGTTGGCTGAAAACGGAAAGAAGTACGAATTCCGTCATAATACTGCCCCATTTCAGTCATAAATAACAGGTAGAAAGGCTTTGACATGGGAGTGGATAAATTCCCCCTCATGCTGACATAGTTATATTTCCCTGGTCTGATATACAATTCATCGGGGCTGATTTCAAGACTGTCTTTAAGATTATCGATATTGTAAACAATATTAATAGCACCCTGCCACTGGTTCTTGGTCTGGAATTGCCATCCTGAGAAATTGGTAAAGTTCATAAGTGATCCGTCCTCAATATAGGTTCTGTACATGGACCTTGTTTCTAATGAGTGACTGTAAAGTTTTGAAGTCTCTCCTGAAATCCAGCCATAACCCAGGTTCCCCCTGAGGACAGAATAATCATCCATCATCTCAAAGCCAATTCCCGGATTGAAACTCTTCCCCGACTGTGTGTAACCAAGGCCATATGACAAACCTTTTGTTGAACGTCTTTCCCATGTAGCCATCAGGAACGTCGGATCTGCAAAAGAATTGTTATTCACGCCTTCTTCAAAAGTCTGGCTCCATCTTATGTCCAGATAATCATTTCCGAATACTCTGAATATTCCGTCAAGTCCATAGGCAAAATTGTAGAATCCGTCAGCACCCAGGCGGGATGTTACCATTGTTCCGATGTAGCTGTTATCATTGATGACCTGGCGCCGGAACCTCATCACACCAAAATTTTCCGACGGGAGAAAGTAATCTGAATTATCTGTAGATAATTTACTAAATAAAGGTGCAGTCTGCATATCAAGGAAACCAATGTCCCAGTTTCTGATTCTTCCTGTTATTCTTGCACCTCCGTAAATGCGTACCTGTTCAGGTTCATCATTGTCACTCAATCCTATCCGGCGGCTGTAAAACAGGTTGCTGTTTCCTCCAAGAGAAAAATCAAATACACTGGCCCGTTCGAGAAAAAACATTCTCTTTTCAGGATAGTAAAGAGAATAGCGGGTAAGATTAATCTGCTGGTCGTCAGCCTCTACCTGCGCAAAATCAGTATTAACTGTTATATCCATGACCAGAGTTTTTGATATCCCGTATTTTAAATCGAGACCAGCTTCCAGGTCAGGTTTATTGGATTTCTGGTAAGCTGATCCGGCTTCATTGAGATCATTATTACTGCTAAACCCGGCAAGTAAATATGGAGCTATATACAAAGGCTTATCAGGTTTAATTCCGTGAAAAATGATTTCCTGGGCCTGTGATGGTTTAATGACTGAATTCGGACCCCAATTCGGCGGAATTGAAGGAAAGATATCTATCTCGTTTTTAGCCGGAATCCACCTTTCAATAGTCATTCCCATACGTACTTCCCCATTTAACTCCTGGAACCTCAGGCTGGAAAGAGGAATCCTGATCTCGAGCGACCATCCTTTGGAATCCTGCTTTGTAAGTACATCCCAGAAAGCGTTCCAGCTTAAATTCATGGGCATCTGATCAGGTAAATGAGTAACTGCATCCCTCTGAACATTTGCATCAAATCTCAGTCCATCAGGAGTTGTAAAGAAAGCCATGGAATTCTCCTTGTCATTATAAGTATCCAGAAGTAAGCCGAACCAGTCAGATCCCATTCCCATAAAATCTCTTTTAAAACTGGCGGAACGCATCAAAGAAGGATCTTTGTAATGTATCCATGCTCCGGCATACAGATACTTTTCATCATAAGCAATCCGGATATCCGTATCTTCGGTTGGATCTTTACCGAAAACCGGGGAATGCATTATCATTTTTATCTGGTTGACTGCAGCCCATGCCTCTTCATCAGGAATACCGTCAAAATTTATGGCAGAATTCAGTTTCTCAATAATGAGAGCATTTATTCCGGCTGAAGAAGAATCAGTCTGGCTATATAGCGATACACTTCCGAAAAACAATAAATTGAAAGCTATTAAAGATATTTTAAGCCAGTATATCCGGAAGTTTATCACTCTTGTTATTTTAAAAAATTGATCCAGCAATAATACAAAAATATCTTTTCCCAAAAACCATGAAAGAACATGACTAAGATAGAAGAAAGGCATGCAGGAAATTAAACCTTAGCATGCCCTAAAAATTTACTGGGATTATAGCAGAATATTTTAGCAGTAATCTGAATATTTCAGGGGAATATTTGTTTCCTCTCGGATTCTATTGTCCGAATAGTATCGTAATGCCAATCCTTAATCCGATAGTTCCGTAAACATATTTATAGTCATTATCTGGATCTTTCCAGGATTGAGACATGTAACCTACCAAAGCATCGATCAATACATTTTCACCAACAGGTTTTGAGGCTCCGATTCCAACTCCATATGAAAATAATCCTTCCTTGTCATCACCCTCCGAACCATTGGACCACTTTTCTTTCCAGGTGCCAAAGCCAACATTTGCTTCAACGAAAGGATATATTTTTTCGAGAGGATAATAGTATCGTGCAAATGGTCCGATAGCCAGCAATGATTCTGAGTCTTTGTAATCACTGTCCTTGGATTTCTGAAGGCTGAAACCTACCTGAAGTGCAGCTCCGACTGCCAGATTATCGATAACGAAATAACCCACCCTGGGCAGCAGATTAAAATTTATGGTACTGTAGGTTGTATTGACATCGCCTCCGCTATCCTTGATTTTCCGGGTGGTAAATCCAAGGCTCATCAGGTCTGTTCCGTACTCACCCAGGCCTAGTGTAGAAGCAACGCTTACCATAATCTTGCCCTGTTCAAACTGGGCATTAGCCGGCTTAAGCGATAAAAGACAAATCACAGGAATTAAAAGGTATAGCTTCTTCATAATCAGAATATTTTAGATTTGCCTACTCTTGAGTTTTTCAGCTTTCACTCCTTACTCTGTTAGGGATTTTCAGGTATCTCCATTTCCTGTTTTGTTTTTAAAGTCAGGATATTACCAAAGTTATGCATTGAATTAATATTCCAGTATCTGGCCGTCGGATATCAGTTGTGTTTTGATCTCGTCGTATGTAAGATCATGGATGTTTTTTTTGTTCTTCAGAGCCAGTGAAGCAACTGTTCCGGCGCTCTGGCCGAGGATCATAAAAACCGGTTCCATGCGTATTGAACCAAATGCAATATGCGAACATGAGACACAGACCGGAATAAGCAGGTTGCTGCATTCATCCCTTTTAGGTATAATGGATCCAAGATCTATCTGGTACGGTTTAGGCGCCCCGACGCCAATATCTCCTTCATTCTGGACATACCCTTCAGCAGTGACATATCTCTGGACATTATGGGAATCCATCGTATATGATCCCATGCCGATTGAATTTGGCACAGGTCTTTTGCATAGGACATCATTCTCGGTCATTACATATTCGCCGGTCATTCTCCTCGCTTCCCTTACATAAATATTGTACGGCCAGTTGCCGTTATCTGCAAATTCATCCTTTGCGTAGCCCCATTTATTCATCGTTTCACGCACCCATGAAGGTAAACGCTGATCTGTTGCCATAAAATAGAGCAACCCTTTCTGATAAAGTATGTGTTCATTTATTATTTGCTTTCGTCTTTCATATGACGCCTCCGGATAATCCCAGTTCATACCTATGTTATCAAAGCTGAAGGGGCCATGATTATTTACATCAGTTTTAAGATTGGGGACCGGATCATATTTTCCGAAGAATTCATCCCATCTTGTTGAGGATAACCTTACCAGAAGTTCATATTGGGTGCTGTCGTAGCCTTCAGGTTTTGATATGGGAATCCTGTTTTCAGAATGCTGCGTAAGACAAAGTCTGAAACAGTAAGCCTGGATTTTTGCATCACCTGAACCATTCTCACCCAATTTTTCGGTTGAGATTCTGGGAAGCAGGCCACTTGAAGGATCTCCGGCGATCTTATAAGGATCGATCTTATCCTTAAAATAATGTCCGTGATGATAAACCCCTGCCTGAACCCCGTTCCAGGTTTCATTATAAAGTCCGTTATCCTCCCTGCCTACGGTAAAGCTTACACCTGCTGAGGCCATAAGATCGCCCTCGTAAGTTGCATCAACAAAAATCCTCCCCCTGTAAACCTTACCGCTCAGTGTCCTTATTGAAATGATTTTACCATCTTTTACTATTACTCCGTTTTCCCTGTCGAGCCATTCATCCCGATGAACTGTTAAATTATTTTGCTTTATAAGTGATTCGAATGCTGATTCAGCAACATGAGGCTCAAATATCCACATTGTCCGTTTTTCCCCGTCAATAGCCGGATTGCCCTGCCCCGTATTCCCATATTCCGATTGCTTCTGCCATCTCCATGATTCGGGTTTCTGATAATGCTGCCAGATGAGCTGATAAAACTCCCTGGCAAGCCCGCCGATAACCTCCTTATTTCCGGTATCAGTGAATCCCAGGCCAGATGATGACATTCCTCCAAGGTGCTTATCGGGTGAAACAATAATCACCGATTGCCCCATCCTCTGAACCTGCACTGCTGTTGTTACAGCGGCTGAAGTTCCTCCGTAGACTATGACATCAGCCTTATAAGTGTCAGTTGCAGAATTGTTTTTGCAGTTAAATCCTGTCAGGCTTAAAATCGCAGTTAGGATCAAATAGATAGTTTTTCTCATGGTCAGGTATTTTAAAAGCCTCCGCCAGCTGGCGGGGTTGGGGGTAAATTCAATCTTTTTAAAGTATTAGTTTATTGGTTCCAGGATGCAGTT
>Ga0315295_10002882_pt1 | contig 14565 bp, 17 predicted proteins | sample YL17G14_0_MG_FD_204453 | JGI IMG/M metagenome (GOLD analysis project Ga0315295, IMG submission 204453) | Sediment microbial communities from Yellowstone Lake, YNP, Wyoming, USA - YL17G14_0 | ecosystem: Environmental > Aquatic > Freshwater > Lake > Sediment | place: USA: Wyoming | collected...
GGTGGGAGATGTGAATATCCCTGAACAAATTCCAGCACGTTTTCGCACATTATGAAAACTCGCGTCAGCTATTACAGAGAGGCTCTGAGCGTAGTTTTAAACTTGGGAATGTCGGAAATAGCCGTATTGTCGGTGTCCCCATACTGTTCGGCATGTACGTCTTATCAAAAAAGGGAACGGCATATAACACATGTTGTCGCACGCAATCGGGAGCTCCTCTTGCAACCCAAGAAAATGAAGAATATTTAATCTACATTTAATCCTTTCTTAATTATTGCTGTGTATAATAACACTACAGCGAACGATATTTTGATTTGATACAATAATATCAATATGTTATTGAAAATAGGCTAAAATTCAATAAGACAATATATACAAACAGTTAGCTCAAATAATACTCTGTAGTGCTAACCATGAGTCGAGTTGATCTCTTGAACCAAACCAGATATTCTCGGTTCCAAAAAAGCTATATTCTGAGCGATCAGCTGACACAAAGCCACGAGTCTTGCGACGGATAGGAGAGTTGCCGAAGAAACAGCGCCAAAGTTTTTTATTAATTAATATGAGGAATCAGATGCGAACTCTTGTAACTGTGCGAACGAATGTAGCGATTGGGAATTGGCAGCAGTGAATCCACAAAACCTATATAGGCGCCATGGTTTGTGGAGGAGCCATTGGCGCAATCAGCCAACTTATCATCCCCTTTTAAGAGTGAGGAGGCAAGTATTATGATGAAGAAAACGCTCGGGCTTAAAGATCAATATGTTCGTCCGTTGTAACCAAAATCACAGAAGACCTTTATGATTTGCTATTCAATATAAGGATGGATGTGCTGAAAAAACAATTTCCTGCCGCTTTTCCATAACTAATCCACCCTGAAAAAAGGAGGTGATGTCTATTGAGGGTCAGCCGACATCGGAACGGGTAGCGAGTGTCGCAGACAGTCTCCACGAACAAGACGGAAAGTAAGGAGGAATGACCATAAAGAAAGTAAAGGTGTTTTTAAGGGTGTTTTTGCTCGTAGCGCTTCTGAGCGTGGCCGTGACCACGACGTTCAACGTTGCCAGCGGTGGCTTGGACGGCGTCGCGTACGCTCAAAACGAGCCCGATGGCAACAACAATCAGAGCGGCAAGGGGAACAGCGAGGAAGGGAGAGAAGGGCTGGGGCTGGGGTCAGACTTACTTATAGACTGTTAGCTTTTTTCTTTCAGCAGTCTGATAACCCTATCAATATCTTCCTGCAACTCTGTCCTTTCTTTCAGATGCCTCGTTACCACTACCGGGTCTTTTTGGATAAATGCAGCTACCTCCTTATTTTTATATCCGTAGTGCACAGCTACAAGACTCAAAACCGTTTTCGCCTTCTTCAGGACTCTATCCTTGCCTGAACTGCGAATTTCTTTCAATGAAAAACCGTATGTCTTCCCTACCGCCCCTGAGATGGCATGTAAGCTATATTCACGAGGCCCTTTCCCGCTCCTTATATCCACCGCGCCTTTCCCCTTCACTTTCTCGATAAATTCTTCACCGCCCAATATCCGCTGGTCAACTGTCCGGTACATCAACTCTCTTGCAATCCCTCCACCTTCAGATACGTAAGCCCTGAAAAGCTTCCTGGCTGTTGATTTATCCTCCGAAAACATCCGAAGCACATTGTCTGTATCGACTATGCCTGGGTGTCCTTGTCTTTGAGCATATTGCCGGTAACTGCTCCACTCATATTCGTCAGGGAGTTCCGCAATTTTCGCCCGTAAGGGATTGTGATGGATGTATTTGATCAGCGCCAACAGATATTCGTCTCGGTCACACAGAATTGCCTTGTACCTTCCCTGAAAAAGATGCCCGGACGTCTTGTATTTCTTATTGAAATACATGGTGTAGCTTTGGTTGATTCCCTGAAGTATCTTCGATAACGGCGTTTGCGCGGTCTCTAAGAGCAAATGCACATGGTTGTTCATCAGAATATAGGCATAAAGAAGAAAGTTGTATCTTTGTTTGTAGTTTGACAGGATTTCCAGGTATTTCCGAAAGTCCTCCTGATCCCTGAAGGTCTTCTGCCGTTGGTTGCCGCGGGTGATTACATGGTAGAATGCTCCCTCAAATTCTATTCTTGGTTTTCGTATTGTCAATAAGTAAGCCTGACCCCAATCACCCACAATTACCCTGACCATGACCCCAATTACCCAATTACCCTGACCATATGTTGTTTAAATTGGCAACGTCTGCACGAACTTTCAATGGATGGTATCATTTCTGCCGACCAATTAGGTGAGTTTTTAACAACTGCTTACGAGGTGTATGAGGCATATTGAGAAATCCATAGTCGCCGCCTTCGATCGGTGCTTTGCTATTCTGTTTTTGCTAGAAATCTGTACAGGGGTTTTTTTAGGCATTTAACTTGTTCTGAATGCGCAACCAGCAGCGTGTCACTCATTAAAGAGATATCAGCTGCTCTCAAATGCCTATCTGAAGACGAAGTTAAAAGGGACGGTCCGAAAGCGCCGGGCTAAACCGGCAAAGAGAGTAGAGGATGAAAGGGCCTTACATGAAAGGAGGAGCTGCTCCATCATGGCCCCGAGTCATGCGCGGGCCGTCGCGAGACCGCACGTGAAGTGTTGATAGAGGAAAACGCAGGCCAGCCATTTAGCTCCGAAATCACACCTCCGGGGTGCCGACCCAAGACATTGTGATATACTATGATAGATGCCCTCAGAAAGCAAGAGGCGATTGAATGAGAGGAAATTCCCCGACTGGGAAGAGTTGGATAAGGGCGGGCGTCGATACTGGGTGGATGCAATGGGCAGGTACGGATGGAAGGCGAGGTACGTGAAGGAAGTGGATAAAAATGAAGAGACTCTGAGGTTCTATCAAGAGATCTTCAATGACAAGGGCGCCCTGGTTGAAGTGCACGAGAAGTTTCCCTTCGATAGGGGCCACAAAAGAGCAGAGGGGTGATGGTCATGATCGTCACGAAAGAATTGCTTGCAGATATGCTCATGCGTTACATAAAGCGAGAGATAACCCTCCCAGCTCTTGTGAGTTGGGCCGAAGACATGGTGAACGAAAGTGACTTTGATGACGAGGCCTTTGATGTCATAAAGGACATTCTTCTTCGCCTCGGCCTCGCTGATGTTCGTGAATTCGGGCTTACCTGGGACGAGTGCCGCGATCATCTGCGTAGGCTTGGCTATGACGTCAAAGTCGAGTTGGTCGAGGCGTAGTCCGAGTACTGAGAAAAATAAACATAGGCAGAAAAAGATAAAAGTGACGGTTCTCTTTATTTTTCCTCGAACATCACGCAATATTTGCAGTTATACTCAGACACTCATTTGAGCGTGGTCTGGACAAACTGCTCCAGCGCGATAATATTTTTGAAGAGCCTTTCAAATTCCTTGAAGTTAAGAGATTGCATGCCATCAGAGAGGGCGTGTTCAGGATCAGGATGGACCTCGATCATCACGCCGTGGGCTCCGGCAACAACTGAGGCGAGTGCCATGGAGGGGACAAGGGTCCTCGTGCCCGTCGCATGACTCGGGTCAAAAATAACGGGTAAATGCGAAATCGACTTCACGAGGGGAATGATCGAGAGATCAGCAGTATTCCTGGTCGCGGTCTCGAATGTCCTTATACCCCTCTCGCAGAGCACTACATCAGGATTGCCTTCGAGGAGGATATACTCTGCTGAAGCAAGCCATTCCTCGACGGTTGCGGAGAGACCCCTTTTCAGGATTACAGGCTTCCTCGTTTTGCCGACTTCCCTGAGGAGGTCAAAGTTCTGCATATTACGTGCCCCGATCTGGAGGATGTCTGCATTCTCTGCGACCTTCACAGTCTGCTCTAAGCTCATGACTTCAGTAACTATGAGAATGCCTATCTCTTTCCTCACTGCTGCGAGAATCTCGAGTCCCTCTTCCCTTAACCCCTGAAAACTATGCGGGCTTGTTCTCGGTTTATAGGCTCCACCCCTCATGACAGGGACTCCTATCTTCTTGAGGAACAATGCAGTTTTGAATGCCTGTGCCCTGCCTTCGATTGCACAGGGCCCTGCGATAATCAGAAAGGGAGACATTTTGCCTACGCTCGCCTGTTCCCTGAGTTTTACTGCTGTATCGGAAGGATGGAAATCCCTGGATACGAGTTTATAGGGTTTTGTGACATGGATGATTTCCTTGATCCCCTTGAGGTTTCTGAAGGGTGCGTCATCCACCCAGCCCTGGTTCCCTATCACCCCAATCGCTGTCCTCTCTGTACCAGGAATGGCTACAGGGTTTAGGTCAAGGTGGGTGATTGTCTTTTTGACCTTCTCGATATCTCTTTCACTGGCTGAATGATGCATTACGATTAGCATAAAAGGTCTACCTGTTCTCTCTGATACCATTCATGTGTGATGTGGACATTGTACATGAGGATACACGAAATAGCAAAACAAGGGAGAAGCAATTGGGAAAAGGGCTTACCACTGAAGGGATCACTTGACTTGAGATCGGAACGACTTTTATAGTACGGTTATCGGAAAGGCTTTCTCGGAAGTGTAAGGCATGATGAAGGGATTCACCCTGGGACGTTTCGAACTCCACTGGCTCAAGGGCGGGAGATTTGCACTTGATGGGGGCTCAATGTTTGGTGTCGTCCCCAAGGTGCTCTGGTCGAAGAGGTATCCCGTAGACGATGAGAACTATATACCCCTGGTGGCATGGCCCATCCTTGTGAAGACCCCTGATACCCTCGTCCTCATCGAGTCAGGACTGGGGAATAAGCTTACGGAAAAGCAGAGACGAATCTTCAGACTCAGTGAACCATGGGATGTCGAGGGGGATCTGAAGACCCTCAGGCTGAGGAGGGAAGATATCGAATACGTGATTCTCACCCATTGCGATTTTGATCATGCAGGGGGTGTGGTGATGCATGACGGGCAAGGCAGACTCATGCTCTCCTTTCCTGAAGCCGTTCATGTAGTCCATAAGAGGGAGTGGGAGGATGTGATGCACCCGAACATGAGATCGGTCAACTCTTACTGGCCACTCAATTTCGAAGTCTTGAGAGAGAGCATGAACCTCAAACTTGTCGAAGGTGAAGTCAAAATCACAAACGGGGTGACGGTTGTGCACACAGGTGGGCATACCAAAGGGCACCAGATCATAAAATTAGAGTCGGACGGTGAAAGGGCAATCCATATGGGGGACCTGCTCCCAACCCACGCTCACTTCAATCCACTCTGGATTATGGCTTACGACACCTTTCCCCTCGAATCGGTTAGGCTGAAGGATGAGATAGAGGTGAAAGCCATCCGCGAACACGCATGGTTCACCTTCTACCATGATCCTTTCTTTCTCGCCTGCAGGTTTAACGAAAGAGGGGAGATAGTTGAGAAATGGACTGGCTAGGCCAAGGTCACCCTGCTAGCTTTGTAGCAATCTCCTTCGCATGCCAGGCGATACCCTTTATCGCATCGAGCATACCGATATAGAGCGACGAGGACACAGGGAGACACAAACCCTCGACGAGCCTCTCTTCATGAGATGAGGTATACTCTATCGCAAGCCTCTCCAGATTCGACTCCGATTCCTGCACGTACTGGCTCAGGTAATGGTTCCTAGCCAGGATAACGTCGGAAGTCGGTCTTATGATGTCGATGAGCCGCTGGATGAGAAAGTTTATTTCTATCACAGCTCTTTCACTGAAGAGGATGCCTCCTTTCACCTTCCTCTCAATGATCTCGGCGAGCTTTCCGACATTTTCTGCGATCCTCAGGAGATGTCCAGGAACAGCGATATACGGCTTCATGTCCGGATTGTCCCTTACAAAGGAAGAAATCATCTTCGTGAGCTGTGGCTCCCTTTTGATTGCCCCCTCGATCTTTGCACTACACTCACCGAGGGGTTTCACATTGTGATAATTAAATGCAGTCTGGAGCATCGTGATACAATCCTCGATCTCGCTCGCGCTATCATGCAAGGTCTTTAATACTGCTTTACTGTCTCCTCTCATTTCTTCATCTTTCATTTCTTCAGCCCTCTTTCCATTGTTTCGATATTATAATTCAATAGGGAGATTATACCAAAAACTCATCTTACTTTCACATGCTCTGCAGCAGAAGCTATCAGGAGTCTCCGCAAGATGGGTTTGATTTTTTTGTACATTTTTACCTTTTTACTTTAAAACTCCCATGAACAATCTTACTTCGTTTTTCAATGCTGATAGAAGTAATTATCTTATATTCTCCGGGCTCTATATCCTTTGGTAGTACAAATTGAAGTATCGATATATGCGTTCCTTGGGTCATTTCTGACTTCTTTCTTGCAAGCTCAATTGTATCTTTTCCGATTGAAATATCTATAATTTTCGTAACCTTAAATCGTCTTTCTTCCTGTGGAGATAACAGAGTAAATTGCAATTCCTGTTTCACTTTATCACCGGGACTTACAACAGTTGGATTAATTCTCGGAGGCTCTACAATGAGTTCATCTGTGAGACCTTTATACCCATAACTCTTTGCCGCTTCCTCTCTCGTGCTCGTCTGCTTCTCAAATTGTCTGCCTTTTATCTTTTCCCATACTCCCTGGATTGTTGCACATGCAGAGATATGAATCTGTAACAAAGCTACAATAAGTAATAGCAAAACCTTTTCAGATGTATGATTCATCTTTTAATTTTATTGGTTTTTTCTCATTTCAAGTGGATAATTCCCTTTTAACCTGCTAGTTGTAAAAACTTTGTCGACAGAGACATGGCGGATTCTGAATATTTACCCATTCAATCTGAGAAAGGGCCCGAATTTTTTTCATGACAAATACCTTCTTAATCCTATTAGTGTTCAACTATAAAAATTATATCCCTTATTCCTTTAGCATTTTTAAAACTCTTTGCGATCATAAATGCTCTGTTTTTTTCTTCAGCACTGCCAGTTGAGCCTTTCAATACAACACTCAGGTCATCGCTTACCTCGGCACTCACTCCCATCAACCCTGATCTTCTCAATGCCCTGTTAATGTCAGCCTCAAGTTCAGCCTTGTCAATAGGCGGTGGGGGCGGATGCGGCAGCACAACTTGTCTCATTTGTATGTTATCCCTCACCTCCTTTATTTCCTTATAAGACCTTGCGATACGCAATGCACTATTCCTCTCTTCTTGGCTCCCTGCAGTCCCAATCAACGTAGCGATCAAATCAGGAGTAATCTCGGTATAAATGTCACGCAGTCCCCTGTTTCTTAATGATATGTTGATTTTTCTTTCAAGCATTTTGATATCTACCGAATGAACTTTTGGCATAGGTATTGTAGGTGTTGCAACTTCACCTTTTGGCTTTCGAGAAAGGGGCTTTTCAATCTCCGGCTCTACTTTTTGGGGTGTTTGTGGAGGCACAGGAGGTTTGGATGCCTCTGATGTACTAGTAACCTTACCCGGTTTTTTGCGTATAAGACCAGAGAAAGATAAATAACTTCCTACACCGGCAATGGTAAAGAATAATACAAAAACAGTCAGCCATATCCATATCCTCACCGGTCTTCTCGAAACCTCTTTTCTCACCTCATCATTAGGGAAAATCCCCCCTTTGATTTTTGGTCGAACGGGCTCTCCCAGTTTATTTCCCGGCACAACTATTTCAGCGGGTTTAATCCCTTCTTTTAGGAGAGTGCTGTCTTTTTTGCAAAATATTTCCGTCACCGGGGTAGGTGCTCCACATCTTGGGCGGATTACATCACTTGGTTTGTCAATCTCCACTACCTTCTCAGGCGGTTTTTCTTCTTCCTTGGTTTCGGTAGGTATCGCTCCGGAGTTAGGTTCAATAATGGCCTCTGGTTTAACCTCCTTAGGTTCAGGGAGTCTTATTTTATCTTTTAACGAAGACCCATCTTTCCTGCAGAACTTTGCTGTTATAGGGCTAGGTGTTCCGCATTTTGGACAAAGAATCACATCTTTTTGACCTTCAGCCTTTAAAGGTCTTTCTGGTCCCTCAAGCCTTCTCCCGCACTTTGGACAAAACTTTGCTGTATCAGAAATGTTGGTAGTACAGTTTTTACAAATCATGATCGCCCTCTATGCCTGGTATTTCTTTCTCCTGAAAGAAGTACCAGGATCATACTGACCTGGGTAATTAAGATTATCATTAATAATGCAGCCAGTGATATGCTGGATACTTTTTCTATAGCGTTCTTCTTTTTTTCCTTGGATGAGTTTTCTTTTTTAATTTTTACCACAAAAAACTTATCAAGCGCTTTCCATCTTTCATCCTCAGAGAATCTATAAAGAATACTTCTTGCCTCTTTTACTACTAAAATCTTATCTCTTATATCCATCCAATAGTTAAGCTTGCTCTCAATAATGAAGCTTAGTGTTTCAATTCTTATGGTCTGCATATCTTTGGGCAAAATGTGAATGAGTGCATGTATCTCTTCAGCAAGTGTTGCTGAGAGTTTCGGATCAAATTTCTCTGGAATTCTTTCTTCTGATATTTGTGGTATTCCTTTTTTTTCTGATTCAATAGCAATTTTTATCTCATCCTGGGTAACTTTTGTTTCCTCTTTGATCAAAGCCAATAAAGGTGGAGCTAAGTATATGCTGAAACCGGAAAGTGTAAGTATTGCAACAAAGAGAATGAACCAGGTAAACCCCCTTGCAATCTTCAAATATAATGACCACTCAAATTTAGAAAGAAAGTTAAGAATCCTTCTTTTATCTATTTGAGTTCCACAGTTTTGGCAAAAAAAGCTGTCTTCTTCAATGCTCTCTCCACATTTGGGACAAGAGGCCATAATTCCCTCCATCGGATCGTTTATACTACTGACCTTTTCCGATAATTTCCTTAGCCCGTTCCATTCTCTTGATGAACAAGTCAGGTTTTTCGAAACCGGTCAAGCGGAGTGAGGGGTATTCTTCACCCGAAGGATTGAGAAAGAGAACAGTAGGTACTCCTCTTATCCCGTACCTCTCTCTTATCCTCCACGATGCCCCGTCCTCGTTCTGTGTGAGGTCGACCTTGAGGAAAACGAACCGGTCCACATACTTCTTGAGACGCTGATCCTTGAAGGTGACCTCATCCAGTTCCTTGCATGGTATGCACCAGTCGGCATAAAAATCGATAACGACCGGCTTGCCGGTATCCCTTGCCTCAACAAGAAGATCATCGGAATAGTGCTGCCACGGAAGGCTCCAGCTTTCCCTCGGCTCTGGCTTTCCAATCCATACGGCGGCAGCGATCATAGCGATCGCAACGATCGACTTGACGATATGGAATCCCCGTATCGATTCACCGGACCTCTCGAAGACAATAAGCGAGAACCCCCCGAGGAAGAGGGACACCGAGAAGAGGATGCGAAACACCTGCGTGTCGAGGAGGGGATTCAGAAAATATACCGCCATTATAAAGAGGACAAAACCGAATATCCTCCTGATGCCGATCATCCATTCCCCGGACCTGGGCAGCAGGGAAGCAATCCTGCTTGAAAAGAGACCGAGGAAGAGGTAAGGCAGTCCCAGCCCTACTGAGAGGACGAAGAACATCAGGAATCCCTTCACAGGACTCCCTGATGTGGTAGCATAGGTCAATAGGCCGACGACAAAGGGCCCTGTACAGGGGGCAGCGATGACACCCATTGAGAGACCCATGATCAGTGCCCCGAACATGCCGCTTCTTGCCTCGCTTCCTACCAGGTCCAAGAGAAAACGGGGGACGCGGATTTCGTAGAGGCCGAACATGTTGAGCGAAAGCCCTACGAGAATGGCGGTGATGAGGATGATCGTGACAGGGCTTGTGAGCAGGAAGCCGAACATCCCTCCAGACAACGCAGCGACCGTTCCGAGTGCCGAGTACGTGATCGCGATCCCGAGCACATATGCAGAGGCGCTCAGGAACCTTTTACCCTTCTGATCCTGCCTCCCGAAATAGCTTACGGTAATCGGGATGAGGGGATAGACGCAGGGTGTGAGATTCAATGCGAGACCTCCTGTGAATACTAGGAGGAGGGTTAGGAGGAATCCCTTATCGGCAATGGACCTTGAAACGAGGTCATCGGAGCCCTTTTGCCGGTCCATTCCCGTGGAGAGAACCATCCGGGAGAAGACGTCGGAATTGATTTGCCGTACCTCTGTGCCCTGCGGCACAATTCTCAAACGAAAACTCAGCGGTTTCTCTTCAGGGGGGAGACATCTGTTCTCATCACACCCTTGATAGAAGAATCTTCCTTTCAGTTCATATTCCCCCGGTCTCAGCCCCTCTGCCACATGCCCCTGGATATGCACATAGAACGTTCCCTCAAAGACCTCTGCCTTCATCCTCTCAGTAGTTACTTCCTTGACCTTGTGAGGAGGAAAGATCACTTTCCCTGCAGTTATCCGATCCGCACCTTCAAGAATGACTTCTGTGGGGATGATAAACCTGCCGGCAGGAGCGTTGCTCATGATATGCCAGCCTGGCTTTATTCTCACCTCTATAGCCAGCCTGAAATCACTCCCGGCGGGAATTACATCGGTGGCCTGATACAACGTGAGGTTTAGTATATCTTCAGGCACTATCGCAGCGTGGAGTGAAGCATTGAAAAGGGCTATGAAGGAGACAAGAAGGATTCCTTTCCTGAGCATTGCGTTCTCTTTACCGGGCGCAGTCTGACTGGCTGCCTCTAATCTTCTCTATGGCATGGGGAATAACATCAAGGATCACCCCGAGGTTCTCCTGAACCGCCTTCGGGCTGCCAGGGAGATTGATGATCAGTGTCTTTCCCCTCACTCCCGCTACCGCCCTCGACAGCATCGATCTCGGGGTCTTCTTCAGCCCCTCGACGCGCATCGCCTCTGTGATACCCGGTATCTCCCTGTCTATGACCTCCCGCGTCGCCTCGGGTGTCACGTCCCTCGGACTGAGGCCCGTCCCTCCCGTGGTAAGTATGAGATCCACCTTTTCCGAATACTCCCTCAATTTTACCTTTATCATGTCCTTTTCATCCGGGAGGATTTCATAGTGCTTCACTTCTGCGCCTATTCCTTTCAGCATCTCCCCGATCGTGGGACCGCTCAGGTCTTCCCTCTTACCCTCTGCACCTTTATCGCTCAATGTGAGCACGGCAACAGTGATCATACGTGTGTAACCCTCATTCCTCACAATACCCGCTAATGCTGACGCGAATGATGTCCCCCTCCTCGATCTTCCCTCCTCCCAGGACTCTCACGAAGATGCCTTCCTTCGGCATCACACAGTCACCGGCCTGATAATAAATAGCGCAGCGTGTGTGGCATTCCTTGCCGATCTGGCTCACTTCCGCTACTACCTCGTTGCCAATCGCCATTCTTGTACCGACAGGGAGGCTCACGAGGTCTATCCCTTCCGTGGTGATGTTCTCAGCGAAGTCTCCGGGGTTCACATCGAGACCGAGTGCCTGCATCTTCCGGACGCTCTCAATGGCGAGGAGGCTCACCTGTCTGTGCCAGTCGGAGGAGGCATGGGCATCACCCTCGATGCCGTATTCAGCCCTGATGATTACCTCCTTCACTGGCTTCTTCCGTACCCCTTTACTGTCACTGATGTTGATGGATACTATTTTCCCTACCATATTGAACGATACCACAAACAACCGGACAAAAAAAGGATCGGATTGGAATCCCTTGCTGAAACGCTATACACCCGTCGCTGGGAAGGTTAATAATGATCATCTGACCCCATGCCAAAGACCCGCGACCCTGTAAAGCCCCCCATGCCGCTTGCAATAATCCCGCCCCTTTTGTCAATGAATACCTCGAAGTGCGGGATACCGTCGAAATCCCCCAGAGAATATCTTCCGGTGAGAAGGCAGATATTCTGGTTTACCGAAGCAGGCCATGCTCCCGGCGGGTTTGCCTTTGAAGGATCATAGGGGCCGACTATCAGGACATCGGTCAGAGAAAGCAACTCCTGTCCACCCGGAACGGATCTTATCTCATTCATCGTACGCCCAGAAAAAAGAATAACCGAGAGGCCTGAAAGCCTGCGCACCCTCTGAAGTAAGGAGATGAGCGAAGGCATCTGGTCGGTCGGCTCGCCACCGCTGATGGTGATGCCGTCAATGCCTTCCATTGAAAATATCCAATCGATGAGCCAGCTGACGGTCATTTCATTGCCGCCTCCGGGGTCATGCAGATGGGGGTTGAAACATCCCCTGCATCCGATGCTGCACCCCTGGAGCCACACGACCGCCCGCACACCGGGGCCGTTCGCACGGCTCCGGGGGAGAACATCATGCACACGCAGAGTGGAAGAGGGTGACATCAGGTGTAGTTTGAATTCTCACTCGCGCATAGACCATCTGGATCTTAATATATAAACTTCAAATCCCTTGGCTTCGAGAAGCGGTTTCAGGAGGATGCCGACGTCTTCGTCGCAGTTGAGCGAGATCACCTGAGATAGGGATGGATCCTGTCGCCGAGAACGGCGTCATCCCTCACGATATATTTGTGATCAGTTGCAGATATCATAAAAAGATTCTAATGTAGATCATAGCTGTTTGTAAAGGCAGGGTGTGCCTACGGCAAAATGAAGTGTTTGCTTTTTGCCCGCCCGTTGTGAGGAAAAGGGAGAAACATTCGCAAAAAACGCGGACACCCCAAAACGTAAAAGCGTAAAAATGCTAAAACGTCACTGTCCCGGCCGGAAGTCTCAGCCCGGCCCATGCCGCAAAGGCAGTTGCATCATGCCAGGTGATATATTGCACCGGGTATTCGTCACGGTCATTATTCCAGGCATTCCCCGGATCGTGTCCTTTTTCTTTGACAAATCTCGTGAACTGCGCAACGGTGACGCAGGCGAGAGCGATGTAGAAAGGCTCAACATGGTGGAGGTGCCGGGGTTTCTCATCAACGGATGCATCCTTGTCTTCATCTGCCGAGCCCATCCAGAACCACCCTCCCGGCACCAGAACCATCTCTGTACCGTCCTTAGGGTTCCTGAAATAGCAAGGGATGTGTTCGGTCATGGGCGCCTTCTATTTCAGTTTCACCACCGGGTGATCATGGTAGAGGAGCCTTTGGGTTAGAATATCCCTCACTGTGACCAGCAGCCTCTTCTGGCTGTCCACTCTGAAGACGACCCTGAACCTTGGCTCTCCCCTTTTGCCAGGAGGATCAGCCTCTATGAACAGTGTCTTGTCCTCGTTCATCCAGAACTCCGTCGAAACAGTCCGGGTGCTTGCATCAAAAACCGCGCAGCCGCTTGGGTCGAATATCAGCTCACCGATGCCGCTGCAGGCGCTCTCCTTTCCGGCGATCTCATAAATGTCGATACCGAAGAACCTCTGTGCGTCCCTTGTGGCCTTGATGGTAACTGTCCTGAAGTCCAATGCCGTGGGGTAGTGGGTGCCGCGGGGGACAAGGGGAATGAACTCATGGGAACCAGTCTGGTGGTTGTAGCTCTTCACGGCATAGTGGTGCTGGATGTGGTCGTAAAGGGATTCAACGTCTTAGGTCAGGTATCTGCACGCCCCCCGTGCTACTGTGTCAAAGAGATGGAAAGACCTTGCGGCGATGCTGAAGTGGGTAGCCACCATCCTCCTGATGCTCGGCACCAGGCTTGTCCCGCCCACGAGCAGGGCCTCCTTTATGTCCGCTTTTACGATCCCGTTCAGCTCCGCCTGGCGAATGGCCCTCTCGATTGTTTCCTGGACGTCGCGGTAGAGCCCTTTCCTCTCGAGGAGTTCTTCCAGCTCGCCGCGGGTGTATGTTCCCCTGATGCGGAGGTTCACCACCTTGTGACTGATGTCGTAGTCTGCCGTCTGCTCGCTGCTGAGTCTCTCCTTGATCGCCTCCACATTCAGCATGAGAAGGCCGCTCGCCGCCTTTGCGTCGATATCGTGTATGCGTGCCCTCCCGAGCAGGTCCGCATAGAGCCATCCGTCGATCGTGCGGCCCCCGATTGTGCACCCGGCCTTGCCCATGACCCTGCATCCCCTCCCTTTTTCCACCCGGTCTTCGATGCGGACCACGGAGACGTCGAGGGTGCCTCCGCCGAAGTCAAAGATCAGGAAAATGTCGCCTGCCTGGAGATGGGTGTCGTAGCCGAAGATGCACGCGCTCGGCTCGTCGATGAACCGGTACCTCCTCACCCCGATGGAGAGACAGGCCTCGGAGAGCCAGTCGGTGTAGTGCTCGAACGACTCCACCGGTACGGTAAAGGCGACCTCGCAGGAGGAGAGGTCTACATGGCCGGATTCGGAGACGAAGGAGAGGACCTTCTCGAGAAAGTCCTTCCCTGCATTTGTATAGGTGACCTCCGAGCCGTCGGCAAGCGGGTACTTCATGTTGCACCTTGACTGTATGTATGCCTTCATCCACCGGAAGGCGCCCCTGCTGTTTTCGAGCATCTTCTGGATGACCTGATAGCCCACGAAGGTCGTCTTCCTGTCCTGGTAGTAAATCAGGGACGGTATGTAGGGAGTATCCATCTCTCTCCCGTCGTACCGGTATCTGAAGGAAAGGGTCACATCGAAAGCGCCGGGATAAACCGGCATAGAGTAGAGGATGAAAGAGCCTTACATGAAAGGAGAAGCTGCTCCATCATGGCCCCGAGTCATGCGCGGGCGGGCGTAAGTCTGCACGTGAAGCGTT